>Ga0105046_10009253_pt1 | contig 15414 bp, 9 predicted proteins | sample MAT03_FD_78385 | JGI IMG/M metagenome (GOLD analysis project Ga0105046, IMG submission 78385) | Freshwater microbial communities from Lake Fryxell liftoff mats and glacier meltwater in Antarctica - MAT-03 (megahit assembly) | ecosystem: Environmental > Aquatic > Freshwater > Ice > Liftoff...
ACGATGTACAACCAACGTTCATTGCACCTGCAGCCATCAAGCTCGCCAGTGAAAACGATTTTAGCAGGCGAGTCAGGACACGACTCCCATTTTTCTTAACTTCGACGAGCGTCATAGGATTCCGTTCCATAGACATGATAGTTACCTCGTTCGCCGGTTGGCGTGAATACTTGATGAATGCAGTTTGGTTACAGACTTGGCTATACTGACGCATTACCAAGTCTTGTTATCGATGACTATTGATTGATGTACGATGGCGAATTGATGATTTCTACTGGACCCGCTTCAATCGAAACTGGATACCCGTTGGAATCCCTGTAGGCCTCTGTTGGAGTGCCCTGGGCCACGATCGGTTGTGGTCTTCCGTTAGGGATAGCGGACTGGGCAATCGGGTACATACCGCTGCTCGACTGATTGAGCATGCCGTGCTGAGCGTATTGCTGCTGTATGGAGGAGGAGGTCTGGATCTGAGTCCAGCTTCCGATTCCGTCTTCCTCCGCTGCTCGAGATCCATGCGGGTAGCCGGAGTACCATGCGGCCACGCGAGCTTGACCCTCGCAAGACTGATACTTCCAACCCCAGTATTCCCGAGGTGGGAAAGCTGGCGTGCAACCGGTTCCGCCGTCAGCCAGTTCCATGTACCCGGCTTTGAAGCCCTGGGAAAACTCTCTCGCGTATTTTTCATTGCAGAAATGGTGCTTTCGGCAGTGCCACGCTTTGGAAGCGCTTGACCTGTTCCGATGCCCCATCATCGTCTGGTTCCAGTATCCGTTGTACTGCCAGCTGTTGTTCATTCCCGTGAGCGCCGTGCAGCCAGCAAACGGTACGGCAGCAGAACCAGCGATTAGCACCACGGCCAAACGTTTTCCAACCAGTCGCAGCCAACCCCGCTTTAGGCGAAGCATTGCCATTTCAATATGTTTGACCGACATTTCGATCCCCCCAAAGTGAATTCTTGATGCAGCGAAGCTATGACCAGTTAAGGTCGATGGTTCGTCCAACGGCCTTAGGGCACATACTCCCTCTCATGGGTATCGGATTAAGTCAGGTTCCAAATTTAATGATTGTCCTGACATTAGCAGTAATAGCATTTTTTGCTAGCATATGGCCTAATCAGATTATCCTTGTTGCGAGGGGTAGCCACATCGATCGTATTTCAAACATTGGGACTTCGAATTGAAAGTTTTCGATTTTGGCGGCCTACCTATTACAATCGAAGAGTGATTCCGCCGCGTCGGCGAACATTGATTTTTAAAACCCGAATCTACAAAGTCTTTCATGTCCAGTCGCGTGGAAAAACGTAACGAGAAGCAGCGTCCCCAAAAAGCAAACACAAATCCATTGCGAGTCATTGACATTTCCGAATGGGTCCTGTGTGGTTCTGTGTTACTCATTATCCTTTTGTTGCCATGGTCCTTTGGAAGCGTCCAGTGGAAGTCGCAGTATTTGCTTGCGTGGGTTGGGGCGGCCGTTTGCTTGCTTACTGCCTTTCATTGTGTCCTGAGTATTGCGTTTAGGTCGCGAGACGTGCGTGTACCGTGGTTAACCTGGCTATTTTTTCTTTTGGGTGCTTTCGCTTTTCTTCAATCCCGTCCGGTTTATTCATGGCTAGGGAATGAGATAGCACCGGCCTCGGTTCACATGCAGCGTTGGGCGCTTGGTCTTTCGGAAGCTCCAAAATCCTACCAAGTGACTCTGTTTACTACGCCGAAATCTGGCGATCTGGAAACGGCCGTACCAAGCACGAGCGTACCATGCGACTTGAAGGAAGTGCCAGAGTCGGATCGCAAATTGGCCTGGAGTATCGAGCCACTTCACACTCGAGGCGCCGCAATTTCTTTGTTTTTGTGTGGCCTGTTTGTTTGGATTGGGCGAATGGTGTTCACGGACCCAGTTAAGCAACTCTGGTTATTCTCCGTTATGACACTGATCGGGATACTCATTGCGTGCGTCGGTATTCAGGGGGCCATATCGTACCAGTCGCTCAATTTTCTTGGGCTAAAAACCGGCGGGTCGTTTGCAACCTATGTTTCAAAGAATTCGGCGGGCGGATTTTTTAATATTTGTATTGCGGGTTGCTTGGGGCTTCTAGGTTGGACACTGCTTAACACACAGCGATCAACAAAAGACACTCGCTATCGTTTTGCGGATAAGAGTCTCTTTTCAAGGATAAGGGGCTTTGCGGAGGATTCCCTAGCGGATCTTAATACGGCACAAATCACTGCGGTGTTTTGTTTGATTGGTATTGTCTCGGCGTTAATGATAAGCCTTTGTCGTGGAGCTGCAATTAGCGCTTTGGGTGCTGTCATTGTTGCCGCCTACATTGCGAATGCGAGAAATCGAAGTCGAGGTAGTTGGATCATTTTCGTGACTGTTGCTACTGCGTTTGTCGCGTGCATGATTGGATTTCAAGTCGATGACAAAGCGTATTTACGGTTGGAGAGTCTTTCGGAAATTGATTTAGAGAAAGAGTTGATTGCCGGCAGAGCTTACATCTGGTCGATGGCTTGGAAAGCGATGAGTTTTTATGGCTGGCTTGGCAGTGGGCTTGGTACGTTTCACTACGCATACTTGCCGTTCCAGGAACCTTCGTCACCGGTTTGGTTTTATCATGCCGAAAGCTTGTATGCGCAATGCGGCGTCGAGCTTGGCTACGTTGGCCTTGCTGCAATGATAACGGCGATCATTTTGCTCATCGCAGAACTTCAACGGCCAGCGGTTAAAGACAAATGGGGAATGGCTTTCCCTGCCAAGCTAGCAGGTGCTTATTTGGTTGTTAGTCAAGCTCTGCATTGCTTTGTTGACTTCGCGATCATCCTGCCGTCTCTTTTTGTGCCGGCTTGTGTATTAATAGGATCGGTTCAGGGAACGATCCGAGACTCTCAGATCTCGCTATCTCGCAAACGCAGTCGAAGCGAGACCGTTCCCTCCGTTCAGCCATTGCCCGCCAAGAGTGTTTCCTGGCTTCGCGCCGGACTAACTGGTGTTGGTGTGTCGGTGGGATGCATCATCGTCATTGTTACACTGGTTGATTGTGTTAAATCGCTTTCGGTTTCCGAGTCTATGGATGATTGGACAAAGATCGAAGAGAAGAAGACTCTGGAGGAACAATCACTCAATCGCGTTTCTTCGGCGCCTTTGTTTTGGCAATTTTTTTTCCCGAAACGATCACCGGAGGACCAGTCACTCACGCGAGTGGAGAAGATGGCAGAGATTTGGGCTAGCGGTCAGTCTTCCTCGACAAGTATCAAAGCGTTACGGGAAAATTCCGTAGCCATGCGATCCTTGGCCGACTCGCTGGTATTTGACTATCGCATTAAACAATTGTTAAACGAAAAGCCGTCTAGTCCATGGTCGGAGTTTTGGCCGAACACATCGCCCGCGATGCTCGAATTGGTGCTTCAAAAAGAGCCAAATAAAATGAAGCGGGATAATTTTATATTATCGATTGGCGGTCAAGAAGGAATGGACCTTTTAAAGAAAGCTGCGAGTTCGTACGCGTTGGGGCATTCCAAGTCGCCACTGGATTGGCGGCTAAGCTGGGGACGATGCTTGACTAACATGAGTTGTGAACGCGATGAACTCGCCCGACTATTGCCCGCTAGCATGGCATTGGCCAAACATAGCTCGCAGCAGCTGATGGCAGCGACGATTCTTTTTAGGGACCAGTTTGATTCGAATCGTTTTGACCAGGTGTTGATCCAAGCGATGAAAACCAATCCGTGGTCGTCGGCAAATGCTGCGAAATTGATCAAAGAGGAACGTGCCGATAAGGACATCTCAATTGAGATGTTTCCTCAACGATCCGATATCCTTGAGTCCATTGCCAGGCAGACATTTGCGAAGGACCTTTTCCCAGAAACGAATCGTCTTTTGTGGGATCGAGCTCAGAAACTGATCGAGCAAGCACCCATGACCGCATGGCAGCGGGAGATATGGCTTGCGAATTCTTTCGTTGCATTAGACGACATAAGCAAGGAAATATCCCATTTGAGATCCGCTGTAAATTCTGAGAAAACCGACATAAATACACGCCTGAGACTTGCGAATCGTTTGGTCGACATTATGGACTTCGACGAAGCAGATAAAGAGATCATGGAGTTGGAACGCCGCGTGCCAGGTAGCCAGGAGGTTAAAACTGTAAAAGACAGGATTCGTAGCGTGAAGCCTAAATAGTCGAACGCAGGCCACTGCAATCCCTAAATTGGGGGGAATCGTGGCAATCCACATTATTGTTTCAAGTAGGAAGAAAGCAAATCTTCCCACCACATTTGGTTAATTCCACAAATGCTTGGTGCGTTTGGCTGGAATGATTGACGTGGTCGCTTAAGATATAGCACTTGTACCTGTAAACCCTCATCTAGCGAAGAATTATCGATGGACGCAATCAGACCTATGTCGGAGAGTGCCGGAACCCCAACCCTCGTTCAAGGGACGCAAGCCAGCCCAGATCTTCTCAAGATCCTTTTGCGTTGGAAGTGGTTGCCTATTTTGGGATCGGCGATAGGTGCCACATTGGGTTATTTGTATTTTTCGCAACAGCTGCCACAGTACAAAGCGACCGCGCAAGTTCAAGTTGTCACGCCCGGGAAAGAAATCAACATCACTACTTTTAACAGCGGCCTTGCCGATGGGTCGGTTGCAAAAGGTGACGAACTGGTCGTTGTCCAAAGTCCATTGGTTTTGAGGAATGCGGTCGAACTAGGAAGCTTAGGACAATACAATCATTCCCTCGTATTGGGGAAGACGAACGAACAAATCGTACAATGGTTGCGAAACCCGAAACTGTTGGATGTTCGATCAGGGACCAAAGACGTAAACAGCAACATTATCAATATCGGGGTGACGACAGAAAACGCAGAACTGTCTGTAGAAATCGTTCGAGCGATCGTCGTTGGTTATGAAGATCACGTAACCCAAAAATTCAAGCTCATCTCGAAGGACGCTGTCACAGCACTGAAAAAGTTTGAGGAAACGTACGATCAGAAGCGCAATCAGGCGAAACTGGATCTTGCCAACCTGAAAAAGAATTCCGCCTTGGTGTGGGTTGACGGCAAACCGCGCGACCTCTCAAGTGACAAGTTCCTTAGTTTCAACGAATCCGTTCTGGCGATCGAAAATAAAATGAGGAACATCGATTCGGTTCTGGAGGAAATCGAGCGTCAAGTCGAACGCAAAGCTCCAGTAGAAAATCTGCTCAGATTGATCGCCTTATCCACCACCGATCCAGGATTCAAGTTGGACCAGGATGCCGCAGATTCGATAAACCAAAAGGATCTGGGACGAGCCATGTCCGCGCAAGTCGACGCATTTGAAGATCAAAGTGTCGTTCCCGTTCGGGCTCAGTTGGCGAATATGTTGGAACAATTTTTAGGAGAGTCCCACCCCTCAGTCGTTAGTGTTCGCCAAACGCTCTCGAAACTTGAGGAAGATCTTCTTAGAAGAAAGAATAGACTCAAAAAGGCCGAAGAAGAATTTGCGAGCGAATTCGGCGCAGGCAGGAAAGAGCTTTCGACACCCGAGAGTCGGCTCGCTGTTGCTGTTGGAGGTCTGCAAACAACGTTGGCGAAACTCACCATCGAACGTGGCCGTTATGTCCAGGAGAAGCTTGATTTGCAATCGAGTATGAAGGAAAACCAAGCTTTGATAGGCGAGTATTCTCTTAACCTGTCTGAATTGGAAGCTGTCAGTGTGATTGGAGAGCAGATCGCCGATAATCTTCGCAAGCTGGATTTGGGATCAGAGTATGGTCAAAAAACCGTAACCCGTCTTGAACTGCCGACAACGGGTTTTTTAGTTGGTCCCTATTGGTACCGTTTCTTGGGCATAGGTGCACTTCTCGGCATTGTTGCTTTCAGTGGACTAGCATATCTGCTCGAATTGGCGGATCGGTCCTATCGAAATCCGGACGAGATTGCACTCGATCTCGGTATGCCAATTATTGGCCACTTGCCGTTAGCAACTTTATCGCGAGCAGATCGTATCGATGAAAAAGTAGATAGCTCCATTGTTACCTTACACAAGAATCGTTCGTCGCTCAGCGAGGCGTTTCGGGGGATTCGAACGGCGGTTTTCTTTGGCTGCCAACAGGGAAACATCAAAGTAATTCAGGTCACAAGCCCCGTCCCGGGTGACGGCAAGTCGACGGTTGCAGCCAACATGGCGGTTTCGATCGCACAGTCCGGGCGCACAGTTTGTTTAATCGATTGCGACTTCCGCCGTCCTCGCGTCGCCAAGATTTTTGGATTGAAGGAGGACGTCGGTCTTGTCCAAGTGATTGGCGGCAAAGTTGAATTAGAAGAAGCGATTCAGGAGACGTCGATTGAAAACTTGTTCTCGGTAACTTGCGGTCGGCGGCCAGGTAATCCTTCCGAGTTACTTTCAAGCGAAAGGTTTTCCGATGCGTTGGCGTCGTTGAGAGAAAAATTTGATTTTGTCATCGTGGATACGCCGCCGATTCTCGTTGTGAGTGACCCGGCCAACGTTTCCGTAATGGTTGATGCAGTTATACTGACTGTGCGATTGAGAAGGAATCTAAAGCCCATCGCGACGCGTGCAGCACAGATGCTGCACTCCATCAACGCGAATATGCTGGGTGTAATCGTCAATGGTATTGGCGTGGGCGGCAATGGTTATGGATACGGCGGATACCGTTATGACAACTACAATGGCGGAAGCTCGGCGGGGTACGGCAAGAGCGGTTACGGAGGATACGGATATGGTTCCACATATCAATATGGTGGATATTACGGTGGAACCATGATCGGTCGCGATTACTACGACGATCAAGTGCCGAAGCCTGTGACAAAGAAAAACAAAGTTAGCTCCTAGCTCGTCCTGGAATGGACCCCCGTGGCTAAAGTTTGCGTAATCAACGTTGTTGGACTGACTCCGGAACTGCTGCCGTACGCACCGAACATCCGACAACTCGGTGTAGCCACTCCATGGAATGCGCCCTACCCGGCAGTCACATGCACCTCGCAAGCGACCCTCCTCACAGGACTTGCTCCGAGCCAACATGGAATAGTCGGTAACGGATGGTATTTTCGAGACACTGCGGAAATCCGTTTTTGGCAGCAGTCCAACCAACTCATTCAGCATTCTGGTCTTATTTACGATGGTGTCGAAACTGCCAAATTGTTTTGGTGGTTCAATCAACATGCACCCGTTCGTTGGAGCGTCACACCCAAGCCGCACTACGGTTGCGATGGCTCCAAAGCGTTTGATGTCCTGGATCAAACGGAGTGCCGATTGACCGAGCGACTCGGGCCTTTCCCCTTTTTCTCTTTTTGGGGGCCGAATGCCGGACTGCCAGCTTCGGACTGGATTGCAAAGGGAACAGCACTCGTCCTCCGCGACAAAGCACCCCAACTGACACTAACCTATCTGCCCCATTTGGACTACGACTTTCAACGCTTCTCCAAACCCGACAAGGAAAGGGTCGCTGAAGTCGACCGTTGCGCGGCCGTAGTCATTGATGCGGCTCAATCGATTGGTGCTGTGCCGATTGTGGTTTCGGAGTATGGATTAGTACCGGTGCATCGATCTGTTTCAATCAATCGGGCGCTCCGCAAGACGGGGTGGCTAGCCGTTCGCAAAGGGCCTTTTGGCGAAATGCTACTACCAGGAGATTCAAGAGCATTCGCCGTCGTGGACCACCAAGTCGCTCATCTTTACGTTCGCGAGCCGGGAATGAGGGAGGAGGTTCGCAATTTGGTGTTGTCGCTGGACGGAGTCGATGCTGTATTGCATCCAAGTGAACTCAACCTAGATCATCCGCGCAGCGGCGATTGGATCGTTCTTGCAGAGGAAGATAGTTGGTTTGACTATTACTACTGGCTGGACGATGCACATGCGCCAGACTTTGCAAGGACCGTCGATATTCATAGAAAACCAGGTTACGATCCACTGGAGCTGTTTATGACGTCCAAGCTACGAGCGATGGGACGGCTTGCTCAGAAGAAGCTTGGCTTCCGTTACAAGATGGATGTTATTCCGCTGGACACGAGCTTGGTTCGGGGGAGTCATGGATTGAGGCCAGACTCAAATCACGGTCCCTTGATCGTTGGGCCAGGAGCACCGTCAGAAATGGTTCTATTCAAGGACTATGTTCGAGGGCTGCTAGGCTTATAGTCTAGTGCTCTGTCCACGCACATCCCCTACAGTCGATTCCTTGACAAAGCGACAATTCTTAGGTTTGCCATTTGAAGTGTCGGCCATAGAAAACAGGACAAGTTGGTTTATGATGGATCGCATTCCTCGAGCGGCAACTTCCGTTTAAAGTTTTTGAAAAAACTGGTTCGAGCAGCTGAACAATGTTTTTCATCGCCATTCAACGCCATGCAACTTGTCACCTTTCTAATCCTACCATCGGCGTTGCTTTCGGTTCAACTATTGGGTTTCGCGAACGATGCGAATGTGCTCGGCGAGGTTGTTCTCCCATATGTTGACTGGCCTGCTGTAGTCAAGATGTGGATGGTGGTGGGTTGTTTTGGACTGGCCTTGCGATGGCTTGAGAAATCGCAACAATTGTGCTCCGATACCATCGAACTATCGAGTTGGTATTCGCCGGTCTGGCTTCTTCGAAACAGCGAGTCTTTACTGCTGTGGCTTTGGTGTTTAACGCAGCCCATTTGCCTTGTCGCAACGGGCTGGACACAATGGACTCAGTCGATTACTACAGCCTGGAGATCGCACGCGATTAGCATTGCCATGCTGCTTTTACCCAGCATCATTCTATTGGTTTTGATTGAGGCGATTCGAGTTTCTCGCGATAGTCGGCGTTATTCAAAAGACAGATCGCGATTGTCTCGCCTACTCTATTGCAAAGGGGAAATAACGCGATCGATTGCCAGTACTTGGCTCTTGCCTCTGTCGCTACCCGTTTTGATTGCAGGGCTCGTTGATATCGGGACGCGTGCGAATTTCGGCGAAACAGGACAGGGGCTCATCGGAGCAGTTCTGTATACGTTGACCACGTCAGTCATAGTCACATTATTGATTCCGCATTTGTTCACGATGGTCATTGGAGCAGGGCAGGTCGATCCGATGATCGCAACGGTGGTTGATCGCACTTGGAGAATTGGCAGCAAAAAAGTACCCCGCGTTTTGCATTGGCCAACGGGTTGCCGAATGGCCAACGCTGCGGTCGTCGGGTTGTTCGGTTTTGGTCGAAAACTGCTTCTGACGGACGCCTTGTTACAGAGACTGAGCGACCGTGAATTGTCGATGGTGGTTTTGCATGAGTTGGCGCACTGCGTACGGTTTCATGCATGGATCAGGATGTTACCAACCTTGGTCGCTGTTTCCATGCTTTTGATTGCAATGCTGCTCCTATCCGGCATATGGCTGAGCGTGATTTGCATTGTTATCCTTTGCTTGTTCGTGGCCGGGCTGGTTTGCGTCTGTTGGTGGACTGAATTTGATGCGGATAGGATCGCCATCGAGCTTGCAACTCGATCGGATGATGGGCTTCCGGGGCTTCCAGGTAAAGGGGATCGAGGCACTTATGCTCAGGAACTGTCTGATGCATTGGTCAAAATTTATGGACTGCGAAATTTGCGAAGGAGCAGTTGGATGCACCCAAGTTGTTCTCAGCGATTGGCGGCGATTCGATTGTTAGCCTGACGGCTCATTTCGATTGTTAGCCTAACGGCTCATGTTGAACAAAATGTAGGTTCCGCTTTTGCCCGCGACCGCGATATCGACTCGTTTGTCGCCGTTTAAGTCACCTGTGGCAATCTGAAGTCCAACGCCGACGTGCCCCTGTTCGATCATTGACTTGCGAAACTCTCCATCCACGAGTTTGTAAGCGTTGATTTCGGGCATATCCTTTCCGCCTGGGTCACCACCATTGTGAGCAAAGTAACGTTTGCCACTGATAAGTTCATCTTTTCCGTCGCCATCGAGATCCGCAAAAACTAGGGCGTGCGGTTGGGAAAAAGATTTATCTATCGATCGCTTATCGAATTGCAATACACCGTCATTGGTGGTCTCCGTTTGTCGCCACCAGTAGAGGCCGTAATCGTGACCTGCTCCGACTAGCAGATCGTTCTTGCCGTCTTGATCGACATCGCGCACGATCATCGGAATGCTTCCTTGGATATCCCAGTCGGGATGGAACTTCCAGTCTTGCCCCCATGGATTTGCGTTGGGATGTTCGTACCAACCTGAGCCGATCAGCACATCGATACGACCGTCGTTGTTGATATCCCCCACACCGAGCCCATGTTGGTTTCCTGACTTTCCAATTACGGCTTGCTCAAGTCGATAGACTGCGGAGTTCTCCTTGGTTGGTTCGTTCTTAGAGAATCGCCATACGCTCAGAGGATTCTTTTTATTCCAGCTGTTGACGATCCATTCTGGCTTGCCGTCGCCATCTACGTCTTGCATGAGTTGCGCTTCGTTTTCGCTCGCCTGGGTGTCAACCAGCAAATGTTTCTTCCAGGTTTGTCCGAGCCGCAGGCCTTCGGCGCCTGGGTTCTCATACCAGAAAACCTCTTTTGGAATGAAGGAACCGGCAACTACGTCGATGCGACCATCTGCATTGACGTCCATCAAGAAGTCGCCATTGCTTTGAACATAACCGTTCCAGTCCTCGATAATTCGCAACGGACGCGGCTTAAACTCAGGAGCACCATACCAATTTCGGCCAGCGATGACATCAGGTTTTCCATCGCCATTGATATCACCAATCGCACAGCCCTCGTTGGCATCGAGAGTAAGTTGTTCGATTTTCCACTTGATACCTGCAAGCGGATTGAACTCCTGTGCGATGGCGTATGGAACGGCGGTTAATGAAACGGCGGTCAATGAAAACAATGTGGCAAGGAGAGCTTGTTTTTTCACGATAGAAACCGGCGGGAGAGGGGGGAGAGAGGGTAAGTCGAGTATGAAGTCCTATATTTGGCTGGACTGATCGTAATTTGTTCACTTCCGACACGCAACACCGTGTCTTCGATTCATCGGACGCAAGGAATTGAAGTACAATCGAGTGTTCAGTTGAAATCCAAAATGGTTCTCCCAAGGCAAACCGCCCATGAAAACTCTTTTTCTCATTGCCGTTATTCTGTTTGTGCCAATGCACTCCGTTGTCCATGAGTCTGCTCGGGGGGACAACATTGAGGCGAAAATGGATGCAAGAAAAATTTTGCCCGCTTCGACCGCGATTTATGTCGAGGCGAAATCGGTAGCGTTGATTTTAGAGCACCCCTTCACCGCAACTGTCAAGGCATCTAGCGCGTATAAGAAAATCATACGGTCACCAGACGTATTGAAGTTCCTGGCGAGCCTCGCAATTTTCGAGTTTGCCATTGGCGACAAAGTAGAAGCGGTCGCTACGAGTTTGACAGCCAACGGTGTGCATTTTGCAGTCGACCGAGGAACCGAGGGCGCCGTTTTGCTCGCGGACACCGAGAGTTCGGAGTGGCTCGAAGACTATTTGCAAAAACTGGTGAAGCTCGCCAGGACAGATGCCAAATCCAAAAACCAACCCGATCCGATTCACGAAGCGGATTACCGCGGCATTCATGCTTACGAATTCCAAAAAGCGATCATCGGGAGTATTGGCTCGACGTTAATCATCACGAACAAAAAGGAACTTGGAAAGAGCATCATCGATCGGCATCTCGACTCGACCAGCGATAGTCTCTCGAACAATGTACTTTTTCTGAAAGCTTGGAGTTCGCAAGCCGGTTCAAAGCAAAAAGATGAACCGGAGCCAATAATCAGTGCATTTGTAGATATCGATGCGCTCAGAGAGGCAGGGGTCGCGGGGGATTTGCTGATGGGCAAGGCAAAAGACTTTGCAGGCGAATTGATACTGGGCGGAGTTTTGGCAACCATGCAAAAAACAAGTTTTGCGGCCGGAGAACTGTTCCTGACAGACAATCAGCTTTCAATGCAGTTGCGAGTTCCGCACAAAAAAGAGTGGACGGAAGAGAAGCAGACTTTCTTCGTTGGCCCAGAGGGAAATGGGTACGCGTCCTCGCTCGTCGACGACTCTCGAATGATGTCGAGTCTAATCGCGTATCGAAATTTGGCTGAGATGTGGCTTCGAGCGGGCGATCTATTTGACGAGAAAGTAAATGACCAATTGGCGCAAGCGGACAACACACTGACGACATTGTTTTCCGGCAAGGACTTTGGAACGGACATACTCGGTGCTGTTGAGCCACAATTGCAGATCGTTGCGGTCGAACAGAGTTTTGAAAAATCAAGCGAGCCGGCAATTCGTCTTCCCAGTTTTGGATTGGTTGCCAAGCTGAAAGACGTGTCGATGCGAAAGGAGCTTAAGCGAACTTTTCAGAGTTTTATAGGCTTTCTTAACGTTGCCGGTGCGATGGAAGGCAACCCTCAATTGGATTTGGACTCCGAAACCATCGATGGCAAGCAGATCTATTCGGCCACCTATTTGAAAGACAGCGACAAGAAGTACGAAAACGGTCTGCCTATTCAATTCAATTTCAGCCCGACACTAGCATTCGAGGGCGATCTAGTCTATCTCAGTAGTACGAACTCTCTTGCAAAGCAGTTGAAGTTGAGACCTGCTGAGGCGAAAGAAAGCATTGAGCAAACAAGAAACAACACACACTTGGCGATTGATTTTGGAGCATTGAAACAAGCATTGGAAGCAAATCGCAATCAGTTGATCGCTCAGAACATACTTGAAAAAGGACACAGCCGTACGGAAGCGGAGAAAGAGATTGATACGTTGATCAGCCTTTTGTCCCTTTTGAAAACAGGGAATGCAGCGTTGCGATTTGGCGATCAAGTCAAGTTAATGTTGGGTCTCGAAATCCAGTCAAATTGATAATTAAGAATGAACGATCGATACCGGCGTCAAAAAGCATTTGTTGAAGTAGGAGAAAGCGGACAAGAATTGTTGTCCAACGCCAGAGTAGCGATATGCGGCATGGGTGCGCTAGGTGCGATGGTCGCCGAACGGCTTTGTCGCGCAGGAGTCGGATACATGCGCCTGATCGATCGCGACTGGGTGGAACTGGACAATCTACCTAGGCAAGCCCTTTACACAACGCGGGATGCGATTGAGTTCCGACCCAAGTCCATTGCGGCCCGCGAGCACTTGCTGCTCATCAACCCAGAGATTGAGTTGGACGCAGTAGTGGAAGATGTAACTTATCTCAATGCTGTGGAACGATTGTCGGATGTCGACTGCATCATCGACGGAACGGACAACTTCGAAACACGTTATCTGATCAACGATCTCTCGATTCGTTTTGGGATTCCCTGGGTGCATGCCGGGATTGTAGGAGCTTCAGGGCAGTCGATGTCTTTTGTGCCTGGCAAGACGGCGTGCTTTCGATGTTTATTGCCTGAACCGCCACCTGCAGAACAAATGCAAACCTGCGACTCAGCGGGCGTTCTTGGGGCGGCGGTTGGCGTGATCGCTTCGTGGCAGGCAATGGATGCGATAAAGATTCTGTTGCGAAAGGAGGTAGCCGGCGATGGTTTTTTGCGAGTGTTTGATTTGTGGTCCGGCGAGGTCCGAAATGTTCGTGTCACGCGTGTCTTAGCAAACTGCGAGTTGGATAACCAGCTTGGCTGCCGAACGTGCGTGCAAAATCAGTTCGATTTTCTAGAGGGTGCGGTGGGGACCCATGCGCGTGTGCTTTGCGGGCGAGGTGCCGTTCAAATCCAACCGCCGGGTACCAGCCGCATGGACCTCGCCGTATTATCCAATCGGCTTCGGCTGGAGGGTGAAGTCACCGAAACCCAGTTCTTGGTAAGATTCAGCCACCCACCATACCTGTTAAGTGTCTTTGAGGACGGTCGCGCGATCGTACAGGGGACGGAAAACCCGGACGAAGCGAGAAAAATTTATGCAAGATGGATCGGCGGCTAGTTGTTTTTTGGTATTTTAAAAGCCCTTGAAGGGTAGAGTTTTGCTTAGGCGGTCGCAAAACGGCTTACCTATGAGAACCCGCACGTTACTATTATTGCGGCGAATGCTGGAGAGTAGAAGTATTTAAGGCTTCTGAATCAGGGCAAAACGTCGTAGAAAGTGAAGTACAAAACAAGATGCGATATGCGTTTCGACTTGCAGAGTTGTTGGGGCACACACCCGACCGAAGAAAGCGTCCTGGCACTATCAAGGCCATTGTCGAGTATACGGGCTTAGATCGCCATCAGGTTGCAGCCCTCCTCAAGAATGAGGCAAAGTATATACCGATCGAGGCGCTTTCTCGGTTGTGCGACTATTTGATCGAGCATGGGTATGCGCGCGCCGAGGAATTGCCGGGTGCATTGTTTGCAATTACTCCGGAGAACTTCTGGGAGATGTTGGCTCGCCGGTCTCGTTTGGAGATATGCGTTGGCGTTCGGCGGCCGGTGGATGACGAGTCTGCTGATACAGCTTGGATTGTCGCTTCGGATAGTGTGCTTGCTGGAGAAGTGCTGAACGGTGTATCGACGCTTGGTGGAACGGCCAAGGCGATCTCTGGCAAGAAGGGTGGCGGCAAGGAGATGCCGCACATCGAACATCTGCGACAGACTTTGGTTTGGAGCCCAGGCACTATGAGTGTCGACCAAGTGCACGAGCGAGCGCAGAGTGTTTACGATGACTTTTCCGAAATGGGTGGCGACAAAGCCATGGTTTGTTTGGGTTCGGTAAAGAGCAATCCGACGGTTGAATTGGTTTTGGCGAACGCATTTGGTTGCGACGCTTTTGTTACGCAGGACAATGTTGCCAAGGCGTCCGATCGTTCTTGTCCGTTTTTCTTGCGATACCGCGATCACGATCCGCATCCACCAGCATGTTCCGCCGGAATGCAGCTCAGCAAAAGCGAAAAGGCGGCGGAGGCGGGACTTTATTATGAAACTGCGGATGGTACTTGGGCTTTTGCTGGCGGTGCAACTCCCGGTCGCGATGCGGCGTTGGTGTTTTATGTTTTCCGCGAGTCGCTTGGTCGACTTGAGATGGTGTTGAGTGGATTTTCGGGGCGAGCGACTCGGCTGCTGGCGAGAACGTTGGCTCACAGGGCTGAAGATTTCTGGCCGCCGATTTTTCATGAAAACTATCTTCAAGTTGGCGCGTACCTTGTTCAGTATGAGGCCGCCGAAGGGGGTGACGACTCTTTGGATATCCTTTCGACAGACACGATGGCAAACGCGACTGTGATCGCCTTGCCCACCGAGGCCATCGTCAAGCGATTGGGCAAAGGTTCCCACCCTGGATGATCGAAGCATCGCAATCGCAAACCGTATCGGCACCTGAGCTGGATCTGAGTGTCCAGCTCGGTCGGCTTGCTCTCAAGAATCCTGTCCTGGTTGCCTCTGGTACGTTTGGTTATGCGAGGGAAATGGCGGGAGTTATTCCGCTGCCCGAGCTGGGCGGCATTCTACCAAAAACCATTACGCAAAGTCCTCGGCCCGGCAATGCACCATGGCGAACGG
>Ga0105046_10009255_pt1 | contig 15413 bp, 14 predicted proteins | sample MAT03_FD_78385 | JGI IMG/M metagenome (GOLD analysis project Ga0105046, IMG submission 78385) | Freshwater microbial communities from Lake Fryxell liftoff mats and glacier meltwater in Antarctica - MAT-03 (megahit assembly) | ecosystem: Environmental > Aquatic > Freshwater > Ice > Liftoff...
ATAGTCATAAAGCTTAGGACATGCCAGCGTCATTCCCGCGCAGGCGGGAATCCATCTGCTCGATAGGTGCGGGGGTGGATTCCCGCCTGCGCGGGAATGACAGGGAGGCGTCCTATTGATCATCGCTACCGCTATACCTTACCCCCGTCAGTTCAATTTTCATCCTTTTATCCGTCGGCTCCAGTCCTGTGGGATAATAGGATCACAATAAATTAAGAATTTCCCGTGAGCGACGTTCGAACTGTTTCAGATACAAAGCGAGCGTTTTACGCAGCGCATACCCGTCCGATCAACTCCATCTATCGCCGCGTGGTGGAAGAGCTGATGGTAGAAACCCATTTGCTCTCAGTCAATGTAGACTTCCGCTATGAGCCGATTTACGCCTTGGGAGTTGTAACCACCTTCGATCGGTTTATGCAGGGGTATCGTCCTGATCAAGATAAGTCATCTATTTTCAATGCCCTTTGTCAGGCAGTAGGCGGCGACCCACAAACCTATCGGCAAGAGGCAGAACAGCTTCAGGCAGATGCAGCACAAATGTCGGTAGATCAAGTCTTAGCAACGCTCAAAGAGCCTACCAATGAATCAAGCTCAACCCTGATTGCCAAACTGCGAAGCGTGGTTGAGACTCCAAATTTTAAGTACAGCAGGCTGTTTGCGATTGGCTTGTATACCTTATTAGAGCAGATGGACGCTGAAGCTCTAAAGGACGAAGCGCAGCGCAATCAGATGTTAGAAAAAGTCTGCGAAGCCCTGAAGCTTTCCACAGATAAGGTGCAGAAGGATCTAGAGCTGTATCGTGGCAACCTAGAGAAAATGGTGCAAGCTCAGGCTGTGATGGAAGACATCTTACAAGCTGGCCGTAAAAAGAAGGAAGAGCGGGCGAAAGAAAAAGAGGCGATCGCCGCCCCGCCTAGCCCGTCTCCTGAATCGCCTAATTAAAGGCCGTAATCCCAGTTTAGTGAAAAGCGCACAGAGTACTCTGTGCGCTTTTTTGGAAGCACGATCGTCCACTAGGAAGGTGTCGCGTAGGCCGAAGTCGTTTTCTGGACGGACACGGCGGTCTTGGTTTGATTTTCTAGATCTACAGCGGCTAATTGCTCTTCAAGCTGAGCTTTAACCAAATGGCGATAGCTAAAGAAGTGTTCTCCTGCGCCAAGGGCAAGAACGTAGTCGTAAAGTAAGCGGGTTTTTAAGATGGCGATCGCCAGCAGTTGCCACCAAAAACGGAAGCGCGTTGAGCGTATCACCCCTTGCCGCCAGCAAACCGCCCAGAGCAGGCGCATTTCAGCCGCTGTAATCGGGCGATCGGTCTGCCCCCGCCAGCCATTCATCATCATAAAATGTCGAAAGGTGCGCTTTAAATATGGCATCGGTTCGTAAATCTGCCAAAACGCATCTATGTACTCTTGCGTAATCTCGGCTATGGGGCGGGTTGGAACAAAATTCATGATCGAGCCTTGATGCACCGTCGCCAGCCCTTCCATCAAGCGATCTTCAGCCTTGAGGCGGTTCCACATGGCGGTATTTCGCAGGGCTTGGAGCAAGCTGAAATGAGCCTGGGGGATACCAGTATCTTGAATGAAGGCACGAATGCGATCGCCTGCTCCAGGACGCTCATGGTCGAAGCCAATGATAAACCCTGACATCAGTTGTAGCCCAGCCCTAGTTAGCTTGTGGCACGAGTTCATCAAAGACTGGCGAGTATTTTGGAGTTTCTTGACCCCCACCAAGCTATCAGTATCGGGCGTCTCAATTCCCATAAATACCATCGTGAACCCGGCTTTTACCATCAGATCAACTAGTTCATCGTCATCCGCCAAGTTCAGCGAGGCTTCGGTTAATAGGATAAACGGGTAGTTGTGGGCTTCCATCCAAGGAATGAGTTCCCGCAGGAACACTTTGGCATTGCGCGTATTGCCAATGAAATTGACGTCTACCACAAATACGTAGCGCCGCCATCCTAACTGGTAAAGCGCGTCAAACTCAGCCAGCATTTGAGCCGGTGCCTTAGTGCGAGGCTTGCGGCCATAGAGGCTAATAATGTCGCAAAACTCACACTGGAAGGGGCAGCCCCGAGAAAATTGCACCGTGATTGCCAGGTAAGCGTTCAAATCTAGCAGGTCGAAGCGGGGAATGGGGGTTTGAGTGACATCGGGCTTTTCAGCCGACCGAAAGGTACCCGTTTGGGCACCTTGGGCGATCGCCTCCAGAAACAAAGGGATGGTGCATTCTCCCTCATCCAAAATTAAATAGTGAGCACCAGCCTCTAAGGCGACATCGGGATAGGAGGTTGGATATGGCCCTCCCACTGCCACTTTTTTACCGAGGGCGATCGCCGTACGAATCAAGTCTTGAAAATCTTTTTTCTGAATGACCATTGCCGATAGGATGACCAGATCGCACCAATCCCAGTCAGCTTCAGTTTCGTAACAAACGTTGCGATCCCTAAATCGAATCTCCCAATCTTGAGGCAGCATCGCCGCTACCGTAATCAGACCGAGAGGAGGATTTGTTGACCGCAAACCCGCCAAGTCGAGCGTTTCCTGGTAAGACCAAAACGAATTGGGCATCACAGGCCATAACAATAAGGCTTTCATAAAAACTCCGGGGGTAGGAGGATCTGTGAATGAGGCTTAACGAATTACGCCCAGTTAGTCTAGTCGTCGCCATCTGTTTCAGCACCGGGTGCAGGGGTTCTTATACAAATGGTTTTAACCGCTGTGGCGATCGCCGCACTTACTTTTCTTATTGGAGATTATATGAACCCTATTTAGTTATGTAGAAGTATTTTTATTAATTATTGATGTCATGTTTTTTTGAAGCGCGTTGGCAATACGTTCTAAATTGGCAATACGTTCTAAATTGACAATCCGTTCCAACCATTTTCTCAGCTAGCCCCATATTGCATAGATTGCATAGCCGACGCGATCGCAGCATTAACCTTCAGCATGAGGCACGCAGTATTGAGCTGGTTAAGCTATCCCAGCCTGACGTGATTCATGACACGTCCCGATGCTGAAGATTCATCGCCATTTGCTTCAACGCGCTGAGGCAAATGGGTTATGGTAAGAACGCCGGGTCAAACTAACCAGGCAAATTGAGCAACATCAGTCTAGCTCTCGATTAGACGGTTTCATTCTTTAGCAGCATCACGTTAAGGTTCATGGGCAAGCAGCGCGTTCTTTCAGGCATTCAGCCAACTGGCGACCTCCATTTGGGCAATTATCTGGGAGCCATTCACAACTGGGTCGAAATTCAGCAAGAGTTTGACAGTTTTTTATTCATGGCCGACCTGCACGCCATTACGGTTCCGCAAGATCCAAAGCTGCTAGCAGACAACACCTACAAAGTGGCAGCGCTCTACCTAGCCTGTGGGATTGATTTAGCCCATGCCACCATTTTTGTCCAGTCTCATGTGTCTGCCCATAGCGAATTGGCGTGGCTCTTTATGTGCATTACGCCGTTGAACTGGCTAGAAGATATGATCCAGTTTAAGGAAAAGGCGGTGAAGCAAGGCGAAAACGTAGGTGCTGGGTTGCTCAACTACCCCGTGCTACAGGCGGCAGATATCTTGCTATATGAGCCAGACAAAGTACCTGTTGGCGAAGACCAGAAGCAGCATTTGGAGCTAACACGAGATATTGCAGCCCGCCTAAATTACCAGTTTGGGAGTGAAGATCAGCCCATTTTGAAGCTGCCTGATCCCATGATCCGAGTCGCCGGGGCACGGGTGATGAGTCTAACGGATGGGACTAAGAAAATGTCAAAGTCTGACCCATCTGACCTGAGCCGCATTAGCCTGCTAGACCCGCCTGATCAGATTCAGCACAAGATTAAGCGCTGTAAAACTGACCCCGTGCGCGGGTTGCAATTTGATGATGCCGCTCGACCGGAATGTCACAACCTGCTGTCGCTTTACATGATTCTTTCGAGCCAGACTAAAGAGACAGTGGCTCAGGAATGTGCAGAGATGGGATGGGGGCAGTTCAAGCCGCTACTAACCGACACCGTGATTAGCGCTCTAAAGCCAATTCAAGAAAAATATACCCAGATTCGTGCAGAGCCAGGGTATTTGGATGCTGTGCTGCGCGATGGCAAAGAAAAGGCAGAGGCGATCGCCAATTCCACGTTACACAAGGTTAAGCGAGCCTTGGGATTTTCTATCCCCACCTAGGCACAGGTCGTGTTCTAGACTTGCCGTGAGGACTGCAAAACTGAGATACACGATTCACAGCGACTCGTGCCAAGAGCAAAGCGATACCGGGCAACTGGTATCCTAAACATCTAAGGATGGCGAATTTAATAAAAAACCAATTTCATGTCAGATTCTTTATCTTCCCTCCCGTCTCAACCCGTTGGCCCCAACTCTCGGCTGCAAACCGCTGCCCAAGCGGGTGAGTTTCTCATTACAGCAGAGGTAATGCCGCCCAAAGGCGGGAACCCAGCCCACATGGTGGAGATGGCAAAATTACTGAGCGATCGCGTGCATGGGGTCAACATTACCGACGGCAGTCGGGCGGTGCTGCGAATGTCGTCGTTAGCCTCGTCGGTGATCTTGCTGCATCACGGGATTGAGCCAATTTGCCAGATGGCCTGCCGCGATCGCAACCGCATTGGCCTACAGGCAGACTTAATGGGGGCAGAGGCTCTGGGTATTCGCAACGTTTTGGCTTTGACAGGCGACCCCGTCAAAGCGGGTGACCATCCTGACGCGAAACCTGTGTTTGATCTAGAATCAGTGCGGCTGTTAAAACTGATTAGTAAGCTTAACCAAGGCGTAGACTGCAACGACAAACCGCTGACCGACGGTGCCACCCACTTATTTGCTGGAGCCGCAATCGACCCTCAGTGCCCTAGCTGGTCGGGCACTCAGCGGCGTTTTGAACACAAACTAGCAGCCGGAGCGCAATTCTTTCAAAGCCAGTTAATTACAGATTTTGACCGACTAGAAAAGTTCATGAATCAAATTGCAGCAGGCTGTAACAAGCCGATCCTGGCTGGAATTTTTCTACTGAAATCGGCCAAAAACGCCCGCTTTATCAACAACAACGTCCCTGGTGCTCACATTCCCCAGCACCTGATCGATCGCCTAGAACAAGCCAGTCAGCCGCTAGACGAAGGGGTAGCGATCGCTGCCGAACAAGTTAAACTCGCCCGCCAACTGTGCCACGGCGTTCATATGATGGCCGTCAAACGAGAAGATCTAATTCCCAAAATTCTAGACTTGGCAGGCATCAAGCCCGTGCGGTGACCTAATTCATTCACGCCTTAACTCTTTTGATAGTCCTAATAATTGGTAAGGATTTTTTGATGGGCGGGCTTCGCCCGCCCATCAAAAAATCCTTACACCAATACCACTCTTTTAATACCATGCAGAAGCCACGACACTGCGCCTTGGGCTTCCCGAAACGCCTATACTAACGCAATCATCCTCCCTCCCCTTCATCCCTCTTCTCTACTCCCCATGCCTACCTACCCCGGAATCTCTAGCGAAGCCTTCCGTCATCCACTCGACTCCCAAGCCGAACAGACCTTACGTAGCGTCCCAGGGTTTGATCTGATTGCGCGGCGGTTTGTAGAGTTTGTCTACGAGCGTCCCCGCCACGTCTTTTTAATGGGCAACAGCATTGAAGTGGGGCCACGGCAATATTCCACGGTGTATCAAATCTTTCGAGACTGTCTGCGATCGCTTGATATTCAACCAGAACCAACCCTATTTGTATCCCAGTCTCCAGCGGTAAACGCCTACGCCTTGGGGCAAGAGCGCCCCTGTGTGGTACTCAGTACAGCCCTGCTAGATCTCAGTGATGAACACGAGCTGCGATCGGTGATGGCTCATGAGCTGGGTCATCTCAAATGTGGGCACACCACCCTAAACCAGATGGCAAGCTGGACGATTACCATTGCTTCAGGATTGGCAGACATGACCTTTGGGTTGAGCAGCTTGGTCAGCACGGGGCTGCTGATGGCGTTCTATGAATGGCTGCGAAAAGCAGAGCTATCAGCCGATCGAGCCGCCTTATTGGTAATGGATGACGTAAAACCCGTGTTGACAAACATGATGAAGCTGGCAGGCGGAAGCAGCCGCTACGCCAACGAACTAAACCTGGACGAGTTCTCTCGCCAGTCAACCCGCTATCAAGAACTAGACCAAGATGGACTGAACCAGGTTTACAAGTTTTTGCTGTACAACAACCTGTCGGCAGGGCTATTTCAGACCCATCCGTTTACGGTGGAGCGCGTGCATTTTCTTAAGGAATGGGCAGAGTCAGACGAGTACCGTACTATTCGCAGCGGCAACTATCGCCGTACAGGTAAAGGAGCTGTGAATGTAGAATCAACATCACCTCAGTCGTCTACAGCCAACCCCGCCAATTCCACAGCGACCGATGCAGCAGACGTAGAAACGCTGCGTCAAGAGCTAGAAGCGCTACAACAAGAAATCGACAGAATTCGGCGATCGCGCATGTAACTCTGGTCTGTTCCTTTGTAGAGAGAGGGTCTTCTGCCTTAAAGCCGACGTTTTCAAAGGCTTGGCTCAGTAGGATGTAGTTACTTCCTTAATAAAGCACCCAACTGTGCTGTAGTGGACGCAAGAGGTTAAGCCCTAAAACGATTTTTTGGATTTGCTTAGCAACTCCAGCAAGCCGCCACGGTTTAACTCTTCTAATCACTCCAGCGGTTGCTACAGCCTACAGACGGGCGTGCTTGAAGAAGACTTGTACTCTCACGATCCCAGGAGTCACAGCTATGAACCAAGATAATAGAACCCGTAATGATCACGATTCCAACCCAGATCCAATCACCAAGCAACCAGGTGCCCATCCTGTTGGCACAGGAGTAGGTGCAGCAGGTGCCGGGACAATCGGAACCGTTGTAGGTGGGGCTGTAGGCGGTCCCGTGGGTGCGGTTGTAGGGGCAGCCGTTGGTAGTGTTGTAGGCGGACTGGTTGGTAAGAACGTTGCCGAAACCGTTAACCCCACTGTGGAAGATGAGTACTGGAGCAAAAACTACAGCGATCGCCCCTATGTGGAACAGGGATACGAATATAACGACTATGCCCCTGCCTATCGCACCGGGTACGAAGGCTATGCAGCTCACGGTCGTGATGGTTCAACCTTTGACGCTGCTGAGCCTCATTTAAGGCAGCAGTACGAAGGCCAGCATGGCACAAACCGATTGGGTTGGGAAAAAGCAAAGCACGCCACGCGTGATGCTTGGGATCGCGTTGAACGCGCTCTTCCTGGCGATGCTGACCACGACGGTAAGTAAGGTAGACAACAACTAGCCAATTTACTCTAGTGTGGAGATGGGGTCTGGAAATTAAATTTCCAGACCCCATCTCTGTAACTGTAAGCGCTGCAAATCCCAGCCTACTCCAGTAGATCAGGCTCTTCGCGCACAATTTTGTCATAAAGTGACTGAAAGCAAAACCATCCCATATATGCAGTCCCCACCTGGCTGTAGGTGAGACTAGCCACATCGGGGGAAATGTGGACAGGCGTTCCGGCTGCTTCTGCCAATAGCTGCGCTTGACAGGTGCGCTCCATAGTCATAAACCACCACGCCGCTTCATCGACAGAACGTCCGACCGTTAGCAAGCCGTGATTTCGCAGAATTAACGCCTTGCGATCGCCCAACGTAGCAGCAATCCGCTGTCCTTCAGCCAGATCTAGCACCACGCCTGTGTAGTCATCAAACAGCGCATGATCGTCATAAAACGAACAGGCATCCTGCGTCAGCGGATCGAGCAACCGCCCCAACGACGACCAGGCTTTGCCATGAAGCGAGTGCGTGTGGGCAGCAGCCACCACATCGGGGCGGGCATGATGCACCTGAGAGTGAATGGCAAAGGCCGCCGCATTGACGGGGCGATCGCCCTCCACAACCTCACCTTTATGATTCACCAGCAGTAAATCCGACACCCGAATGTGGCCAAAATACATACCAAACGGGTTCACCCAAAAGCGATCGCCCCACTCTGGATCACGGGCGGTGATGTGCCCTGCTACCCCCTCATCAAACCCATAGCGAGCAAACAACCGGAACGCCGCCGCTAGCCGCTGCTTACGGTGCAGGCGATCGGCTGCAAACGAATTGAACGTAGCAGGCTGGGGCAGATTGGGCTGAATCATGGCGCATTTCTCAAGGAATGGTAGAGCACAGAGCACTCGACCTTATTTTAGAGGCAGAGACTAAGACTGGCTCAGACCTCGGCTAATTGCCTCAAACACGCTTAGGAATGAGAATTAAATAACTCCGCCATTCTTCTGTAGGGCCGAACGGCAGTTCGCCCCTACAGAAAAACGGCCGATCGCCCCTACCAGCAATCAAATTCCCGATCTTATTAAATCCATAATCCTTAGGTTGTATTTTGTTCGCAATCCTGACTCGCTTCTAGGTTAGAACTGTTTCCTTCTCTATCTCCCTCATAATGAGAAAGAACGCTTTACACTTCTTTAACAATGGCGAGAGACCTGCGGGGATTTCTAAAACAGCTTGAGCAGCGCGGGCAACTGCGGCGGATTAGCGCACTCGTTGATCCAAATTTAGAAATTGCGGAAATTGCCAACCGCATGTTGCAGAGCGGTGGCCCCGCACTGCTGTTTGAGAATGTCAAGGGATCTCCTCACCCTGTAGCCGTGAACGTTATGGGTACAGTTGAGCGGGTCTGCTGGTCAATGAATATGGAACAACCGCAGGAACTGGAAGCCCTGGGCAAAAAGCTGGCGCTGATCTATCAATTGCGTCCGCCCAAGAAGTTTGCCCAGGCCGTGGAATTGGGCAAAGTACTGCTGGATGTAGCCAAATCTAAGCCCAGCCGAGATTTTTTGCCGCCCTGCCAGCAGGTAGTGCTAAAAGGCGATCAAGTCGATTTGACCAAGCTGCCGCTGCTGCGGGTGTATCCCGGCGATGCCGATAAGGTGATTACGTTGGGATTGATGATCACCAAAGACCCCGAAAACAAGTCAGTGAATGTGGGCGTGTACCGTTTGCAGTTGCAGTCGAAGAATACGATGACAGTGCAGTGGCTGTCGGTGCGGGGGGCAACACGCCATCTGCGTAAAGCGGCAGAACGGGGACAAAACCTGGAGGTGGCGATCGCCATTGGTGTAGATCCGTTGATTATCATGGCCGCTGCTACCCCGCTTCCTCTCGATCTATCAGAGTGGCTATTTGCCGGACTGTATGCAGGTGAAGGAATCCACTTGGCCAAGTGCAAAACGGTCGATCTAGAAGTCCCTGCCGATGCAGAAATTGTGCTAGAGGGGACAATCACTCCGGGCGAAGTCGGAGTGGATGGCCCAGCGGGAGATCATATGGGCTACTACGGCCCCTCAAACCCAAAAGGGCCACTGATTCGATTTCAGTGCATGACCCACCGCAAAAACCCAATCTACATGACCACCTTTAGCGGTCGTCCGCCGAAGGAAGACGCGATGATGGCGCTGGCGCTCAACCGAATTTACACGCCCATTTTGCGGCAGCAAGTGCCCGAAATCGTTGACTTCTTTTTGCCCATGGAAGGACTAAGCTATAAGGTTGCCGTGATTTCGATTGATAAAGCGTTTCCGGGGCAGGCGCGGCGAGCGGCACTAGCATTTTGGAGCGCGCTACCGCAATTTAGCTACACCAAATTTGTGATTGTGGTGGATAAAGACATCAACATCCGCGATCCGCGTCAGGTGGTTTGGTCGATTACCTCAAAGGTTGACCCCGTGCGGGATGTGTTCATTTTGCCCGACAACCCGTTTGACTCGCTCGATTTTGCTACCGAAAAGCCGGGACTGGGCAGCAAAATGGGGATCGATGCCACCACTAAGGTCTATCCAGAGAGCGATCGCCCCTGGGCAGACCAACTATCGCCCGATCCTGATACTGCTGCGATGGTCGATCGGCGCTGGGCAGAGTATGGCTTGGCAGACCTCAATCTGGGCGAGGTGAATCCTAACTTGTTTGGCTACGATATGAAGTAAGTCGAGCAACTTGAATCGCGATTGAAGTCTGGTACAGCCCAAAGAGCTGTCGTTGGCGCTCTGGAGAAAGTCATGCAAACTAGACCGCGTACTTATACTCCCGGTGAATACCTAGCACTGGAAGAAACAGCAGAATTCCGCAGCGAATATCACCAGGGAGAAATCATTCCCATGACGGGAGGTTCATTTAATCACAATGAGCTGGTGACTAACCTAACGGCTTTACTCAAGCCAGTCTTACGGCAACAGGGCTGTCGGTTTTATTCTAGCGATGTGCGGTTGTGGATTCCTCGCTACACTCGCTTTACTTATCCTGATGCCATGGTCATTCAGGGAGAACCGATTGCCTACGCCAATCGAATCGATACATTGACGAATCCAACGCTGATTGTGGACGTGCTATCTAGGTCTACTGAAGCCTACGATCGCCACGATAAGTTCCGTTACTACCGCTCCATTCCAGCACTGCAAGAATACGTCCTAATTGACCAATACGAATACCACATCGAACAGTTCACCAAAACACCTGATGGATTGTGGCTGTTGCGAGACTATGAGCGCGATGGCCAGCCGGAGGGCGAAGAAGCCGATATCGGAGTACTACAATTCAGTTCAGTAGGTGTGGAAATTAGGATCGCTGATCTCTACAGTGGTGTTAATTTTGAGCCGCCCGCCACTACAGAGACATAGGGAGCGATCGCCTCACCCTTCATTGTCAGCCGTTGCTCTATGTCGTCTGCAATACATCTCATTCCAGAACACTTCTGGGAAAATTTGCCTACTGCTATTTGTAACTTTACTGCTCAAGCCCCCTACTTAAACTCCCTATGGCCACGCTTCAAGAAGCCGACTCAGTTATTGATCTCAAAGAGCCAAAATACTATTTCAATCGAGAGCTGAGCTGGCTGGAGTTCAACCGTCGAGTGCTGCACGAAGCAACCGACCCCCGAACTCCTTTGCTAGAACGGCTGAAGTTTCTGGCGATCTTTAGCTCAAACCTGGATGAGTTTTTTATGGTGCGAGTGGCGATTGTTAAAGATCAGCTAGAAGCAGAGGTCGCCAAGCGATCGCCCGACGGCAGAACGCCCCAGCAGCAGCTTGAAGAAATTAGCCAAACTCTTCATCCTATGGTGGTAGAGCAACACAATCATTTTGAGCAGGTTTTGCGTCCTCTTCTAGAGCAAAACGGCGTTTATCTGCTCAATTACATTGACCTCAGTCAAGAACAGCGTAACTACTTACGCGACTACTTTGAGCGGCGCATTTTTCCAGTGCTCACGCCGCTAGCGGTCGATCCGGGTCATCCCTTTCCCCGCATGTCCAACCTCAGCCTAAATCTGGCTGTGGTGGTCAAAGATCAAAAAACGGGCGACGAGCATTTTGCCCGCGTTAAGGTGCCCAACCTGCTGCCACGTTTCATTGCATTTCCGCCCGATCTGCAACGTCAAAATGGTCGCTCTAGCGCATGGGTGGGGGTGCCCTTAGAACAGGCGATCGCCCACAACTTAGAAATGCTATTTCCAGGCATGGCCATTCAGGAATATTCCCTATTTCGGATCACACGCGATACAGAAGTCGAACTGCAAGAAGAAGTCGCAGAAGACTTATTGATGGCAATTCAAGAAATGATTCGCAAGCGTCGCCTGTCTGACTCAGCAGTGCGGTTAGAAATTCAGGCATCGACCTCTCAGGCCGTGAAAGACACCCTGATGAATGAGTTGGAGCTAAAAGACTATGAAGTATACGAGCTAGACGGTCTGCTTAACCTAAAGGATTTATTTGCATTGGCGGGGCTGCCGCTGCCAGAACTCAAAGACGAACCCTGGATCTCCGTCACACCTCGATCGCTCCAAATTTCTACTGAACGGGTGCCCCACAAACTGCACCCAGTAGATAACAGTATTTTCTCCGTGATTCAGCAACACGATATCTTGCTGCACCATCCCTACGAGTCGTTTACCGGATCGGTAGAGCGGTTTATTGAAGAAGCGGCGAATGATTCTCAGGTACTAGCAATCAAGATGACACTGTATCGCACGTCTGGCGATTCACCCATCGTCAAATCGCTGATTAAGGCAGCAGAAAATGGCAAGCAAGTAGCGGTGCTAGTAGAACTAAAGGCGCGTTTTGATGAGCAAAACAACATTAACTGGGCGCTTCAGTTAGAAGAATCGGGCATTCATGTGGTCTACGGCATGATGGGGCTAAAAACCCATACCAAGGTTGTATTGGTAGTCCGTCAGGAAGAGGACGAAATTCGTCGCTATGTCCACATTGGTACAGGTAACTACAACTCCAAAACGGCGAAGCTGTATACCGATCTGGGGCTTTTGAGCTGCCGCAATGAGCTGGGAGCCGATTTGACGGATTTATTCAATTATCTGACGGGCTATTCGGGGCAGCAGTCCTACCGCAAGCTGCTGGTGTCGCCTGTGAATATGCGCGATCGCATGACATCCTTAATTCACCGTGAAATCGAGCATTGTAAAAACGGCAAACCCAGTCGCATTGTCGCCAAAATGAACTCATTGGTTGACCCTCGCATGATTGCAGCCCTGTATGAGGCATCCCAAGCAGGGGTTGAAATCGATCTAATTATTCGCGGCATGTGCTGTTTGCGCCCTGGCTTGAAAGGAATCAGCGCCACGATTCGAGTTATTAGCATCATTGGCCGCTACCTAGAACACTCGCGCATCTTCCACTTCCATAATGCGGGAGCCGACGAAATTTATATTGGCAGCGCCGACTGGATGCCGCGCAACCTCGATCGTCGCGTAGAAGCCGTTACTCCCATAGAAGAGCCTGCCTTAGTTCAAGAATTGAAAGATATTTTGAGCATTTTACTGGCTGACAACCGCCAAGCGTGGGAGCTAAAAGCCAATGGAACCTATACCCAACGACATCCTGCCAAAGACGAGCCTATCCGTAGCGCCCAGGAAACATTAGTGCGTCTAGCATTGCAGAAGGCTTCTTCCCTCCCTTTAGAGTGATTCAATCCAAGAAATTATGAACTAAGGTAAAAGAAACATACAGAAAATGCAATACAGTTCTATACTAAATTTCTGTAAATAGGTCGCAAGAATATCAATAAGCTTTTACGGGGTATACCCCTGATGCTGCGCTTAAAGTCTGGCCTCTGAGATAACAGCCTTTGGGTTCCTTCACACCCCCTCCGCAAGGCCGTATCGATGAAGGTTAAAGGTTGTAGGGAATATTACGCATCGCATCGGGGACAAAGGGTGCATCCCACTTTTGTAGCCCACCCTGCGGGAAGCAAGCTACACCGTTCGACTGAGCGCTCACGCCGAAGCCCTAAATCCCTCTCGCAGAGCGGGAGAGGGACTTTGATCCTGCCCCCCTTCTCCCGTTTTGGGAGAAAGGGCTGGGGCATGTAGCTTGCTTCTGCGGAGCAGTGGGCAAATCTGTAAAACTGGGATGCACTCAAGCCTAACTTTGGTTACTTTAAGACGTTTAGTTGGAAACTCATTATGTCAAAAGAACAGAAAAGCAATAAAGAGGCTAAAAAACCGAAAGCAGTTCCTGGGGAAACCAAAAAACAAAAGAAAGATCCCAAGAAGCATGATGCGAGCCTCGGTGGGTTGTTTGGTAATGCAAAGTAGGTTTTTGCTATAGCTCTTTAGGTTTTTAGAGTTTGCTGGTTTTCTGTACGAAATTACCCCTGAATTATGCCTGTAAATTGAGTTTAAGCATTAAATTCAATGTCAAAATTGAGTTATAAGTTTTGTAAAGAACTCATGTCCAACGTATCTTAATTTTACCGAGGTCTATCATGACTGCTGACTCAACAATCAAAGCCTCCAATCATTTGGATTTTGTTCTTCGTAACTCTTTCCCCAACGGTTTCTTCAGTTCACTGTGGCGTACGGTTCTTGCAAGTTTTCTGATTGGCCTAATCTGGCTAGTAGGGCTATCTCCAAATCCAGCGTTAGCCGCGTCCAACAATTCCGCTGCAACGAGCGGGAAAACCGGTGTGCAAGTTACCGATCTTGCTAACAAAAGCGTTCGCCTAGATGCCCTAATCGCGTGTTTACCCAAACGGCTGAGTGAGCCAAACCTCGATCGTGCTCTAGATGAAATGGGCAATGACCAGCTTGAACGTGTCTTCAACCGGACGAATAACCCTAAGCTGAGTAAGGCAGAGACCGAGTTGAAAGATTGTTTAGTCCGCAACGGATTTGCAGATTAATCAGTCTGGCACTGAACCTAGAAGCTAGTCAGACCGCCGAATTCTTAAAGAATTCGGCGGTCTGACTAGCTTTGACGTGAAGGGCACACAGCTAAGACGCTCCCGTGCAGGTCTAATCTCCTAGTCTGGTGTTTTCGGCGATATTTGCCTACTATCAAGGCACTGTTAAACAGGGTCATGACATGCTTGAATCGCCCTTGGGCTGGGTTTTACTGTTTCTAGTTGGCACTGTCACCGGAACCCTTTCGGGATTGTTGGGCATCGGTGGAGGCTTGCTGATGGTGCCCATTTTGACGCTGTTTGGTTTGCCGCTGGTGCAGGCAACTGCAACGAGCCTGATTGGAGTGTTGTTGAGCGCTCTGTCGGGCAGTGTTCAAAATCTACGCACCCGTGATTTGAACTGGCATGTCTCTCTACTGCTAGCGCTGTTTGGCATTTTTACGGCTCAGATTGGGGCATGGCTGGGCGATCGCCTCCCCGATGCTTGGCTGGCGCTCTCTTTTGCAGGGCTGTTGCTGCTCACTATCTACCTCATGGACTTACGGCGCAAGTTACAGAAGAGAGAAGTATTAACAGCCCCGCCAGCAACCGTCGAGAATAAACCCAACGTAGGAGAGGAGGAGCAAGGATTGGGAAAATCAAGCCCTCCCGCTCGCTACCTTCCACCGATCGCCGGAATTGGTCTGTTAGCAGGCGTGCTTTCGGGGCTGTTTGGCGTAGGCGGCGGAGTGGTTATGGTGCCCCTACAAACGCTGTTTTTAAACGAAACGATCAAATCGGCGGTTCGCACTAGTTTGGGGGCGATCGTGCCAATTGCGATTTCTGGATTGGCACAGCACGCTTGGAATGGCAACGTGCTCTGGATACCGGGCTTGTGTCTGGGGTTAGGCGGCATTTTTGGCGCACAGGCAGGCACCCGACTGTTACCCAAACTTTCCGACCGCTCAGTCAATCAACTCTTTCGCCTGTTTTTAATTGGGTTGGCGATTTATATGGTGATTCGTGGCCTGCGAGGGCTGCAAAATTAAGTGGCGTTGTACTAGCTAAGTACGTTGACTAAGTAGCCTGATTGATTGACAAAAGCCCTGAACGTCTCATTGCTTCGTTGTCAACCCGCCCTAAAATAAATTTTGGGCTAATGGTGAAAGTCTATTGAAATAGACTCAGAGCCTGAATCCAGTCCTCTTTAGAGGACTTTAGCGATGAGCCAGGAAATTGATTTCCTG
>Ga0105046_10009256_pt1 | contig 15413 bp, 12 predicted proteins | sample MAT03_FD_78385 | JGI IMG/M metagenome (GOLD analysis project Ga0105046, IMG submission 78385) | Freshwater microbial communities from Lake Fryxell liftoff mats and glacier meltwater in Antarctica - MAT-03 (megahit assembly) | ecosystem: Environmental > Aquatic > Freshwater > Ice > Liftoff...
GGCTAACCTCTTCGGTATGGGCAGATTGATCACACGTCGAAGATTTTTCGCCGGCGTGGGTGCGACCCTTGCGGGTACCTTGCTCTACGCCAACCGTATCGAACCGCATCGCGTCACAATCGTGAGCCGCGAACTTCCAATTGCCAATCTTCCAAAAGACCTCGATGGAAAGATCCTCGTTCAAATCAGCGACTTGCATATCGGTCCGACGGGGGACGACTATTTGCGCTCGTGCTTTCGTCTCGTGGAGGGACTGAATCCCTTACTCATCGTCATCACGGGCGACTTCATGACGGGCCGCGGCAGTGAAGAAATTGCACATGTGGGGAGTCTCATTTCGGAATTGAAGACCCCGCCTCTGGGCATCGTCGGCACCTTTGGCAATCACGACTACGGCCCCACCTGGGCACAAGCTCCAATCGCGGACAAGCTGGCCGAAACTCTGCGGGATTGCGGCCTAAAAGTTCTGCGAAACCAACTCATTGATGTTAGCGGGATGCAGATAGTCGGTATGGATGAAGTCTGGGCTGGGAAGTTTCTTCCACAGGCCGCGTTTGAAGATTACGACTCAGAACGAGCGAGTATCGCACTGTCTCATAATCCGGACACACTGGATCGCCCGGGGTGGGGCGACTATCGCGGATGGGTGCTGTGCGGCCACACACACGGCGGCCAGTGCAAGCTGCCGTTCTTCCGACCGCCTTTTTTGCCCGTGGAGAATCCTCGGTACACGTCCGGAGAAATTGATGTCGGCGAGGGACGCCGCATTTATATCAATCGCGGATTGGGTTATGCGAGACGAGTCAGATTCAACGCGAGGCCGGAGATCACGGCTTTCACACTTCGACTTGCTGAAAATTAAGCATCATCCAAACATGAGTAAGCGGCCCAATTCCAGATCGGATTCAAACTGGCAGCCAACTTCGTAGTAATCTCCCACTTCGCGGCAACTTCGGATCATGATCCGGACCCACTCGAAGCCCTCGGGAGCATTTCCAGGTTTTGCGAGCATGGTTGAACCGACTGAAACCGGCTTTTCGGTTGCTAGCCGCAGTCCGCCGGTGGAACGATCTAGAACGTAGGCCTCCTCAGCCCGTGCCCGACGTCCGCCCTTGGAATCCACAATCAAAATCGGTGTGGGCAACCCGCCGCGACGAATCGATCGGCGACGTTCGTCGTGTCTCGCCGCAGGAAATGCGTTTTCCCAATCCGGTGATCCCGCAACATGAGGAAGCACAACCGGGCCGCGATTCCGTCGAGAACGGCGACCGATGAACAGGAACGACATGACCACGGCCAAGCCGACCCCCAGTGCAAACCACAAGGCGGGGTCGGAGAACGAGATCATCGAGAGCATTAGTGCCAGGGCTTGCATGACGGAGCCGATCCCCAGTATCGGACTGAGCCGAATAATCGTTATGGACCTTTCCAATTGTGGGACACAGATTCCCCAGAAGCAAATGTTCGGGGAAGGAATTTTGACTCAGGCCGAGAACTCAGCACGGCAGCTGAATTCAAAAAGGCCACGCCATCCCAAGTGCCGCCTGCTGAAGCACCGTGACCTGTTGAATGCCTGCCGTGCCGAGTGAAAGCAATTTCATGAGCTGATCCGAGGTGAATGTCGCTTCCTCGCCTGCTCCTTGAACTTCGATAAACCGACCCCCTCCTGTCATCACGAGATTCATGTCAACGTCCGCCTCTTTATCCTCAACGTACTCAAGATCGAGTCGCTCCTCGCCTTCGACGATGCCGACACTGATCGCAGCCACGCTATCCGTAACGACGCGGTCCGCGGGGCCAATATCCGCCTCGTGGCGTTTGAGAGCCAAACAAAGAGCCACGAAGGCACCGTTGATCGCAGCCGTTCGAGTTCCGCCATCGGCTTCAAGAACGTCGCAGTCGAGCCAAAGCGTGCGTTCTCCCAACTTGGTCAGATCGGTCACAGCACGCAGGCTTCGGCCAATCAGCCGTTGAATTTCCACCGATCGGCCATCGATCTTCACGCCGCTATCCCGCGCTTTGCGTCCCATTGTGGAACCCGGGAGCATGGCGTACTCGGCAGTCATCCATCCCTTGCCCGTCCCCAACAGGAAAGATGGAACCGTTTTCTCCACGCTGCACGTGCAGAGCACGGTCGTGGCACCCGAACGAACCAACACACTGCCGGCGGCCGCGCGCGTAAAGCCCAGCTCGAAGGTAAGAGGGCGGAGTTGATTCGGGAGTCGATTGTTGGGGCGCATAATTTTACTCGAATCTCTCTAGACAGCCATTGGAGATCGGCCGTGAACTTCGTGTGTAAGGGACTCAGGAAATGGCGAGTATGTGATCATTCCACTTGTCGTGCACGGATAGGTCAGAGACACAATTCCAGTATGATCGAGGTGCGTTCGGACCAAATCCACGACTGCTCTACGGCCAAGTGGATCTAGGCCACTCATTGCGAACACGATTACGTCGGGCCGCTGATGATACGCCGCCTCCAAGCCTAGTAGTATTCGTGGAGTGGTTGCTAGATGGCTGAGTGGAGTGCGTCCCTCGATCGCATGACGATTCAGGACTGCGGAAGCTTGCGACCGGGCCAAACCTCGTTCCGTTAGCCAGGTGATCGGCATGGTATTGAATAACCTTCCGCGAATTCCTCCGCGGGGTAAAGCCTGCCGTACCGAGACACACTTTGCGGCCAGTTTGATCTCGCTCCTCGGCTGTGTTCCGGTCAAGAAATCGCGAAGCTCACGCTCAAGTTCGAACCACGAAGGGAGGAGCAAGGATACGGACTCACCAGGTCGAACTTCGAAAGCCGGGATGGCAAAGCTTCCAAGACCGAACCCGCGACACGTTAGAGATCTGTCCTTCATAACTAATATCCGATGCGGTTTCGAAGTTTTCCAAACCAGGAACGACTTGGCATCGGTCGACTGGTTGGCGGGGCGGGTGACCGATCCCAAATTCCCCAGACATCAATTCATTGATGAAGTGATCATCGCCCGTTTCCCCGAACAATTCAAGTGCGGCTACAGTGCGGTGATGCCCTTCCATCACGTGATAGATGCCTTGTCGATCCAGAATTCCGCCGATTTGCCCTTCGGGAGAGGCAAACCGATATGTGCCCGACCGCATCTCAGCCTTAATTAGATCCACAAGCTCAGCATCACGCAGCCCGACTTGCGATCCGCGAATCATTGGCAGATGAGGCATGGACGTGCTCTACCCTTTCACCAGCCACTCCAAGATCGCCTTCTGGGCATGCATGCGGTTCCCGGCTTGCTGAAAAACGACACTCGCCGGGCCCTCGATTACATCGTGCGTGATCTCTTCGCCCCGATGGGCCGGCAGGCAGTGTAACACCTTGACGTGTTTGGGTGCCTTCTTCAAGAGGGCGTCATTGACTTGATACGGTGCAAATTCCTTCAGGCGTTTTTCGCGCTCTGCTTCCTGTCCCATGCTGGTCCATACGTCCGTGTAGATCACATCCGCGTTTTTCACGGCTTCTCCCGCGTCGTTCGTCTCGGCCGGAAGTTTCGGGGACACGTGCTTCGAGTAATTGGCCGCGAACTCCGACGAAAACCCATAACCAGCCGGGTGAGCCAGGATGAACTTCATGCCGAGTTTTCCACACAGAACCGCGAGCGATCGGGCGACATTGTTGCCATCGCCAATAAAAGCAACCGTCTTCCCGCCCACATCGCCGAAGCATTCTTGGACGGTCAGGACATCCGCCATCGCCTGGCATGGATGTGACGTGTCCGATAGTCCATTCACCACAGGAACCGACGACGAGGCCGCGACACCCTCGACTGTCGAATGCTGGAAGACCCGCAGCACGATCGCATTGACATACTGGGACATGGTGCGCGCAAAGTCCGCGAGCGATTCGCGGACCCCCAGGCCAACTTCGTTACCTGCTTGAAACAAACTGACGCCTCCGAGTTGAGCGACGCCGGCCTCAAAGCTGACTCGAGTTCGGAGCGAGGGCTTCTCGAACACCAACCCCACGATCTTGTTTTGGAGTGCAGTCGAGAACTTGCCTTTAGCGACCGCCGCCTTCAGACGTGACGCCTCGGTTAGCAAGTGCCGCAAGGTATCGGGATCGTGTTCGAGAATCGTAAGAAAATGGCTCATGTGATCGACTACAAGTTAGAAAGGTTCGCCAGGCGTGACTGGTTGGAGAATTCACTTCAAGGACAGGAGGACATCCTCTAGGATGCTGCAACCTTCGGCCATCTGCTCGTCGGTGATGTTCAACGCGGGTAACAAGCGAATGACGGTCTGGTGAGTGCAATTGACCAATAGTTTTCGTTTCAAGCACTCGGTAACCACGGGCGTGCCATCAACGGCAAGCTGGACGCCAATCATCGCACCCTTCGCCCGCACCTCGCTAATGTGCGGGCACTTGGCCTTCATCGCTTCGAAATGATCCGAAAACCTGCGGCCGATATGAACGGCTCGCTCGAGCAAGTTCTCGGCTTCGATTGTCTCGATCGTGGCAAGGGCCGCCGCACATGCGAGAGGATTGCCGCCGAAGGTCGCTGCATGTGTGCCTGGCTTCAGTTTTTCAGCTACCTCGGGCCGAGCTAAAAGTCCACCCAGTGCAACTCCCCCCGCGACAGCTTTTGCGAGTGTGATAATATCCGGCTTCACATTCCAATGTTGATGGGTGTACCACTTGCCGGTTCGCCCCATGCCGGTTTGCACTTCATCGAGAATCAAGAGCAGCTTATAGCGATCGCATAACTCTCGAAGACCTTCGAGATAGCCGCTCGGAGGAAGGTTGACTCCCCCTTCACCCTGAATCGGCTCGACCATGATCGCTATCGTTTGCGAATCAATCGCTTTCGACACCGCGTCCAGATCGCCAAACGGAGCGTATTGAAATCCGGGCAACATGGGGCCAACGCCCTGATGATACTTGGGCTGAGCAGTGGCCGATAGCGAGCCCATTGTTCGCCCATGGAAGCCGTTCAACATGGTCACGATCTTGTAGCGGTCGGCACCGTTGGTTCCCGTGCCACGACCGTTTAGACGTGCTAGCTTGATGGCCGCCTCGTTCGCTTCGGTCCCGCTATTGCAAAAGAATGCCCGTCCATCGAAGTTCGTGCGCTCACTGAGTGCCTTGGCAAGAGCACCCTGCGATTCGGTGTACCAAGTATTGGGAACGTGGATCAGTCGAGCGACCTGGTCCTGAACGGCTTTCACGATTCGTGAAGGACAATGGCCTAGAAGTCCACAGCCCCAACCCGGAAAGAAATCGAGATAGCGGTTGCCTTCCGCATCCCAAACGTAGGAACCTTCCCCACGCGTGAGGCAGACCGGGTAGCGCGTGTAATTGCCGATAACGTATCGGTTGAACGTATTGATGACGTCGTTCGAGGTCACTTATTGAGTCCTCACTCTTGTAGGGTGGGTGGAGGCTTTGCGTAACCCACCAGACTCTGCGATGACCCCGGTGGGTTCCGCGAAGCCTTCACCCACCCTACCAGCACTTCAAAGAACAATCTCCGTTCCCACGCCCGAATCAGTAAAGATTTCAAGCAGCAAGGAATACTTCCGTCGTCCGTCGATCACATGGACCTTGCCAACTCCATTCGACAACGCGTCAAAACAGGCTTCGACTTTTGGAATCATTCCTCCATCGATTACGCCATCCGCGACCAGCTTTCGGCACTCCGCCGAATCCAGATGACTGATAAGCGAGCCAGAATCTTTCGGGTTCCGCAAGATTCCGGGCGTATCCGTCAGCATCACCAGTTTGGCCGCCTTCATCGCGGCCGCCACGCTACAGGCCGCTGTGTCCGCGTTCACGTTGAGCCAGCCTCCCGCCGAATCGAATGCAAGCGAGGGAATCACGGGCACAACGCCGGCGTTCGCGAACCCCGCGATCAGGGCTGCATCAACGCGTGTCACCTGGCCGACTCGACCTAGATCAATTGGCTCGCCGCTCGGGTTTGGCAATGTCAGTCGTTCACCATGAAGAGCCTGCAACGTTCCGGAATGAAGACCCACTGCCCGCCCGCCAAGTTCGCGCATCTGCTGGACAATGCCGGCATTAATTTCGTTGGTCAGAACATCGACGACTATTCGCAGGGTCGCGTCGTCCGTGAATCGCCGGCCTTGAATTTTCTTCGGCACCAATCCGGAGACGGCCATCGCTCGATCGATCGGTTTACCGCCGCCATGCACCACGATGGGCCTCAACCCAACTGTCTCCAGAAGAACGAACGATTGAAGCGTCGCCCGGAGCGCGTCCACCTCTTCCATCGCACTTCCGCCCAGCTTGATGACGGTCAGGCGATCGCGGAATGTTCGGATATAACCGAGAGCCTCAACGAGGGCTTCGGCCTTGCGAATGGCATCGTCCATCGGCGGATTTCATTAAGGTTGCCGACGAGAAAGAAGCAATCTATCCGGGAGAGTTGGGGCGTCAATGGTCGGATCAGCGAACTTCCAGTGAATACTCCGGGTAGCCACTCGCGTCCTTCTCAAGGATCAGTTGAAAAGATTTCCCAAACAACTTCGAGGCCATCCAGCCATGCTTCTTCGGAGTGCGTTTGTAGCCATTCGGGCCGTGTTGAAGGATCTCGAACTTTAACGTGTCGTTTCTCGCATCGACTAGCCAATACTCTGTGATTCCCGCCGTCCAGTAGGCTTGAAGCAATGTGACATTATCCTTTTTCACGGAACTATCACTCACAACCTCCAAGACCATGTCGGGTGAACCTTGAACCTCGACTACTCCGCCGTCAGCCCCGGTGATGAGCCGTATCCGATCCGAGACGATTGTCTCCCGCGATAGAAACAGGCCGTCCGGATTTCCGGAAAGATCGGCCTCGTGATTGGTCATAAGAAAGCCTTCCGTGAAGATGCGCCCGATCTTGTTCTGCTTGACGATAAAGTAGAGGACCGCGAAAATCGCTCCTTTTACGTCCAGGTGGGAGAATGCTTGTTCTTTGCTCATGTCAGCCCATACGCCTCCGTTGAGCCACCAGATGTTCCCGGTTTTGGGAAACTCCTCTGAGTCGACCCAGCGACGGAACGAGTCTATATTCACGACCCAGCCGGGAACATAAATTTGCACATCGTTCACGAAGATCCGCAACCCGCCTGTCGCTTTTTCATTGGCAAGCGCGATCGGTTTTTTCGCTCGCAGCTCGGCCATCTTCATTTCGCAACCCTCGCGAACATCTCTTTCACAGCAGTCATGATTTTAGGCGAAGCATCGACTTCCAGATAGCTCGACCTGGCTCGCCAGGTTTCGTAGCCGCCGAGTGCATGCTGGGCCGGCGTCGGCAAATAGCCGTTGTAGCCGTTCGCCAACTCGATGGTGAACGTGTTCGTCAGCGGGCTGGTTTTCTTGATCGCCAGGCCGATCTCCGTGAACACCTCGCAAGGAACGGCCACGATGCCGACATCGCCGATTCGCAAAACCTGAATCGTCACCGGCACCTTGTCGGGATATTTTGCCATCAACACCGTTTCGCGGGCATAAACGGCCGGCATCCCCACCAGCACTTTCTTGTCCTTGTTCTCTTCAAGAATCTTGTTCGCATTCGCCAGGTCAACCTCCGTTGGCTTGCGAACGCCTAACACAAGTTCCTTGGTACCTGCCACCAGGGCCACGCTGCTCTTGTGTTCAATCTTTGCATAAGCCTCCGCCACTTTCTTCGCGACGCCGTCGGCCACCACCTTGATTCGTTCGCCCGGTCCAAACTTCATGGCAGGCGATCCGAAGTTGACGTTGTTCACATCGGCACTGGTTCCATTCGACATGATGCCGACAAAGTCTTTCGAATCCGGTGCGATCAGTTGCTTCACGCGCTCGGCGAAGGCTCCGAAGTAGTCCGCTGAAAGGGCTGGATTGCCACCGACATAGTGCAGCGAGTAATTCGCCAGCAACGCGAGCGGCTTTCCGTCGGCGGTCTGCACAGACAAGAATGAGATCTCCGGGTCTACCGGGCCAGCCGATTCGAGCAGCCCCTTGACTTGAATGCCGGGATTCATTTGCACCCGGTCGGTTGTGCCGCCGAATGGATCTGCGGGAATAAGGCCTGGCTCGCGCTTCCAGCGGCGATTGAAAACGTTGCTTTCGTCGCGCGCCTTGCCGAAGCCGATCTTTGCTGGTTGCAATCGCGACTCGGCCCTCTGAATTCCCTCGGCAATTTTCTTGGACAGGTACTGCACGTAGTCTGCGTCTGGCTCGCTTTGGAACACCCCGGTCACGGTTGGGGCACTATGTGTGTGGGTGGCGGAAATCAGCATATTGCCCATGGGTATTCGAGTGAGTTTGGCCGCTTGCGTTTTGGCATCGAGCATCAATTCACGCGGAATCATGCAGCTATCGACAACGACGATCGCGAGCCTCGTCATGCCAGCGTCGAGTACAAGACATCGGGCGTGAATCGGATCGTGTGCCGACTTCGCCTCAACATCGGCCATATTGCCATTGACCGAAACGGGGAACTTTTTTGGCGTAACATCCATCGCGAAGGCACCTGCACGCAGGCCATCGGCAGAGGCTGGCGTCGCGAGGAGTCCCATGCAGAAACAGACTAATCCGAGCCGCGCGATGGCTCTTCCTCGATATACACCATTGGATTTTGTAACTGGCTGTCGCATTTCGTCCAATTGCATAGCTTGGCCTCGTTTTGTGCAGTGCATACCTGCGGTAGAACGTGGAGGCAATCAAAAGTTAGCCTCTCGAATCCTTGGTTCAATTTAGCAGTCCTTCAGGAATCGACCTGAGGTAGTAAATCGCAGGACCGTGTGTCTTGCCCCTGTCGGAACTGGAAGAACGCTTCGGGCGGGTTAATGTAACCCAAACGGAGGTTCGTCAGGCGAAAGCCGCGTCGTCATTTTCCGGCACTGAGAAAGTCGCCATCCTGAAGAGGCACCTGGTCGAGAAGGTTGCCATGTCCGCCTTGTGCGAGCAACACGAACTGCTTCCCACCCAGATCTACAACTGGCTCAAGGAATTCTTCGAGAACGGCCATGCCGCTTTCGACAACGGCCGTGCCTCCAAGGCAGTCGAGAATACCAAGGACCAAAGATCGAGAAACTTGAAGCCAAGCTCCAACGCAAGGATTCCGTGCTCGCCGAACGTCGAGATCATCTTGCAACGCACCAGTGAATTGTTTCCCGAAACCAATACCTGGAGGTGGCTCTCTCGCAATTCGGCACTCCGCGCCTCAAAAATCAAATTTCCGTCCAAACTCCTCTTCACTTTCACACCCCTCCGCGCTACCTTCTTTACGGCGAGTTGTTCTCAGGCGAAACTCGTCTTGGAGTGTCCCAAAATGTCCGCAAATGTCCCACCCAGCAAAATAGCGTTTGTCCCCGGAAGGTGTCAAAAGTGCGAAAATCCTGTCGCAGATGTGTACACTAGTGTACAAAACTGTGACTCATCTCAGAAAGGCTTGTTCTCGAATCACTTGCGTCGAAATACTACACCTGTCCCTCGACCCGAAGTGTCAAGAAATGTCCACTTTTATCCACGAAAACAAGAGATCGTTTTTGGCAATCGAAAACGTGATTTCGTGTTCGCCCCACTCGGCGGTCATGAACATACAACAGACAGTCAGCGTCTTTGTCTCGAATTCAAACCTTTTGCAGAGAACCATCCGATGGGCGAGCGTGAAAAGAAACTGGTCGCGGCCGGATATCCCCTGGAGCGTGGGCCGAAAGAAGGCACGGTAATCGATCTTCTCTCCATCCTAGGGGAGACGGTTTACGCCTCGGGGCAGGTCCCGTTCGACGATGGCGTTTTGACCAGCAAGGGCAAGGTGCCTTCGCAAGTCTCGGTCGAGGAGGCGACCAAGGCAGCCAGTCTGTGTGCCGCAAATATCTTGCGGGCGATTATCACCAAGCTCGGCTCACTCGATCGCATCGCTCGCGTGGTCCGCGTGACCGGCTATGTGAATGCCGACCCGAGTTTCGAGGATTGCCATCTGGTCATCAACGGGGCGACCAACTTGCTCAAGGAAGTCTTCGGGCCAGAAGCCGGCCGACACGCCCGCACCGCCCTCGGCATGGGCCAACTTCCGCTGGGCACGAGTGTCGAAGTCGAGGCGATCTTTCAGTTGGCAAGGTGAAACACATTGAGGACACTAATCTCCACTAATCTTCGCTAATGAAATAACAAAGCAGGATTAGCGAGGATTAGCGAAGATTAGTGTTATCTCCAAAGCCTGGGGGCAATCATGAAGCCGCACGACCAGCAATTGCTTGCAAATACTCGCCGACATTTCTTCCGCGATTGTGGCGTCGGCCTGGGGGCGATTGCGCTTTCGGAATTGCTGGCCAACGAGCGTGCTCGTGGCGAGGAGCCCAAGAACCCCCTTGCTCCGAAGAAGCCGCATCATGTTGCGAAGGCGAAGTCGGTCATCTACCTGCACATGGCCGGCAGCCCCAGTCAGCTTGATCTGTTCGATTACAAACCCGAGTTGATCAAGTTCAATGGCAAGCCGTGTCCGAAAGAGTATCTGGAAGGAAAACGGTTTGCGTTCATTCGTGGCGTGCCGAACATGCTCGGCACGCCGTTCAAGTTTGCCAAGCACGGCAAGAGCGGAGCGGAAATCAGCGAACTTTGGAAGCATCTTCCCGAAGTGGTCGACGACATTGCCATCGTGAAATCGTGCATCACCGATCAGTTCAATCACGCGCCGGCCCAGCTCTATCTGCAAACGGGGACCAATCTGCTGGGCGGGGCGTCGATGGGTTCGTGGGCAACGTATGGGCTGGGCAGCGAGAACCAGAATCTGCCCGGTTTCGTGGTGCTGACCTCCGGCGGCAAATCGCCCGATGCCGGCAAAAGCGTGTGGGGCAGTGGCTACTTGCCGAGCGTTTACCAGGGCGTGCAATGTCGTTCGCCTGGCGAGCCGGTGCTGTTTCTCTCGAATCCCCCTGGGCTCGATCGCGAAGGAAGACGGGCTACGCTCGATGCACTGGCGAAGCTCAACGAGATGCATGCCAAGGCACTGGGCGACCCGGAGACGGTCACACGAATCGCCCAATACGAACTCGCCTACCGCATGCAGACGGAAGTTCCCAAGGTGATGGACATCTCGAAGGAGCCTAAGGAAATTCTGGAACTGTATGGGGCCGTGCCTGGCTATGTTTCGCCGGCCGAGAGCGCGGCCGACCCCCGAACGCTTTACAAGGGAACCGATCCGACGATCGCCAACAATTGTTTGCTGGCAAGAAGGCTCGTCGAGGCCGGCGTGCGTTTCGTGCAGATTTATGATTGGGGCTGGGATCATCACGGCATCAGCCCGGGCGAGGACATTCCGCACACCCTGCCCATCAAGACGCAGCAAGTCGATCGAGCGTTGACCGGCCTCATTAAGGATTTGAAGCAGAAGGGGCTGCTTGATTCGACGCTCGTCGTCTGGGGCGGAGAGTTTGGCCGCACGCCGATGCAGCAGAATTCGCCGGGCCAGCCGTTCATTGGCCGCGACCATCACCCACACGCATTCACCACGCTGCTCGCAGGCGGCGGCATCCGGGGAGGGCAAACCTATGGCAAGACGGACGACATCGGCTACTACGTCGGCGAGGACGAGTTCAACGTCCGCGATCTACAGGCGACGATTTTGCACTTGCTTGGCCTCGACCCGTTCAAGTTGACGTTCGAGAATCAGGGGCTTGCACAACGCTTGATCGGCGTGGAGGGGAAGGCGAAGTTGCACAAGAAGTTGCTGGCTTGAATGAACACACGCGGCTCGCGTGTGAATTCACTCCGGTCGCATCGCATCCAGGGCCCGCTGCAAAAGGGCCATCAGGACCAAACCCAGGGTCAGCCGTAACCACGGTTCGATCGTCTTGGGATCGAACAGGAACAGGATCGATTCGGAGCCGAAGGGATTGCCTGGTTCTGTGGGCCGTTCGTGGCGATAGAAGCTCAACTCTCGCTCCGATGGTATTGCCATTTCGGCAGCGATTCTCTCGCGATCGGTGCCGGCAACACTCACTGGCGGGGCGACGGTAATGGGTGTTTGGTCTTCGTCATCGAACGTGTGGATGATTCGTGCCGGCTTCACTCCTTCGGGAATGGCTCGCGTTCCATCGTAGTCCACGCCGTAGCCCGTCAGTTCTCCTTCCGGAGTCTGAATCGAAGCCAAATCCGACGGCTGGGCGAACGCAGGAGGATCATCATGAATCTCTTCTTTCGGACCAAACTGACGGGCCTCCGGGTCATATGCATGGAGCATTTTCTTCGGACGTTTCCGTTTCTTTCGTCTCGGTGCGATTTCATCCTGTTCGGGTCGAGTGAACGACACGATCAAGCCGAGCCGACCGATCAGGCGGGCGTAAATGAAGAACGCCAGGACCGCGACCGGCGCGAGTGCAATGGCCCAGGCGACTGTGGTTTTCGAAGTATGAATCAGAATCAAATCGAACGTCAGAAAGATGACGGAGAGAACGGGAGCGCTAAGGAGGTAGAAGAAGAAAATCTTCGCGGGACGCTGAAAAAACGCGACGATCACACCGGACCAAAACGGCGTCCAGCGCGATTGCGAGGCAAGCGACGAAAGGAGGCCAATCGGAAAGAAGAACCAGAACGCGGCACCGGTGACAACCGTGGCCCACGGCGATGTGCCAAACAAGAATCGACCCAGGAGGAACGCAGGCCCGGCCCAGATGCCGATGATGTACGCAAAGTAGAACATCTTCGCGAAGTAGTCGATGAACAGATCGTCCGGCCAGTCGACTCCATCGCGAATCCACTCGCGGAAAGGCCTACCCTTCCAGGGCAAGTTGCGAGTGTATGCGGTGGCTGAGCTTTCGACAATCGTGAGGAAATAGTGCGAAGCATGGGCGACCACGACCACGCCGAGCATCCATGCAGCCACCAGTAGGGGGACAAAGAGAAACGGCATGTGGAGTTATTTCTTCATCGGCTCCAGGCGGTACACGAATAGCTTGTTCGCGGCCGGTGGAACGACGACGAGAATCTTGGCATCGGGCACGAAGAACAAGCGTCGATCAAGGGCAAGGTTCGGATTATCGCGCTCGAATGGATCGCGTTTGCCGTCGAAGCCAGGCAGGTCGTCGAATGTGTTGATCGGCTTCTCCTTGTCCGAGCCCCACACGGCGGCCTGCTGTTTCTCGCCAGGGTTTCCCGTGAGCAGGATGTAGCCGGCCCCTTGCGAGGCTGGGACAACCGAAAATCGCGGACCCTCCGGTTTCGCCTTGTTGTCGAACAGGCCCTTTTCGGTGAATATGTTCTTCCCATCCGACCCAGGTGCCACATGCCCCACCGACTCGCCAAGGTAAGAACCCGAAATCGTGTTGCCGGAAAGCCGAGCGATCTGCAGGCCGGTGGGTTGCAATTGCTCGAACCAGGCACCGATGGTCGCTCCATTCGCGGACACACGCATCTTGGCGGCAGCGGCGAAGGTGACCTTGAAGTCGCCCTCGGCCTTCTCGATCAAGATCTCTTTCAACGTGTCCGGATCGATGAATGTGAGGGCCATTTTGCTCGCGTTGTTTTGCGACGGGATGCCGCCAAGAATCAGCGGGCCCGCGACGCCGCTGCCCATGCCTGCGACAGTCGGCCTCTGTCGAACCTCCAGAACCTCGTTTGCCTCCAGTTTGAAGGAGGTGAGGTCGTAACGAATCACATCCTTGCTATCCGGATAAATCAGCATGAGCTTGTTCATGCCGGCGGCGAAGAGTACATCGTCTGAGTTCACGGTGATCGTTTTTTCGACTTTCAGAGTGTTCACATCGAACACGACCAACTTGCGGGCCTTGGGGCAATGGAAAATGAGATAACGCCCGCCACCGGCGACGCAAGCATCGCTGATCGCCGCGGGCAGTGCGACCTCGATGCGCGGCTCGCTCATCATCGGCGGCGTGATCGGGAGCTTGCCGCCGGCTTCCTGAACGAGTTTCACACCGGGTGCGATGTTGGTCGTCGGAATCTTGGGGTCAGGCGATTTCGGATCCTTCGGCATCGGCTCCTTGGGGTCTTTCGGCTTGGGCTCGACAACCTTTGGTTCGATCGGTTTCGGGGAAGAAGCGGCAACGTTGAAGACTTCAACGCTTTGCGTCGATCGAATGCCGTTTGCCGTGGCGGAAACCGAGATTGTGACACGATCCCGCTTCTCGGCCTCGGGCACCTTCCACGTAACGAGTCCATTCAAATTCACTGTGATCCCTTCGGGGCCAGTGACTTCGAACTTCCGTTGCGGGACGGGATTAATCGAGCGAATCTGATAGCTGAACGTGGTGCCTGATTGGAAAGAATCTGGTATCGTGCCGACCAGGAAATGTGCGGCTCGTCGTTGTGCGGCAACGACATCGTACTTGATGATTTCCAAAGTATCTTCCGCAAAACTCGGGCAGATCACAAACGTCTGAGCTTCAGGGATGAAGAAAATGTGTCCGTCTGGCGGAGTTGGATCCCCGACAATATACGGTTGCGGAATCGAAACCTTGGGGAAGCTCACGGGTGGCTGCGAAGGGGTATTGGTGACCGCCACTCGCACTCCGAAATCTCCCGCCGCATTCTTGGAAGGGATGACGTGGATGAACAACATACCGGAGACGGCTGGTGCGACAAACCCGGGGGAATCTTGGCCACTCGCTTGAGCGACGGGCGCACCTATGGGCGCAGCTCCATAACGCGAGATGAGGTGTTTGCCGTCCGGAGACAGTGTCGCAAAACCAAGAGGCTTCTCGCGTTCCTGGTGAGCGACTGTTAAGCGTTTCCCCTCGCGGCTGACAACGATGGCGCCATTCACGCCATCGGCAACACCAGCCCAGCGGGAACCGTTTGCTGCCGCGAAAAAATTGACGTTTTTCGGCAAATCGCCTGCGGGTAGAGCATTCCAGCCGACATCCGCCTTAGCGAGTGTTCCCAGGTCGAGAAAATGGATGGGCCAAGCATTCGTGGGAAGACTCGACACAACAAGCGCCAGTCCGTTTGAGCCAGACCCGATCGAGATCTCTTCGAAAATGCCCGGAAACGGATAGGGCGATTCCTTGTCTTTCTTGAGCGACAAGAGGTCGTAACGTTGGATCGTCCGCGTTGAATTGTCGGCAACGATCAATTTGTCGATTCCCGCAGCTATTCGAACGTCTTTGCCTGTCGTTTCGATTTCCTTAATGATGGACGCTTCGGAAGCATCGTACACGAGCAGTTTTTTCTCTTCGGGACAATTGAGGAAAAGATATCGCCCGTCCCCTCCGGCTCGTATGCTGGCCACTTTGCCTGGCAACTTGATGCTTTTCTTGTCACCGTCGAATTTGGCTGGTTGAATGGAAAGTCCGGTTGGCACCAGATTCTTGGGCTCCGGAATCTTCGGATCGGGCAGCTTTGGTTCCGGCCGTTTCGGATCTGGTTTCTCAGGCCCCGGCTCCGGCTTCTCATCATCGTTGTCTGCAACGACCTTTGGTTCTTCATCGTCCAGAACGAA
>Ga0105046_10009260_pt1 | contig 15412 bp, 14 predicted proteins | sample MAT03_FD_78385 | JGI IMG/M metagenome (GOLD analysis project Ga0105046, IMG submission 78385) | Freshwater microbial communities from Lake Fryxell liftoff mats and glacier meltwater in Antarctica - MAT-03 (megahit assembly) | ecosystem: Environmental > Aquatic > Freshwater > Ice > Liftoff...
AAAAAGTGGACTGGGTGCCGCGTTTCAACATCCAATACCACCTGGGTGTGGACGGTCTGTCGATGTGGTTTGTGCCACTGACGGCATTCATCACCGTCATCGTGGTCATCGCCGCCTGGGAGGTGATCGAAGACCGGGTAGCCCAGTACTTCGGCGCGTTCCTCATCCTTTCGGGCCTGATGGTCGGCGTGTTCAGCGCGCTGGACGGCTTGCTGTTCTACGTGTTCTTCGAAGCCACGCTGATTCCGATGTACATCATCATCGGCGTGTGGGGCGGTCCGAACCGGGTTTACGCCGCGTTCAAGTTTTTCCTGTACACGCTGATGGGCTCGCTGCTGATGCTGGTGGCGCTGGTCTACCTGTACTTCAAGAGCGGCGGCAGCTTCGACATCCAGACCTGGCACAAGCTGCCGCTGCCGATGGGCGCGCAGACGCTGCTGTTCTGTGCTTTCTTCGCGGCCTTCAGCGTGAAGGTGCCGATGTGGCCCGTGCACACCTGGCTGCCTGACGCCCACGTCGAAGCGCCAACCGGTGGCTCGGTGGTGCTGGCCGCCATCATGCTGAAGCTGGGTGCCTACGGCTTCCTGCGGTTCAGCATGCCGATCGCGCCCGACGCAGCGCGCGAATACGCCTGGGTGATGATCGCGCTGAGCCTGATTGCCGTGCTGTACATCGGCCTGGTGGCGCTGGTTCAGCAGGACATGAAGAAGCTGGTCGCGTACAGCTCGATCGCGCACATGGGGTTTGTCACCCTGGGCTTTTTCATGTTCAACGGCCTGGGCGTCAGCGGTGCCATCTTGCAGATGATCAGCCACGGTTTTGTCTCTGGCGCGATGTTCCTGTGCATCGGTGTGCTGTACGACCGCATGCATTCGCGTGAGATTTCTGCCTACGGTGGCGTGGCCAACACCATGCCCAAATTCGCGGCCTTCGCGGTGCTGTTCGCAATGGCCAATTGCGGCCTGCCGGGCACTGCAGGGTTTGTCGGCGAGTGGATGGTCATCCTCGGTGCCGTCAAATACAACTTCTGGATTGCATTCCTCGCGTCGACCACCTTGATCTTCGGTGCGGCCTACACCTTGTGGATGGTCAAGCGCGTGTACTTCGGCGACGTGGCCAACGAACAGGTGCGCGCGTTGAAGGACATCAATGCGCGGGAGTTCCTGATGCTGGGCACGCTCGCCGCCGCAGTGCTGTACATGGGCCTCTACCCCAAACCCTTCACCGACGCGATGAACGTCTCCGTTGACGGCCTGCTCAAGCATGTGGCCACCTCCAAGCTTCAGCTGAACTGACGGCCGAAAAGAACACCATGACTTCGATGAACTTGGCTGTCGTCTACCCCGAGATCTGGTTGCTGCTCGCGGCTTGTACCGTGCTGATGGTCGACCTCTTCACGAACGACCCGCACAAGAGACCCGCGTTCTGGCTGACCCAGATCGGCATTGCCGGGTTCGTTGCGATCACCCTGATCGACTTCAATGTCGGCACCACCAGCTACGGCATGGGCCGCATGGTGGTCGTGGACCCGATGGGGCGTCTGCTGGCCGCATTCGCTGGCTTGTCGGTGATGCTGACCCTGGCCTACGCCCGCCCAACCCTCGGTTCACGGGACATGCTGAAGGGCGAGTTCTACACGCTGTCGCTGTTCGTGTTGCTGGGCATCTCAGTGATGTGCTCGGCCAACAACTTCCTGGTGATGTACCTGGGCCTGGAAGTGATGAGCCTGTCGCTGTACGCCTTGGTGGCCTTGCGTCGTGACCACGCCGTCAGCACCGAAGCGGCGATGAAGTACTTCGTGCTCGGCGCGCTGGCCAGCGGCTTCTTGCTGTACGGCCTGAGCATGATGTACGGAGCCACCGGCACGTTGGAAGTCACCAAGGTCTTCGACCACATCGCCACCTTGCGCATCAACAAGGAAGTGCTGGTCTTCGGCTTGGTCTTTGTCGTGGCGGGTTTGGGTTTCAAGCTCGGCGCCGTGCCTTTTCACATGTGGGTGCCTGACGTCTACCAAGGCGCGCCCACGCCGGTCACGCTGTTGATCGGCGGCGCGCCAAAGTTCGCCGCCTTCGCCATCACCATCCGACTGCTTGTCGAAGGCATGCTGGGCCTGGCTGTCGACTGGCAGCAGATGCTGGTCGTGATGGCCGTGGCCTCGCTGGCGGTGGGCAACCTGGCCGCCATTGCGCAGACCAACCTCAAGCGCATGTTGGCTTACTCCACCATCGCGCAAATGGGGTTCATCCTGCTGGGCCTGTCGGCCGGTGTGGTGGGCACGAGCACGGTGACAGCGGGCAATTCTTACAGCTCGGCCATGTTCTACGTGGTCAGCTACGTGCTCACGACGCTGGGCACTTTCGGACTGATCATGTACCTGTCGCGGCAGGGCTTCGAAAGCGAGCAGATCGACGACTTCGCCGGCCTTGCGCGACGCAGCCCGTGGGTGGCTGGCGTGATGACGGTGTTCATGTTCTCGCTGGCGGGCTTGCCGCCCATGATGGGCTTCTTCGCGAAGCTGGCCGTGATCCAGTCTCTGGTCACCACGGGTGTCACCTTCAACATCGTGTTGGCTGTCGTGGCGGTGCTGTTCTCGCTGATTGGGGCGTTTTACTACCTGCGTGTCATCAAGGTGATGTGGTTCGACGCGCCGACCCAAACTGCGCCTGTGCTGCGCGGCGTCGGCGTGACGGCGCTGCTGGCGCTGAACGGCATTGCAGTGTTCGTGTTCGGCCCCTTCTCCGGAGGCCTGCTGGCCATTTGTCGCGACGCCGTGGTCAAGGCGCTCACGAATTGAGGTCATCCGGTCCCTCAGAGCTGGGCGACGACGCCGACCTGACCGAGCATCGCCTGGGCGGCGCGACTTTGCTGTCGGGCGGTTTCCTAGAAGTCCGCAAGGACGATGTTCAACTGCCCGATGGCAGCCGTGCCACCCGCGAGTACATCCAGCACGGTGGCGCAGTGGCCGTGGTGCCGCTGCTCGACGACGGGCGTTGCGTGCTCGTGCGTCAGTACCGCTACCCCTTGTCGAAGGTGCTGATCGAGTGGCCTGCCGGCAAGCTGGAAGCCGGCGAGGCCACTCTGTCTTGCGCCATGCGCGAATTGCAGGAAGAAACCGGCTACACGGCCATGCAGTGGGCGTATGGCGGCGAAATTCACAACGCCGCGGCCTACTCCAGCGAAAGCATCTGGCTGTGGTTCGCGCGGGGCTTGCAGCCGGGTCCGAAGCAGCCCGATGCGGGTGAGTTCGTCGAAACGGTGCTGATGACGCCCGACCAACTGGACGCTTTGTCGCAGTCCGATGCGCTGCCCGACGTCAAGACGCAGATCGGTTTGGCCTGGTTGCAGCGCTGGCAGGGCGGGCAACGGAAACTGGTCTGGACGAGCGCCGAAGAGGCCGTCCACCTATGATGTCGGCATGATGAAAGTGCTGGATCTTCGTTGCGCCCGGGGCCATGCCTTTGAAGGCTGGTTCGCCTCGGAAGCAGATTACGCCGGGCAGACCGAGCGTTCCTTGATCGAGTGTCCGATGTGCGCTGACAAGACCATCAGCCGCATGCTCTCAGCGCCGCGACTGAACCTGTCGGGCGCGAAGGCACCGACCGAGCAGTCGGCTGCACCTTCGCAAGTCGCAGCCGTTGATGCCGGCTCACAAACCACCGTGGCCCCTGCCGACATGCAGGCAGCTTGGTTGAGCGCGGTGAAGAATTTGGTGGCGAACACCGAAAACGTGGGTCCGCGGTTCGCTGAAGAAGCGCGGCGCATTCATTATGGCGAAAAGCCACAGCGCGCCATTCGTGGGCAAGCCACGTACGAAGAGCGCCAAGCGCTGCAGGAAGAGGGCATCGAGACGGTGTCGCTTCCCTTGCCGATCGGCTTGGACAGGCCGGTTCAGTAGGCAGTTGGCTGAGATGCCGAGGTGCCGAGGTGCCGAGGTGCCGCCGGTTGCCAGCAGCCCTGGCAGCAGCCGGCTCGTGCCCCTGCGTCGCTCAGACGACCCGGCCTGGGTTCATCAACCCTTGCGGGTCCAGCGCGGCCTTGATGCTGCGCATCATCTGCAACGCCACCGGCGACTTGCGCTGCGCAAGTTCGTCGCGCTTGAGCAGCCCGATGCCATGTTCCGCTGAGAACGACCCGCCGAATGCGGCAACGGCGTCGAAGACGATGGTGTTGATGGCCAGTTCGTGTTCTGCCAGAAAACTCGCTGACGCCACGCCGACGGGTGCCTGCACGTTGTAGTGCAGATTGCCGTCGCCCAGGTGGCCGAAGTCCACCAGCCGGATGCCCGGCATGTACTGCTGCAAGGTGGCGTCGGTGCGTTCGACAAAGGCGGCAATGGCCGACACAGGCACCGAGACATCGTGTTTGATGTTGGTGCCTTCTTCGGCCTGGGCCAGCGGAATCGACTCGCGCACATGCCACAGCGCGCGCGACTGCGCGATGCTTTCGGCCACCACGGCATCGCTGACCAGGCCGGCCTGCAGGGCATCGCCCAGCAGCGCCTCGAACAGGCTGCGCGCGTGGGCTTCGCTTTCGTGGTCGTTGTGTTCGAGCAGCACCGTCCAGACGGCGTCGGGCAGCGCGCGGGGCAGTGCGGGAAAGTGCTTCGCCACCAAGTCCAGCGAAAAACGATTCATGGCCTCGAAGCCGGTCAGGCCCGAGCCCAGGCGCTGCCGGGCCAGCATCAACAACTCCACACACTGCGCTAGGCTGGCGCAGGCCGCCAGCGCGGTGGTGCTGGCCGCCGGCAGCGGCACCAACTTCATCGTGGCCGCTGTGATGATGCCCAGCGTGCCTTCGCTGCCAATGAACAGGTCGCGCAGGTCGTAGCCGGTGTTGTCCTTGCGCAGGCCACTCAGACCTTCCCAGATATCGCCTTGTGGCGTGACCACTTCCAGGCCCAGACACAAATCGCGGGCGTTGCCCCATCGCAGCACCTGGGTGCCGCCGGCATTGGTGGCCAGGTTGCCGCCCAGGGTGCAACTGCCTTCGGCCGCCAAGCTCAACGGGAACAGGAAACCACGGGCCAGCGCAGCTTGTTGCACCGTCTGCAGCACGCAACCGGCGTCTGCCGTCAGGGTGAGGTTGGCTTCGTCCACCTCGCGAATGCGGTTCAAACGCTGCAAGCTCAGCAGCACCTGCTTGCCGCTGCTGTCGGGCACGCCGCCACCCACCAGGCCGGTGTTGCCGCCTTGCGGCACCACGCTGACGCCCCGGTCTGCGCAGGCGCGCACCACGGCTGCCACTTCAGCGGTCGAGCCTGGGCGTACCACGGCCAAGGCCTTGCCGTGCCAGCGGCGGCGCCAGTCTTGTTCCCAGGCCGAGAGGTCGCCCTCGTCGAGCACGTGGGCTGCGCCGACGATGGCGCGCAGTTCGTCGAGCATCATGGTGTGCAGAAGGGGTGGGGCATGGCGCATGCGGCTTGCCCGCTAGTCGCCGTTGCGATGCTGGAACCCGAAGTCAACTGGCTGCGGAACCTTGCTGGGGGGCGGTGTTGGCAGTCGTGGCGGCGGTAGTGGCGGCGGCCGTGGCTGCGGCCGTGGCCGCAGCAATCCGGGCACCGTTGCGCAAGCGCCAACGGATGTAGAAGCCCGACACCGCAAACAGCGACACACTCAACACGACCTGGCCCATGGCCAGCGCCGCGCTGATGCCGGTTTCGCTGGTGGCTCGCACCACGCCTTCCAGGAAGTACAGCCACACCAGCAGGCTCAGCCAGCGGAAGGTGTACATGCGGTGGCGCAGCAGTCCGGCCACGCACAGCACCAAAGGCACGACCTTCAAAGCAAGGGTGCCCGTGCCTGTGGGAGCAAGCCACAACTCCCAGGCCAAGCCTAGAGCAATCAGGCCGATCAAACCTCCCAGCGCCAGGGCGCGGGTGGCACGTACAACGGCGTCGGGCTCAGCCTGGGTTGGGGTCATGCTGGCATCATAGCCCGCATGAATGTCGTCCCCCGCCGTGAGGGCACCCTCGTCCAGCAAGCACGCACCCTGGTGCCCGACCTGCTGGAAGCCCTGCGCACCTGGCCCTGGTTCGAGACCCTGCGCACCCTGCGCAGCCGCTTTCGCGAAGACCGCCTGGGCCTGACTGCGGGCAGCCTGACCTTCACCACTCTGATCGCGCTCGTGCCGCTGGTCACGGTGATGCTGGCCGTGTTCACCGCCTTCCCCATGTTTTCTGCCTTCGAGAAGGCATTGGAGACCTATTTCCTGCAGAACCTGGTGCCCGACAACATTGCCCGGCCGGTGCTGCTTTCGCTGGCGCAGTTCGCCGGCAAGGCGCGCGGCATGGGCACGCTGGGTTTGCTGCTGTTGGTGGCCACCGCGCTGGCCCTGGTGTTGACCATCGACCGCACGCTGAACGCCATCTGGCGTGTGCGCAAGCCGCGACACATGGCGCAACGCATCCTCGTGTACTGGGCGGGTCTGACTCTGGGTCCGCTGGCGCTGGGTTTCAGCCTGAGCTTGACTTCTTACGCCATCTCGGATTCGCGCGGCATGGTGGCGGTCTTGCCCGGTGGGGTGGAATGGCTGTTGGAAGTGATGCAGTTCGCTCTGCTTGCCGGTGCTGCAGCCAGCTTGTTCCACTTTGTGCCCAACACGGCGGTGCGTTGGCGCCACGCCTGGGCGGGTGGTTTGTTCGTGGCGCTGGCCTTCGAAGGGGCAAAGAAGTTGCTGGGCTGGTATGTCGCTTCGGTGCCGACCTACTCGGCGGTGTACGGCGCATTCGCCACGGTGCCCATCCTGTTGCTGTGGGTCTACCTCGGCTGGGTCATCGTGCTGCTGGGCGCGGTCATCGCGGCCTACGCGCCCAGCCTGCAGATGCGTGTGGGCAGCGTGGCGCATACGCCGGGCTGGCAGTTCATGCTGGCCCTTGGCATCTTGCGACAGCTCAAGGCAGAACGTCATACGCCACAGCGCGGCCTTTCATTGGAAGCCTTGGCCGAACGGCTGCGCATCGACCCGCTGCAGATCGACCCGCTGCTCGACACGCTGATCACGCTGGACTGGATTTCCCGGCTGGACGAAGCGCAGGCGCCCCGCCACGTGTTGCTGTGCGACCCGGCCACCACGTCCATCGGCCCCCTGATCGACCGCACGCTGCTGGCGCCGGGTGCCGTGGCGCTGTCGTTCCGTGCCAGCGTCGGCATAGACACCAAAACGCTGGAGCAAGCCTTGGCGGTCCAGGTCTAGGTCCAGGTCCAGGTCCCCAGGTCCAGGCCCAGGACGGGAACAAGCCTTCAGCGCCCAGCTGTCGCGTCGTCTTCAATCCAGCGCAATCACCGTGTCGTCCGGTCCGGCCTCACAGCCTTCGGCGATGGGCTGCCAACCGCGCCGCACCACCACTTGGCGCGTGTTGTGGCACAGCTCGATGCGTTGGGCTGCTGGCACTTGCTGCCGCACAAATGCTTCGATCGAAGCGGGCATGCTGACGCGGTAGAAGCCTTGCGCCAGATCGTCGGCAGGGTGGTCGTCGTTGTGCAGCCAGGGCACGGCGGTGGCCAGCCACATCAGCGGTCGGAAGCCGACCGCCATCACGCTGGGGGTGTAGCCACGCTCTTTCAGCCATTGCTGCGCGGCGCGCCGTTGAACATCGACCGGGCTGGCGGCGTTCCCCACGCCGCCCCAGGCCACGGCCAGCAACTCGGCGACCCACTGGTTGCAGTTCTGATAGAGCACCTCGAAGGCGTGGGCGTTGGCGCTGTAGCGGCTGTGCAGCAGTTGCAGCGCCCGAGCCCTGTCCAGTGCCGCGCGTTCCAGCGCCAGAGCCTGATCAGGCGGCAAAAAAACCAGCGAGATGTAGCCAACGGTGGGCTGGTCGCCGCCCAGCACAAAACCCGAGATTCCCTGGTCGAAGATGCGCGGCTGCTCGTCGTCGCAGGCGTAGTACAGCTGCCGTACCGACCAGGGCGCATTGGCGCTGTTTTTCAGCGTGATCCCGGCGTGCGAGTAACGCTGGTCGAAGCGTTTCAAGTCCAGGCCCGATCGGGCAATCAACGCCACTTGCTGGCTCGAATCTTCCAGCGCCTGCTTAACGATGGCACCGAAGCGAAACACCCGGTCTTTTTCGGCCGGTGAGTGAATGTCAGGCGAGTTGCACAGCCGTGGCAGGCCGGCGTGGCTGCAGGCTGCGAAGCCCACCAGCAGCGTCAGCCAGCAAGCTTGAACCGAAACGCGCTTCAGAGCACAACCGGCCGGCTGTCCAGTTCGCGGAACCAGTCGTCGTGCAGGGCCAGGAAGAAGGTCTGTTGGGCGGCTGCGGCCACGAACTCAAGGCCATAGGCGCGGGTCTTGGCCGTCACCACGACTCCGGGTGCCAGCTGGCCGCGTTCGGCCGCGTTTTGCGGCAGCGTCAGGATCAATTCGCCTTCCGCGCTGGTGTCTTGTGTCGACTGCAACTTGACACGCACACGGCCTGCCGCATCGGCTTGCGCGACTTCGGTGACGCGGTAGTCACCCGCTGCGACCTTCGTGCCCTTGGTCGAGCTGTCACTGGACTTGCCCACCGAGTTGGACAGTGCGCCCACCGAGGTCGACACGCTGCCCGAGACTTCAGACGCGGCGGAACTCGCGGCCTGGACGGCACCCGCGGCGGTGCTCAAGATCAAAGCCGCTGCCAAAGCCGTTGCAAGAGCCAGTTGTGGGCGGGTGTTCATATGCAGACCTTATTCGGAAGTTGTGAAAGCGAAGCAATGTTCATCGTAGCGCCTGCAGCACGGCGTCTGGGCACTCGGCCATCAGCTGATGGCCTGCGGGCAGGGTGTGAACCTGCGCCTGCCCCTGTCCCTGTCCCTGCACGGGCAGGCCTTGGACTTGCAGCACCGCCACCACGTCTCGCGCGCCCTTGGGCTGCGTCATCTGGTCGAGTTGGCCCAGCACCAGATGGGTCGGGCAGCGCACCTGCTTCGCATCGTCCAGGCCCGCGCTGTAGTTGTTGCAGACGGAAAAGTCGGTGTGGAACAAGGTGCTGTCGCCTTGCGCCGACAAGACCTGCCGCATCAGCGCGCGCGCAGAGCCGCGCAGCCAGACGCCCGGGCCGGGGAACGAGGGCTTGGCCGCCAGCGTCGAGAAAGAAAAGCTCACCACGCGGTCGATGGCGTCCAGGGGCTGGCTCAGCGACAGGTCGAGCAAAGTCTGTGGAACGGGCATCGGCACACAGGTGCCCAGCAGATTCAGCCGGGTGATGCGCTGGGGCGCCTGCGCCGCGGCGGCCAGCGCTACCAGCGAACCCATGCTGTGGCCCGTCAGGGTCGCACGCTGCACGCCGACGGCGTCCATGGCCGCCAGTACCCAGGCCGCCAGGTCGGCCACGCTGCGCAAGGCAGGCCCCGCACTGCGCATGTGGCCCGGCAGGTCCACTGCCAGCACACCGTGGCCATGGTGGGCGAACCAGCGCGCCAGCAGCGTCCACACGCTATGGTCGTTCATCGCGCCGTGGACGAACACCACGCACGGCAGGCTGGCGTCGAAGGGCTTGCCACCGGTGTAGGCGTAGGCCTCGCGGCCATTCACCATCAGCTTCATGCTGATGACCTTTCAGCCACCTTGAAGGCGCGTTTGAGGTCGTCGATAAGGTCGTCGGCGTCTTCCAGGCCGATGCTCAGGCGGATGGTGCCAGGCGTGATGCCGGCGGCTGCCAGCGCGGCGTCGTCCATGCGGAAGTGCGTGGTGCTGGCGGGGTGGATCACCAGGCTGCGACAGTCGCCCACGTTAGCCAAGTGGCTGAAGATCTTCAGCGCTTCGATGAAGGCAACCCCTTGGCGGCGTGAACCTTTCAGATCGAAACTGAACACCGCGCCGCAGCCCCGTGGCAGCAACTTCTTCGCCAATGCGTGGCTGCGGTGGGTCGGCAGGTCGGGGTAGCCCACGTCCGCCACCAGCGGGTGCGCGGCCAGGAAGTCCACCACCTTGCGCGTGTTCTCGACGTGCCGCGCCATGCGCAGTGGCAAGGTCTCGATGCCCTGCAGGATCAGCCAGGCGGTGTGCGGGCTCATGCAGGCGCCGAAGTCGCGCAGGCCTTCTCGGCGGGCGCGCAACAGGAAAGCGCCGTCGGTGCTTTCCTCGCTGAACACCATGCCGTGGAAACCGGCGTAGGGCTGGTTCAGTTCCGGGAAGCGTGGGGCCCGCGACCAGTCGAAGCGGCCGCCGTCCACCAACAGGCCGCCCACCACGGTGCCGTGTCCGCACAGAAATTTCGTGGCCGAGTGGTAGACCAGGTCGGCCCCGTGCTCGAAAGGCTTCATCAGCCAGGGCGTGGTGAAGGTGCTGTCCACCAGCAGCGGCACACCGGCTTCGTGTGCGATGGCGCTGATGGTCGGAATGTCCAGCACATCCAGCCCCGGGTTGCCCAAGGTTTCGCCGAACAACAGCTTCGTTTCAGGGCGGATGGCAGCGCGCCAGGCATCCACGTCAGCAGGGCCCACGAAGGTGGTGCTGATGCCGAACCGCGCCAGCGTGTAGTGCAGCAAGTTGTGGCTGCCGCCGTACAGCGCCGAAGACGCCACGATGTGCGAACCCGCGCCGGCCAGGGTCGCGATGGCCAGATGCAGCGCGGCCTGTCCGCTGGCCGTGGCGATGGCACCGACTCCGCCTTCCAGTGCTGCAGTGCGTTCTTCCAGCACCGCGTTGGTGGGGTTGCTGATGCGGCTGTAGACGTGCCCCGAGCGTTCCATATTGAACAGGCTGGCCGCGTGTTCGCTGCTCTCGAACACGAAGCTCGTGCTCAGGTAGATGGGCGTGGCGCGCGCGCCGGTAGCAGGGTCGGGTGCTGCACCGGCGTGCAAGGCCAGGGTGTCGAATCCAGGATCGGAAGGGCCGGGCATGGCTGAGCTTTGAAGGCTGTGGAAGACCGCAAAAAGTGGCGCAAATTGTGGGCTATATTGCCTGCGAATCCACCCTCGCGCCAGCCGGCCAGCCGCCGCCTGCATTCCCGCCATGAAAGTCTCCGACATCCTGCGCGTCAAGGGCAACACCCTGTACACCGCGCACCCCGACCAGACCCTGGCCGAGGTCGTCAAGACCATGGCCGAACTCGACATCGGTTCGCTGGTGGTGATGGAACATGGCGACGTGGTGGGCATGCTGACCTTCCGCGAGGTGATCAGCGCGGTCGTTGCCAATGGCGGCACGGTGGGCACGCGCATCGTGCGCAACGTGATGGACGACGCGCCGCTGACCTGCACGCCAGAGACGGGTGTCGACGAAGTGCGCCGCATGATGCTGCTGCGCCACGCGCGCTACATGCCGGTGCTCGAGCGCCGCACGCTGATGGGCGTGATCTCGTTCTACGACGTCGCCAAGACCGTGGTCGACGCGCAAGACTTCGAGAACAAGATGCTCAAGGCCTACATCCGCGACTGGCCGGAAGAAGCCGGGCACGCGCCGAAGAACCCGGCCTGATTCAGGCCCGTTGCGGCTCCAGCCGGAACACGGCCACGGCCTGTGCCAATCGTTCTGCTTGCACGTTCAGACTCTCGGCAGCTGCTGCCGACTGCTCGACCAGTGCGGCGTTCTGTTGCGTGACCTGGTCGAGTTCAGACACCGCTTGACCCACCTGTTCGATGCCTCGGCCCTGCTCGGCTGCAGCCGAAGTGATCTCGCGAATCAAGGTGCTGACATGGCGCACCTGGCCCACGATGTCTTGCATCGTGCTGCCGGCCGCGGCCACACGCTTTGATCCCAGCTCAACCTTTTCGCCACTGGCACCAATCAGGACCTTGATTTCCCGGGCCGCTGTTGCCGAGCGCTGCGCCAGGACGCGCACCTCGGTTGCCACCACGGCGAAGCCGCGACCCTGCCCCCCGGCACGTGCTGCTTCCACCGCTGCATTCAACGCAAGGATGTTGGTCTGAAAGGCAATGCCGTCGATGGTGCCGATGATTTCTGTGATGCGCCGACTGGCGGCTGTGATCTCCTCCATCGTCGTGGCCACCTCGGCGACCAATTCGCCGCCGCGCGCGGCTACTTGGCTGGCACTGGCGGCCAGTTGATCGGCTTGTTGGGCGGTGGCGGCGTTGTTTTTTACCGTGGCATTGATTTCTTCCATTGAAGCCGCTGTTTCCTGCAAGCTGCTCGCCTGGTGTTCAGTGCGGCGCGAAAGATCGGCATTTCCACTGGCGATTTCACTGGCAGCCACGCGAATAGATTCACTGGCATCTTGCACGTCGTGGATGGCGGTCGCGAGCCTTTCCCGTACACGGCCGACGTTGATCATCAGCTGTCCCACCTCATCCCTGCCATGCGCCTGCAGATGCCCGGAGAGGTCACCAGCAGCAAGTTGGTCGGTCGCCTGCGCCAACAAGGCCACCCGCTTCAACAAACCCCGGGCGGTGATCAAGCTCAACAGCACCCCCAGCACCAGTGCCATACAAGCTGCCAGGGCAATCGCGACGCTGGCGCGCTTGGCTGATTCACGCGCTGCCTGCACGTCATGGGCTGCGTGCCCGAGTGCCTGGGAGCTGATCTTCCGGGTTTCTGCCAACAGCTTGTCGTATTCCACTTGCGAGGTGGTGAGGAAGGTAGATGCGATGACAGGCCCGGAAGATTTCATGTCCAAGGTGTCGGCGACAGCCTTGGAATACAAAGCGAACAGCTTCTCGACTTGCTGAATCTGCGCCTTTTCGTCGCCTTCAGGCAAGAATTTCAGCCGTTCCCGCATTTGCGCCTTCAGCGTCGTTTCAGTACCTTTCAGCGCGGTATCGATGACGGCCACCTCCTTGGCGTTGTAGCCCATGGCTTCGTAGCCGAGGGATCGGTTGATCTGCCCGTTCATCTCCCGCAGCCCAGCTTCGAAACCAGCGATGAAGGTGTAGCTGGGCAGCCGGTCGTGGTGCAGTGAGTCAAGCCCCTGGCGCTGCTGCGCGAAGCCCCACATCGCACCCGCCGCCGACAGCAGCAGCAGGAGCAGACACAGCGAGGGTGCCAGCAGCAACTTCAGCCGCAGAGGAAGGTTGTCCAGACTAGGCATGTTCAGCTGTCCTTGAGTGTTGGCACCGGCGTCGCATGCGCCGGCGCTACAGGCAGTTGTGCGGGATGTTGCTTACTTGAAGACCACGCTGCCGACATACATATCCATGCCCGGCACGGCCTTGCTGAACATCGAGGCGTCGCCGATCTGTTTGGTGACCGGGTTGCCCCAGCGCATGTCGACTTGGCCGTTGCCTGTCGATTTCACTGCGCTGATGGTGTCTTTCACGAAGAACTTACCCGCCGCGTCTTTGGCTTCGAGCATGTTCTTGCCGGCCATTTTTTCATTGGCTGAGTGCGCCAACATCGTGCCGTCGAACTGCACAGCGACCACGTACAAGGAACCCTTGTTCCACTTGCCGCCAGCATTGATTTCTTTGATGGCGGCTTCTTTGCCCTTGGCCTGGAATGCAGCCACCGCTGAATCGAGCAGGGCCTTGGCTTCGACGGGCGTGTCAGCGTGGGCCACGGTCAGGCTCAGGCCCAGCAGGAGTGCGGTGGTGGTGCGGGTGATCACATTCATGTTGAGTACTCCAATCTATCTTTAGCGGGTTGGGTGTAGGGGGGCGAACATCGGCCAGCAGCTATATGCACACCAAGCTCGATGCACATTGTTTCGGCAACTTGCGGATTAACTTGAGTCGCGATTTGCAGGGAGCAGCTGCACGAACCGCGAAGAACCCGGCCTGATTGAGGCCTGCTGTGGCGCAGCCGGAACGCCGACACCGCCTCAGCCAGCTGCTGCGCTGGTTGGCGCAGGCTTTCAGCTGCCGGGCCCGACCTGGCTGACCTGGCTGACCTGGCTGACGATCTCGCCCACCGTCAGGTCGACCTGCGGCACTTGTCGGCTGCCGCAATCGAGCTTCTTGACCCCCGATCCACGGCGCTAAAACTGCAGCTTCAGGCTTGTCCCCACTGCCCAGGCGCGGCCACGTGCGCTGTTCGCGTCGGGCCGGGGCCAGAAGTGGCCGGCGACGAGTTCGCCACGCAGCCAGTTTTTGTAGACCGGCTGTTCCCACTTCAGCAGCACGCCAGCGTCGGATGAGCCCACGCCCGTGCCCTGTGTGCCCGTGCCTGCGAATACGGCCTCGGCCGTGATCAGGCGCTCGCCGCTCAGCAGCCGCAGTGCGCCCAAGCTGCTGGACCACTCGAAGTTCCTGGATACCTCGGTGATGGTGGCGGCGTTCAGCCAGCGCAGGGTCCACAAGGGCGAAAGGCGCTGTTCGTAAGTCAATGCCGTCGTCGAGCCGACGCGGTCGGCCCGTGTCACGAAAAAGGTTTGGCGCAACTCGATGAATTGCGAAGCTGTCGGTTCCCAGCGCTCGCGCCAGCGTGCCTGCGCATAGGGCTGGGCGCGTGAACTGAGACCCACGCGCAGGTCGATGGAGTCGGCCAGGCTCAGGCCCAGGCCGGCCAGGAACGAGCGGTCGTCTCGGTTTTCGGCCAGCAGGCGCGTGCGCAGCGACGATGCGTCGGGCGTGTCCTGGATGGCATCGCGGCGGTCGTCGCGGCCGACGAACACGTAAGCCCTCTTCTCCAGATTCGGCAGCCGAAAGCGCGCATCGAAACGCACGTCGACGCTCGTGCCCTGATCCTGTCGGTGGAACAGGCTCACATCGAATCGGCCGTTGGTGACGCGGCCGACGTCAGTGAAGGCTTCGTCACCGAACCAGCTGTCGACGTGCCGCGCCAGCCACTCGGCCGTCGAGCGCGCGGCGCGCTGCGTCGTTTCTGCGGCCGCACCCACCGCAGTCTCGGCGGGCGTTGGTGGTGGCGGTGGGTCGACGGTCTGCGGTTGTTGAGCGATGGCTGGCATGGCCATTGCCAGACACGCCGCTACGGTTGCCCAGCCCTTCCACCAGGCGTGCACTAAGTTCTCGGCTTTCAATTGCACGCTCCCGGTTGCTGCCTCCCTATATCTTGAGGCAATGCCAGCGTGCCGTTTGTTGGCCAGCGCGCCAAAGCCGGACTTCGTCGAGGCTTCGTCAAGGCTTCGTCGAGGCCCCATCGAATAAGCGCTGCCTACAATCGCGCCATGTCTGGCAGCACCTTCGGCGAACTCTTTCGCGTCACCAATTTCGGCGAAAGCCACGGTCCGGCCATCGGTTGTGTGATTGACGGCTGCCCGCCTGGGCTGGCGTTGACGGAAGCCGATATCCAGGGCGACCTCGACCGCCGACGCCCGGGCACCAGCCGGCACGTGACGCAGCGCAATGAGCCGGATGCGGTGGAAATCTTGTCGGGCGTGTACGAAGGTCGCACCACCGGTACGCCGATTGCGCTGTTGATTCGCAACACCGACCAGCGCAGCAAGGACTACGGCAACCTGCTCGACACCTTCCGCCCGGGCCATGCCGACTACACCTACTGGCGCAAATACGGCGAACGCGACCCACGTGGTGGTGGCCGCAGCAGCGCCCGCTTGACGGCACCGATGGTGGCTGCCGGT
>Ga0105046_10009262_pt1 | contig 15410 bp, 9 predicted proteins | sample MAT03_FD_78385 | JGI IMG/M metagenome (GOLD analysis project Ga0105046, IMG submission 78385) | Freshwater microbial communities from Lake Fryxell liftoff mats and glacier meltwater in Antarctica - MAT-03 (megahit assembly) | ecosystem: Environmental > Aquatic > Freshwater > Ice > Liftoff...
CCAATTGTAAATTTATCTGCAAGTAAAACTGAGATTGCAGAAGGTGAATCGGTCACATTGCTTGCTTCAGGAGGAGGATCATATGCCTGGACACCAAGTAATTCGCTTGACAATGCTACGGTTTCCAGTCCAGTTGCAAGCCCTGATCTTACGACCATCTATAAAGTAACGGTTACTACAAATGGTTGTATAACTGAAGCATCTGTGGAAGTGAAAGTGATCCAAACGCCTGATGATGAAATTCCGAACGTCTTTACACCAAATGATGATGGAATAGGCGATAACTGGGTGATACCTGGCGCAGCAAGCAATGGCTCAAACAAATTGAAAGTGTTCAACAGATGGGGAACTGTTGTGTATGAAGTTTCAGGTTATAAAAATGACTGGAGTGGCTCTGATCTGCCAGATGCAACCTATTACTACGTTTACGACGATGGGAAAGCCAAGAAAACCGGATCTGTTACTATTATTCATTAAACCAAAATAACCAGAACAACATGAAAAATATTCTAATGTCGTTGTCTTTGCTTTCAATCACGAGCGTGGTTTTTGGACAGCAAGCACCTCAGTTTACTCAGTTTATGCAGACTGGAAATGTTTTTAACCCTGCATTAACTGGCATTAATAAATATACAGATGCCAAAATAGGATACAGAAAGCAGTGGGCGGGACTTCCAAATTCGCCTACAACTTTATTTGCTTCGGTCAGTGGCCAGTTTGGAGCAACACAGGACGAAAGCCCTTCTATGTCTTTACCGGTAAGAGGGCGTTTGTCATCTCAGTTTCAAACTTCGAAGGCTGTTGAACATAAGCGAAGTATGAAGCATGCGATTGGGGGATATATTATCTCAGATCAAACCTCACCAACTGCTTTAAATATTGGCAATCTTTCATATGCCTTGCATCTTCCACTGGGCTCCAAATGGAATCTGTCTTTGGGAGCAGGTTTGTCAGTTTCACAAACTTCGTTGAACCGCGATAAGCTAAATGTTGATGTTTCAACAGATCCAGGAATAGGAAGTGGAACAAATAGCAAAATTAATCCTGATGTTAATTTGGGTGCTTTTGTATCTTCCGATCGGGTCTTTTTCGGTTATTCAGCCAACTATCTATTCAGGAATAAGATTTATTCCTTGAGTGACAAAAGCACACTTGTTGCTCAGCAAAGAGTTCACCACTTTGGCGTGATCGGTTTTCGAGTTGATTTGAATGAGACATGGTATCTTTCTCCGGCTGCGATGGTTAAGTATGTGGATGGAGCACCTTTATCCTCTGATGTTTATTGTAGAGTTGGTTATAAAGATGTAATGTGGTTTGGACCAAGTTTCAGAAATCAGGATTCATTTTCAGGATTTTTGGGCTTTAATTTAAGCAATATGCTAAGCCTATCTTATTCATACGATTATAATTATAGCCAGCTGAATGCATCCAGTAATGGATCACATGAAGTAATTCTGGGCTTCAGGTTTGTAGGCACAGGATCAAAGTTTTCCAGACCTTCCATGTGGTAACCATTAAATTAATCAAAGAAATGAAAAGATATCTAATAGCCAGTTTTTGTTTACTAACTGCCAACTTGGTTTTTGCTCAAAAGCCAAACTACGAATCCCGAACCAGACTTTCAGATTCAGTCAATGTGAAAGAAGATGAGTCTGCAGCAATGCTTTCTTCGGATGGAAAGGCCATCTATTTTGTAAGATCATTTTTCAGTGGAAACAACGGTGGTTCTGGTGGGAAGCAGGATATTTACTATTCAACCAAAAAGGCCAATAATGAATGGACTTCTGCTAAAAACATTGGACTTCCGCTAAATGATGAGTTTCACAATGCAATATGTGGAATTAGCCGCGATGCCAGAAAATTGTATCTTAACTCAATCAAAACCGGAAAAGATAAATCAATACCAGGAATTGCGGTTTCTTCTAAATTGGGTCAAGGTTGGGGGCCAACTTCTGCTTTAACTTCGTATGAATTTCCAGCAAAAGGTTTTTTTCAAGCTTTTGTTTCGCCTGAAGAAGATTATATAATTGTATCTTTTGAAGGCCCCGAAACCAAGGGACTTGAAGATCTTTATGTGATGAAAAAGGATGCCTCTGGTAAGTTTTCTGATCCAATTCACTTAGGAGCCAGCATCAATACAGCAGGTTTTGAAACATCCCCAATAGTTTCCAATGATGGAAAGACTTTATATTTCACCTCAAATGGGCTTGGCGGTCTAGGCGATGGTGATGTTTTCAAATCAACACGATTGGATGATTCCTGGACTTCCTGGTCCACACCTGAAAATCTAGGATCCAGGATCAACACAATTGGATTTGATGGATCGTTTTCGGTTGATGATGCAGGAAATGCCATTTACATTAGTGGCGAAGGCGCATCGGGAGCAGGAGATATTTATACAATCAGTATGATTGCGCCACCTCCACCTCCACCGGTTGTTGCAGTTGAACCAACACCACCTCCAGTTGTTGAAACTCCAAAGCCAAAAGAAACAGATACCTTTGGGCAAGCCCTTTTTGAGTTTAATTCCATTGTGATCAATCCTGATTCAAAGCAAGGACTCAAATTTGTCGTTAAAAAACTTTCAAAAAATAAGAATTATAGAGTTCAGGTTGAAGGTCATACAGATGACAAGGGATCTGAAGAGTACAACCAAAAGCTATCAGAAAGAAGAGCCAATAGCGTTAAGAAGTTCTTGATTGCCAGCGGTGTAAAAACCAGTAAGATTAAGATTCAAGGCTTTGGAGAACTAAATCCGATTGCCGACAACACTACAGAAGATGGTTGTGCAAAAAACCGTCGTGTTGAAGTAAAGTATTTTGTTAAATAGTGGAGCAGCGGTTTTAACTAACTGATATCCAAACCTAATTTTACCCTAAGCTCTAAAAGTTTAGGGTATTTTTTTGCCAGATGGTTGAACTTGTCCTGATTCAAATATGGCCTGCTGGATTCTTTGGCCATCTGAGTGACCATGGTTTCAAAATGTAATACCTGGTTGAAATGCTGCCTGAAGTATGAAAGTATGATGGGTTTTTCTGATTCGAAATTTTCGCAAAGAAGATCGCTGGTGAATCCAAGATAGATGGTTTCTCCATCAAAATCCTCAGTACCAGCCAATTTCCAGGTTGAAACTGACATCTTTTGATTTTCTTTAAACCATTCAAAGTAAAACTCTTTGGCTTTCTCTAATCCTGTTTCCTTAAGATTCTTAACTTGAATAGTATTCTCAGTCTGGGCGCCTTCTTTTTGGGTTTCTTCTTTCGAAACACCTGAATTTTGTTGGGCCAATGCCGAAATATTCGGTGTTGATTTAAAAGAAGACCTTACGAATTTGAAGGCCTCGTTTATCGTAGCGGGCTGAGGAATTTTGAATGGAAGAACTTCTCCTCGAGACTTTAATTCAGACTTTTTTTTTTCAGCTTCCAGATTGTTGATGGCTAATTTCAGGTTGGCCATTTTCAACAAACACAATTCAATAAGCAATCTGGGGTTTTTGCTGGTTTTAAAATTTAGATCTACCTGAGAAGCCTGGTTGAGAAGATTCAGGTAGAAACCTGGAGAAGCTTTCGAAGATTGAGCTAAAAATAGATTTGCTTTTTCCTCACTGGCATCAAGCAGAATCATTGTTCCTGGATCTGTTGAGACCAATAAATCCCTAAAATGGTTGGCCAATCCCAAAATGAACATATGTCCATCAAATCCTTTCTGGAGAATTTCATCAAATAAAATCAGCAAGCCTGCCGATTGCCCTTCCAGAATATGATCTGTTATTTTAAAGTAATAATCACTATCAAGAATATGTAAATTGGTGATTACCTGATTGTAGTTAATGGATCGATCTGGCGAGAAGGTGCTGATCATGTCGAACATTGACAATGCATCTCGCATTCCGCCATCCGCTTTTTGGGCAATCACCCTTAATCCTTCATCTTCATAGCTGATTCCTTCTGCAACAGCTACTTTGGCTAGTTGAGCTGAAATGTCAGTAATCTTGATCCTATTGAAGTCAAAAATCTGACAGCGGGAAAGAATTGTAGGAAGTATCTTGTGTTTCTCTGTCGTAGCTAAGATAAATATGGCATATCTCGGAGGTTCCTCTAAGGTTTTGAGGAACGCATTGAAAGCTGCAGTACTCAGCATGTGAACCTCATCTATAATATACACTTTGTAGGTTCCGTATTGAGGAGGTACCCGTACTTGCTCGTTTAGGTTCCTTATGTCGTCTACTGAGTTGTTGCTTGCCGCATCGAGTTCGTGAATATTGAATGAGTTGTTGTTCTCATAGCTTATGCAGGATTTGCAGGCACCACAGGCTTCGCCATCTTCCTGAATATTTTCGCAGTTGATGGTTTTAGCGAGTATTCGTGCACAAGTTGTTTTCCCTACACCTCTTGGCCCACAAAAAAGGAATGCCTGAGCAAGATGCTGGGTTTTAATCGCATTTTTGAGGGTAGTTGTAATATGTGCCTGTCCAACAACTGTTTCAAAAGTTGAAGGGCGGTACTTTCTGGCTGATACAACGAAGTTTTGCATGTGTCTAGGTATTGCGAACCTACTGGTATTTTTTCAATTGAATAATGCCTCTTACTAAATTTTGATTCAACTTTATTCGAATAGCCTGAATACAGAATATTTTTTTAAAGTGTCAAATCCGGGATAATTTCGTTTCAGGTTCTTTCTATTTACTTTCAAATATTTGTTGTACCCATCTACTGTGTGATCATATGCTTTTCTGTATTGCAAAACACTGTCATCAGCAGCTTGTATTTCGGATATTAACTGATTGACCAACTGATATTTAGTTGCATTCTTGTTTTGGTTAATTTGCTTCTTAACCTCAAAAATTGCCTTGTTTGTAACCGAGTCATATAGATCAATAACGAAGGAATTTTGCATGCTTATCCTCGAATATCGGAATAAATTCAGGCTATCAATTTGGCTGGAAAGCTTGTTCAGTCCGCTTTCTGAAGACCCTTCAATCAACTGAAGTTCCTTTGTTAATCTTTTCAAATTCTGAATCTTATTGTCGTCAGATTTGATCATGAGAGCCCATGCACTATCAGTTTTGCTAAATATACTTTGAAGATTTGATGCAATACTTGATCCTTCAGATTCAGTATTCTTGATCTTATTCGTACAAGCACTCACTATTATCAATGCAAAATATATGGGTGCATACTTCATCTATATTTTATTGACATTTTCCAGGTAGGTTTTTCTCAGACTCACGAATACGATGCCCAATAATCCAAGGAAATTGAAGCTCAAAATTGAGATGAAAAAGACTTTGGTTAAGACTGGTTCAACAGGATTTTTCAAAACAGAGAATGGTTGAATGATCCTCACCGGAAGCCCAAACTCAATTTGATCTTCAACGCTTACTACTTTTTCTTGAAGTGTTGCCAATACACTTGTGTTTTCCCCAGGGCGTGAAAGATTTTCTGATTGATATTTCCCTGTAATATTGGCATTTACAATTCTGTTAATCGAGTCAAGTTGCTTGATTTGTTTTCTAAGAAATAGAAGATAGGTCTTTCTGTTTTTTAAGAACCTGGTACCTCGAATTCTTGCGTAGTTGTTTAAACTAATATACTGAATGATACCCGATTGTAACTTAGGCAGAATTGAGTTGTCTTTTATTTTTACTTTCAGACCAAACTTGTAGGAAGGGTCGGATGTTAAAAGATAATCATCTATTCCCTTTGCTTCTTTTTCAATGGTTATGGTGGATAGCGGTTCGAATTGTTTGATCTTTTTTACTTCAGCCTCGGTCATTGAAAGCTTTTCACTCAATTGCTTCCAATCCTCATATTCTCTTATTTTATCTAGCTCAAGCAAAAGATCTACCACCCGGCTATCTTCCATCGACTGACATTCTGCAATCAATTTAGATGCATAAATTTTTGGTTTCATTGAGTAGTAAGCCGATGCAGCACTCAAACCCAGAAGGGTTGAAATCAAAAATACAATTCTGTTTTTTATGATGAACCGAATTGTGACAACAAAAATTCTGACCAGATCTACTTCATCTGGTGCCAGAATTTTCTTTTGACCTTCTTCCATGAATTGTTACTTATCTATCGAAATTAGCTCTACTTCGAATATTAAGGTAGCACCAGGTCCGATTTTTGGAGGAGAACCACCATCACCATATGCCAAATCCGAAGGAATGAAAAGCTTCCATTTAGAACCTGGTTTCATCAATTGTAAAGCTTCTGTCCAGCCTTTTATCACACCATTTACCGGAAATTGAGCTGGTTGTCCCCTTTCTACAGAACTATCAAAAACAGTTCCATCGATCAAAGTGCCAGCGTAATGTGTTGTAACAGTGCTGCTTGCACTTGGGCTTTCCCCGGTTCCATCTTTTAATATTTCGTACTGAAGACCGCTAGGCAGCTCCACGACCGCAGGATTTTTCTTGTTATTTGCCAAGAATGCGCTTCCTGCTTCTTTGTTTGGACCAGAAGCTGTTTTGGCATCACCTTGCATCTTTTCCTGCATTTCTTTCTCAAAACTTTTCAATGTGCCCATCACTTCTTCCTCAGTCATTGAAGCAGGAAGACCTGCATAAACAGTTTTTATTGCCAGAGCAAATACATCTGGATTGATATCAATTTGCTGGCTCTTAAATTGTTTGGCAATGTTAAAACCAATAGAATAGCTAAGCTTATCTTTTTTGGATTCTGGCTTGAATGGTGCTACGGTTTTGGCAGGCTTCTTCATTACTTTTTTTTGCGCAAAGGATAAATTGCATAAAAAGATCGCCAAAGAGGCGAAAATTAGGATTTTCATTTTTGAATATTTTTGCGCAAAACTAGAAGATATGCAAGCCGTCTCAAAATTATTCCCCAAGTTTATGCAAAAGGCAGCTGGAATGATTATATTTTCACAACTTGCTTAACGATAATAAACAATTTTAAAGGCACGAAAATATTTCGTAAATACCTGTAAATGAATAAGATATTTTTGGTTGTTTTACTTTTTCCTGTTTCTTTCTTGACAGCACAAAAGTATGATAAATACTACGAGAGACTGGAAAAGGCTTTTGTTCAGGGAGATGTAAAATCGGCAAATGAAGCCTATTACAGCCTTGCAGGAAAATTCTCTTCTAAGAATGCAAGCTTCCAGGATTCATCCAAGATACAGTATTATGAGTCAAGACTTTATCGTTTAAAGGGCGACTTCAATTACAGCGAAGAACTTGGTGGAAGATTTGTTGCCAGAATAAAAAACAGGCTTGGAGATCGGTCTCCTGAGTTTTTGAAGGTGTTGGTTGACAAAAGTAAAATTTCCCTTCAATCGGGAGACTACCACTCTGCGACCTTCTATTTGACTGAGTTTTTTGCGAAGTCAAAATATGTGGCTTTGCCTGACTCCAGTTTGATTTTCGAAGGTAGAATGTTGCAGGCTCAGAATGAACTCGAAAAAGGCGATTTAGAGTCTGCAGCACCGTTGATTGAAAGACTGATATTTAAGGCAGGGAGTAGATTGTTGGAAAAGAAGGAGCTGATTGATCGTAAGGGAAAAAAGAAATACGTTGATTTTAAGGGAGAAGAACTGCTAGACAGACGGAGGGATTTGGTTTGGGCAATGTTGTTAAATACCCGTTATCAAATGCTTAAAGGTGATTTTCAAAAAACCAAGGATGAATTTCATTTGGTTGAAAAGACCATTAAAAAGTTCAAAATCAAGTATCAAGATCAGGCACACATCGATTTCCTTAGATACTACGCTGATTTTTTCTCCTTAAACAATGAACCCAAAAAGGCCATTTATTATTTGAAGGAGGCCATTCGATTTTGTGGAAAAAACAGCTATCCGGTAACGTATCTTAAATCGCATCCTACGTACCTGAATATGAGTGAGAAGCTCATGCGGATTTATGTTTACCAAAAGGAATATCTCAAAGCCCAGGAAGTTTCTAAAAACTACCAGGAGGTGATTAAGCAAAACTATGGTGAATCGGCAGCATACATGGTCAGGCTTCGGATTCCATTTTCTTCCACATGGGAAAAGCGTGAAACATCTTTTATTTCCCTGCTGGAAAAAACGGTTACAGACATTGTCAACTATCACCTGCCCAATCAGTATGCCTATGATATTTTACAGCATTTATACCAATCTTGCATTTATGGCGATAGTGTTAAAAAGGCCGAAGGCTACATTGAGAATTATATAAAACTGATTGAATATCAGTGCGGTTCCAAGTCGATATATTTCATGCAGCAGCAATGCGAGCTGGCCAATTTTTATGCCCAGTTTACGGATAGAGTTGCCTTGGCCGAACCGCTTTTTTATAAATATTTACACGGAGGCCTTGAACAACAATTGGCGCCGGAATCTGGCATTCTGATTGATATTCAAAATAAAGAAGGAGCCTTTTTTGAGATTAAAGATCAATTCCAGAAATCAATTAACAATTATATAAAGGTTCAACAGGTTCAGGAACAGCGGTTTGGTAAGGATGATTGGCGGGTGGCATACCAAAGTCTTAAAGTGGGCACAGTCGAGATGCTCATGGGAGAATTTCCCAAGGCAGAGCAGAAATATATGGCTGCATTAACCCAATTGGAGCACACACTTGGGAAAGACTCAAAAGAGTATATCGAATGTCTTCAAAAAATAACCAGACTTTATATCATCACAGGGCGTTTTGAGGAGGCAGAAAAGTATCTTTCCCGCTCCATTCGCACCGTTAAAAGTGCCTCAAAAACTTCCTTGCTAACTTTCAATGGTTTGGATGAGGAAATAATGCTGCTGCTCAATAAGGGCTTGTACACGGAAGCGCAAGAGAAAACGCTCTCCCTCATTGAAGCCAGAAAGAATCGATATGGACTTCCAAACCATAGGTCTTACATTACGCCTTATCAGATTGGTGCTGAAGTATTTCTTGAATCAGGAAATTATACCTTGGCGGAAGATATGGCCAGCAAAGCCTGCAAAATAAGCAAGGCGATTTTTGGAGATACCAGTATGCAGTACCTGAAAAGTCTGGCCTTGTTTTGTAGGGTGTATTCTGCATTTGGCGATTATGAAAGGGCGCAGGAAGCAGGCGTAAAATCGGTTGCTGGCATTGAAAAGTACTTTGGCAATGCACATGTAGAGATTGCAAAACCAAAGACTGACTTGGCTATGATTATGTTCTACCAGGGCGGAAAACCGGAAGAAGTGTATGAGCTGCTGGAGAAGGCCTTGGAGATCAATAAAAACAAATATGGCTTGTCGCACCCACGGTATGCGGAGTCGCTTCAGTTCATTGCTTCTTTTCACATTTCGAATAAAAAGTATCAGGAGGCCAGCAAGCTTTTGGATGAGTCAGATGCAATTTGGGTAGATAAATTAGGTAAGGTAAACACGCATTCGGCTGACGTCTTGTTGTTGAGAGGCGAAATAGATTGGGCTCTTGAAAATTACATTGGGGCGAGAGAGAAGTTTTCGAAAGCAGCCAGCTATTACAAAGAGGTTTTTGATGATTCCCATCCCAGGTACTTGGCCATTATGACCCGGGTTGGACAAGCCTGGTACGTGCTCGGAAAGCTGGACAAAGCTTTGGAAGTATGTGAATTGACATCTGCCCAAAATCTACTTTACATCAAGCGATTTTTCCCTTCTATGTCAGACAGGGAGAAAACAAAGAGTTGGGCCATCATCCGGCCTAGTTTTGAATTTTATTACACCCTTGCGATCAAATACAAGGACAAAAAGCCATCGGTTTTGGGCAAAATGTACGACATCATTTTGAACACCAAGGCCATCTTGCTCAATGCCAGCATAAAGGTGAGAGAGCGGATTCTTGCAAGTGGCGATCAGGATTTGAAAAACAAATTCAGAGATTGGACACGGAAAAAGGAACAAATCACTGCTGCGATAGAATTGGGATCTGAAGAAAGGAAACTGGCAGGCATCGACATTCGAAAGCTGGAGCTCGAAGCAGAGGCACTCGAAATAGAACTTAGCCAGGGATCAGAAGATTTTAAACTGGCGAATGAAGAAAAGAAAATAAACTGGAAATCAGTGCGGGACATGCTCGAGAAGGATGAATTTGCGACTGAGATTATCCGATTTAGATACTATGACAAAGGCTTTTCAGATTCCATTATCTATGCGGCTTTGGTGATAAGTGCAAAAACACGCTCCAATCCTCAGATAGTGGTGATGAATTATGGTAAAATAATGGAGACCAAGTACATCAATTACTACCGCAATTCCGTTAAATTCCTTCTGGAGGATACCCTTTCATATGGTGTTTTTTGGAAGCCATTGAGACCCCTTTTTACAGAAGGAGCTAAAATTTACTTCTCTCCCGATGGTGTTTACAATGAGCTTAATCTGGAGTCATTGAAAGAGAAAAATGGCAAGTATGTGATTGAAGATGAGCATATTGATCTTATTTCAAACAGCAAAGATATTTTTAGTGCGAAGAATTTAATGCCCAAATCTTCTGAACTTAGGAATACGGCATATCTTCTGGGAGATCCTGTCTTTTACTCGCATGCCAGCCAAAAAGAAAGACCTGAAAGCGACTCAATCGCCAATCTGCCTGGCACCAAAAAAGAAGTGCTTCAAATCAACGACATCTTAAAAAGCAGCAGGTGGGAAACCAAGAGTTTTACAGGCGCAGATGCGAAAGAAGAAGTGATTAAATCCGTGATCAATCCACGCATTTTGCATGTGGCAACGCACGGCTACTTTCTCGAAAACCTGAACGAAGATGGCGAAGGCAGTTCTTTCAGTATGATCAACCAAAACAAGGCGATTGATAATCCACTGATGCGTTCCGGTTTGTATTTGAACAATGCGGGCGATGTGATAGATGAAGCCAACGGGAACACCAACAACCAGATTGGCGATGGCTTGCTGACGGCATATGAGGCCATGAATCTGAATTTAAACCTAACAGATTTGGTTGTGCTTTCGGCCTGCGAAACGGGTAGGGGAGAGGTTCAGATTGGCGAAGGGGTATATGGATTGCAACGTGCCTTCCAAATTGCGGGTGCCAAGGCGGTGATCATGAGTCTTTTTAAGGTTTCAGATGCAGCCACGCAAGAGTTGATGAATATTTTTTACCGCAATTGGATTGCCAAAGGCATGGACAAGCGAAAGGCATTTATTGAAGCCAAGAAGGAGTTGATGAAAACCAAACCGCAACCCTTATTTTGGGGAAGTTTTGTGATGGTGGGTGTGGGTTAGCCTCTTTCAAAGTATTAAAGGCTTCAGACTTTAACTAAATGACGGCAAGCGAAAGACCATTTATGCCAAAAGTTAATTCTTACAAACCCATTTCCATATGCTAAAAGCTATACTGATCGGCTTGGTGAAAGGCTACCAAAACATTATTTCTCCCCATCTGCCAATGGCATGCAGATACCACCCAAGCTGTAGCCAGTATATGATTGAAGCTGTGCAGAAACATGGTGCATTAAAGGGGGTTTGGCTGGGCATGAAGCGCATCGGCAGATGTCATCCATGGGGTGGGCATGGGTTTGATCCTGTGCCTTGAATAGCATTTGGGCATAATAAAAGAAAAATCAAATTTCCGCATTTAAAAAGCATTTCAACTCAATTCCAAAACCTCCAAACCGTCTTCAAATCTGCCTCTACGTTTTGCTTTGGCATAGTAAGGTCTTAGAATGGATTGGGCATCCTGGGTGTCATAGTAGGAGTTCAAGTATGTTTTTAAGCCGCTAAGGTCTTCTATCTGAGCATCTATTGGTGCATATCCATAGCCTTTTATTTTGCCATTCTGCACCCAAACCAAGCCCAATTCTTCATCCTGCCTGCCTGCCATCTGCAACACATAGGACTGTCCTTCATGCCAATTTTCCAGGGCTTTTTCAATGGCGAGGTTATAGGCTTCAGCCTCGGATCTGGCATCGCAGACCAGGCATTTCTGCCCGTTTTTTTCTTCATATTGGCAAACCGCATTCCTTTCCGGAATCAGCCGATTCAGTCTCAAACAAAGCCCATTTTTCATGCTGGTCTTCAGCAGCGAAAGGGTTGCCTCTCCTTTGGTTCGAAATACGCAAATTGGCTGAGACCATTTTCCACTTTCGCCAATCACCAAACGCTTATAGCCTTTTTGATCCTCATATTGATAGATTCCAAAGTTGAGATGGAAGTCCTTGTTGGTGGAGTTGAATCTTGGATAATATTTTTTAATGAGTTCGTTTTCAGTCAATAAAGCCATCAGTTCATGCCCGGTTACTTTGTAATCAACTTCATAAATATGACTTAAAAATGCCTGTTTTACTTTGGTGTGGGTGTTCCCCGAAAAGTGTTGACCAACCCTGTCTTTGATGTCGATTGCCTTGCCTACATAAACCACTTTGCCTTTTTGATCTGAAAATATATAGACACCGGTTGAGGAAGGTAAATTGGTGAATGATTCTTTTTTAAGATGGGGTGGAAGGCTTGTTTCTTTTGATTTTCGATTTAAAAAATCAGCGATAACGGTTTCAAAATCAGGTAGATTTCTTAGATTAAAGAAAATGGTAGCCGTTGCTTCGGCGTCTTCCAGTGCCCTGTGTGCCCGCTTATTGACGATCTGATAATATTGGCACAAGCTTGCAAGACTATGCGATTTTAAACCCGGAAGCAGCCGCTTCGAAAGCCTGACTGTGCACAATCTCTTTCTATCAAAAGCCATGCCCAGGCGGTTAAATTCAGCTTTTACAAATCCATAATCGAACTGGACAGAATGGGCAACAAAGATTGAATTTTGAGTGATCTGCTCTATTTCAGAAGCTATATCCTTAAATGTTGGCGCACCCTTGATCGTATCCTGGGTGATGCCATGAATCAAAGTGACATTGAATGGAATATACATCTCAGGATCGACCAGACTTTGGAATCTGGAAATGACCTCGCCGTTTTCAATCAATACAATTCCAATTTCCAACACCCTGTGATTCAAAGCGCTACCGCCGGTGGTTTCAATATCAACAATAGAAAATCGCATGGAATTTTGTCTGTCAAAATTACAGTTTTCGCTTTCTTAAATTCTAGATTTTTGTTATTAAAAAGGATAGGAATGAAGTGTGGCTTTTGCATTTTGAATTCGGGTTTTATCCATTCAATTGTTTTTAGGTTTAATTTTGATTATCAGTTTTTTACAAACCTTTTTGGGCTTTTCTCTCTATTAAAGCTACCTTTGCCGCCCAAATTTTAGTTCTTTGAAAGATTCATCTGCTCCATCACCGGGAAGGAAACGCTCCCCGGATTCTAAGTCATTTTCGCCAAGAGGAAGCTCTGAAAGGCCAGCCAGAAGACCCAATACAGGCTTTTCTTCGCCAAGGCCGCCCCGCTCAGATGATCGACGAGATGGTGCATCAGCAAGACCTTCTTTTAGAAAAGCGGAAGGCGCTGAAAGCAAAAGAGATTTTTCAAAGCCGTATGAAAGGAGAGGAGAAGGTCCAAGAAGCGAAGACAGACCAAGAGGGCCAATAGAATCAGGATCAGAAAGAAAACCCTACGCTGGCGGATCTTCAGAAAGAAGAAGCGAAGGTGGAAGCAGAGACGAAAGACCAAGAAGATCTTTCAACTCAGGAGAAGAAAGAAAGCCATATGCAGGTGGATCATCAGAAAGAAGAAGCGAAGGAGGAAGCAGAGACGAAAGACCAAGAAGGCCATTCAACTCAGGAGAAGAAAGAAAGCCATACGCTGGCGGATCTTCAGAAAGAAGAAGTGAAGGAGGAAGCAGAGACGAAAGACCAAGAAGATCATTCAGCTCAGCTCCGGAAAGAAAACCTTACGCAGGTGGATCTTCTGATAGAAGAAGTGAGGGTGGAAATAGAGACGACAGACCCAAAAGGAGTTTCTCTCCGAGGCCGGAAGGGAAGTCGTTTTCAAGCAATTCTGGCGAAAGAAGACCCTCAGAAAGTCGGGATCAAAGTAGAGGAAGATCGGAAAGTGGTGACCGCAGGACAGGTTCTCCAAGAGGATTTTCGGAAGGAAAAAGGTTTGATGGCCCCAAAAATTTTGGAGATCGAAAGCCATCCGATCGTTTCACACCCCGCGATGAACCGAGAAAGGAAGGCGAGCCAGAAAGAAAGCCAGGCAGAAAAAGAATAGGCCAACCAGAAGCACCAAAGAAGCAATGGCTTGGTCTTCAGGCTCCAGCCCAGGTTAAAAGTTTTAGATACAAGCAAGATGCTCCATCGAAAGGCGAGGCACCAGACTACGACAATAAAAAGATAGAAAAGCGCCCTTTCAAAGCAAAAGAAAAGGACAAGTCAGAAAGCGAATACGCCGATCTGATTCGTTTGAACAGATATATCGCCCAAGCGGGACTTTGCTCAAGGAGAGAAGCCGATGTTTTGATAGAGTCGGGCCAAATAACTGTAAATGGGGTCGTTGTAGATCAAATGGGCTACAATGTAAAGAAGGACGATGTTGTCAAATATGGCAAGCGCCTGCTCAATAGAGAGAAATTGGTTTATGTTTTGCTAAACAAGCCCAAAGATTTTTTAACCACAACTGAAGATCCGGAAGATCGCAAAACAGTGATGAATCTGGTTGAAAATGCTTGCAAAGAAAGAATTTATCCGGTTGGCAGGTTAGATAGGAATACCACTGGTTTGTTGTTGTTTACAAACGACGGAGAGCTTTCAGAAAAGCTCATGCACCCAAGCCACAACATCAAAAAAATATATCAGGTCGATTTGGACAAGCCTTTAACTGCTGCAGATGAAGCCAAAATCCGTGAAGGCGTTGAGCTGGAAGATGGACTCGCTCCTGTAGATGAGCTTGAGGTATTGAGCAAGGAAAGAGACATTGTTGGTCTTAGTATCCATTTGGGCCGAAATAGGATTGTAAGAAGGATTTTTGAAGAGCTTGGCTATGAGGTTATTCGCCTTGATCGGGTTATGTATGCCGGCCTTACCAAAAAAGATCTTCCAAGAGGAAACTGGCGGTTTCTATCTGAAAAAGAGGTGATCAATTTGAAATACTTTAACTAAAAGGGGAGAAAGCGTAAAACCTTAACCTTAAAATTTGGTTATACATCTTCTATGACCGGAGCAGAGAACAGTAGAAATAAGGAAACGAAACCTGTCGATATCAGCAGGATTGACCTGGAAAGAATGCGTGAAAAAACGACTGAGAATCCAGGATTGTTGCCCTATGCGCACACTTCGGGCTCAGCTGTGATTCGGCCAGAGGACATGAACAAAACCCTGGCCCGGTCCATGGCTGCAATGGACCAGCAGACAGATATGCAAATGGACCAAATCTTGGTTCAAATGAAACTTCTTGCAGATCAGGCCAAAGCCATTCAAGATCGGAAGCTTGTTTCTGAAAAGGTGTACAGAGCTGAAATGCGGTTTGAACCATTGATCTCACATATTTATTATCTCTACTCAAAAGAAGGAAAAGACATGCTTTCCTTGATCGCACCCACCGAATGGGGTCGA
>Ga0105046_10009263_pt1 | contig 15409 bp, 16 predicted proteins | sample MAT03_FD_78385 | JGI IMG/M metagenome (GOLD analysis project Ga0105046, IMG submission 78385) | Freshwater microbial communities from Lake Fryxell liftoff mats and glacier meltwater in Antarctica - MAT-03 (megahit assembly) | ecosystem: Environmental > Aquatic > Freshwater > Ice > Liftoff...
ATTTCCACCACCTTACCGTGCAGGGACAAGTTGCGCCGAGCCCACGGTGTGTGATCCAACAATGCCTGGAAAAGTTCATTGGCCGCATCGTGCTGGAGCACCACGCCCATATGATCGATGAAGACGCTGAACGGATGCTCGACGGGTCGGGAGTTCACATCCAACGCGGCCATTTCAACTTCGGAGAAGATCGTATCACCCATGTGCGTGATCGACGGGAAGACTGTCGATCGTTCGCCGATAAGATATGTGTGCGAGCAAGGTGTGCCCACAATGCATCTAAGCGGTCCTGACCGAATCCAGTTCTCGCTGCATGCTGATCGCATTCGCCTGCGCTTGTCCTGAGGCCGTATTGTCGAACATCATCGAACATCACCCATGTCTCCGGTGCACCCGCGTGGTGGATGGCCGCAGCGATGGAAGCCAGGCGCTCATCGGTGTACACGCTGAGGTACATCTGCGGGTTGCCGTGCAACCTGTATTAACACGAGCTGGTTTCACCGACGGTTGTCAATTCGTCCTGCACCAAAGGTGGATCTGCTGCCACGCGGCCCATTCGCTGCTGGCGCAACAGATGCTCAACTTCGCCTGCCGCCAAGGAAGGGTGGCGCGTTTCCACGACCAGGGCACCGGTGTGTTCGCTGTGGAAGAGGGCATGCCAAGGAGCCAGGAACTATGGTTTGGACCGACTACGTGCGGGTCTCAAGGGGTGACACCGCGGGCAGAAATGGCTCATTCACTGGGGCTTTCCTTTCTTCCTGTGGGTAACATGACCCTCACACGCAGCGGGCACGTGCGTTTCCGGGAGATGCTCAGGTTCTTCATCGGAGCGAACACTTCTTCTATAACAAGTGCAAGGGGTAATTGACGATGTAAGGTGTAACTCGATGAACCACGGAACAAATCCTTTGGATGATCTTGTTCCGGATGGAATTAAGCACCGTCATCTTGGTCTTTCCCTCGGCCAGTTTGCGCAACCGGTAGTCCTGTAGTTGCCCTGGACGGGCAATGCAACCCATGGGCGAGATGTGGAGCAGGGACTTGAGCTCTTGATGGGCCTTGAGTTGCAGTTCGGACTCTGAGCGGAGCGCGTCGAGGATCATTCCACTGACCTTTACTATGAGCTTGTCCAACAAACGCAGTCGTAGCCGGCCCAACCGGTCGAAGGCCGCAAATGCCTCTTGCGCCAGTGGTTCTCCTGCGGTCCGCTCAATCCTCTTGGGTGATCTATCGGGAGCAAGTGTAGAGTTGATCCTTTACGGGCACACACTGGTAACAACGGTCGAGCCCTTCACAGTGCTGAAGGGCGAGCATACTCGTTGCACTTGGGAATGATCGAGGTGCCCGCGGGATCGCACCTTCACGATGACCCTCGGTGTTCAGCGGTAGAACCGCTCGACATGCCGTGTTCCGTCGGCGAGGTAGATCAGCAGCACGTAGACGCCGGTGCTCTGAAAGCCGGTGTTGGTGTCCTGCGCATGAGCGCTAGGTCCAGTGGCCATGGTGCGCCCAGCCAGATCCATGATCTTCCAGGTATAGTTGGTTGCTGAGGCGGTCGGGGCTACGAGGTGCATAGCACCGGGGGCCGGCAAGATCCACGAAGCGTACGGTGCAACGGAGATCATATCCACTGCCGTGCTCAGGCATTCGATCGTTGCGCTGAAGGTGGCGGGTTGGGCCGTGGCGGTCAAAGTCGTGTCCGTGACCACATCCGGTACCAGCGTGATACCAGAGGCGATGACTGTAGGTACTACGAGCGCATCGGTCCACGAGAAAGGTTGGGCGGTGCAACTCATCTGCAGCAGCGTGTCCACCCGCGCCACTGCCAGGTTCGCCACGGGGGCATTGTAGAAGTAGCCGCCTATCAGCAGGGCACCCGTCTCGGGATCGCGCTCCAGATCCAGGGCTTTGAACTCTTGTGCGGTTCCGGTGAGGGCGTTGGCGTGTACCAGCTCGCCTTCGCTGGTCAGTTCCGCGACAAAAGCCGTACTCGTCAACCCGAGGTAGTCCGTGTTGCCCGCCATCCAGAGCCGACCATCTGGCCCCTCCAACACCTGCACCGCCAAGGGGTGCTGTGCAGTACCCCGCCGCGCCCAAACCACTTGCCCGGTGGTGTCCACCTTCATCAGGAAAGAGTAGAAGTCGCCGTTGAACGTGGGCCGCACACTGCCGCTGATCACCAGACCGCCATCCGCCACTTGGGTGGTGCTGAGCACCTGATGGTAATTGCCCAGTTGGTACCAATTGCTCCACTCCAGGCCCATAGTGGCGTTCCAGCGCTGTATGGCGACGTAAGGGAAGCTGGACTGGCCGGAGTAGGGCCGCATTACGCTCACGGCCGTCAAGCCGTTGGCCTGCGTGCGCAGCAGGGCGCGTCCCAGATCGCTCCACTGGTCGCCACCGGAATGGTTCCAAGCCTCTAGGAAGTTGCCAGCGCCGTCCACATGCATCAGGTAGCTCGAATACCCTTGGTTGGTCGGCACATCCTGCCGGTGGCCCATGCCGTAGTAGCCGCCGTCCTTCTCCACCCAGGTCCTATCATCGTCCGTGAGGAACCGGCCATACTGGTCGGGGAAGTAGCGCATCCACTCCACCTCCCCGTCCGCATCGGTCTTCAATAAGATGGTGTGGCGCGTGGTGTCCACACTCTCCCGCACGAAGAGGAGACCACCATCCGCCGTTTCCACCACCGGCGTGCCGTACACACCACCCACGGGCACATAGCTCATATCGCCCAACGTGCCATTCGCCGCCAGTGTCGCCAGGCCCATACACGCCTCACCGTTGACAGCCGTGTGAATGGCGAGGCGGTACTGGTCCGTACCCAGTGGCGTAAGCCGTACCAAACGGCAGTCTGATGGCCAAGCCGGGTGTTCGATGCGGTACAGGAAGGGCGTTTGGGCAAGGAGGCCGATCGGCAAGGCCGTTATGCAGAGCAACACGGCCCGGTGGGCGCACGCACGGATCAATAGCATGGGTTGAAGACGGAGCATGGGGAGAAAGGATGCCGGGGTACAAGGGGCCAAGCTCTTACAGCATCCGCGTTAGCTACGCGGACGGGTAAGGGTCGAGTCCGTCACTGCTTTCGATGGCCGAGACGAGGAAGGTCTGAACAGACAGCCATAAAACCCAAAGCAGCGGAGGATCGCGTCCGCTGCTTTGGCATTGTAGAGGGGTGGCCCTATCACATCGCTGCGAGCTCCGAGACTTCGATGGACCCGCAGGGCGAAATCACCGCATTGTATCACCAGGTGCTTGCCCCAAGCGAATACGTCGCGCACGATCTCACCCTCCAGCCGCTCTTTAGTGATGGTAGTGTTCCCGCTCACGCGGCCGACACGTTTCCCGATGAACGGTCTCAGTTGAGCTGCGGCGAGATGAAGGGAAGGGCCTTCCATGAATTGGAGTAATTAAGCGTACTGGTTCACCAGTCCCGATCCATGCCGCCTTGCGTGTGCGCGACGATAGCACGGCTTTGGACAGGTTGGCAGAATGGAACAGTGGTGGCCCGCTCATCACTTGTGGAGGACCATACACAGTCGCGGGCTGGGAATCCACATCGCGCCCCACGGCGAGGGTCACCATACTTCAAGGCACTATCTCTATTTCCCCAGAACCAGCAGCCATTCCGCGAGCGCAGCATCCGGAGTAGGGCCATGGACTGGGATCGGAAGGGCTTTTGACAGGTCGAACAACGCCGAGTCTTCTTGATCCGGTGTGTCTCATTCAAGAACCAATAAACCCTAACAAAATGGCAGAGCGTAACGAAGGCAAGGGCAACACCACAGGTGGAACCCAGGACGAACAAGGCGGCACCCGTTCCGGTGCTCAGCAAGGTGGCGCACAAGGCGAGCGCAACACGAGCGGCAGCCAAGGTGGTAGCCAGCAGGGTGGCGCACAAGGCGAGCGCAACACGAGCGGCAGCCAAGGTGGTAGCCAGCAGGGTGGTGCTCAAGGCGAGCGCAACACGGGCGGTAGCCAAGGTGGCAACCAGCAGGGTGGTGCTCAAGGTGGACAAAGCGGCAAGCAAGGCGGCACCACGGGCGGCCAAATGGGCTCGCAGCAGGATGACCAGAGCGGCAGCGACCGTCGCGGCCAACGCCCTGATCAAGGCACGGAAAAGGAGGAAGGCAACGATGCAGGCCGCACCACGAGCACCCAGTCCGGACAAGGCAACCAGAAGGGTGGCCAGGAAGGTGGTAGCCAAGGTGGCAACCAAGGCGGTTCGCAGGGCAACCGCTGATCAACCCATGGGATCGACCCGCAGGTGAAAAGCATCGCGCTTTTCCCTGCGGGACATCCTCGATAAGAACGCTCAACCATTCCCATCAACGAACAACAGTCCATGGCAACGAAGAAAGAAGAGAGCATCGGGCTCATGAAACTACTCGAGCACCAGCTCGCCGACCTGTACTACGTAGAGAAGCAATTGACCAAAGCCCTTCCGAAGATGGCCAAGACGGCCACCAACGAAGATCTGCGCACTTGCTTCGAAGAGCACCTCGCCGAGACCGAGAACCAAGTCGGACGCATCGAGCAAATGTTCGAAGCACTGGGCAAACCTGCCAAGGCCAAAAAGTGCCCGGCGATCGACGGGATCCTGGAGGAAGGCAAGGAGATCATGGCGGAGTTCGCCGATGACGAGGCATTGGATGCCGGCCTAGTGAGCGCCGCGCAAAAAGTGGAGCACTACGAGATCACCTCCTACGGCAGCATGAAAGCTTGGGCCGAGCAACTCGGCTTGGAGGATCTGGTGTCCCTGATCGACGAAACCCTCGAAGAAGAGAAGGCCGCCGATGAGAAGCTCACCGAGATCGCCGAGAGCGTGGTGAACATCGAAGCTGAAACGGAAATGGCGGATGCCGAAGAAGGCTCCAGCTATTCCGGCGCGCGCAGTTCCAAAGGCGCGGGCAAGCGCGAAGCATCTTCCAACGGCAGCTCGAAAAGTGCGCCTGCCAAGCGGAGTGCGAAGTAGAAGCGATCATCCGTTTAAAGGACGCCCGGCCCTCGCGCCGGGTGTCCTTTTTTGTCGGCTGGCCAAGGGTTGAATGGTCCTTCATAGGTTTTGATCGCGAGGAACGCCGACCACGCAAATGCCCGATGCGGATCGTCATCTCCCGGTTTGGAACCTTATTGGAGGAAACCAGCATACTCCCTCGTCGTTACCATGGCAGGCATCTTGTACCTCGGCAGTGAACATCATCAACATGGGCACTTGGATCAAGGACACGCTTACCACCGGCGCAGTGGCATCTGCAACTACCACGGCCGCAGTTGCGGTACTGGGCAAATTGGAGGGCCGCTCCGCAGTGGCACCGATCAATGCGGTAAGTCACATTCTTTGGGGCGAAGAAGCCGCAGACACTGAGCAACTGGATGCCCGCCATACCCTTGCCGGAGCCGGACTCAATGCAGTAGCGGTCACAGGTTGGGCGGGGTTGCATGAACTGTTCATGCCCCGCAGCGGCACACCCTCTGCGAAGCGCGCGTTGCTGGCAGGGATAGCTACTGCGACGGTTGCATATGTAACCGATTACCACGTAGTTCCAAAGCGCTTCACACCGGGATTCGAGAAGCGGCTGTCTGGCAAGGCCTTGTTCGGCGTCTACGCTGCGCTAGCGCTTTCCTTGGCGGCGGGCAGTCTTTGCCGCAGGCGCTGACGCACGATCCTCTTTCAAAGCCCTAGCGCACCGTTGAGGCGTTCCCACGGAGTGACCGCCGGTCAAGAAGCGGGAGCCGCGCGGCGGTGTGGTTTTATGAGCGATATGGGCATGATCAGTAAACAAGATGGGGATGAGCTTTGTTGAACCCAGGCTATGCCGCTGATAACCTTCACCCACACAGGTATGTATTGCGCTGCGGCCGATGTGTACATCGATCCCTGGCGGCCGGTTGATCGGTGTATCATCACCCATGCGCACAGCGATCACGCACGCACCGGCATGGGCCACTATCTCTGCCATGAGCACAGCGTTCACCTGCTGCGCCATCGCCTGGGCGCGGATATCAGTGTGGAGGGAATTCCCTACGGCGAGGTCAGGAACATCAACGGGGTGCAGTTCAGTTTGCATCCTGCTGGTCATGTGATCGGTTCGGCACAGGTGCGCGTGGAACACAAAGGGGAGGTATGGACGATCAGCGGGGACTACAAAACGGAGGACGACGGATTCACCCCGCCGTTCGAGGTCGTGCGTTGCCACACCTTCATCACCGAATGCACCTTCGGCTTGCCGGTGTACACCTGGGAACCGCAACGCAGCATCTTCGATGAGATCAACGCGTGGTGGCGCACAAATGCGGCGGAGGGCGTAGCCACGGTGATCTCGGCATACTCGCTGGGGAAAGCCCAACGCATCATGGCCAATGTGGATACATCGATCGGGCCCATCCTTACGCATGGCGCCGTTGAAGGCTGCAACACAGCGATCCGCGCATCCGGTATCCGATTGCCCGAAACCATCCAGCTGACGCAGGCCACCGATCCCGCCTTGATCAAAGGCGCCCTTGTGATCGCACCGGGCAGCGCGGTGGATACGCCGTGGGCGAATAAGCTGCGACCCTATAGTTCCGGCATTGCCAGCGGTTGGATGCGGATACGGGGTTGGCGGCGACGCAGTGCTGTGGACCGTGGCTTCGCCCTGAGCGACCATGCGGATTGGCCTGCGCTGAACGCGACCGTGAAGGCCACCGGCGCCGTGCGCGTCATTACCACGCACGGCTACACCGATCAGTTCAGTCGGTGGTTGAACGAGCAGGGGATCGAATCGCATACGGAGAAGACAGCCTTCAAGGGTGAGGAGGTCCCGGCGGCTTCAAGCGAAGAAACCAGCGCCTGATGCAACGCTTCGCACAGCTCATCGAGCGCATGGACGCCACCAACAGCACCAACGACAAGGTGCAGGCGCTCACGGACTATTTCGCCGAAGCGCCGGAGAACGACAAGCTGTGGACCATCGCACTGTTGAGCCACCGGCGCCCGCGCCGATCGTTGCGCACCACGGACCTGAAGAACTGGGCGGCAGAAGAGGCGCACGTTCCCTTTTGGCTCTTCGATGAGAGTTATCACATCGTTGGCGACCTCAGCGAAGCGATCGCGTTGATCGTTCCAAGCGATGCCGACAACAACAGCGGCACGCTCACCGAGCACATAGAATTGGTGATCGCCCTGAAGGGAATGAGCGAGACCGAACGGCGCGCGAGCGTGGTGGAGAAATGGAAGCATTTGGACCAGACCGGCCGCTTCATCTTCAACAAGCTCATCACTGGTGGTTTCCGCATCGGCGTATCGCAGAAGCTGATGGTGCGCGCATTGAGCAAGCACACCGGTGTTGCCGAGGACCAGCTGGCGCACCAGCTCATGGGCAATTGGGATCCACAGGGGATCGCCTTCGCGGAATTGATCCATGCCGACAGCGATGGCGCGGCGCGCTCACGGCCGTACCCCTTCTGTCTGGCTTATGCGCTCGATGTTCCGCCAATGGACTTGGGCGATCCGCAGGAATGGATGGCGGAGCACAAATGGGACGGCATCCGCGGCCAGCTCATCGTGCGGGAGGGCGAATTGTACGTATGGTCGCGCGGCGAGGAACTGGTAACGGACAAGTATCCCGAGTACCACGCGCTGCGCACCGCCCTGCCGAACGGCACCGTGCTCGATGGCGAGATCCTTCCCTGGGGCGATGGGCATCCGCTTTCGTTCAATGTGCTGCAAACGCGCATCGGGCGCACCACGGTCTCCCAGCGCGCATTGAAGGAAGCGCCCGTGGTGTTCGTCGCATACGACCTGCTGGAATTGGATGGAAAGGACCTTCGGGAACTAGCCATCAGCGAGCGCCGCGCACTGCTGGAAACGGTTGTTGAACAGGCCCAACAACCCGTGTTGCGCATCTCACCGGTCGTCGTCTTCGCGACATGGAACGACCTCGTAGCGGAACGCATCCGATCCCGTGAAGTGCGCAGTGAAGGCATCATGTTGAAGCGCCGCGATTCCAATTACCGCGTAGGGCGCAAGCGTGGCGATTGGTGGAAGTGGAAGGTGGATGCGCTCACCATCGATGGTGTATTGCTCTACGCGCAGCGCGGTCACGGCCGGCGTGCCGACCTCTTCACGGATCTCACCTTCGCGGTGTGGAAAGGCGATGAACTGGTACCCTTCACAAAAGCCTACAGTGGTCTCACCGATGTGGAGATGAAGAAAGTGGACGCGTATGTGAAACAGCACACCATCGAGAAGTTCGGGCCGGTGCGCAGCGTAACGCCCATGCACGTCTTCGAGATCGCCTTCGAAGGCATCAACAAGAGCCCGCGGCATAAGAGCGGTGTGGCTTTGCGCTTCCCGCGCATCCACCGCTGGCGCACCGATAAGACACTGCGCGACGCGAATACGCTGGAGGACCTCCAGAACCTGTTGCATGCCCACACGCAAGGCGCCCGGTGAGCGCACCTTGGTATCGCATGCCGTGCAGTGGTTCAGCGCGCAAGGCTGGAAACCACAGGCCTTTCAACGCGCCGCATGGAAGGCCTACCTCGAAGACAAGAGCGGCCTGCTGACCGCACCCACGGGAACGGGCAAGACCTATGCGTTGCTGATGCCCATCCTGTTGGAAGGCGTGCGCGAGAAAGCGGTGGCGACCCGACGCGTGCGCGGGCTGCGTGCCATCTGGATAGCGCCCATCCGCGCGCTGACGAAAGAGATCGAAGCATCTGCTCTGCGCGCCATAGCGGGCCTCGGACTCGACTGGCAAGTAGGCGTGCGCACCGGCGATACGTCGGCCAGCGCCAAGGCGAAGCAGAAGAAGAACATGCCCGAACTGTTGATCACAACGCCCGAAAGCCTGCACGTGCTGCTCGCGCAGAAAGGATCCACGGAAGTCTTCGCGCAACTGCAATGCGTGGTGGCCGATGAATGGCACGAATTGTTGGGCAGCAAGCGCGCGGTGCAGTTGGAGCTGGCGCTCTCGCGCTTACGGGGCTTGCGGCCGATGCTGAAGACCTGGGGCATCAGCGCCACCATAGGCAACCTGGAGGAAGCGATGGATGTATTGCTGGGGTACGAGGCCGACGGAGAACAGCGCATCCTCATCCGCGGCGGGACGAGGAAGAAGATCGAGGTGCGCACGGTGATCCCGCCGGACATCCGTGCGTTCCCTTGGGCCGGTCATGCGGGCGTGCGTTCCGTGGAGCAGGTGCTGCCGTTGCTCCACGCAAGCCGCACCACCCTCATTTTCACCAATACGCGATCCTTCGCCGAGCGATGGTACCAGCGCCTGTTGGAAGTAGTGCCGGACCTAAGCGGCATCATGGCGCTGCACCACGGATCGTTGAGCCGCGAACTGCGCGACTGGGTGGAACAGGCGCTGCACGAGGAGCGCATGAAGGTCGTGATCTGCACCAGCAGCCTGGACCTGGGCGTTGACTTCCGTCCTGTGGAAACGATCGTGCAGGTGGGCGGACCGAAGAACGTGGCGCGCTTCATCCAACGCGCTGGGCGCAGTGGACACCAGCCCGGCGCCGTTAGCCGCATCCACTTCGTGCCCACGCACGCCATGGAGCTTCTGGAAGGAGCGGCCTTGCGTCTGGCCATAGCCGAGCAGCGCGTGGAGCAGCGCCTGCCCTATGTGCGCTCCTTCGATGTGCTTTGCCAGTATCTGGTAACGCTGGCGGTAGGCGATGGATTCCGTCAGGATGAGATCCATCGGGAGGTGCTGCGCACCTTCAGCTTCTGTTCCATGAGCGATGAGGAGTGGAACTGGGTGCTCAGTTTCATCACTACGGGCGGGCCCACGCTGTTGGCCTATGACGAGTTCCAAAAAGTGGACGTCGAGAACGGACTGTACAAGGTGAACGACCGCGCGATCGCATTGCGGCACCGCATGTCCATCGGGACCATCACGAGCGATACGGCCATTCGTGTCAAGTTCATAAGCGGGGGCTATATCGGGTCCTTGGAGGAAAGCTTCATCAGTCAGCTGGACCGTGGTGAAGTGTTTTGGTTCGCTGGCCGTAGCCTGGAGTTCATCTCGATCCGCAACATGGAAGCACTGGTGCGCAAGAGTGATGCGACCAGGGGTCGTGTACCTACCTGGATGGGCGGGCGCATGCCACTGAGCTCGCAGATGAGCGCGGTGCTTCGGCGCATCGTTCAGCGCGCTTCCGAAGGCGATGAGCAGGACATTGAAGTGCGCACGTTGAGACCCTTGCTGGACAAACAACGCGAGCGTTCGCACGTCCCGAAGGCCGATGAACTCCTGGTGGAGAAGATCCGATCGCGTGAGGGCTTCCACGTTTTCATCTATCCCTTCGAAGGCCGCGCTGTACACGAAGGAATGGCCGCGCTACTCGCCTACCGGCTCAGCTTGCTCACACCGATCACCTTCAGCATCGCCATGAACGATTACGGCTTCGAACTGCTGAGCGATCGGGAGGTACCGATCGAAGCCGCCTTCGACAGCGACCTGTTCAGTACCGCTCACCTGCGCCACGACATGGAGGCCAGCTTGAACGCGACGGAGATGGCGCGGCGCCGCTTCCGCGAGATCGCGCAGATCGCGGGGCTCGTCTTCAAAGGCTTCCCAGGAAAGGCGCATCCCACACGTCATCTGCAATCGAGTTCCCACCTGTTCTTCGAGGTCTTCGGCGATATGGACCCCGGCAATCTCCTGCTCCGGCAGGCCCACGAGGAAGTCCTCACCTTCCAGTTGGAGGAGGGACGCTTGCGCCAGGCTTTGGAGCGCATCGCCAGCCAGCGCGTGGTGATCAAGGAGACCGACAAGGTGACACCGTTCTGCTTCCCCATACTCGTGGATCGCTTGCGCGAGAAGCTTACTTCGGAGAAACTGGAAGAGCGCATCAAACGCATGACCGCGCAGCTCGCATGACGGACGCTAGCCTACAAGTGCGTGGCGAGCGACTGCGGTTGTTGCTGGAGAAAGCCGTGTACTGGCCCGCGCAACGCACGCTCATCATCGCAGATCCCCACCTTGGCAAAGCCATGCATTTCCGCCGGGCGGGCATTGCTGCCCCCGCGATCGTGGAGCAGGAGAACCTGGCGCGCTTGCAGCGCATCCTTCAGCGCATCCGCCCGAAAGAGATCATCCTGCTCGGGGACCTGTTCCACAGCCATCACAACGCGAGCTGGGAAACCTTCGCTACGTTCAGGCGCGAGCATGCAAGCATCGCCTTCACGCTTATCACCGGCAATCACGACATCCTTCACCCCAAGGTGTACCGCCAGGCCGGCATCGCTTGCGAAGCCCAGCGCGCCAGTGGACCCTTTCTTTTCACGCACCATCCTACCGCACACACGCAGCTCTACAACCTTGCCGGTCACATCCACCCCGGTGTGCGTTTGATCGGCAAAGCGAAACAGTCCCTCACGTTGCCGTGCTTTTTCTACGGGAAGGGTGCTGCTGTGCTGCCCGCTTTCGGCGGATTCACCGGTACACATGTGCTACAGCCCACCCTTGGTGATCGCGTGTTCGCGATCACCAAGGAGCGGGTGTTCCGCTGCCTTCAGCGAGAGCGTTGAATAGCGCGGCATCTGGAGACGGGTCCAGCCGGTGAAGATCCCTGCCTGTCTTGAATTGTAGTTGTCTTCGAGCGAACGCATCCCGGCAGTCGTATCGCCCACGTGGATCCGAGATGGGAACGAGGGGCATTCATTTTCCCGTGATCGTGCATGGATCTTCGTCAACGTCATGGGTATGGTACAACCCGTTACCAGTGGTTCATTCTTCGAGGAGCTTTCGCCGGACGAGAACTTCCTGTATACCGTGAACCAGCGGCAGAACTACTTCTCACCTGATATGGGTGGCAACAACATCCACATCCTCACGGTGGCCGACGATGGATCATTGAGCGAGCCCTTCACGCCAGTGGACATTCCCACACCCGCCACGGCACGGCCCGTTGGTCTGGTGGTGTTGTAGCGTTCCGATACACGCGAGCGCGGTCCTGCCCGCGCTCGGCTTACAACAGCGGCCGTTCTGCGAAGAACGGCCGCTGTTGTTCCTGGCGATCAGCCATGGCGCCTAAGAGGATGCTGTCCGCAGTGGACGCGCCGAGATGGACGGTACGGTAGTGACGCGTCACTCGCTGCTCAATGCGCCCGATCCCGTCAGCACAGGTTCGAACAGCATCGATGGCTAACGCCACGCGGGCAGGCCGTTCTTGATCAGCGTATAGATCGTCACCACGATGAGCGCAAGGTTCACCGTGAGGAAGGGATAGGCATCGTTCATCCACGCGTTCGCCACCAGCAATACGGCGGCCGCGTTGCTCAGTACCATGTACCGCCCGGACTCCGGTTTCCAGCCGCGCACCACGGTGAGGTAGAAGGCGAGCAACACGAGCAGGGCACCGGTCCAACCGGTCAGTGCGGATGGATCCATGGTTCGCGATGATGGACAGCAGGATCAGGCCCGCGGCTCCACCGGCTTTTTCACGGGTGCTTCGCCAAGTACGCGCTTCATGGTATCCAGTATGGCGGTCCAGTTCTTCTCGCTCTGCCGCGCCGCTTCAGCCGAGGCGTTGTTGTCCTGTGTTAGCCGCAGGTGCGTCGCACCCGCCGCGTGCTTCAGTTCAACGGTGATCGTATGCTTCTCAGGAGGCCCTTGCGCGGTGGTGTCGATGTGGGTGTACTGCAACAGATCGGGTTCCCGCACCTGGAGCACCTTTCCGCAGGCGTGGAACGGTTTCCCGTTCCACGTTCCCTCCCAAGTGATCGGGCCTCCTTCCTTCCAATCGGTGGTGAGCTTCGCGCCCATCATGTACTGGGCCACCAATTCCGTATCCACCAGCGCGTTCCACACCTGGTCGATGTCCATGTGGAAGACATTGGTCACGACCGCCAAGGTGCCGTTATCGGTGGTCGTGTCTTCATTGCCCGAAGGGGAGGTGGGGTTGGTGTGCATAACGGTGTGCTTTTGTGTTGCGGTTCTCATTGCATGGTTCGTACCCGGTTCCATTCGCTGTCCAAGGCAGCTCCTGAAAAAGCAACGGACAGATACCGTAGTACCTGTCCGTCTGTTCCCGCATATCCGAAGAGTGATCTTTTGGATGGTGTGGGCTTGTTCACAGAAGCGCAGGATCCATGCCGATCCGGGCGGACCCAGTCGATCGCTCGCTACCTCGTGCCCGGCGCAGCTTTCGGCGCGAACGGCGGTTGGTGGTGTACAGCAGTGTACGTGGTGATGTTGCACACCGTCGTGGAAATGTGTGGAACAAGTTGCACAGGAGAGTTACGCATAGCGATGCCGTACTGGACACGGATCATTGTAGAACGATTTCAACGATGCTCGGGTCGCCAACACCACACTGGAATTGGCGCTGGTGCGCGCGGTACGGGGTGCAGCGTGCGAGGATACTTCCCGGATAGCGGATAGCGATCTGCTGGCACTCGCCCAAACCACGGACCATGCAGCGTGATGGATACCAGAAGAGCCTTTGGCAAACCACCGTTCACAGTGTCACGAGCGGGAGCGGTGAACTGCCGTACGACATACTGGACGTCGTGGTTGTAGGCGCAGGGATCACCGGCCTGAGCACTGCACTGGCGTTGCGCACAGCCGGGCTGACGTGCATGGTGGCCGAGGCGAAGAACATCGGTTTCGGCACCACGAGTGGAACGTCCGCGCATATCAACACCATCCTGGAGTTGAGCTACGACCGCATGATCGCCAAATTCGGCGAGGAGAACGCGAAGCTCGTCGCGCGTGGTGCGCGAGAAGCCTGCGATCGCATCCGGCAACTGGCGAAGCTGCATGCGCCCGGCTGCAATTGGCTGGAGCGCGATGCGTACCTGTTCGCGAAGGACGACAAGCAGTCGGAAGAACTGGAGAAGATCGTGGAAGGCACGAAGGCGGTGGGCTTGCCCGCGAGCATCGTTGACGACATGCCATTCCCAAGTACGTTCGTGAAGGCCGCGCGCTTCCCGGGCCAGGCACAATTCCATCCAGCACGCTACATCCATGGCCTCGCCGCCGCGTTCAAGGCCGCAGGGGGCGTACTCATGGAAGGGTGCCGCGTGCTGGAGGTGGAACCGAAGGACGAAGCGGTGGAGGTGATGACCGAGCGCGGCACCGTGCGCGCCCGACATGTGGTCTACGCCACCCATATACCGCCCGGGGTCAGCATCCTGCACTTCCGCAATGCGCCCTACCGCAGCTACGTGCTCTCGGCGCGTGTGCGGGTGGAGGCCGAGCTGCCCGCTGCCTTGGTCTATGACATGGAGGATCCCTACCACTACTACCGCACCGAGGATGTGGACGGTGATCGGTTGCTTATAGCCGGAGGCTGCGATCACAAGACCGGCCACGAGGAGGACACCGCGAAACGTTTCCAGGAACTGGAAGCGCATGTGCGCAGCCTCTTCTCGGTGGAAGCGGTGACGCACCAATGGTCCTCCCAGTACTTCGAACCCGCGGACGGCCTGCCGTACATCGGCAAGCTCCCCATGGCCGACGACCGGATCTATGTGGCCACCGGCTTCAATGGAAATGGCATGACGCTCGGAACGCTGGCATCCATCATCCTCGCCGACCTCATCACCAAGAAAGGCAGCGCCTACGAAGAGGTCTTCGATCCCGCGCGCGTGAGTGTGGTGGCGGGCTTCGCCAACTTCGTGAAGGAAGCTGTGGATGTAGTGGGCCACTTGGTAACAGCACCGTTCCCGGCCAAACGCATGGCGGAACTGGACGAGCTCACGAACGGCGAAGGACGTGTGGTACAGCACGATGGCCGTTCCATCGCCGTGCATCGCGATGAGCATGGCCATTTGCACGCGGTGGACCCCGCCTGCTCGCACATCAAATGCACGGTGGCTTGGAACGGTGCGGAGCGCAGTTGGGATTGCCCCTGCCACGGATCGCGTTTCTCCGTGGACGGGGAAGTGCTCACAGCGCCCTCGCGCAAACCATTACAGCGTCTTGATCTTGGCGCGTAGGCGGACTATTGTTCCGAGTGCGCTTCCTCAAGGTGTGGAAACCAACATGCCGGTAGCGAGGAAGTCCATCGTGGATGCGCGACGGGGGGTCACGAGCCCGATCGACCACCAGGATCTTCTTCGAGCCAGCCCCTCGCGCTATTGACGAGGCCGCGAAGAACAACATCCAGCGCGCGGATCCTCGATCATCGAGTTCTCTGCCTCGGTCACGTTCGCATACCCAGCGCGCGTTCCGCGAGCAAGGGAGTTATCGATCTATCACGGCCGCCGTGTTCCTGCTTGTACGACCCTGGCAACTCACTCGGCTATCGCCTGCGCGAAGTCACGCTCGGTGATCGAGCGGCTATCCTGGAAGTAGAACACGGCGCCGAATGCGTGCGTGACCATGCGGTATTCCTCCACGGTGCCCGTAGGCTCGGTGAGGCGGACGATCCGCGTAACACGCCGGGGTTCCTTTATCAACTCATC
>Ga0105046_10009264_pt1 | contig 15408 bp, 11 predicted proteins | sample MAT03_FD_78385 | JGI IMG/M metagenome (GOLD analysis project Ga0105046, IMG submission 78385) | Freshwater microbial communities from Lake Fryxell liftoff mats and glacier meltwater in Antarctica - MAT-03 (megahit assembly) | ecosystem: Environmental > Aquatic > Freshwater > Ice > Liftoff...
ATTCAATCAACTCTTCGGGTGTTGTCGTCTGGTTTTCCAACAGTGACGCGACCATAGCCACGGAACTGCCACCAAAGATACGCTGCCGAAGTTTGCCAAGAATACGCCGGTAGATGGGGGCGGGTTTCTGAACAGGGCGGTACGCAAACGATTTCCCTTTACCAGATTTCTCGCGTACGACGAGGTTTTTTCCTGATAGTCGATTCAGCAGTGTCAGCACTGAGCCGTGTGCCATGGGGCGATACGCCTGCAACTGCTCTCGAATTTCACCTGCTGTTAACGGCTCCGCATTCCAGAGGCACGCTAGCACCTCCAATTCCGCTTCCGGGATTTCCGGACTCGGCTCGCTTGGTAGAGCCGATTTTCTGGATCTCTTCGCCACGTCACCACCTCCCACAGCGATTGCGGTTGCGTGATGGAATCCCGCATGTGCTTTATCGATCGAGTAGAAGTTTAGACGCCCGTCTGTTTCAAGTCAACAAAAAGACGTCCGTCTAATAAAATTCAAGAAGGTTCGTCGCTGATGAGGCAAAATTAATTCCAATTGCCGAGGACAAAAATTGGAAATGGAGCCGCGTCGAGGCGGCGGCGTTGAGACCGACTGGAAACAAGTTGAGCATGGTCGCGTCGCAACTCGGTCCTGTCACCTCGACAGACGCGGCGAAAGGTGTCGCAATAAGGCATGTCAATGCCGTCACTTTGATTTCGCTCGGGGCGCGTTTTCAGGCAAAACCCAGGAGTGCCGGAATCCGGTTCGGGCGACTCTTCCTGGATCACATTTTCCAACTTCGCCGGGCGCTCCGGATTCAGCATCGTGAACCAGTCACTGCCTTTTGATATCTGCTCAACCCAATCGCCATGTCCGTGCCCAAATCGCAGCCCGACCGCTGACGGGCCGACATGTTCGCGACGGTGTCGGCCGCTCAGGACGAAGTCGTTGCATCGTCCGGACCCGGTGGCTCACGCCAAACAACTACGGTGCAATGATTTCCAGCGTCCGCACGGCCAGTTCGCGGACCCGGCATTCGTTGATGTCGATGGACAATCCGTAGCGATGCAGACGTTTGCCTTTGCCGCCATAATGGAATGTCAAGTCCTGTTCCGTGAGCGATTCGCGCACTAAGAATCGATCGAAGCTACCTTCCAGATAGCGAATGTCAGGCACGTTGCAGGCGAAATGGCGTCCAGCGGCGGAGAGTATTCCGGTTTCACCTACCTGACACCCAAGCTGATAGCCGAGGCCGTGTTTGCGGGCTAGCGCCGCGATTGCAAGTGAACGGGATATCCCGCCGCACTTGGAGAGTCGAATGTTGAAAAGATCACACCATCCGCCTGCGATCGCGCGCTGAGCGTCTTCAAGGCAGCACAGAGATTCATCAAGCATGATCGGGACGCTGATCTGTGATCGCACCTGTTTAAGTCCCGCGACTTCAACATGCGGTACCGGTTGTTCGAGACTAGTTGGCCTGAACATCAGCAGCGGCGCTATCTTTGACGCCACTTCCTCGCAGTGCCATGCTTCATTCGCATCCAGCCGCAGATCGACTTTGCGTCCAACAATTCGTCGCACGCGCCGCAGCAGATCAACGTCGCTGATACCATCTGTGCCGACTTTGACCTTCACCTGCCGAAACGCAAACAGCATCATCTTCAATGCAGATATCCACTGACCTCGTGGCGTTGTTGATGTGACTGCGCCACTGTAAAACACCTCATTGCAAGGCTTGGCAAATTCAATTGCAGCTGGATGCTGCAGAATGAAATCTCCGAGGCTGATCTGCTCCGCGCGACACGCGGCATCAAGTACCGCCATTTCCAATGCGCAGCGGACGGAGTTGCCAAAGCACTCACGCACTTCGATCCCGGGATCGGCAGCGACATCGGCAAAGTGAAATGCATCAATCGCGAGGCTGACGTCGCCAGCACTCGAGTAACGGGCGTCGCGTAGTGGTGAAAAATCGGTCTGTTCCAGATGTCGCCAGACAGAATCGATCGTCTCGCCAGTGACGTAGGGCCGCGGCAGACCTTCACCCCAGCCGCAACTACCGTCGTCCATCACGCAGCGGATGATGAGCGTTTCGTTTGCGTGACGCGTATGCGATGCGTGACGCACGGGCCTCTTGAAAGCAATGGGAATCTGAAATGCGGTGAGACGATGAATTCGCATGAAAGCAGGCCGCCGAACGTTCGGCAGATATGTTACAACTCGGTGTGAGAATCCGGAAACATCTTCGAAATGTGCATCATCCGAGAACTTTACATGCCTGTTCAGCAACTTACGACCAGTGACGGCGTTTCCATCAACATGTTTGAACTGAAATCCGGCGGCGGACGCGACTTGCTGATGCTGCACGGTGTCGGCAGAGCAGGGCGGACGTTCTCAGCATTCGCCGCCATGCTGCCGGATCAGTTACGCATTTCCACGGTTGATTTTCGAGGCCACGGGCATTCAGGTCGCGCGGACTCTAACTACTTTGTCACAGACTACGTTCGTGATGCGATTGCCGCTGTAAAAGCCATTGGTCGACCAACGATCATTTATGGCCATTCACTGGGATCGTTGGTAGCTGCGTCTGTGGCCGCTCAAGTGCCAAATGCGGTGTCGGCAATTATTCTGGAAGATCCGCCTTCGAAGCCATATTGGGACAAAATTGAAACAACAAATTATCATCCAACATTTGTGGCCATGCGACAGTGGGCGAGCCGCACCGATCTTTCCGCCAGTGAGATCGCTGCGCAGCTTCGCGAAGTTCCAATGAAACCAACTCCAGATGGTCGAGCCGTGAAACTCGGCGACGTGCGTGACGCAGTGTCGCTTCGGTTCACAGCAAGTTGCGTGAGACAGCTCGATCCCAACGTGATGAAGGCGATTCTGGAAGACGACTGGCTGGCTGGTTACGACATCGATTCCATCCTGCCTGCGATCCGCTGCCCAGTCCTCCTTCTTCGCGGCAACACGGCATTGGGAGGCATGTTGCCGAGCGACGATGCAGATCGCCTGGTTGGAAAATTGCACGATTGCACTCGAATCGATTTTGCCGCTGCCGGACATCTGCTGCACTGGCAGGCGAGAGTGGATGCTTCGCAACAGACGTCGGTGTTTATTGAGTCGCTGTAGTATCTTTTGGGGGAACCCTGGGAATGTGTGTTGCTGAAAGCCCGTCGGCGGAACGATGGGTGTACTGTACACTCGTCGCTCCGCCGACGGGATCGAGGCGAGGTTATCGTCCCGGTCGTCGATGTTGTTATGTCGGTTCGTCGGCATCGGAATCCTGCAGTCCGCATCTGCGAGCAAGGTGATACACGGCTGGAGAAAATATTTCTGCGCCGGTACACTCAGGCCTCACTTTACAAACAGGATTTTTCCCATGCCTCAGATACGTGTATTATTGCTGGCCGGTGATTTCGTGGAAGACTACGAGATCATGGTGCCATTTCAGACATTGCTGACAGTTGGTGTTCAAGTGGATGCCGTTTGTCCGGGTAAGAAAGCAGGAGATCAGATTCGTACGGCGATTCATGATTTCGAAGGCGATCAGACTTACAGTGAAAAACCGGGCCACAACTTTACGCTCAACGCGGATTTCGCTGCAATCAAAGAAGCGGATTACGACGGACTTTTGATCCCAGGCGGGCGGGCTCCGGAATATCTGCGATTGAATAAACGTGTTCTGGAAATCGTGCAAAATTTCGACGCAGCGAAAAAGCCAATCGCAGCAATCTGTCACGGGCTTCAGATCCTGACGGCAGCGGGCATCGTCAAAGGAAGAACTTGCACTGCCTATCCAGCGTGCGGTCCCGAAATTACGCTCGCAGGCGGAACATATTCAGAAATTGCAATCGATGGGGCTCTTGTAAGTGGGAATCTCGTTACCGCCCCAGCCTGGCCAGCTCACCCAGCCTTCTGCCGCGAGTTTCTGAAGCTGTTGGGGAAGTCCTGAAATGAGGTACGTCAGCCTTTCTGGGCTGACATGTTTTACTTTTTGTCAGGCTGAAAAGCCTGACGTACTTCCTGGAACTATTCCTTGGCTACCAATGCCGGTAAAGCGCAAACCGTGTTTTCAAGCAGTAAAAAAACACAGAATCATTGCCTCGGTGTGTTCAATTGAACAGTTTTCAAAATCGCGAAGTAGGCTCAGATGCGTATTGACGGCTTGACAGATTGAGCGGATCGACGTGTAATCTCTAATAGAAGATTCTTTGAGTGGGTACTGGAGCGGGGATGCTTTGTATTTCACCTCAGAATTTTGCCGACATCAATGAAGGCCGGATGCTGAAACGTTTCTTTGCGGGGGCAAAGTAGCGGACAGGCAAATGGTTGGATGTCACACTTGATCGACCTTGCGTTCATGGGGAAACAGGGTTGATCTTCACTCCGGAATGGATATTCCGGTGAATCCAAGATGGGTCACATCCGCAGAGCGTTGAGTCGCAATGCAGGTGTCTGAAGTTGAGGCGTTTCCATGGCTGGGCGCAGCAGAATTCGGGTCGTTGTCACGGGTGTCGGTGTGGTTTCACCGATTGGAATTGGCAACGACAACTTTTGGGACAGTCTTGTCCACAATCGATCGGGAATTGATTTCCTGCAATCGGTGCCGTCTGATGGATTGCCTTCGGCATTTGGTGCTGAAGTTCGCGATTTCAATCCCGCCACGTATTTGCGGGACAAGAAGTTTGTCAAAGTGATGACTCGGGCGGTCCAACTGGGAGTCGCATCGTCAAATTTGGCCGTGAAGGATTCCGGGGTTGCTCCAGGAACTGTTGACCCGTATCGATTTGGCGTCGTTTATGGCAGCGGTCGGATGACATGCCATCCAAATGAGCTTGCTGCGGCCGTTGAGGTCTGCCGATCCGAAGGTGGCGTTGATATCAGCAAGTGGGGCCAAAAAGCACTGAATGAAATTGCACCGCTGTGGTTGCTGCGTCAATTGCCCAATATGCCTGCCAGCCACGTTTCAATCGACCACAATGCCTGCGGTCCAAACAATACAATCACTTGTCGGGATGCATCAGCATTGCTGGCCTTGTCTGAAGCGGCTCGAGTTATCGCAGCGGATCGAGCCGACTGCATGATTGTTGGTGCTTGCAGTTCCAACATCCATCCCGTAGATATCGCTAAGTTCCATAGCTTTGAAGGACTGTCACGGCGTTCCGATGACCCAGCACGTGCTTGCCGTCCATTTGACTTCGAGCGCGAAGGTGCTGTGGTCGGTGAAGGTGCGGCGTCATTCATGGTGGAAAGCTATGATCACGCGGTTGCACGTGGTGCGCAGATCTATGCAGAAATCCTCGGCACTGGCGCTGGTTGCGACGGATTCGGCGGAGCAAATGAAGCTTCCGGGCTTGGACTTGTGCGAGCCATGGAAGCCGCGTTGCGACAATCTGGCGTTCGTCCCAATGAACTGGGACACATCAATGCTCAGGGCAAGAGTACGCAACCGGACGACATCGTTGAGGCTCGTGCCTATCATCGGGTGCTCGGCGACTATTTGATGAACATTCCAGTGACAGCACTGAAGAGTTACGTGGGCCACTTTGACGCGGGTGCCGGTGCCGTTGAACTGGCTGGCACCTTGTTGTCCTTGAAGAATGGTTATGTGCCTGCAACGCTCAACTACGAAATCCCGGACCCGCGATGTGGTCTGAATGTTGTGCGCGGGGAAGCAGCTCGGTTGAGAAACCGAACAGCAATCACCGTCAATCGCACAGCAATGGGTCAAAGTGCTGCTGCTGTCTTGCGAGCCATTTGAGATTTGGTACCGGCGAGCGGCAATGCGTCAGCTTGCCGGTACATTTCGCAGTCCTCTTTACGTAACAGTCGCAAAGTACCGGAGGGCTGACGCCACTCCGCTCGCCATTACCCGATCAGCCAGAAAAACAGGATCGCTATCGCCGTGGGCGGGAGAGCTCCGATTAACAGTCCCAAGGGGCTGAGGCCCTCCGTTCCAAACACACGTGACGACTGCAGAATTCCCGCTCCAGCAGGATTCGGAGCGTTAGCGATGACTGTCAAACCGCCGCCCGTCACAGCCCCTGCAACCAAAGCATATTTCAACCCATCGGACAGGTCTTTGACCTGCGTTCCCAGGTAGGTCAATGCGGCGTTGTCTGTAATCCCCGTTAGAGCGATTGAACCAAAATAAAGTTTATTGCTTGTCATCTGAGGATTGTTGATCAGCGGGTCGAGCCACCAAGCCTGCAATTTGCCAAGCGTCACCAAACCTGCCAAAAAGAATCCAACCAGCAATCCTTCTCGAAGCTTCAATGAGTCCTGGTACTCGCGTGTTGCCGTCACGAGTCCCAGGAAGATCATGAAGACTCCGAAGAAGACATCCGTGTGATGGGCAAAGGCAACCACCAAAGCGAGAAATACAAGATGCAGTATCGTGAGCCATACTGGAATAAATTGCGATTTTTTCGTGTCTGATTCAACGGCATTAAGTTGCTTCCAGAAAACCATCGAAAAGATCAGCGTTGAGCAGAAACAACTGAGAATGGCACGCCAACCGAAATGGGTCGCCATGAACATCGTGTCCCACTTCCACGGAGTCGCCACCATCAGTACCGGCGGGGCAGCAAAGTGGGTTAGCGTTCCTCCGATGGATACGTTGACGAACAACAAACCCAGCGCCCCATAGGCCAGTGTCTTGCTGATATCACGATCAAAGTAGCGTCGTTTCAGCAATAAGGCCAGCAAGGTCATCGCAGCCGGTTCTGTGATGAAGGAACCAAACAGCGGCCCAAAGGATAAAGCGGCAACGAAGAAGGACGCGCTCTCCTTGAATGGCAGCAGTCGGGCAATCCATAAAATAACGGCCTCCGTGAGATTGACCACTGGACGGGTTGCCGCAACCACCATCACAACGAAGACGAACTTTGGCTCAGTATAGTTGACTTTGAGTGATTCGATATATTCCACGGCCTCGTGAATCGATCCATGGATTGCAGCAATCCCAAAGAACAGAGCTGTGGCCCATAGCCCAAACACAACTTCCGTTTCGGCAAGGAAGTGGAACAAATTTTCCCCAATAGAGCCTTCCGGATAACGGTGCGCCCATTTTGCAAACTGCTTCACACAAAACGTATGCACCACAGCGCATGCAAAGAGAACAGTGGCGAGGATTTCCTGCGATGATGGATTCATAAGATCTTAATGTACTGAAACAGAGGCTTTGTAACTGACGCGGAAGATCAGGAAATGGATGGTCTCGATTTCCAAATATAGGCGGAGTTAAGGAAACATTCGGTATCTGATGTGTTCGAAGATTATCAAGGACGCGTTGAAATTGCGGCCCTGGGCAAAAGTCCCCGCCAAAAATCTCGTTTGGGCTACACGTCACATGACGCATCCAGCGATGTTTGCCGGTTCTAAACCGCGTGAAATTTCTGATGCCCGGAAAGGTTCGCTGAGTTTAACTGCCTTGCCATAGGTGTCAAATTCCTTTCGACCTTTGAATTGTTTCAAGCAAGCCTTGGTGCCGATCCATCAGAGACCACAGCAGGGGTTGCGATTTTTCGCATTGTAAAGACCTGAATCAAAAAACCATGGTGAGCATTTTATGGCAAACTGCATCCTGAGTTTTCAATCATATGATTGTTTATGTGCCTGGCGAAAATGAGTTGTACATCGATCCGACGGCAAGCATGGTTCCACTGCGACAGCTTCCACCGGCCGATCAGGTTCGACTCTGTCTGATTGTGAAGCCTTCAACGAAAAAACTCAGCCGATCACCCGACGCCGTGGCTGTCCAGAACGGATTGCGCCGAGTCCGTGACGTGTTTATCGATGAATTGAATAACAGTACCACGATTAACGAAACAACAACGTATGTTGGTGCGGCCGGAGCTGATCTCCGTGACTACGCTGTCTCCGCAGGAGACCGTGAATTTCGAACATCACTAAAAAATCGGCCGAAGAACGACTGGCCACTAAAGAGGTGAGTGAAGTTCGGTGGACATCGCTTCGCGACACCGCAACGCCGTTTGAAGTCTCGTTTCAAGCCCAAAAATCGATGCTGGCAGAATGCACGGTGCGTCAAGGACGCGTCACATTGAATCCGTCAGTCATTGTGAAAATCCTGAACGAAGAGCTCTTCGACATTCGCCCCTACATGACTGCGGCTGAATCGACAGCGTTCGCAAGAGCGTCGAGCTGGATCCAGCCAATGAAACAGCAAGAATGACCTTGTTGAGTCTGCTAAGAATCTACGTGAATCGTGGATCTGCCGACCCTGAGATGACACGAGAAGCGGCAGAACTGATGTTGCCTATCAGTGCCGGGATGAACGAGAAGGCACAATTGTTTATCGCACAGTGTCTATTTCTGGGAGAAGACTACGAGAAACTCATTACGTTTCTCGATCAGATGCCTGACAGCCGTTTCGAAGCGGGATTCAAAGTCGCAGCCGTGAGTGTAAAGCAAGGTTCACAGAAGGGCCTTGCGTTGCTCAATACTGTTCCTCATGCTGATCGAGATCTCGCACTGGCAATCGCCATCGAACATCTGAGCGCCGGAAGACACTACAACCTGGTCCTTGACTTCATGGACACCAACGACTTTCAGAAGGGAGAACGAAGACGAGTCATCAAGGGGAGCATTCGCACAACTTTGATCGCGATTGATGCCCTGGAAAAAGGTTCGCTGTTAGTGCCTGAGCGCTTGGCGGATTCGGTATCGTTGTTGAAATATGCGATCAAAGGCAATGATAAAAACGTTTATCGTGTCGGACTGGTTCTGAATGATCGCATACTAAACGTCTATCTGGTAAATATTGATGGCGAATTGAAGGTCGTCGCTACCGATGACTGTCCCGGATTTCTAGGTGCAGAAGCATTGCGACTACTGGACTCCGACAATCCGTTGGCCGCTCGTCAGTTTGTGCAATGGGGCTTTGAAATTCTGGCGTCTTCCACAACGATGCCAAATGGAGCAAGACGCGCGGGGCTCGACCCGATCACGGCAGAACCGTTGATGATGCTGTGGTCGGCAGCTGACGCAAAAACTGCAAATCCGAATAAAACCCGCCTCGCTGCCATCGCCTTGTCAGACCCTGAATGCATTGCCGATCCAATGTCTTTCCTGACTTCGATACGGAAAAATTCACGACCTGCTGAACAACGACAAATTGATCGCTTGATGCTCTACTGGTGCTCCTCTCAAGAACAGACCACCGAATGCCTGCAGAACCTCGAAAGAATGGCTCTATACCCTCAGGCAAGAGATTTCTACCAGTCTAACAGACCTCAAATGCTCTTTAACGACAAACAGTATTCCGAGGCGAAATCATTCGTGACTATGCAGATGCGCCAGAAAGTTGCGACGACGAGCGTACATAGATTTCTGGCACGCATCGCGTTGGCACAAGGACACCCCGACGAAGCCATAAAGTTGTATCGCCGGATTGCAGATCGCGCGGATGCGACATCACACGACTTTAACCGCGCGGCATGGGCTTCGTTGTTCCTGAACGAACTCGATGAACCAGCTTTAACGGACGCCATCAAAGCGACAGACGACAAGTCCAATCCCGCCGGGCTCTATAGATTAGCAACCATGCTGGCGGAAATTGGTAAGACGGAAGAAGCGATGCTTTAGATCAAAGAAAGAACCTATCCGGCCTTGCAAAAACCAACATGGAGTACTTCTACGTGCCCGGTCGAGTTACTGAGCAATTAGGCATGACGGACGTCGCTGAGACATATTATCGCCTCGCCATGCCATCCGAAAACGCAGACAGACCAGACAGCGCTGCTCAGCTTGCAATCAGACGATTGCAATTGATACGCGGAAGCTCGCCATCGGCCCCAGGTGACTCGAAATCGCCTTTCCGTGAAGTCAGCAACAGCGAATCAAAACTCAAACTGCGATAGCTGGGACTGAATGCTGGCTGTCAGAAAAATTTCTCTTATCCTGATCCCGTCAATCAGAAATCGCGACTTTTCATACGAAACAACGATAGAATACCCACGCCACGGCGCATAGCGACGGTTCGCTTTTCGCACGTGGGACCAGGTTTTATTGTTTCGTAAGGAAGGTTTGGACATGAAGACAGAGGAAGTCTCACATCAGGCAGTTCCCGGACAGGTGGCGGCAGGAAAGTCGCCGTTCTGGAAACGCCGTGCCGTCGTCACGACGTCAGTGGTCCTGTCCATGCTGGTGACCGGAATGGGCATCGCACCGACGGTTTTGACTGCAACTTCCATGCGGAACAATCTCCTGCAGTCCGCGGTCAGCAACTATGAACTCACAGCCACAGCAGAGTCCGCGACAGGCGGCTGGTTCGCTCCGCTCGCGTTTCAAGGTGTGCAAATCAAAAGCGCTGACGACCGTTTTTCATGGACCGTAAAAGAGATTCAGACGTCAAAAGGTCTGCTGTCGTTCATCACAGATCCAGATCAGGTCGGCGACATTCGTCTGACAGACTCAGCGGTCAAAATCAGCCTTGACGATGATGGCAAGTTTCCATTCAGTCAACCATCGAAGTCATCCAATGCTGAATTCGCGTTTCATATTGAAAACGGTTCACTGGAGATCACCGCACCCTGGCGCGAAGTACCAATCGTAGAAGTCGGCAAGCTGACGATCATCGGCAATATAGCGAAGGATGCAAATGGACAGCGAAGACTTCACGTCGATCCAATGCAGATATTAGACCGTGAACCATTGTCCGAATCGCATACGCAGCAGAATCTGGCATTAATCGCACCAGCGTTGTCCCAGTCGACTGAACTCTCGGGTAGTGCTTCAGTTTGGCTCGATGAGATCAACATCCCGATCGGACAACCGGTCACCGCAGACTCCACAACAGCGATGGATTCTGGAACCAAAGACGATTTCAGTGGTAGTATTCCGATCCGTGGACGTGCGGAGATCCATTCGCTTGAAGCACGTCTGAAAGAAAACTGGACAAAGCAACTGACCGCGATCATTGGACAAGTCAGTGGTTCTGCAATTCCGAGCCAGATTCAGGTTCTGAAAGACTCCAAAATTGATTTTTCGGTCACTGACGACGGTATTCACCATTCTGGCATGGTCTTTCTGTTGCCCGAACTTGCCAAAGAAATGAGCATCACATCGTCGGGCAGCGTTCATCTGGACGAAACCATTGATTTGCTGCTCCAAGTGAACGTACCCAAAATCGCTCAGACCGGAAAGCCGTTTTTTGCCATGCTTTCCCAGCTTACATCGAAGCCAATTCAACTGCGAGTGTTGGGGACCGTGTCAGAACCCAAACTTCAGCTTCCCGAGGGGATGAATTTACTTGGGCGGCTGACAAACCAGGTCTCACCGGCCAACCACACAGAAGAAAATCCTGAACTTCCATCGGCAGTCATGGATCTCATTCAGAGCGTCGGAAGTCAGGATCGTGAGCAAGCGAAAAATCAGCTTCCGGGCAACATCCTGAATCTCATTCGCGCCGTTGATCAAAAAGCGAAAGAGAAACAGGCCGAACGCAAATCGCGGCGAAAATAAATCCGCCGGAATCGCAATGTCACGCAGAAATTGCCTGATTTTCTGCGTCACACTCAGGCACACGCGAACGCTGCGCATCGCAAACACATAGATGTCAACGACTTACAGCTCATAGCCGTTCGGCAGGTTCATCTTGACCAAGACATCGTTTTTTCCATAGAACTCAACCTGTTGCGTGATCTATCGGCGAATCTCGTCGGGAGACAGGCAACAGGTTCGCTGGAATAACAAAACTCCGACTCGAATCACTCAGATTCATCGGGGTTCAAACTCCATGAATTTCCAGTGAACGCCCCTTCAGTAAAAGCACTTCTCAATAATTCCTCTCTCTTCAGCGTACGTTAAATCGCTTCCTGCGGATTGCGTGCGTTCGACTCTCTCACACGAACTTCAGAAATCAACGGTCTAAGATCTCCGCTTCAACCAGCAGACCCGCTGTTTGGATCAGAATTGCAAACTGTTGATTAAAATAAGTTCGCGTCAAACAAGTTTCGATCCATGCTTCGAAGTCACTCCGATCGCGGAATAACGATTTCAGAACCACTGCCACGTGCAGGGACCGCTACCTGTTTGCGCGGGCGGACTGTCTTGTGTCGCAATGGGAGAAGAGTTCTGGGACTACTGGCAATTGTTTGCCTGTCGCTTACAGGCTGTCATGGTGCAAATCACTATTACGCGGGCAGTTCGTATTTTGGCAAGACTCTCCCGCCCGGCATGCGTTTGGCGCAGCGAGTTCGAACCGACACCGTCGATTTGACTAAACTGGCAGGCGGTGTTGGAGATAGTGACACAATCAACACGGGTGACGTGCTTGAAGTCAAAATTGCCGCAGGGCTTAGCGACAAAGATCAGATCACCATGGGAGCCCGAGTCTCAAACGACGGCACGATCAGTCTTCCGGAAATTGGTACGGTCAATGTCGTCGGAATTGAACCTGCGGGAGCAGAGTCGTTAATCCGCACGGCCGCGATCAGCAAGCAACTGTTTTACAACCCGGCAGTCACCGTTCGATTTACAGATCGCCGCATGAATACTGTGCGTGTGATGGGTGCTGTCAAAATGCCCGGCACCTACAAGTTGCCTCCGAATTCAAGCGATGTCGTGTCTGCACTGGCCGCTGCTGAAGGGTTGGCTCCAGACGCAGGCCAGAAAATCGAAGTGAAAAACCCAGCAACGCCGATGCGTGGTGAACGTCCTGCCATCGTGGGAGATCCAGCAAGTCCTTACTCGAACGTCAGCAACACCAACAGCGTCGCCGGAACAAGCACCAGTGGATTAAATTCTTATACAATCGATTTGATCTCCGCTGCTAAATCTGGTGATGGTCAATACAGTGTTGAAGATGGTGGCGTGATTATGGTTGAGAAACGCGATCCCGAGGCCATCTATGTTGGCGGGCTTGTGAAAAATCCGAATCGCATCGAGTTTCCGGTTGGCGAAGACTTGCGTTTACTGCAGGCCATTTCTCTGGCTGGCGGCGTTTCGAATCAAATGGCCAACAAGATTTACATTGTTCGCCAATCAGCGCAGGGACAGGACCCGACAGTGATTGAAGTAAGCCTGCGTGCTGCGAAACATAGTGACGATTGGAATATGCGGCTGGGAGCAGGAGATGTGATTACTGTGGAGCACACTCCTGCAACAGTGTTCATGGAAGCGTTGCAGATCATTCGGTTTGGCATCAATGGTTCAACGACATTTTTCTGAAACAGAAGATCGCCCGAGCACAATTGGTTGAGAACGGCAGGGAGGCCGTACGAAATGTCTGTTACGGATAATGACATTCTGAATATGCATGAACACGGACAAAATTCAGCGGCATCGACGCTGCATTTGATGTTCCGATTTCTGCGTACTGTTCGCCTGCGCAGTGGAATTCTTGTCGCATCTCTCGTTGTCTCCTGCATTGGCGGAGCCGCATATTTCATCACCGCACAACGAATGTATCAGTCGAATGCGTCGCTCTATATCGTCCGCAAAGGCGGCAATGTCACAGATGAAGCACAGAACAAAGGCAGCAGCGCCAGCAGCGAGATGCCGACATTCATCGAATTGATGTCTCGCGATCAGGTCATCGTAGGCGCGATTAAACGACTGCCCAAGAGTGCTCGCGTGGATCTGGCTGGCCTGCCGGAAGCCCAATGGGTTAAGACAATCAAGGACAATCTTTCTGTCTCCTGCGCTTTCAGTACAACGGTCCTGGATCTGAGCTACCAGTCCAAAGATCCGAAAGCAGCCCAGGGCGTTCTGACATCCATGCTGACCGCCTACGAAGAATATCTTGACTCCACACACAACGGTTCGTCGGAAGACAGCATCCGGAAACTTAAAGAACAGCAGGCCAGCGACGAAACAAGACTGACGCAGGCAATCTCGCATCAACTGCAGTTGCGAGCATCGGCTCCCGAACTTGTCGCAAGCGGCGAAAAGAACTCTGGCCTGAGCATCGTCTTCGAGACTATCCGCCTGCTCAACACGGCCTATTCCGAGGCGCATCGTACGACTGAAAGAACTCGTACTCAAATTGATGGTGTACAGCGAGCCATCGCGAGCGGCGAAGACATCCTGAAGTTTGCGAACGAGATCCTGGATTCTGCGGGTCGACAGCTCATTGAACAATCCATGGGTCTGGGAACGCAAGATGCGTTTCTGGTGCAGCAAATGCAGAAAGATCTTCTGGAACTTGAAAGCCAACTCAGTGATGCACGTACCCGGTACGGTGAGCAGCACTCAAAAATTAAGGCTCTGAACGTACAGATTCTGAACAAGAGGGGATTCCTTCAGGACTACCCTCGACAGAAGCAACTTGAGCTACAGCGACTCTCAAAGACCGAACTTGCACCGCGACTTGTTCAGTATCTCCGTCAACAACTGGAAACAAATCTTCAAAACGAGCAATCGATCTATACGCAGCTTGAACGAGAGAGAAATAAATCACAACGACTTGGCCAGATTATGGCAGACCTCGAATTGAATCAGCGCGAAATAGATCGACTCGGTAACAAAATTGAAGAATATCAGAATCAGGCAGACGGGATCGGTATCAACAAAGACAAAATGATTATCACAGATGTGGCTCGTATGCCGACGTTTTCAAGTCGCCCTGTGAATCCGCGTTTGGCAATCACAGGTCTACTGTCGCTCATGCTGGGCTCGATTGCCGGTATCGGCGTCATCTGGGTTCTGGATATTATGGATGACCGCTTCCGAACTCCGGAAGAACTCAAGTTCCAGCTTGAAACGCAGGTTCTGTCAATGATTCCACGGATGGAGGAACTTCCCGGTGAAGGGTTCGTCGCTGTTATGTGTCACAGCAAGCCACACTCCAAAGAAGTAGAAGCATTTCGAGCACTGCGAACCAGCATTGAGTTTTCGCCACAGGATACAAATCGTCTCGTGTGTACCAGCACCGAACCAGGTGACGGAAAAACAACTGTGTCGTCGAACCTGGCCGTGGCTTATGCACAGTCTGGTAAACGTACGTTGCTGATTGATGCCGACATGCGACGCCCAGGGCTGTCAACGCTGCTCGGCATGCGAGATGACAGCGGACTGTCCAGGATTCTGCGTGACACAGACGACCTGGAATCCTCTATCGAAAGAAACCTGCGTAGCTCAGATGTCAAAGGCCTGGACGTCATCTCTTGTGGACCACGTCCTGTCAATCCAGCAGAATTGCTGTCGTCTGAGCGATTCTCAAACATGCTGGCGTGGGGTGAAACTAAGTACGATCAGATTATTATCGATGCACCACCCGTTCTTGCAGTCAGTGATCCAGCAATCGTTGGCCGTTTGGTTGACGCTGTTATCCTTGTTGTGCGCCCTGACAAAGACCGTCGTCGAATGGTCATTCGTGCCACAGAAACATTGCGAACACTGGGCTGCACGCTGCTGGGCGTTGTCATTAACCATCTGACAACAACGGATTCAGGCGG
>Ga0105046_10009265_pt1 | contig 15405 bp, 6 predicted proteins | sample MAT03_FD_78385 | JGI IMG/M metagenome (GOLD analysis project Ga0105046, IMG submission 78385) | Freshwater microbial communities from Lake Fryxell liftoff mats and glacier meltwater in Antarctica - MAT-03 (megahit assembly) | ecosystem: Environmental > Aquatic > Freshwater > Ice > Liftoff...
GGTGTGTTCGTCGCCCGGAGCGACCTCCCGTCCTGAGCTCGCTCACCTGGGCCAGGATGCTTTGGCGCACCGGCTGAGAGCGTGAGAGGCAATCGCTTGAGCCCACGCAAGACCCCGCAACGAGCTCCAGGCGCTTCGGACAACGGCCAATCGCGCTGGTCTTGCCCTGCGGGCCGGGGCGCCCAAGGACGCCGTGCGGCGTTGCGCCGCTTGCCCATGTCCCGACATGGGCTGCGCGTCGCGCCTTGCCCGCCATCCTTGGGCACCCCGTCGTGGGCCCAATCAATTGCCTCTCACGCTCTGAGGCAACACGATGGTCAGCGGGGAGGCAGACATACTACAAGGCGCGCCGCTCGAAAGTGGCGACGATGTCGGCGTGTGTCATCGGCCAGCGCTGCAGCGCGACGAAACTGCCGCTTTGCAATCCGTCCAGAAACGCCAGCGCCAGTTGCCGTGTTGCAATCTTGACGCGTGGATTGAGCGCGCCGCCGCCGGTTCCCATGCGGTCGGTGAACATGCTGTGCGAGCCCTCGCGGAACACGGCAAGCACCTTGGGTGCGCTGCTGTCGCTGCCCATGGCCTTGAAGATCTCCAGGCGATCGGGCAAACCCGAGAAATAGCCAGGAATCTGGATGTCGTCGGCCGTGGCCGTGATGTGCAAAGTGGGAATATCGATGCCCGACAGGATTCTCTTCGGGTCACCCAATCCGTAGAACGGCGGTGCAGAAATCAGGATGGCGGCACTGACGCGCGGGTCTTTCAGCGACACACTGCGCCCCTGCGGGTCCACCCGCGCGCCGGCCACCAGCATCGCGGTGTTGGCGCCATAGGAATGTCCGGCGACAACGACGCGCCGCGCGTCGATCAGCGTGCTGGCGCCTGGCTCCAGGATGCGATCCAGGGCAAAACGCACATCCTGTACACGGTTGAGCGCCTCGGATTCTTGCGCCGCGTCACTCAATCGCGACACCATGGAAAAGGGATTGCCAAACCAGACCTGCCGGTCGCTGCCCACATGTTGTACGTGCAGACTGGCGTAACCATTGGCCGCCAGATACCGGCCAAGGTAGCTATAACCATCCCGGGATCCGCCGATGCCATGCGAAAACACCACCAGTGGCAGGCTGCCCGGCGCGTGCGGGACTGCGGGCAGATACAGGCGTGCGGGCACGTTGCGGTTGCGCCCGGTGTCGGTCCAGTCAAGGTTCTGGGCTGTGTAGCGGGTGGCATCGACTGCCACTGTCTCGTCGGCCGCCAGCGGCAAGTTTGCCGGGGCGGGGCCAGCAGGTGTAACGCCGATGGCGGGCGAGGAAAAGCCTGCCAGCGAAACTACCAACAGCAGCGCAAGCTTGAACGAGTAAATCACGCTACCGTTTCGACGCACATCTTGCATGAATTTTCCTTTTTGTCTGCTGGAGAAGCCGTTCAGTCAGTGCGGCACGGCTTTGAGCGCACCTGCCTTCCCCTCGCTATGCTATCTGGCGCCAGCGTCGGTGTGCAATAACCCAGAACGTTGGCGGGCCAAAGGTGAGCCAGGGCCAATCGTATCCGGTCAATCGTCTCCGATGCGCGCACACAGCTGCCGATCGGCAGGCCAAGGCCACGCGCGACCCCGCTTGGGAATCGCCCGCCGCATTGCGACCGGGCAGGCCAATCAATGCAGCGTCACGACGTTCACGCCAGACCCAAACACCTCCCGGACCATCGGCACCAGGTGCTCGTGGTGGCTGAGAAAGATGACCTGGGTGCGTTGGGACAGATCGGCGAGCGCCTGCAGGCCGGCCTTTGCGCGTGCGTTGTCAAAGTTCACGAACAGGTCGTCGGCGATGAAGGGCAGAGCATCGGTCTGCTCCAGGTGCAGCTCCAGCGCCGCCAGGCGCAGGGCGAGATAGAGCTGGTCCCGCGTGCCTTCGCTCATGCCGGGAATCTCGACCGCGGTCCCGCCGCTGCGCAGGGCCGACAGCGCGAGCGGCTGTTTGTCGTAGTCCACCGTCAGCTTGTGGAAGCCGCCGAGCGTGAGTTGCGCAAAGATCGCGCTGGCGCGCGCCAGCATAGGTCCCTGCTTGCGGTCACGGTAGCGGTCGATCGCCCAGCGCAACAGCCGGGCCGCAGTGGCCACCTTGACGTAGCGCTCCGACGCGTCCGCCATCTGGGCCAGGGCCTCCTGGCGCTTGGCCTCCGCGATGGCGGCGTTTGCGCTGCCCGAGATCGTGGCTAGGCGCTGCCGGGCCGCGGCCAGTTCCGTCGACAACATACTTTGCGCATCGACCGACTCCTGCAGCTCGGTCATGACAGCCGAGAGCGCCGCCTGCGCTGCGGGCACATCCGCGCGCACCAGTTCCTCGAACAGGGCTTCCAGGGCCAGGCCGTCGCCGCCGGACACCAGCGCCAGCCGGGCCCGCGCAATGGCGTCGGCCAGCACGCGTGCGCGGTCCGAGCGCGCGATGAGCGGCTCGAGCTCCTGCGGCGTGCGGACCAGGGCGCGCTCCAGCAAAGGCTGCAATGTCGCATGGACGCTCTGCACCGCCTCGAGCGCCTGTCGGGCCTCGGTCTGTGCCCTCTGCAGCTCGCGTTCGATACGTTCGGCGTCCGCCTGCGCAGTCAGGGCCGTGGCCAATCGGCGGCTCAGTTCCGCCGATATCTCGTCGGCGTTGTGACCGAGAAGGTTGGCGTCCAGCTCTGCCGCGATGCGCCGGGTGTCCTGTGCAAACGCATCGAGGTCGGCCCGCATGGTGTCGATCCGTGCGCGTCGAACCTCGCGCGCTTTCTCCAGCTTGTCCTGGATAGCCATCACGATGTCGACGGCCGCCTCGGCGTGGGAGTCCGTGCCGGTGTCGCCGGTCAGCCTTGCCTGGGCCAGGGCCGCCGCCCATTGTGCTTTCCATGCGGCCAGTGCGTCGCCTGCGGCCGCGTTCGCGCGCCCCAAACCAAGCAGGGCTGCCCGGGCGCTGGTCAACTGCTTGGCCAGGGCGCTGCGTCGCGCCGCTGCACGCTCGGCATCGCTGATATGGGCTGCGGCGAATCCGCACAGGCGGCCTATCCCCGCATCCGGCTCGACCATCAAGCGACCGGCCAGCAGCATGTCGGCGAGGCGGCGTGAGGCGGCGCGGGCGGCCTCTTGCTCGGCGGCGCGTTCGCCCTGGGCCTGCAGGTGTGCTTCCTCCGCCAGCAGGGCCTCGGCACGGTGCGCCAGCCAGGCCGTGACGTCTTCGAGGTGCATGCCCTGCAAACCGCAGGCCTTCGACAGATCCGCCCACGCCTGGTCGAACGCAGCGAGGTCGCGCTCCTTGCCCTGGGCGACTTGCAGCCGGTGCGCTGACTCATCCTCCTCGCGCGCCAGGCGCTGCTGCAGGCTGTGCAATTCGGTGGACCCGGTCACCGAGCCCAGCTGTGCGTCCACGAGTTCATCGGCACGCGCAAGCGCTGCGTCCAGCACGGGCGCACCGATCGCCAGGCTGACCTCGGCACCCTTGATGGCTCGCCAGGCGGTGTCCCGGCCGGCACGCGCATTCTTCACCTCGGCAGGCGTCACCAGGTGGCGGTCTTGCGTGCAGGCTTCGATCTCGCGCTTTGTCGCCCCGACCCTCTCATGGGCCGCATCGCGCTGCTCGCTGGCCGAGGCGCCGAGCAGCGCCAGGGACTGCCGATCGCTGATCAGCCTGGCAACCCGGGCGGCCGTCGGTGGTGTCATCGAGCGCAGCGCATCGACGCCGTGGCGCCAAGCACCCAGCGCCTGCAGTTTGCGCTCGAGCGCGGCCTCGGCCCTGCCAACGGCCACTGCGAGCCTTTGCTGCTTTGCCTCTGTGTCCCTCAGCGATTGCGCCACCTCCAGCGCCGACCGAAGCTCGGGCGACACCGCCAGTTCCGGGATGCTGGCCAGTTCCGCAACGAGTGCCGCAACCTCGTCTTCCTTGTCCCGTACGGCGCTCGCGCCCGTCGACGCGGCGACGGCCAAGGCCCCGCGGTCCCGGACCAGCTTGGTGACCGCCTTGAGCGCCAGGGCGTTGGGCATCATGGCCCGAAGCGCAGCCTCCTCGGTCGGCCAGGAGAGCTCCGCCGCCGCACCCGTGGCCTCAGTCACCAGGGAATCCACTTCGTCCTGGCGGCGCAGGATGTCGCGCGGGTGGTTCCGGCAGACCTGGCGCGTCGCATCCAGCGCCTCGATATCGCGGTGCAATGTCAGTGCGGGCTTGTCCACCACGATGGCCGACAGTGCGGTGGTGAGGCGCTGCACCTCGGTGTCGCGCAGCTCCTGGATGGCCTCGGCCGAGGCGAGGCCTGCCTGGGCGCTGCTGCAAACCGTCGCCGAATCGCCCGGGAACTCGAGCACTGCGCCCAAGGCCTCGCACTCGACCTGTGCCGCACACAGCGCGGCGTGCACGGGCGCCAGACGCCGGATTCTCTCCAGGCCGCTGCGTTGCGCTTCGAGCGTGCGGTGCCTGCCTTGCTCGGCGGCAAGCTTGTCCTCTGCGTCGGTGACGGCGGCGTGGGCTTCGCTCCAGCTCTTCGTGCGCACCACAGACTCCTTGAGTTGCTCGGTGGCTGCATCGAGCATGTTCTGGCCGATGTAGTAGGCACGGTCATTGGCCTTCCTGGGCGACCACAGGCTGGCGGCCTCCTCGGAGAGCCTGTCGCGGATGAGCCCCAGGCGCGCGATGCCGGCCGAAGACTGGAACAGCACCTGGCCCAGGTCGCTCGACGCGTCGAGAATGCTTTGGCCGCCTCTGATCAACTCCTGGTGTCCGAGGCCGAACATCTGCAGGAAGAACGAGCGGTCGGCGCCACCCAGGAACGGGGCGAGGGCGCTTTCAGGCAATTTTGCGTCGTCGGGAGTGCGCAGCGGCGATTTGGTCGCCTTGGTCCGGTGGAACTCAAGCTCGGTCGACGCGCCCTGCAGCGTCGCGCCCAGGCGCAACTCGCTTTGCGCGTGCAGGAACCCCAGGGGGCTGCGCGGGTTGATCCCGAACAGCAGTTCGCCGATCGCCTGGCGGATGGTGGACTTGCCGGCCTCGTTGGGCCCGACGATGAAGTGGAAGTCGTGCTGCGCCTTGGGCAGCACGACATGCGCGTCGGTGAACTTGCCGTATTTCAGCAACTGCAGGGTCTTGATCCGCATGGTTTACTGCGCCGCCATCAGATGGGCCAGCAGGCCCGGGCGGACCTGTCGCACGAGCTCGGGCAACTGACCCGCGCGAACGGCCGCGAAGGCCGGCACCATCGCCTGCATCTCCAGTGGCGCCTTGGACATGATCGCGCTCAAGTCGTCGTGTAGCGACTGCAGGAACTCCGGGTCGGTCTCGGCTTCCTCGAGCAGGTCCTGCAGGTCCGCAATGGCGTCGGCGCGCGCGGCCACGCTGGCGCGATCCGCCATGGGCCGAGTCTCCAGCCGGACCTTTTCCAGCCACAGGCGCTCGTTGCCGATGGCAGCCACCTGCGCCAGCACTTCGGCACGCAGTTGCAGCTCCAGCCCGAACAGCTCGCCGTGCGCTGCGGACTTGCCACAGACCGTCACCCGCACCACGATGGGCGCCGCATTCGGGCTGTCCGCGACCAGCGCCTCGAGCGCCATGCCGATGGCCCGGGCGACCTCGGCCAGCGTGGCGCAGCCGGATGCGTCGACGGACACCGCCTCCCAGCGCAGGACGTCGACGAACAGCCGCTCGACGCGCACGTTCCGGTCGTCGTCCACGCAGACCAGCACCGCGCCGCGGCGACCGGTTTCCCGGATGTTGCGGCCCTGCAGGTTGCCGGGAAAGACGATGGTGGACGCGCCATGCCACACCGCGTGTTCATGCACATGGCCCAGCGCCCAGTAGTGGTAGCCCTTGGCATGCAGCTCGGCGATCGTGCACGGCGCGTAGTTGGCGTGGGCCGCGTTTCCCTCCAGGGCGGTGTGCAGCACGCCAATATTGAAGTACCCGGGGTCCGGGGCAGGGTAGTCGGGCACCAGGTTGGTGGTGACCTCTTTCTCCTTGAAGCTTTGCCCGTGCAAGGCCACCTTCAGATGCTCCAGCTTGAAGGCCTTCGCTACACGCGAGGGGAAGGTGTAGACGTTGTCGGGTAGCTCCAGCCGCCGGGTCATCTCGCTTTCGGCGTCGTGGTTCCCGAAAAGCACGTAAGCCGGAATGCCCGCTCGCTTGAGCCGGCCCATCTCCTTGCAGAAGAAGATGCCGGTGTTGTGGTCTCGCCAGCTGCCGTCGTACAGGTCGCCGGCGATGATCAGGAAGTCGACCTGCTCTTCGATCGCCGCAGCCACCAGGGCGCTGAAGGCGTCGCGCGTGGCGCTTCGCAACAGGCCGACTGGCGCATCCGGATAGGCGCTCAGGCCATGCAGCGGGCTGTCGATGTGGATGTCTGCGGCGTGTATGAATTTCATGTCGAATGGTCCGTGTCTGGCGGCGCGTCAAGCGCGTGCATCGTGTTGCTGGATGTCCCCGCGCTCGCGCACTCGCGCAGGCGTGCCAGCAGCCCCGAGTGTCGCTGCGTGGTGGTGGTGATGGCCGCGCCGAGCACGGCGGCGCTGCTGCACAGCGTCACCCGGCTGCGTGCGCGGGTGACTGCGGTGTACAGCAGTTCGCGCGTCAGGACGCGGTTGCGCTGCTCTGGCAGCACCACCATGACGCGTTCGAACTCGGAGCCCTGGGCCTTGTGCACCGTCATCGCGAACGCCGTTTCGTGCTCGGGCAGCCGCACCGGCGCAATGGCACGAAAAGTCCCATCGGGCTGCGCGAAATGCACCATGAGCTGCCCGGTGTCATCCGGCAGCGCGATGCCCACGTCGCCGTTGAAGAGCTTGTGCACATAGTCATTGCGCAGCACCAGGACGGGCCGGCCGATGAACCAGCCCGTACCCGGCGTCTGCTGCCGGGGCGCTAGCGCTGCCAGCCAATGTCGCGTGAACTCTGCGTTGAGCGCCAGGACGCCGCGCGGGCCCTCGCGCACGGCACACAGGACGCGAAACGCCGCAAAGGCTGCGCCGATCGCCGCATGGTTTCCCGGGTCGGCCCGCACGGCGTCCACCAGCGGCCTGTAACCATCGACCATGCATTGCAGGGTCCGGGGGGAGGGGTAGGGCGCGCCATCGTCGATCCATTGCACCGTGCTGTCGGCGTCGCTACGCAGCCAGTTCAGGGCCGGTTGCGCATCGCCGGCGTTGACAAGCGCGGCCAGGCGGCCGATGCCAGATTCGCGCGCAAATCGGAAATTGTGTGTGAACCACACCACCGCATCCTGCAAGGCGCCGGGCACGGTGGGCTGCGGCGCACGGATCTGTGCGCTGGGCGTGCCGGTCAGCAACGCCAGGTCATGGATGCAAGGCGCCGTCAGCGTCGGGTCCATGCCCAGTTCGGAGAACACCGAGCCCGATTCGACGGCCGACAGCTGGTCCTTGTCGCCCATCAACACGATGCGCGCCGTGTCGGGCACCGCCTCCAGCAATCGCGTGGCCAGCGCCAGGTCGAGCATCGACGCTTCGTCCACCACAAGCGCATCGATCGCCAGCGGATTGCCGGCGTGGTGTACGAAGCCGCCCGCCGCAGCCGTGACGCCCAGCAGCCGATGCACCGTGAAAGACTCGGTGGGCAGGCGCGCGCGAATGGCCTCGGGAAGGTCGGCCGCCCGCTGGCGGATCGCCTCGGTCATGCGTGCAGCCGCCTTGCCGGTGGGTGCGGCCAGCGCGATGCGGCAGCCCGGGTCGCGCTCGATCAGGCAGGCCAGCAGGTTCACCATGGTGGTGGTCTTGCCGGTGCCGGGGCCGCCACTGATGACGGCCAGGGAGCCGCGCAGGGCCAGGGCGGCGGCCAGTTTTTGCCAGTCGGTCTGTACGCCCAGCTGGGCGGCATTGCCGGCAAACAGCGCACTCAGGCGGCCCTGGAGCCGCTCGGTGGCGCCGCTCAGATCCTGGGTCGCATCGCGCGCGCGCATCAGGCGCTTGGCGAGCCGTCGCTCGTAGTCGAAATAGCGGTGCAGGTAGAGCCGGTCGTCGATGTCCAGCACCAGTGGCAGCGCGCCGGGCGCCTCGCTGCTGCCAACCACTCCCGAGGACAGCAGCAGTGCGCGCCAGGCCGCCGGGTCCGCCGGTCCGACCACACCCGCAGAGCAGGGCGGCAGATCCGCCAGGCGCACGCACACGTGGCCGCTGCTGGTGGCCAGGCTCAGCGCCGAAGCGGCATGCCCCAGCGCATCGCTGTCCGGCACACTCGCGCCCTGCGCCAGGGCCCAGCGCGCGGCATGCGCCGCGAAGGAATGCGCCAACCGGGCTTGCGCGAACTCTGGTGATGAATCGATCATGCTGCCACCGCTGCGGGATTGAACAGCGCCGACAACTGCGCCAGCACCGCCGGCGCCGGACGATGGAAATAAACGCCGGTGGGCGAGCCGTTCGCTGTCCTCCAGAGCGGCCGCACGCCGCGCACAAACAGGTACAGCACGCCGCCAAAGTGCTGTGCCGGGTCGTAGTCGGCCAGGCGTGTTCGCAGGTGGCGATCCAGGGCCACGCTGTACAGCAGGTACTGCAGGTGGTAGCCCTGTTGCTCCATCGCGCGCGCCATCGGCTCTTGCGCATAGTCCTGGGGCGCATGGCCGAGATGGTTGGACTTCCAGTCGAGAATGAAGTAGCGCCCCTGGTGCTCGAACACCAGGTCGATGTACCCCTTCAGAAACCCCCGCAGCGCCGTGAAGCCCAGGGTCGGGGCCGCATAGCCGTGGCGCGCCAGCAAAGCGTTCAAGGCCGGTGCTTCGAGGCGGTGCGAGGGCAGGTGAAACTCGAGTTCTGTCAGCCGTCGCTCCAGCGGCAATTGGGACAGCAGCAGCGGGTCGGCCGTGCCGATCGGCAGCGGTGTGTGCAGCACGTCGGCCAGCAGGTTTTCCAGCATGCGTGCGTGCAATGCGCCCGTTGCTGCAGCGGCGCTGGGCGCGGTGTCGGCCGATCCCGGGCGCAACTTGGGCAGGGCCGATGCCACCGCCGCCGGCCAGTGTGCGGGCGCTGTGAAATCGATCTGCTCGAACAGCGCGTGCAGGCATTCACCGGCGAGCGCGCCGCGCGGGAAGCGCAGGGCGTCGTCTTGCGCCACGTCGGTGTCGCCCGGCGCGTCTGCCTCGGGTGTTTGCGCCGGGGCAGCAACGCGCAGGTCGTGGTCCACCGCCGCCAATTCGTGCACTGCGCCGTGCGCCAGAGCGCTATAGCTGCCGATCCACCAGCCCCAGGGGGCATGGCGCGGCGGCGCCAGGGCCGCGAGCGCGCCCTGAGAAGCAAGGGATGCTGGCACCGGCACGCCGGCAATCGCTGGCAGAGGCGCCATGGCGAGGGCGGGACCGCATCTGTGTGCCAGTGCCGCCCAGGCCGCGTCGATGGTGGCCACATCGCTCTTTTGGGCGAACCAGTCGTGTGGTGACATGCCGGCGCCGGCGACCAGCCAGTTCAGCAGGCTGTGCGTGCTCTCGTTGGGACTTGTGCCCTTGCCATGCTTTGTCAGGTAACAGCCGGCGACCAGCACGCAGCGGTGCACCGCGCGCGTCAGGGCCACGTAGACCAGGCGCAGGAACTCGGCCGCCGCATCGAGCCGGGTGCGCGCCTTGACATCCGCCTCGTCGTATTCATCGTCGAAGCCCTTGCAGTAGTCGATCACTGTGCGGCCGTCGTCGTCGTGATATTCGACGCCGTCAAGGCCGTCCGAGAAGCCACCGGGGCGACCGTTCCACAGGAACGGACAAAACACGATCGGGTACTCCAGGCCCTTGGCGCGGTGGATGGTCACGATCTGCACCAGGTTCTGGTCCGACTCCAGGCGCAGCTGGGTCGCGTCGTCGCTGCGCTCGTCATTGCGCTGGGTCTGGAACCAGCGCAGCAGCGCGTCGGGCGCGGGGTGGCGCTGCGATGCCGCGTGCAGGCATTCGACCAGGTGCAGCAGGTTGGTCAGCCGCCGCTCGCCGTCTGCGCGCGCGAGCATGCGCTGTGCGACCTGGTCTGCGTTGAGCCATTGGCGCAGCATCACGCCAACGCCGCGTTGCAGCCAGACCTGCTGCAGGTCCGCGAAGCGTTGCACCGACTCCAGCATCCGCGCTTCATCGCCCGCCAGTGTGTCGATGGCTGCTGCGTCCATCCCCATGAGTTCGGTGGACATGGCCGTGCGCAACAACTTCTCGCGCGCGGGCTCCAGGATGGCCGACAACAGGCGTTCGAGTTCTTCGGCGTCCGGGCTCTGGAAGATGCTCGATTGGGACAGCTCGACGCTCCCCACCCGCAGCGCCGTCAAGGCCAGGCGCATCCGGCTGCCCTCGGCGTGGCTGCGCACCAGCACCGCCATGTCGCCGGCGCGCAGCGGCTTGCCGTCCAGCGTGATCTGGCCGGTATGGGCCGCCGTGAGCAAGCGCGCGATCTCGGCCGCCGTGGCGCCTACGACGCACGCCTGGGCCTGCTTCTTGACCTGCGGTTCGCCGGACTCCGGGTCCTGCGGCAGCGTCCAGACCTGCAGCGCGGCGCGCGCTTCGGTGCGGTCGAGCAACAGCTTGCGCGGCTTGGCGCCCAGCTCGACTGCGCGGTAGTCGAGCCCCGGCAGCATGAACGCCTGCGGATTGGTTCCGAACAAACCGTTGAGGGCCTCGATCAGCGGCCCGGTGGAGCGCTGGTTCTCCACCAGCGTGTATTCGGCCGACGCCTGCGCGCGTGCCTGCAGGTAGGTGTGCAGGTCGGCATTGCGGAAACTGTAGATCGCCTGCTTCGGGTCGCCCACCAGGAACAGCGGCGCATCACCGGCGCCGTAGACCGCCTTGAAGACCGCGAACTGCAGCGGGTCGGTGTCCTGGAACTCGTCGACCAGCGCCACCGGGAAGCGGCTGCGCAGGGCGAGCGCCAGCCAGGTCGAGTCCGGGCTGCGCAGGCGCTCGTGCAGGTTGAACAACATGTCGTCGAACGCCACCACCCGGCGCGTGCGCTTGCCCTCGCGCAGGGCGCGGCTGCCCTCGTCGAGCAGGTCGCGCAACAGGCGCAGGCGGGCCAGCTTGAGCGCATGTTCCGAGGCGTCGAGCGCATCCAGCAGGGTTTGTGCCGCGTCGAAGAAAGGGTGCGTCGGCGTGGTCTGGTTCTTTTTGGTGCCCTTGAGCAGTTTGGTCGTACCCAGCAGGGCGAGTTTTTCGCTCTGGAGTTCCAGCGCTGCCAGCGGATCGTGCCCTTGGAGCACGGCATCCCACTCGGTGGACGCCTCTTGCACGGACTGGGGTTTGTAGCTGGTGCCATTGAGGCTGGGCAATGCACCCGTGAGCAGCCCGACGATCGCCTCGCGCTGCTCCAGCCACAAGGCTCGGGCACCGGCATGCGCGCCAGCCAGGCTTGCGGCATCCACGGCGTTGGCCGCATCGATGTCGCGCGGCCATTTGGCGACGGCCATCGGCTTGGCCACGTGGCGTTTGAGCAGCTTGCCAAATTTCTCCGGCGTGTCCTTGCGCTTGACCAGGTAGGCGGCCAGCGCGGGGTCCAGGCTTTCCCCGGCGAGGCGGCGGCGCCAGAAGTCGCTGGCTGCTTCGCGCACCAGATCGGAGTCGTCCTGCAACAGCTCCATTTGCAGTGGCATGTGGGCCGTGAACGGCGCGTCGGCGAGTGCGCGCTGGCAAAAGCCGTGAATTGTGAAGATGGCCGCCTCGTCGAACGTGGCAAGCGCCAGCTCCAGCCGCTCGACCAGGGTCTGGTCGGCGATGGCGTGCGTGGTGCGCAGCATCTCGACCAGGCGGGGCACGAAGGGGTCGGCGTCGGCGCCGCCGTGGCCATTCAGGAACTGCAGCGTATCGACGATGCGCTGGCGGATGCGTTCGCGCAGTTCGGCCGTGGCGGCATTGGTAAAGGTCACGACCAAAATGCGCTGCACCTCCAGCGCGCGTTCCAGCAACAGGCGCAGGTACAGGCCGCAGATGTTCCAGGTCTTGCCGGTGCCCGCGGATGCCTCGATCAGGCTGATGCCATCGAGCCTGCAGGCGAACACGTCGAGTTCGGTGGTGTTTCTCATGGTGTTGCGCCCAGGTGCATCCTCAATGGCTCAAGCACCGCGCGGGCACATGCATCGAATTCCCCGAAGCCTTCGCCCATCGGGTCCGGCAGGCCGCGCAGCGCCAGCCGGTAGGCGGCATCCGAGCTTTCGGCATGGGGCGTCTGTTTGGTGACACGCCAGGCCTGGGTGGCGGCGGATTCGCTCGCGCCTTTTTCCAGATAGATCCAGGCCGACTTGGGAAAGAAATACAGCGGGTAGCGAAGCCCGTGTGCATATAACTGGAGCAGGGTTTGCAGAACCGCATGGGGCTCGGTGCAGGGTTTGAGCTGAAACTGCCCGTCGCGCCCCTGCCAGAGGCTGGCCATCTCCACACCCGGGGGTGGCTCGACGCACAGCATCACATGGCGCAACCAGGCCGCCACGTAGTCGCCCGATCGGCGCTCGTCGTAGCGGTAGCCCACCAGGCCGGCCGGGCGCAGGTCGGCGAAGTCGGCGTGGACGCGCCACGGTTGGCTGTTGACCGACAGTTCGACCGACACTGCATGCGGCGGCAGGCAGGCTTCGCGCGTGAGCCCGGCCACGCTGCGGGCGAATTCGTGCAGCCCGGCGAGTTCGCGCTCCAGGACTTGCCGGCCCATGGCGCCCACGGGCACGTCGGTGCCGGCCAGCGCCAGCGCGCGCACGGCGTCCAGGCTCGCTCCCTCCAGCAGATGCGGCAACAGGCGCCGGGCCAGGCCCGAGCGGGTCGGGATGTCGGGCAGGAAAGGCTCGTCGTCCAGCAGCTCTTGCTCGTCTCGCCGCAATTCCATGTTGAGCCGGTGCTCCAGCAGGTAGCGGCAGGGGTTGCGGTAGAACTGCAGCAGGCGCTCCAGCGGCACGTCGCGCCACTGCGGCCCGGGTTCGGGCAAAGGCGCAATGAAAAAGGGGTGGGCGGGCTGCGCCGACGCGTCCTCGTCGTCGGTATCGGCAAGGACGAGCGCCCCCGCTTGCGCGGCGCCAGTCGGTGCGCCGCCGAGAGCCGGTGCCGCCGTCGCCAGGTTGTTCCTGAGGGCTTGGGCGTATTCGCTGTGGAAGCTGCGCAGGCGGATGTCGGTGGCCGGCCGGAACGCGATATCGGAAAACGGCTGCAAGGGATGCGCAACGACCAGTTTCTCCCGGGCCTGCGCCAACGCGGCCGCGTCCCCGGGGTCGCGGGCGATGGCCGGCACCAGGTACTCCAGCAGCTCGGACACCAGCACCGAAGGCGGCATGGCGGAGTTGTCGCGCACGCTGCGGCCCACGGTGCTCAGGTGCAGGCGTTCGCGGGCCGCCAGCAGCAGGTCCAGGAACAGGTTGCGTTCGTCGATCCGCCTTTGCCGGTCGCCTTGCCGGGGCTGGTGCGGCAACAGGTCGAACTCCGATGGGCGCGCACCGGTGGGGAATACGCCGTCGTTGAGCCCGATGGCGCACACCACCTTGAAAGGGATATTGCGCAGGCTGCTCATGGACGTGAAGGTGACCATACCGGTCGGCACGCCGCCGCGGACCGGGTCGTCGAGCGCCTGCGTCAGCGCGCTGCGCACCACGTCCAGCGGCAGCGGCAGCGTCACGGCGCTGCGTTGCAGCTGTTCGCCCAGCTGCTCCAGCACCGCCTGCACTTCGCCAAGGTCTTCAAGCTCGCCGTGCGCAGGAGACACAAACGTGGCGAGCGCATTGGCCAGCACGCCGGTCCAGGCAGATGGGGGCAGGGGCACGGACACTTTCTTGCGCAGCGCGGCCAGCGCATCCACGAAAGCTGCGAGGGCGCCCAGGACCAGTGCGTCAAGGCCCTGTGCGTCGCCGGCTGGCAGCCGGCCGTCGAAGGCTTGGTCCACCTTCGATGGCAGTGCGTAGCCAAGGAACAGGCGGTCCAGGCCGTCAGAGAAACTGTGCCGTTCCAGTGCGGGCACGCCAAGGCTGGCGCGGTGGTCGCCGTCCAGCGCCCAGTGCACGCCTGCGTCCTGCAGCCAGCTGCGCACCTGCTCCAGCGCACGGGTGTCCAGGCCGAAGCGCCGCGCCACGACCGGCTGTTGCAGCAAACCGAAGACGGCGCTGGCGGTGCAGCGTGAGGTGGCGAGCGACAGCAGGTCGAGCAGGGCGCGCGCTGGAGCGTTGACGTCGCTGCGCGCGCGCCCGGTGATGGTGTAGGGAATGTAGCGGTCCTTCGCCACCGTGCCGAAGATCGCCTCAATCAGTGGCGCAGCGGTATCGAGGTCGGGCGTCACGACCAGGATGTCGCCGGGCGCGGGCGCATCGGGCCCGGCGAACAGCGCCAGCAGCCGGTCTTGCAGCACGTCGATTTCCCGGGTCAGGGAGTGGCACACGTGGACCTCGATGCTGCGGTCGTGCGCGTCCAGCACGATGGAGCCGCGCTGCAGGTCGGTCAGGTCGAGGATTGAATTCTGCAGACGGGCCAACAGGCTGCCGCTGGCGTTTTCGGTGAAGCGTGCGTTGTCGAGGCCTGACCCGTCGTCGGCGTCCACCAGCAGGCCCAAGTGCGACTGGGTTTGCTGGCCCCACGCGGCCAGCAGCCGATGCCCCTCTTCGTGGTGCCCTAAGCGGCCGCGCGCGGTCAGCGAGGCCAGCCGCCTCTGGTTGACCACGTCGAACCAGAACTCGCGACACGGGTTGAGCATGTACAGGTGCAGGTCCATGCGCCGACCAAGCAGCTGCAACAGGCGCAAGTGCATCGGCGGCATGGTGGGCAGGCAAAAGACGTGGGCGCTGGCAGGCAGGGCGGCGGGGTTGCCGGTGGGCGGCCCTGCCGCTTGCAGTGCACGTTCGAACGCTGCTGCAGGGTGAAGGCCGTCGTTGCCCAACTCCGTGGCCAGCCGGCGCCAGAGGGCCGACTGCCACGCCTGGTCGGCCTGGGCGCTGGCGCTGTCCGGGCCCAGGTCGATGCTCTCGCCCCTGGCCCAGGCGCCGATCCAGTCCGGGCGATAGGTCATGTACTGGTCGAAGTTGCCCGCCAGGCGCTGCGCCAGGTCGAACCGCATCACCGCGTCGGAGCGCTCGAGGTAGGCGGCGAGTCGGGGAAATACACGCACCCAGTGGGAGTCGCTCAGGGCCGCAAAGATGCGCCAGATCAGCACCGGGCTGTCGTACGGCGAGGGGTCCGGCGCATCCGCCACGAAACCCGCCGCGCGCTGCCAGAGCCACTGGGCGAGGTAGGAGAACCGCATGTTCATGCAGATGCCACGGGAACGCGCAATGTCCAGCGTCAGCCGCCGCTGGATGGCGGCGCTGGGCACGATGACATGGTCTTCGCCGAAGGGCGACCGGCCCATCGCAGCGGTGTGCTCCAGCAGCAAATCGGACAGCGATTCGTAGCGGTTGGAGAAGTGGACGGTCAGCATCGGGGTATTGGAACAGGTGGCGCGGTGCCGGGCTTCATTGAGGGCGCTTCACA
>Ga0105046_10009266_pt1 | contig 15404 bp, 11 predicted proteins | sample MAT03_FD_78385 | JGI IMG/M metagenome (GOLD analysis project Ga0105046, IMG submission 78385) | Freshwater microbial communities from Lake Fryxell liftoff mats and glacier meltwater in Antarctica - MAT-03 (megahit assembly) | ecosystem: Environmental > Aquatic > Freshwater > Ice > Liftoff...
CCAGACCGCCGCGCAAGGTATCGGCACCGGCGCGACCATAGATCAAATCATTGCCATCTCCGCCGGTCAGCGAATTGTTATCGGTGTGACCCAAAAGCGTGTCATTGCCTGCCCCGCCGATCAGAGCCTGTATCGCGATATAGGTGTCGCCCGCCGCATCGCCGGTGTTACCCGCAACGAACCACAGGTCGGCCTGCACCGCCGCCGAGTCTGTGTAGTCGGCAGTATTGGTCCCTGTGCCGCCATCCAGCCTGTCGGCCCCGGCCCCGCCCCTGAGCAAATCGTCGCCCCCCAGACCGACCAGCGTATCCTGCCCCGCGCCGCCTTGCAGCACATTGGCCCCCGCGTTGCCAATCAGCGAATCGTTGCCGCTCCCTCCGATCAACCCCGTCACGCCGGAGTAGCGGTCGCCAGACGCCTCGCCGGTGTTGTTGCCGGCTTGCCCGAGGTCCGCACGAAATCCGGCAGTTGCGGACTGATAGCTGGCGATGATCGTGGCCCCGCCCGACCCGATGAACTGATCGGCCCCGGTACCGCCTTCGATGATCGCGCTGCCGCCGGTCATGATGAAGGTGTCATTCTCGCTGCCGCCAAACAACCGCAGATCGGCCCCTCGGACGATCATGTAATCCGCCCCGGAGCCGCCATAAATCGTATCCGCACCACCGCCGCCGTAATAGACGTCGTTGCCATCACCGCCATACATCAGATCGCCACGCGCCGCGCCGACGATCGTGTCATTGCCGGTTCCGCCATACAGGCTGTCAAACCCGCTGCCGCCGCGCAGCTTGTCGTTTCCGGCCCCGCCATACATCGCCTCGGACCCGGAACTGCCGGTCATGATGTTGTTCAGCATATTGCCGGTGATCTGGATCGCCGCCCCGCCCGAGTATCGCGAAATCACGACGTTTTCGACGTTATCCGGCAGGGTGAAATCGACGCGGGTAAAGACTGTGTCGATACCCTGACCGAACGATTCTCTGACGGTCACGTTCAGACTGTTGACGTAATAACTGTCATTGCCACGCCCGCCATTTGCGATATCGCCCACGTCGTTCAGATAGAAAAGGTCGCTGCCGGAAGTGCCGTTGGCGATGCCGTTCGTGTCCGGCACGATGTCGGCCTTGTCGACCAGAATGGCCTCCAATTGCGTCATCAGCGCGGCCTGACCCGGTTGACCCGCCAAATTGAACACCTGGTCCCGGTCGTTGATCATGTCATACAATTCGGTCGAACCATCTTCATACCGGATGAAGGAATGGGTGGCGGTCCGAAGCATGATCGACCCGAACATCATGGTGATCGACATCCCATCGCCCGCCGCTGGTCCGGTTTGCAGCAGCAGCGATTTCAGACTGTCGCCCGACAAGCCCGGGGGGATGTTCAGACCCGCAAGGTCCAGCAGGGTCGGGTAGGCATCGACCAGATTGACGACATCATCGACGACCCGCCCGCCATGTGCGCTGTCGGGCAACTTGAACACGAAGGGCACCTTGGTGGCCTCTTCCCACAGGGTGAACTTGCCCCACAGATTGTCCCGGTCGCCAAGGTGATAGCCGTGATCGCTCCACAGCATGATGGTCGTGGTGTCCCAGCGGCCTGTCGCGTCCAACTCGTCGAACAAGCGGCCGATCTGGGCGTCGGCATAGGACAGGCTGGCGAAATAGCCTTGCAGGAATTCCTTGGCACGCGCGACGCTGTCGGGCACAGGATGGCCCCTGCTGTTAACCAACTGATCGCGGATGAAGGCGGGCACGTTCGACATGTCGTCGCCGACCAGCCCCGGCACCACGATCTGGTCCAGCGGGTAAAGGTCGAAGTATTCCTGCGGCACGACCCAGCCCAGATGCGGCTTGACCAGCCCGATGTTCAGCATGAACGGATCAGACGGATCGTGGTTGTCCAGAAAACTGATCGCGCGGTCGATGGTGATGTGATCGGACATCTGGGATTCGGTCACGCCGGGCGGCAGCGGGCCGTAGGTGTTGGTCGCATCAAAGCCGACCTTGCCGCCGAATTCGGAATACATGCCCTGCCAGACCGACGGCGGCAAATCAATGCTGTGCGTCAGTTTGCCAAAGCCGCCAACGTCATATCCCGCCTGTAGAAATCGCGCGGTCAACGTGGTCGTGGGATCAATGTTTTCATACCAGACCTGATCGTTGGCATGGATTCCGGTCTTGTTCGGCGACAACCCGGACCAGAAACTGGCGCGCGCAGGGTTGCAGATCGCCTCTGGCGTATAAGCGTTGGAAAAGCTGACGCCTTCGGTCGCCAGCCGCTGAATGTTCGGCGCGATGATTTGGGAAGAGAAGATCGTGTTCGGACCGGCCCAGTAGGTCAGGTCGTCCACCGCAATAACGATCATGTCACTCATTGCGAACGCCTTTTGTCTCGCTTCACGTTCCATCTGACCCGCGCCATCGCTTCCGTCAACCCACATCGCGGTGGCAGCGACGTTGTTGCCGAATGCTCTGCGATCCTGGGGCGCCGGGTGCCGTTGTTTCGCGCCGGCTTGACAAGACATGCCGCCCCTTGCCTTGTGCAGTCAAATGGCGGGATGGAGGTCCAATGCGTATCGCGATGATCGGAACCGGCTATGTGGGCCTCGTGTCGGGGGTGTGTTTCTCCGACTTCGGCCATGACGTGGTCTGCGTGGACAAGGATGCGCGCAAGATCGACTTGCTGATTCAGGGCAAAGTCCCGATCTACGAGCCCGGGCTTGACTTGCTGATGGCCAAGAACGTGGCCGCGGGGCGGTTATCGTTCACGCTGGACCTTGAGGCGGCGATGGAGGGTGCCGATGCGGTGTTCATCGCGGTGGGCACCCCCACCCGGCGCGGTGACGGGCACGCCGACCTGACCTATGTCCATGCGGCGGCAGCCGAGATTGCGCGGGCGGCCAAGAACTATCTGGTGATCGTCACCAAATCGACCGTGCCGGTCGGCACCAACCGTCAGGTGCGCGACATTGTGGCGGCGGCCAATCCGGGGCTGGCGTTCGATGTCGCCTCCAACCCCGAGTTCCTGCGCGAGGGTGCCGCCATCGAGGATTTCATGCGCCCCGACCGGGTGGTTGTGGGCATCGAGACCGAACGCGCCGCCGCCGTGATGCGTGACGTCTATCGCCCGCTGTCCTTGCGCGATTTTCCCATCGTCGAAACCGATCTGGAAAGCGCCGAGTTGATCAAATACGCGGCCAATGCGTTTCTGGCGACCAAGATCACCTTCATCAACGAAATCGCCCTGCTGTGCGAGCGGGTCGGTGCGGATGTGAAGCAGGTCAGCCGCGGGATGGGCCTCGACGGGCGGATCGGCAACAAGTTCCTGCACGCAGGACCGGGCTATGGCGGGTCGTGTTTTCCCAAGGATACCAAGGCCTTGGCGCGGATCGGGCAGGATCATGCCGTGCCGATGCAGATCACCGAAACCGTTATCAAGGTAAACGAGGAAATCAAGCGCCGGATGATCGACAAGATTGTCGATGCCTGCGGCGGGTCGGTGAACGGCAAGGTCATCGCGATCCTTGGCGTGACCTTCAAGCCCAATACCGACGACATGCGCGAGGCCCCATCGCTGACCATCGTGCCTGCCTTGGTAGGCGCAGGGGCCAAAGTCCGTTGCACCGATCCGCAGGGTCGGCATGAAGGCGAGGCGCTGTTGCCGGGGGTCAACTGGATGCCCGACGCCTATAGTGCCGCGCGCAACGCCGATCTGGTCGTCATCCTGACTGAATGGAACGAATTCCGCGCGCTGGACCTGCGCAAGATCGCCAAGCACATGACCCGCGCCGCCATGGTCGACCTGCGCAACATCTATTCCCCGAAAGTCGTCAAGGACGCCGGGTTCGACGAATATGTCTCGATCGGCCGCTAGCGCCCTTCCCTTCATCTGCTCAAAAATACCCCACAGGGGACGCGGGGGGCATAAGATCCCCCGGCTCTTTCCGCAAAACCGACGGCCCGCTATTCCGCCGCTTCTTCCACCCCGATGAATCCGCCCGACTGGCGGTTCCAATAGCGCGCATAAAGCCCGTTTTTGTTCAGCAGCCCGGTGTGGGTGCCTTCCTCGACGATCCGGCCCTGATCCAGCACCACGATCCGGTCCATCGCGGCAATCGTCGACAGGCGGTGCGCGATGGCCAGCACGGTCTTGCCGACCATCACCCGGTCCAGCGCCTCCTGAATGCTGGCCTCTACCTCGCTGTCCAAGGCACTCGTGGCCTCGTCCAGCACCAGAATCGGCGCATCTTTCAGAAAGGCGCGGGCCAAGGCGATCCGCTGCCGCTGACCGCCCGACAATTTCACGCCGCGTTCGCCCAGAAAGGCGCTGTACCCCTTGCGCCCGTTGTGATCCTGCATCGTTTCGATAAATCCATGCGCCTCGGCCTGTCTGGCCGCCGCGATGATCTCGGCTTCGGTGGCGTCGGGGCGGCCATAGGCGATGTTGTCACGGGCCGACCGGTTGAACATGGCAGTTTCCTGCGTGACCATACCGATCTGCCGACGCAAGGATTCCTGCGTGATCAGACGCACGTCCTGCCCATCGACCAGTATTCGGCCCTGTTCAACATCGTAAAGTCGCAGCAGAAGCGACACCAGCGACGACTTGCCCGCCCCCGAAGCCCCGACGATCCCCAGCTTTTCGCCCGCTTTTATCGTCAGGTCGATCTTTTCTACCCCGCCACGCTTGCGTCCGTAGGCAAAGGTCGCTCCTTCGAACCGGATTTCACCCTTGACGCGGGGCAGGTCGACCGCTTCCGGCGCATCGGCCAGCGTATGGGGCACCGACAGGGTTCGCATCCCGTCCTCGACTTCGCCGACGCTCGTGTAGATCGACATCAGGGTAAAACTGACCCAGCCCGACATCTGGGCAATCCGCATCGCAATCGCACCCGACGCCGCAATCGCGCCTGTCGTGGTCAACCCCTGTTGCCACAGAACCACAGCCCCGCCGATCAGCATGACCGGCAGCACCCCGGCCAGCGTCATCAGAGACAGGCGGAACCAGGTGGAGATTTCCCCGAATTCCAGCGAACGGTCGCGGAACACCTCCATCGCTTTCAACGCCACCTTGTCCTCGAAGGCGGCATGGGCGAAAAGTTTCACCGTCTTGATGTTGGTGATGGTGTCCACCACCTGCCCCGACACCATGGCCCGCGCCGCAGCCCGCCCCGCCGAGTTTTCGCGGATTCGCGGCATGAAGAACCGGATCAGCAGGATGTAGGCGACCAGCCACACCGCAAGCGCCAACGCTGCCCGAATGTCCATCGCCGCCAGCACGATGATCGACCCGACCACCGACGCCAGCGCAAAGGCCACCGTGTTGATCGCTTCGGTCGCGACATCGGTGATCGCCCGCGCTGCCTGCATCTGTTTGGTGGCGATCCGCCCGGCAAAGTCGTTGTCAAAGAACGTCACCGGCTGGCCCAGCGTCCAGCGGTGCAGACGCGACAGGACCAGCGGCATCACGTTCGGCCCGATGATCACAGAGTTCGCCGCCGAGGCCACGCCAAACGACAGCGGGCGAATGACCATGTAGAATACCAAGAACCACAGCACCAACGACAGGTGGTCGGCAAAGAAACTATCCGGCCCCGAGTTCACCGCCGCGTCGATCACCCAGCCAAGAATCAACGCCGATATCACCTCGGTCGCGCCCGATACAGACGACAATGCACCCGACACGAACATCATCGGCCACGACCCTTTTAGCCCCCATTTCATGAAGGCCCACAAGGTCTGCGGCGGCGGACCGTCGGCGGGGCGGAAGGCGTCGATCGTGTCGCCCAGTCGCAACAAGGCCTTCATTCGGCGGCGTCCTCCAATCCGATGAACCCGCCGGATTGACGCGCCCAGAACCGGGCATATAGCCCGTTTTGCGCCAAGAGCGCGGCATGGCTGCCTTGCTCGGCGATGTGGCCATCTTCCAGCACCACGATGCGGTCCATCGCGGCGATGGTCGACAGCCGGTGCGCGATGGCGATCACCGTCTTGCCCTGCATCACGCCGAACAGCGCATCCTGGATCAGCGCCTCCGCCTCGGAGTCCAGGGCACTCGTCGCCTCGTCCAAGATCAAAATCGGCGCGTCCTTGAGGATAACCCGCGCCAAGGCCACGCGCTGCCGCTGTCCGCCCGACAATTTCACGCCGCGTTCGCCAACATGCGCGTCATAGCCGGTGCGGCCCTCGGGGTCTTGCAGCGTCAGGATGAAGTCGTGTGCCTCGGCCTGCCGTGCGGCGGTGATCATCATCGCCTCGGACGCATCCGGGCGACCGTACAGAAGGTTGTCGCGAACCGAGCGATGCATCAGGCTGCTGTCCTGACTGACCATCCCGATGTTGCGCCGGAGGCTCTGCTGCGTAACCCCGGCGATATTCTGACCGTCGATCAGGATGCGACCGCTTTCGGTGTCGTAGAACCGCAGCATCAGTTTGACCAACGTCGATTTCCCTGCACCAGACCTTCCGACAACGCCGATCTTTTCGCCCGGTTCCACCGTCAGGCGTAGATTCTGCAACCCGCCTGACCCACGTCCGTAGTGGTGCGACACACCGTCGATCTCGATCCGGCCTTGCGTCAGGCGCAGGGTCGCAGCCTTCGGTGCGTCGGTCAGACCGATGGGATGGGTGATCGTCTGCATCCCCTCCTGCACCACGCCCAGCGCCTGCACCAGCGACGTCGTCGCCCACATCACCCAATAGGTCATGTTGTTCAGCCGCAGCACCAGCGCGCTTGATGCCGCCACCGTCCCGACAGTGGCAAGGCCGCCATACCACAACCACAAGACGAGCCCGATCACCGACACGATCAAGAACCCGTTCAGCCCGGTCAGCGCGAGGTCCATCTTGGTGACGATCCGCATTTCGGCCTGAAACGTGGCCCGCGCATGCTCGATGGCCTCCTTGGCATAGTCGAGTTCGGCGTCGTGATGCGCGAACAGCTTGACCGAATGGATGTTGGTATAGGCATCGACCACCCGCCCGGTCACCGCCGACCGCGCATCCGAACTTGCCTGCGACGCAGGCCCCGCGCGGCGCAGCGTCCACCGCACGAGCCAGGCGTAACAGGCGAACCAGATCAGCAGCGGGATCACCAGCCGCAGGTCCGCCCCGGCCAGCATGACGCCCGCGCCGATGATCGTGACGGTCGCAAAGGCCACCGCGTCAAACGTCTGGAACACCGCATCGCCCGCCGCCGGGGGGGTCTGCATGATCCGGTTGGCGATGCGGCCCGCGAAATCGGACTCGAACCAGCCCACCGGCTGCCGGATAACATGCCGGTGCGCCCGCCAGCGGATCATCGTGCCGAAGTTCGGCAGAATGGTGTTGTGCAGCAATGCCACATCCGCCGCCAGCACCAGCGGGCGGATGATCAGGATCGCGGCGGCGACCAGCATGAACTCGGTGCCATAAGTCGCCCAGACCTGCGCAGGCGTGTCGGTGGCCAGCAGATCGACCAGCCGACCGACATACCAGATCAGCACGACATCGCCAAATGCCGCGATGATCGACAGCGCTGCGGTCACCGCAAACACCCCGCGGAAGGGCCGGATATATTCCTTCAGAAACGGCCAAAGCTGCCGGGGCGGCGTGTCGCTTTGCGGATAGGGCGCATAGGGGTCAACGAGACCCTCAAAGAACTTGAACATGGTGGCCTCGCTTGAATGGTCGCGATATAGCCCGGATTCCAGCCAAGGGAAACCGTCAGGCCAGCAGTTCCGCCCTGGATGCGCGAAGATCCGATGCCAGCCAGCGGGATTTCAGCGCCTGCAAGCGGGCCCCCAGGGCGGGGCCTTGCAGGGTTGGCATCAGATCGGCGGCGATCACAGGGCAGGTTGCCGCAGCGCCGCGCGCGATATCGGCCTGCCAGCCGGGCGGCAGCGGCGACAGCAGGGCAGCGCGGGCAAGAACCGCGTCGGTCGCGATCTCGACGCCCAGTGTCCACCCCAGTGCGGCCGGGGTCAGGGATGATCCGATTGCGTCCGTGATCCGCTGAACCGCCGCGGTCTCGGCGCGCGACAGGCGCAGCGCATCGGTCAAATCCTCGCCCCCCAGCACCGCCAGTCTGCGGAGCCAGCGCGGTGGCAGGTCAGCCTCCAGATGGACCAGAGGAGCCAGCGCACCGGGGTCCGCCCCCGGCAGAACCTGGCTCAGAACGCCTGACAGGGCCATGCTGGCAACGCTTGGCGCGGGATCGCGGGCCGACAGCAGTTTGCGCATCTCGCTGCCTACCCGTTCGCGCGACAAGGCACCGATCCCCTCGGCCAGTTCTGCACAAGCCGCCAATGCCTCGGCATCCATCCCTTGTCCGGGGTCGCCATACCACGCATGAAACCGGAAGAATCGCAGAATGCGCAGGTAATCCTCGCGGATACGGTCCTGCGGGGTGCCGACAAAGCGGACATGGCGCGCAGTCAGATCGGGCAGACCGTCCAGCGGGTCGATCACCATACCCTGCCTGTCGGCATAGAGTGCGTTCATCGTGAAATCCCGCCGTGCCGCGTCGATTGCGACGTCGGTTGCAAAGGCGACCAACGCGTGTCGGCCATCTGTTTCAACATCACGGCGAAAGGTCGTCACCTCATGCACAGCCCCCATGGCGATCACCGTCACCGTGCCGTGGTCAATGCCGGTAGGCACCACGCGAAACCCAGCCTTCCGGGCCAGATCGGTGACTGTTTGCGGCTCCGCATCGGTCGCGATGTCGACGTCCCCCACCGGCTCGTCCAGCAGGGCGTTCCGCACGCAGCCGCCGACAAACAATGCCTGAAACCCCGCCGCCTTTAGCGCTGCGAACAGCGCCTGTGTACCGGGGTGGCTGATCCAGTCGCCGATGATCTTCACGGCAATGCCCGGTCGGCCAACCCGCGCAAAATGCACGCCGTTGCCCCCCAGATGTAATAGGGCCCATAGGGCACCGCATAGTACCGCCGCCACGCGCCGCGCCAGCGTCGGCGTTCGACCCGAAACCGCGCGGGGTCCAGCACATGCGATAGCGGCACGGTGAACACCTCGTCCACCTCGCCCGCTTCGGGGATTGGGTTGAAGGGCGCAATCACCATCGCCAGAAACGGCGTGATCTGAAACCCCGTCACCGTTTCATGCTGCGGCAGCGCGCCGATGACCTGCACGGCAGACGCGGGCAACCCGACCTCTTCCTGCGCCTCGCGCAGGGCCGCCGCTTGTGGCCCCGCATCGCCTGCGTCGACCTTGCCCCCCGGAAAGGCGATCTGTCCCGGATGATGTTTCAGATGCGACGACCGTTTGGTCAGGATCAGCCGCCCGTCACCCGTCACCGCCACCAGAACGGCCGCCGCACGCAACACACGGCCCACAGAAGGGGGGGTATCGGGGTTCAGGTCATAATCAGACGACGGCCGCGCGGGCCGGGCCAGTGCGGCGGTCAGGCGCGCAAGATCATCCGGCATCACCGGCTGCCTTTTCGGCCTCGAACCCCAATGTCTTGGGATCCAGCACATAATGCGCGCCGCAGAATTGGCAGTCGGCGGTGACCGTGCCTTCGTCGGTCGTCATGTGGGCGATGTCCTTGCGCGAATAGATCGACATCGCGTTGCGCACCTTGTCGGGCGAGCAGGAACATCCGAAACGTAACGGCTGCGCATCGAATACGCGCGGCTCTTCTTCGTGGAACAGCCGCACCAGCAAATCGGTCGGGGAAACGGTTGGCCCGATCAGCTCCAGCTCCTCAACCGTGTCCAGCAGGATGTTGCAGCGGGTCCAGTTCTCGGCCTGCTCGCCTGCCAGAATGTCGGTGTGGTGCAGCAACCCGCCCGCGCCTGAGCCGGCCTCCGCCGCCACCGACATGCCGACCTGCGGCATGTGTTGCAGCATCACGCCTCCCGCTCGCCAATTCGCAGGGGTGCCGGGAATCTGGCTACGCCCGAACGACAGGGCAAACCGGGTCGGCAGTTGTTCGGACTGTGCAAAGTACGTCTCTGCACAGTTCGACAGCGACGACCCCGCGATGGGGGTAAAGCCCTGATAGGGCACCATGCCTTCGCCCTGATCCAGCATCACCGCGAAATAGCCCTCGCCGATCTGGCTGAACGGGGCGGCATCGTGCTCCAGCCGGTCAGCATCATAGCTGGCATAGGCGCGGATGCGGGCAGGCTGACCGTCTTCGGTCGGCCCATAATAATCGGTGGCGATCAGCCGCGCCGGTCCCTTGCCCCTGATCTGCAGCGACAGTTTCCAGCGCAGTTTGACCGCCTGCCCGATCAGCGCCGTCAACACGGCAGCCTCGGCCACCAGCGCCTCGATCAGCGGGGGATAGGCATGCTGTTTCAGCACCTGATCCAGCACCCCGTCCAGCCGCGCCACGCGGCCGCGGATATCCGAGCGGTCAAGCTGAAAAGGCAGGACGGTATCGTCCCATGCAATGAGATGTCCGATGGTCATGGGGTTTCCTAGCGACTGTCGCCTTGGCATACCGCGCCTATATAGTCAGGGCAACCTGCGCACCAAGGGGAGTGGCATGATCAGACGCTTTGGAGAGCCGCCGAAAGCTGGTCAGCGGTATACTCGCAGGCCGGGGGTTTACGCGATTCTGCTGCGCGGAGATGACCTGCTCTTGACCCATCAGGCCGAACCAGTGCCGGAGTTTCAATTGCCCGGTGGCGGAATCGACCCCGGCGAACAGCCCGTAGCCGCCCTGCACCGCGAGGTGTTCGAAGAAACCGGCTGGTCGATCAGCAGCCCGCTGTTTCTGGGGATGTACCGGCGCTTCACCTACATGCCCGAGTACGATCTTTGGGCGGAAAAGCTGTGCAAGATCTTTTTCGCGCGACCGATTGTGCGTCTGGGGCCTCCGCGCGAAGTGGGGCACACGGCGATCTGGACCCATGCGGCGAACGGCGAGTTGTTGCTGCAGAATGAAGGCGACCGTGACATGTTGGTTCGGCTCTTGCGGACCTACCGTTCGGGGCCGTGAAAATCAAAGACCATGGCTGACACGTCGTCAGGGAAGTCAGAGCGGCCATGGTGCGCGGTCAGGTCCCAGACCAGCGCCTCAAGCAGGTCGGGGCTGGTCAGGTGGCGGCTGGTCTTCAACAGATCGACGGTGCCTTCGGTGCCCAACTCTGCCCCTTGCGGATCGGGACATTCGGTGATGCCGTCTGACATCAGCAACAGCCGGTCGCCGGGTGCAAGTCTTAGGGTGACCCGTTCAAAAACCGCCCCGTCGATCAGCCCGATCGGCAGGCCGCCATTGCCAACAACCTCAACTCCGCCATCCGCGCGCAGGATGATCGGGTGGGGATGCCCGGCCTGAACCAGCTTGACCGAGCCGCTTTGCAAATCGACCTCGGCATAGACCATGGTAAAGTACTGATCGACCTGAATCCGTTCGATCATCATCCTGTTCAACCGGAACGCCACCATTTCGGGCGGCCATGCATCGGCACGCTCCTGCGACCCCATGGACATCGTGATGTTCTGATCCGGCGCACCACTGGACAACAGCCCCGCCAGCCGCGCCGTCAACATGGCGGACGCCACGCCGTGTCCGGAAACATCGAGCGAGAACAGCACAAGACAGCGGGCGTTGATCTGAAAACTGCCGACCAGATCGCCACCGACATGGCCCGATGGTATCAGCATCATGGACACCGCCCCCCCGGAATAGGCGCGGTTGCGGTCCCGCACGAGGGTCTGCTGCAGCTTGCGCGCCTCGATCAGATCACGGTCGAGCGAATCGTAGACCTTCTGCAACCGCCCCAAAGTCGAGTTCACCAGCCGGTTCTTTTCAACCAGTTCCCCCTGCATCCCCAAGATTCTTTCTCCCGCACGAAGCCGCGCGCGCAATTCGTCAGGAGAGACCGGTTTGGTCAGAAAATCGTCGGCGCCCTGTTCCAGCCCATCGGCAATTTCTGCCTTTTCCGATTTCGAGGTCAGCAGGATGAAATAGCCATAGGTTTCATGCGGCAGGGCGCGGAACGCCTTGCAGAGGTCAAGACCAGACATGCCGGGCATCATCCAGTCGCTGAGCACAATATCAAACGGAACCGTGCGGCAAAGCTGCAGAGCCGCTTCCCCCGTCTCGGCCTCGGTCACACGGTAGCCCCACCGGGCCAATTGCATCGACAGGATGCGACGCTGCGCCTTGCTGTCATCGACGACCAGAACATGACGTGGTTCGGCCGACAGCGGCGCTGCCGCCCCGTCCATGGCCCGGTTCCTGTCTGACAACACCCGCATCCCCTCCGCTCGGTTCTGTAGGTTGTGGACGGCCACCCCTTAAAGTTCGGTGAAGTCAAAAATTCTTTGCACCGGCGGTCCAGCGATCACAGTTTGTTAGGGAGTTCGGTTCACCGTAAGCTAGGTTAAGGGGTGCATGTCATGAGGTGTCGTTATGATCGACTGGGGTCGGGTCAAAGACTTGAAGAGCGAAATTGGCGAGGCTGACTTTTCCGAAGTCGCCGCTCTGTTTCTGGAAGAAGCGGATGAGGTGATCGGACGCATTTCGGTCACCGCAGGGGCACAAAAGCTGGAACAGGATCTGCATTTCCTGAAAGGTGCGGCGCTGAACCTCGGTCTCGCTCAACTGGCCGCGCTTTGCCAGGACGGGGAACGTCGGGCCGCCGCCGGGATGACGGATGTCGATCTTAGCCCGCTCCGCGCCGCCTATTCAGTGTCGCGCCAGATGTTTCTGGCCGAAACCGGCCCGATGGCCGCCTGAATCAGGACATGCCTAAATCAGGAACTCGGCCAGAACCTCGTCGTTGGTTATATCGCGATAGGCAAAGGCCGCCGCATCGAGCAGTGCGAACAGCCGGGCGAAACTCGCGGCTTCCTTGGTTTCGATCCCGATCAGGACCGACCCAAAGTTACGCGCCGACTTCTTGAGGTATTCAAACCGGGCAATGTCGTCATCCGGCCCCAACATCCCAAGAAACTCCCGCAGCGCACCGGGGCGTTGCGGCATCCGCAGGATGAAATACTTCTTCACCCCGGAATAGCGTTGCGCGCGTTCCTTGACCTCGGGCAGCCGTTCGAAGTCGAAATTCCCACCCGACGTCACGCAGACCACCGTCTTGCCGACGATCTGATCCGCCAGTTCCGGCAGCACATCGACCGACAGCGCACCCGCAGGTTCCAGAACGATCCCCTCGACGTTCAACATTTCCAGCATGGTCACGCAGATACGGTCCTCAGGCGCCAACAGCACTTCTCCGGGCTTCACCCAGGACAACAGGCGATAGTTCGCCTCGCCGATTCGCGCGACCGCCGCCCCGTCAACGAACGAATTCACCCGCGCCAGCTTCGTCGGTCCCTGCGCCACTAGCGCCGCCGTCAGGCTGGCCCCGCCCAGCGGCTCGACAAAGCGATACCCCGTCATCGGCGATTCGACCCGCAGATAGGACGTCACCCCCGACGCCAACCCCCCGCCGCCGACCGGCAGGATCACCAGATCAGGGCCGCGGCCCAACTGGTCCAGCAGTTCGACGGCCACCGACGCCTGCCCCTCGATCACATCGGGGTCATCGAAGGGCGACAGGAAATGCGCGCCCCGGTCGATGCAGAAGGTCTGCGCGGCAGCCAGAGTCTGATCGAAGTAATCCCCGGTCAGCACGATCCTGACCTGATCGCCGCCGAAGGCCCGCGTCTTGTCGATCTTTTGCTGTGGCGTGGTCACGGGCATGAAGATCGTGCCCGTCACCCCGAAATGACGACACGCAAAGGCCACCCCCTGCGCATGATTGCCCGCACTGGCGCAGACGAAATCCGCGGCATCGGGCTTGCGGGCACGCAACTTTCGCATTGCAGTGAACGCGCCACGCAGCTTGTAACTCCGCACCGGCGACAGATCTTCCCGCTTGAGCCAGATCTCGGCACCGTAGCGCGCCGACAAATGTTCGTTGCGCTGCAACGGAGTGCGCGGGAACAATTCGCGCAGGGCGCGGGTGGACTGGCGGGCGGCATCGCTGAAATCGCTCATCCGCCTCGTCTAACGCGGGGCGTTGCAAAGGCCAATCGGTCTTGTTCCCTGACGCGAAAGCCAATAGAGGCGAATGCCAGTTGCAGTCCGATGGAGCCGCCCCATGTCCGCACCGAAGAAAGTCGTCCTCGCCTATTCCGGGGGCCTTGATACCTCGATCATCCTGAAATGGTTGCAGACGGAATATGGCTGCGAGGTGGTGACCTTCACCGCCGATCTGGGGCAGGGCGAGGAACTGGAACCCGCGCGCGCCAAGGCGGTTCTGCTGGGGATCAAGCCGGAAAACATCCATATCGTCGATGTCCGCGAAGAATTCGTGCGCGATTTCGTGTTTCCGATGTTCCGGGCGAATGCACTGTATGAAGGGCTGTATCTGCTGGGGACCTCGATCGCCCGCCCGCTGATCTCCAAACACCTCGTGCGGATCGCCGAAGAAACCGGCGCGGATGCCGTGGCGCATGGTGCGACCGGCAAGGGCAACGACCAGGTGCGGTTCGAATTGTCGGCCTATGCCCTGAACCCGGCGATCAAGGTCATCGCGCCGTGGCGCGAGTGGGACCTGACCAGCCGCACCCGATTGATCGAATTTGCCGAGGCGAACCAGATTCCGATTGCCATGGACAAACGCGGCGAGGCCCCGTTTTCGGTCGATGCCAATCTTCTGCACACCTCATCCGAAGGCAAGGCGCTGGAAAATCCGGGTAACGAGGCCCCGGATTATGTGTATCAGCGCACCGTTGCCCCCGAGGATGCCCCCGACACCCCGGAAATGTTGGAAATCAGCTTCGAACAGGGCGATGCCGTGGCGATCAACGGCGAGCCTCTCAGCCCGGCCACCATCCTGACCCGCCTGAACGAAATCGGCGGGCGGCATGGGGTGGGTCGTCTCGATCTGGTCGAAAACCGCTTTGTCGGCATGAAATCGCGCGGCGTCTATGAAACCCCCGGCGGCACGATCCTGCTGGAGGCGCATCGCGGCATCGAACAGATCACGCTGGACGCCGGCGCGGGCCACCTCAAGGACAGCATCATGCCGCGCTATGCCGAGTTGATCTACAACGGCTTCTGGTATTCGCCGGAACGTGAAATGCTGCAGGCCCTGATCGACAAGTCCCAAGAGCATGTGTCGGGCACCGTGCGCCTGAAACTCTACAAAGGCGTCGCCCGCACCGTGGCTCGCTGGTCCGATCACAGCTTGTATTCCGAAAAGCATGTGACCTTCGAGGACGATGCCGGCGCCTACGACCAGAAAGACGCCGCAGGCTTCATCCGCCTGAACGCCCTGCGCCTGAAACTGATCGCGACGCGGAATGCGAGAGTGGCGAAGAAGGGGTAATCCCCTCATTTTCTGTCCATAAATATCCTCGGGGGGTCCGGGGGGCAGACAGCCCCCCGGCCTGTCCACAAAACTTCACGCCAGAAACCGCAGCACCACCCCGGCCACC
>Ga0105046_10009267_pt1 | contig 15404 bp, 17 predicted proteins | sample MAT03_FD_78385 | JGI IMG/M metagenome (GOLD analysis project Ga0105046, IMG submission 78385) | Freshwater microbial communities from Lake Fryxell liftoff mats and glacier meltwater in Antarctica - MAT-03 (megahit assembly) | ecosystem: Environmental > Aquatic > Freshwater > Ice > Liftoff...
CCGAGACCGCGCTCATGGGGCTGAGCTTGACCTTGGGCTGCGCTTTCATGGCATGGCCGTAAATAATTTCGAAGGTCAGCACGAGCCTGCCATCGGCCTGGCGCGGCAAATGCTCTTGAAGCGTGCGCAGCAGCCTGGCCTTCCAGGCGCGGCCGCGCAGGGCAGGAAAACGCTGGGGATGGAAATTGCGTCCGAGTTCGCGCAACTCCTGCACCAGGCGTTCGGGCGTCTCATAGGTCAGCGTGATGCGCTCCATGTCCATCACCGGCTCGGCAAAACCGGTCTGCACCAGCATGTCGCCCCAGTCGTGCATGTCGGTCAGCTGATGGCCGGCCGGCGGCCAGCCGAGCGCCTGGTAGATCTCGCGCAGTTCGCGCGTGGTGTCCGGCCCCAAGCTGGAAAACATCACAAAGCCGCCAACCTTCAGCGCCTGGTGCCACTGCGCCAGCAGCGCCTGCGGGTCGGCCGCCTCATGCAGCGCCATGTTGGCCCAGAGCATGTCCACGGCAGCCGGCGGTGGTGCTTCGAAACGCAGGGCGGGTGCTGTCCAGCGCTTCGGGTGCCACCACGGCCACACTATGTTTTTGATAGCTGCTTGCGCCCGTTCCGCATGGGCTTCAAGCACAAAACATGCTGAATCCGGGTACATGCCAGCAAGTTGGCGATGCGTCTGCAAGCCGCCCCGCACCGCGCCCCAGTGGAGCCAGGCCTGCGGCTTGAGCTTGATCCACTGCAGCCTGTCGAGCATGCGCCGCGCCACTTCCTCGTGCAACCACGGCGAAACGGCAGGTGCCACACGCTGCCACCGGGCAACGGCAATCGGATCAAGGGTGGGTGGGCGTTCTGTGGGCATAAAGGGGCACGAAAGGAAGCGCAGAGTATATTGACACGATGTTGCTGCGCCTGCTTCATCCGGTTTCTCCGTCTTCGATGCTGCATACCCTGGCCAGCCAGTGTGCTGTCTGCCACAGCTGGCCGGCGCGCCGCGTCTGCGCGCCCTGCGCAGCGCGCTTTGGCCAGCCGCTGGCACGCTGCAGCACCTGTGCACTGGCCCTGCCCACCGACTTGTCGCCGGGACTCGGCGCGCCCTCGCTGCAATGCGCGGCCTGTGTGCGCCAGCCGCCGCTGAACGCCTGTTTTGCCGCGATGCCTTACGCCTACCCGTGGTCAGACCTGGTCGTCAGCTACAAATTTGGTGGCGACCCGGCCTGGTCCGCCATTTTTGCCGGCTTTATGCTGCAGGTCCCTGGCGTCAGCGCGGCCCTGGCGAGCCTGGAGAGGGCCGACCTGCTGGTCCCGCTGCCCCTGTCGGCCGAGCGGCTGCAATCACGTGGTTTCAACCAGGCCTGGGAACTGGCCAAACAGCTCGCGCGGCAAAGCGGCACCCGCGCCGCAAGCGATGCCCGGCTGCTGCTGCGCATCCGCGACACGCAGCCGCAGGCACAACTCAAGCGTGAAGCCCGCCTGGAAAACGTCAAGGGTGCATTTGTCGTCGATCCCTTGCGCGTGCAGGCGATTAACGGGCGCCGTGTGCTGCTGGTCGATGACGTGATGACCAGCGGCGCGTCGCTGTTTGCCGCTGCACAGGCGCTGCGCGACGCCGGTGCGGCAGCAGTCAGTGCGGTGGTCTTTGCGCGCACTGGAAGTGGAGCCCCCACGGTCGCTCACTGCGTGTAGCTTCCTGCCCCCCTGGGGGGCCGCTGCGCCTGCGGACTGGCGGAACTGGAGCCCCCACGCTTGTCGCTGCGCGTACTGCGCTGCCCCCCGAGGGGGCGCTGCGCCTGCGGACTGGCAAAGCCAGATCTGCGGCCCCGGCTGGTATCAAGAGCCCCCACGCTCGTCACTTCGTATACTGCACTGCCCCCTGAGGGGGGGCTGCGCCTGCGGCCCTGGCTTGAATGCAGAGCCCACACGCTTGTCGCTTCCCTGTTGCGCTGGCCTTGGGTCAGGCGGCGACAATCGGGCCATGTTCAATATCGTCCTCGTCGAGCCCGAAATCCCGCCGAACACCGGCAACGTGATCCGGTTGGCCGCCAACACCGGCTGCCGCCTGCATCTGGTCGAACCGCTGGGTTTTTCGATGGACGACAAACACATGCGGCGCGCCGGGCTGGACTACCACGAGTACGCCGAACTCAAGCGCCATGCGGACTGGGCCTCTTTTCTGGCGACCGAGCAGCCGCACCCGCAGCGGCTGTTTGCCCTCACCACGCGCGGCACGCGGTTTGTGCACGATGCGCAGTTCTTGCCCGGTGACTGGCTGGTCTTCGGCGCGGAAACACGGGGCCTGTCACCAGAGGTTCGTGAGGCTTTCGCGGCGCAGCAATGCCTGAAGCTGCCCATGCTGGCCGGCCAGCGCAGCCTGAACCTGTCCAACGCGGTAGCGGTGACGGTGTTTGAAGCCTGGCGGCAAAACGGCTTTGCCACACGGCTCGCCGCAAGCGCCTGAGCAGATTCAGCGCGTCGGCCCGGCCTGCGGCGAAAATTCCGCCAGAAAGTCCAGGAAAGCCCGGGTCCGCGCCGGCATGCACTTGCGTGTGGGCAAGGCCGCGTAAATCGTGAAGTGGCCGAAAAGCCAGTCGCGCAGCACATGCACCAGCGTGCCGCGGGCCAGGTGCGGCACCACCAGCAGGCGCGACAAAAAGGTCGCGCCGGCGCCGACAACGCACCTGAGCAACAAACCACTTTTATGAACATGCAGACACGTGCGGAAGTGCGCGCCACCGCAGCGGCCGCTCAAAAAGGCCCTGTGACGGCCAGCAGCAGCGCCGTCCAGCGTGGCGCGCATCAGGGTCTCGCTGTAGTTGGCCAGCAGCACCGGCTTGATGTCCACCACCGCCTCCCGGTCGCCCTTCTCGGGGTTGATCACGGCAACGCAGAAAATAAGTAAAAACCCTATAATTCTCGTTTCCCCGCTTGGAAGCCGAGATCCGGCTGACGGGCAGCGTCTTCAACTTCTCCACGGTTCACGAGACCGGCGGCGTACTTTCCTTCTCATCATGGTTTTTTCCATTTTTGCCGTGCGGCAGCCGTCCCCGCCCGTGTGTTTGACGCTTGAACAGATCCGTGATCGGCTGTACCAGACGCTCAGTGACTGCAGGGACATGAGCGCCCAGCGCACCATCTACCGCATCAATGTGGCGGCCACACCGCCGGAGCTATGGCTCTTGCGCAGCGACCTGCACCAATGCATCGCGCGGGTGCATGACCAGGCTGAAGCGACCCGGCGCATCAACGCCGTGCTGGACGCCTTTGAGGGCTGGGTGCCGCCGCAGCAGCTCACCCGCATCCCGGTCGCTCAGGGATAACGCCTGACCAGCGATTCGGCCACGCACACCGGCTTGGCCGAGCCTTCGCGTTCAACCAGCACTTCCCAAGTCATCTGCACGCCGTTGTTGTCGATGGGCTCGCAGGCCAACAGTTTCATGCGCGCGCGCAGGCGGCTGCCGACCGGCACTGGCGCCGTGAAGCGCACCTTGTTCAGGCCGTAGTTCACGCCCATGCCGCTTTGCACGATCTCGAACGAGGACTCGAAAAACTTCGGCAGCAGCGACAGGGTCAGAAAACCATGCGCGATCGGTCCGCCAAAAGGCCCGGCTTTGGCTTTTTCAGGGTCCACATGGATCCACTGGTGGTCGCCGGTGGCTTCGGCGAACAGATCCACCTGGGCCTGGGTAACCGTGAGCCAGTCGCTGACGGCGACTTCCTGGCCGACACAGGCCGCGAGTTCGGAAAGGGTCTGGAAGGTTTTCATGCGCTCACTGGTCCAGCCAACGGCAGATCCCGGCCCACTGCTCCAGATCTTTTTCAACCCGGCCGGGCGCCACATCGAACAGTGTCAGCCCCCGGGCGGCCAGGTGGATGTAGTTCTGCGTGTCGCGCACATAACCAAGCACCGGCAGGCCCAGGCTCTCGACAAAGCTGCGCAGCTTGTCGGCGGCGATGGTGCGTGAATCGACCCGCATGCCGACAATGCCGACCTGCACCTTGCCGGCGCTTCGGTGATCGGCCAGCTGGTCCAGGAAGGTGCGCGTCGCAAAGATGTCAAACACGCTGGGCTGCAGCGGCACGATGACCTTGTCGGCCAGTTTGACCACGTCATTGAAACGCCAGCCATGCAGGCCGCCGGGCGTGTCCAGCACCACATGGGTCGTGCCCTTGGGCGGCTTGACGATCAGGTCGGCGTTGACATCCCAGGTCACGATGGGCCGCGCGGCTGGCGGGCGCAACCCGAGCCAGAGCCGTGACGACTGCTGGCGATCCGCATCGCCGAGCATGACCGCATGGCCCTGGCTGGCGAAGTAACCGGCAACATTGGTGGCCAGTGTCGTTTTACCGACGCCGCCCTTCGGATTCGCAATCACAACCACAGGCATGAAAATCTCCCGATGTTTGAGCGCTATGGTAACGGCAGCCGCGCCACAGGCCAAACCGCAGCCGGGACGCCAACATACGCCGTGCAGCGGCAACCACAGCCTCCAGCCCCAAAATCTTCAATAAAATCAGGCTCCAGCCCTTGCAGGATGGGCGCAGTCAGCTCCTCTTTTGATAGCAACACAGTTCGGCAACCGTCCCTGCAGCTCAGTTGCGCCCGTCGCGGACGTCCTGGCGTTGCTTGTCCTGTTCGCGGCGCTCCACGCAGGTCGGGTGATTTCTGAACCCCGGCCTGGCACACTGCTCGTTCATGCAGATCTGGAACCCCAGCAGCACGCGGTTTTCACAGGCTTGCTTGGGATTCGACGGCGCTGCCGCCGCAACGGACCGCTCCACTGGCGCGGCCGTGCCGGGCTCTCCCACCAGTGGTTTGGCGGCCACCGTCGGCTGCGGAACCGCTGGTTTTTCGGCAGGCGGCGTGCGCTCAGGCCGTTTGGCCACAGGTTTCGCCACAGTTGCAGCAGGCGCTGCTGAAGAGGCCGGCCCGGCTGGCACCGTTGCCATCGCGGACGCGGCTGGCAGGGCTGCCGGGCTGCCATCCGCAGCGACGGCAGCAGCAGGTGTTGCCGCAGCACCCCCGTCCGGCACCGCCGGGCCGGACACGAACTTGAAAGTCAGCCCGGCCAGCACCAGCAAGGCCGCGCCGGCCACGGCATACACCGGCATCCTGGATGAGGCAGGCACGGCTGCGGCTGCCGGCGGCTTCGGTGGTGGGGGCGGGAGCAAAACCCCTGCTGGCTGCGGCGCGGCGGGCACCGGTCCCGGCTGCAGTTCCCGCTGCGCTTGCGGCTCCGGTTCCGGTTGCCGCTCCGGTTCCGGGATATTTGGCAGCGCTGGCGCTGCGGGCGCTGGCGCTGCATGCTCCGCAGACAGCGGGGCCGTCACGGGCGGCTGCGGGACCGGCTCGACCAGACGTGTCGCATCCGCATCCTGCGCAGCGGCGTCCCCTCCGGGGCTGCTGCCGCTTCGCGCAGCAGCAGCAGCAGCAGCAGCAGCGGCAGCGGCAGCGGCAGACGCCATGGTGTTTTGCGACTGCAGACGGGTCCAGTCGGTTTCGCCGTCCCGGGCCGCCGTCCGGGTGCCCGAGTCTTCGGCGAGGCTGCCACCCAGCTTTTTCAAGCGCCGGCGCGCCAGGTCGGCATAAATGCCCGACGGAAACCGCTCGAGAAAACCGTCCAGGTCCTCGATGTCCTCGGAGTCCTTGATGTCTTTCCAGTAGACCAGCTCCAGCTCCTGTGTCACGGTGGAGCCGCTGTCGGTGCCTGACGAGCTCACCTTCAGCGCCGAGCCGCCGGCACGTGATCGCTGCTGGCCGGTGTCCGTGGCGTTGCCGCCGCGGCGGCCGGGCTGGCTGACGGGGGGAACAACGGTCGGGTCTGTGGCCTGGCCGCTGGCTTCCTGCAAGGCCTGCACAAATTCCTGGGCCGACGCAAAACGCAGGTCGCGTTTTTTGGTCAACGCACGCGCCACCACCGCGTCCATCGCTGGCGGCAACTGGGGGTTGATCGAACTGGGCGCGGCCGGCGCATGGCCGACAATTTGCTGGATGATGGCGAAGTCGGTATCTCCATCGAAAGGCCGTTTGCCAGTGAGCAACTGGTAGAGCACGATGCCCACCGCGAACAGGTCGGAGCGCGCATCCACGGGCTGGCCCTGCACCTGCTCGGGCGACATGTATTTGAGCGTGCCCACCATGGACCCCTGGGTCCGGGTGGCTTCACCGGAATCCTGGATGCGGGCCACGCCGAAGTCGGTCAGCTTGACGCGGCCACTCGCCTCGATCAGCAGGTTGGCGGGTTTGACATCACGGTGCACGATGGACTGCCGGTGCGCGTATTCCAGCGCCGAAAGCAGTTCGCGCATCATGCCCAGCGTCTGCTCCAGCGAATAACGCTTGCCGCCGTCAAGGTGGTGCTTGAGGTCTTCGCCCTGGATGAACTCCATGACCAGGAAAGCGATGTCGCCGTGCCGGTCCGAGTCGTACACGCTGACGATGTTGGGGTGCTGCAGGCGCGCCGCCGAGCGTGCCTCGGTGCGAAAACGCGCCTCGTATTCGGCGGCGGCTTCTTCAGACAGGTTTTCGACCTTGATGGTCTTGATCGCCACGCGGCGGTCCAGGTTGGGATCGCGCGCTTCATAGACCAGGCCCATCGCGCCCTTGCCCAGCACGCGGATGATGTCGTAACGACCAAGCTTGTTCAGGCTCATGGAAAAGGCAATCGGCGCAATACGTCTTGAAACAAAAAAAGATTCTAGCTTGCTGTGCCGGGGCTACAGGGCCTGGACAGCCTCAGCTGCTGATGGAAAAACTGATCAGCGGGCTGCCGTCCTTGCGCTCGCAGCCCGCGCTGATCTGGCCGCTGCCGACCAGATAACACTCGGTGCGGCGCAGCACCACCGCATCGCTCTGGTTGCCGAAATACACCCAGGTGCCATAACTCGACGCATCGCTGAGCACGAACTGCCCGCCGCGCCACTCCAGCATGGCGTGCATGCGCGATACGCGCGGATCGTTCAGCGCCAGCGAGGCGCCGGCACCACGCCCGATGGAGATGGCGAGGCTGCTGGCGTCGATCTGCACGGTTTGATCGCCAGCGACCAGTTCCAGCACCTGCGGCGAAACACTGGACGCCATCGAGCGCCCCATCATGGTCGCGTCTTCGTCGCGGCCCGTTTGCCATTCCACGCGGTACACATGGCTGGCTTCGGCGCGCCCGCGCAGGTGCATGGGCCCGAGGCTGCGCAGGGACGACTGCTGCAAGGGCCCCAGCGCCGACCAGACGCTTTGCGTGGTGAGAATTTGCGCGGCACCGGCCAGATCGGCCAGGCGTGCCGCCGAATTGACGGTGTCGCCAAAACAGTCGCCGTCGATCTCCACGACTTCGCCCGATTCGATGCCCATCTGCATCTGCACCGGCGCGCCGCTGCCGCCGGCGCGTATCGGTTTTTCAAGAAAGCGCTTCTGGATGCTGATGCAGGCCGCCAGCGCATCCCCTTCATGAGGAAACACGACAAACAGCCCGTCCCCAAGCAGCTTGACGACGCGGCCGCTGTGCTGCTCGAACACCTGGCTCAGGGCCCCGACCAGTTGCGTGACAAAACGCGAGGCGGTTTCGTCGCCCAGCCGCTCGAACATGCTGGTACTGCCCACGAGGTCGGCAAAAACGACGGTGGTCATGCGGGTGCCGCCGCAAACAAACGGACAAGGAAAACAGCCGCGCGGCCGGTGCCCGGCAGTGACACGTAAGCATTTGTTCTCATGCCGGGATTTTCACCGAAATCGCCGGATTCTCCTTGTGACCTTTTTCCGCCGCGCGGAAAACCCGCCCCGAGCGCCAGCCGGTCTACCGGATTTTTAGTGAAATCCGTCCCACAGCAGCTTGACGCCGGTGAGAAACATGCCGAGGTACAGAATCCGGTAAAACAGCACCGGGCTGATGCGCCGCGCCAGGCGCACCCCCATCCACACGCCCAGCGGTGCCAGCGGCAACAGCACCAGCGAGGTCGCCATGTTGCGCATGTCCAGCAGGCCCAGCCAGGCATAGGGCAGCCATTTGGACAGGTTGATGACAAAAAAGAAAAAGGCCAGCGTTGCGGTGAAGGTCACGGGCGGCAGCCGCAGCGGAATCACGTAGGCACTGAGCGGCGGCCCACCGGCGTGGGCGATAAAACTTGTGAACCCGGAGGTCACCGCAAGCACGCCACCGAGCCAGCGCGGCGGCGGCGCACTGCCCGGCTTGGGCGGAAACAGCAGGCGTTGCGCCAGAAACAGCAAGGTGAAAGCGCCCACGATGCCGGCCACGGTATTGGCGGGCAGCACCTTGAACAGCAGCATCCCCGTCAATGTTCCCACCAGGCCGAAGGGAACGAGAAACTTGACCAGCCGCATGTCGAAGTCCTTGCGGAAAGCGGCCATGCCCAGCAGGTCGATCAGCAGCAAAATCGGCATCAGAATGGCCGCCGCCTGCGGCACCGTGACCGCCAGCGCCATCAGCGGCACGGCCAGCGAGCCGAAACCCGCACCGAACCCACTTTTGCTCACACCCATCATGATGACGGCGGGAATCGCCACGGCGTAGAAAAAAGGGTCGGTGATGAGAGGAAAGGTCACGGGCAAGGTCGGCAGCTATAAGAAAGAACACCAGGAATAAAGCCTGGAGAAGCCGCCGATTATCATGCCCAGCGGCGCGTTGCGGCTGCGGCCGCTGGACACCCCGCAGCAGCGTCACACCGGCTGTTCATGCGTCAAATTGGCCTTCAGCCCTTGTCCCACGGGCGCAAACAGCTATCTATTTAATAGCAACCCCGCCCTGCGCCTACCAGGCCGCCAGCCCATCTGCTGGGCCACAAAGCCATCGAACGCCGTCAGCAGGGGGAGAAACTTTTCGTCGTCGCTTTCGAGCTGGGCCAGCGCCGCGCACGTGGCCTCCAGCGTGGACAACTGCTGGGGCTTGTGGGCCTGGCGGATCCGGTAGTTCGACGGCGGCATGTCCCGCAACGCGAGGCGGGGCAATTGCTGCAGCAGCGGGTTGAGGTAAAGCATCTTGCGGCTCTTGCGCCACGTGCCGTCAAGCACGATCAGGCGCACTTGCGAAGGCTCACGCCGGGGAGAAGGCTCGCGCAGGGCGGCGGGTGCCCGCAGCTCGTCCCCGCCGGTGTCCACCGTGTCGGGATAAAGCAGGAGGGTGTGCCTGGGTCGGCCCTCAGCGGCATCCGCATCGGCCAGCACCCCGTGCATGTGAAACACCTCGCCGGTCAGCAGGCGGCTGCCCGGCAAGCTCAGGTGCAGCAGGCGCGCGCTGCCTTTGGCCTGCGTCACCTCCATCGGATGCTGCAGGATCAGCACCTCCACCTCATGGGCCACCGGCGTGATCCAGCGGCAGATGCAGCTGCTCTGCGGCCGCAGGCAAAACGTGCAGCTCTCGCGTCGGCTCACCGGCCGATCGCCGCCAGATAGGCCTGGCGCGTGTCCGGGTCCACGGATTGCAGAAGCTGCTGATAAGGCGTCTGGTGTCGGGCCAGCGTGCGCGCGGAGGCGACGGCCTTGGACCGGCAATACCAGTGACAGGTGTGCTGCATTAGAAACAGCTCGGCCGACAAGGTGTAGGCCTTGTCACGGGCCGAACGGCCGGCTGCATTTTTTACAACGCGGCTGATGCCTTGCGCATGGACGGCCAGGGCCTGGCGCATGTCAAAGGTGTTGGCAGGAAAAAAGCGGTCTGCCTCCGGCAAAAAAACCGGCAGCCTGCTGACCCGGGCGTCGCCCTCATCCACCGCCGAAAAGTCAGCGGCAAAGCGCTCGAACTGCTCGCATAGCTGCACCTCGGACGAGGCCAGCATGTTCCATATCTGGCTCTGGCGCTCCGGGTCTTTTTCTCCCAGCGCGCGCAAGTAACCTTCGGTCAGGCTTTCCATGAGTTTTTCGACCTGGTATTTGCCGAGATGGCTGCCCAGCAAGGCAATGCGTCTGGCCTGGGCTTTCGATTTCAGCTGGTAAGTGGCAAAGGCGGCCAGCATCAGCAAGAGGACAAAAATTTCCATCGCAGCAGAGGTCCGTAACAACAAGGCCCCAGTGTAGTAGGTGGCCGCGCGCAACATACAACGACGCCGCAGCGTTGCGACGTGCAGGGAAACCCAAATTCGGGCAACATGCCCGCATGACCGATTCAAGCCCCGATTCAAGCCCCGATTCAAACCTTTACGTGCCGCCAAAAATCTGGCAATCCCCGCCATCCAGCGGCGGCCGCTTCGCCAGCATCAACCGGCCCGTGGCTGGCCCCACGCATGACAAGGAACTGCCGGTGGGCAAGCACCCGCTGCAGCTGTATTCGCTGGGCACACCGAATGGCGTCAAGGTCACGGTCATGCTGGAAGAACTGCTGGCGCTCGGCCACAGCGGTGCAGAGTACGACGCCTGGCTGATCCGCATCCACGAGGGCGACCAGTTCGGCAGCGGCTTCGTGGCGGCCAACCCGAACTCGAAGATTCCCGTGCTGGTGGACCACAGCGAGCCCGCGCCGCTGCGGGTGTTCGAGTCCGGCGCCATCCTGCAGTACCTGGCGGAAAAGTTTGGCGCCTTTTTGCCCACAGACCGCGCACCGCGCGCGGAATGCCTGGCCTGGCTCAACTGGCTGATGGGCAGCGCGCCCTTTCTGGGCGGCGGCTTCGGCCACTTCTATGCCTACGCCCCCAGCAAACTCGAATACCCGATTGACCGCTACGCGATGGAAGTCAAGCGCCAGCTCGACGTGCTGGACCGCCGCCTGGCCGAGGTGCCGTATCTGGCGGGGGACGACTACACGATCGCCGACATGGCGGTCTGGCCCTGGTACGGTGCCCTGGTCAAGGGCCAGCTGTATGAAGCTGGCGAGTTTCTGCAGGTCGAAACCTACACCCATGTGCTGCGCTGGACCAACGAGATCGCGCAACGGCCCGCCGCCCGACGCGGACGCATGGTCAACCGTGTCTTCGGCGAACCAGCCAGCCAATTGCACGAGCGCCACGACGCCAGCGACTTTGACACGCGCACCCAGGACAAGCTGGCGCCATGATCACCCTGTACGACTGCGCCACCGCTCCCAGCCCGAGGCGTGCCCGCATCCTGCTGGCTGAAAAAGGGATAGTGCACGAAACCGTTCAGATCGATCTGCGGACCCGCGAGCAGATGGGCGAAGCCTACCGCCGGATCAACCCGCAGTGCACCGTGCCTGCGCTGTGTACCGACGAAGGCGCCCTGCTCACCGACAACGCCGCGATTGCCGCCTGGCTGGAGGCGCACTGCCCCCAGCCGCCGCTGCTGGGCAGCACCGCACTGGAAAAAGCCGAGGTGGCCAGCTGGCAGTGGCGCATCGAGTTTGAAGGCCTGGCGGCGATTGCAGAGTGCCTGCGCAACAGCTCGCCGGCCATGACCAACCGCGCCTTGCCCGGGCCGGTGGACTACGCGCAGATTCCAGAGTTGGCGCAACGCGGACTGGCGCGCGTGCAGCAGTTTTTTGCGACGCTCAATGAGCGGCTGGAAGGGCGCGATTTTGTGGCCGCCGACCAGTTCAGCATTGCCGACATCACCGCCGTGGTGGCGGTGGACTTTGCCCGCGTCGTCAAGGTCAAGCCCGGCGACCAGCACCCGCACCTGGTGCGCTGGCGCGCGGCGATGGCGCAACGGCCTTCGATGGCACTTTAGCGACGCGTCAGGGCGCTGCTGCGACCGCCTCTATCCAAAAGACAAACAGGCGGCCCGACGCACACGCACCGCAACACGCCGCCTCTTTTGCTACTATTTCAATAGCGCCTTGCACAAGCAGCACGTGGGCTACAGCCTGTTTTTATGCCAAGTCCGGAGCAAACCGGATCCGCTCACACCCGTTCCAGTACCAGCGCAATCCCCTGCCCCACGCCGATACACATGGTGCACAGGGCATAACGCCCGCCGGTGCGGTGCAGCTGGTTGACCGCCGTGGTGATCAGGCGTGCGCCCGACGCGCCCAGCGGATGGCCCAGCGCAATCGCGCCACCGTTCGGATTCACGCGTGCATCGTCGTCCTGCAGTCCCAGCAGGCGCAGCACCGCCAGGCCCTGGGCGGCAAAAGCTTCGTTGAGTTCGATCACATCCATCTGCGCCAGGCTCAGACCCGTCAGCGTCAGTACTTTTTCAGTGGCAGGTGCCGGGCCTATGCCCATGATGCGTGGCGGCACGCCGGCGGTCGCCATACCGACGATGCGCGCACGCGGCGTGAGACCGTTCTGCTTCGCGGCCTCTTCGTTGGCGATCAACAGCGCACAGGCGCCGTCGTTGATACCCGAGGCGTTGCCGGCCGTGACGCTGCCGTCAGGCCGCACCGCGCCCTTGAGTTTGGCCAGCGCTTCCATCGATGTTTCGCGCGGATGCTCGTCCTTGCTGACCACCACCGGATCGCCTTTTTTCTGCGGGATGCTGACCGGCGTGATCTCGGCGTCAAAAAAGCCGGACTTCTGCGCAGCGACGGCCTTCAGTTGCGAGGCCAGCGCCATCTTGTCCTGGTCTTCGCGGCTGATCTTGTACTCCAGAGCGACGTTTTCTGCCGTTTCGGGCATGGCATCGGTGCCGTATTTTTCTTTCATGAGCTTGTTGACGAAGCGCCAGCCGATGGTGGTGTCGTACATCTGCGCGGCGCGGCTGAAGGCGCTTTCGGCCTTGGCCATCACAAACGGCGCGCGGCTCATGCTTTCAACACCGCCAGCAATCATCATGCGGGCCTCGCCTGCCTTGATGGCGCGGGCCGCTGTACCCACCGCGTCCATGCCCGAGCCGCACAGGCGGTTGATGGTGGCACCGGGCAGCTCCAGCGGCAGGCCGGCCAGCAGCGTCGCCATGTGCGCCACGTTGCGGTTGTCTTCGCCGGCCTGGTTGACGCAGCCGTAGATCACGTCGGTCACGGCCAGCCAGTCGACATTCGGGTTGCGCGCCATCAAGGCCTTGAGCGGCACGGCGGCCAGGTCATCGGTGCGTACGCTGCTGAGCGCGCCGCCGTAACGGCCGAACGGGGTGCGGATCGCGTCGCAGATAAAAGCTTGGCTTGTCATGGGGGTTCTCTCTTCCGTTCGCACTGAGCCTGTCGAAGTGCTGGCGCGTAGGTTCTGAAGGCTTCGACAGGCTCAGCCCGAACGGGAAACCGGTGGATAAAGAATATCAGGTGATTAAGGCAACCGGCAGGCCGAGCAGTTTTGCCAGCTCGGCGTGTTCCAGACCATCGACTTTATCAATCAGCCGCAGGCCTTGCGGCGTGCATTCCAGCGTCGCCAGCTCGGAGTAGATGCGTTTGACGCAGCCAATACCGGTCAAGGGGTAACTGCAGGTCTTGACCACCTTGCTTTCGCCTTTTTTGGTCAGCAGGTCCATCATCACCCAGGTTTGCCGCGCACCGATGGCGAGGTCCATGGCGCCGCCAACGGCAGGAATGGCGCCGGGTTCGCCGGTGCTCCAGTTGGCCAGGTCACCGGTGGCAGAGACCTGGAAAGCGCCCAGCACGCAGATGTCCAGGTGCCCTCCGCGCATCATGCCAAAGCTGTCGGCATGGTGGAAAAAAGCACCGCCCTTGAGCAGGGTCACCGGTTGCTTGCCGGCATTGATCAGGTCGTAGTCTTCGTCGCCCTCGGCCGGGGCCGGGCCCATGCCCAGAATGCCGTTCTCGCTGTGCAGCAGCACCTCGCGGCTCGCAGGAATGTGGTTGGCCACCAGCGTCGGCATGCCGATGCCCAGGTTAACGACAGCGCCTTCAGGGATGTCCTGCGCCACGCGGGCGGCGAGCTGGTCCTTGCTTCTTCTCTGATAACTCATGGTCATGCTGCCTGTTTGAAACCACCGGCCTGCGTGGCGACACGGTCGATCTTCACGATCTGGTGAACATAAATGCCCGGCGTGACGATATGTTCGGGGTCCATCGCGCCGAGTTCGGCGATCTCATGCACGGTCGCCACCGTGAGCCTGGCGGCGGTGGCCATCACCGGCCCGAAGTTGCGCGCCGCCTTGCGGTACATCAGGTTGCCCCAGCGGTCGCCGCGTTCGGCCTTGATCAGTGCCACGTCGCCGTAAATCGGCATCTCCAGTACATACCCCTTGCCATTGATCTCGCGGGTTTCCTTTGGCGTGCCGTCATTGTTTTTGGCCATTTCGGTGCCATAACCCGTTGGCGAGAAAAAAGCACCTATGCCGGCGCCCGCAGCACGTATGCGCTCAGCCAGGTTGCCTTGCGGCACCAGTTCGAGCTCCAGCTTGCCGGAGCGATACAGCTCGTCGAAGACGTAGCTGTCGGCCTGGCGCGGAAAGCTGCAGATGATCTTGCGCACCCGCCCGGTCTTGAGCAAGGCGGCCAGCCCGGTGTCGGCATTGCCGGCGTTGTTGTTGACGACCGTCAGGTCTTTGGCACCCTGCGCAATCAGGCCATCGATCAGTTCACCCGGGATGCCGGCCGTGCCGAAGCCGCCTATCAGAACGGTGGCCCCGTCCTGCACACCGGCCAGCGCCTCGGCGATGGACCGGGCTATCTTGTTGATCATGAAGCTTTGTCTCCGCAATAAAACCCAGGAACGTGGCGATTTCATTTGTTCTTATAGAGAACAAATGTTCGTATAATGAATTTTAGGAGATTTTGTCAGCCATGGCAATTGCGGCATCGCCCCTGAGCAGCAGCACCCGGCCCGGTCCCGTGCCGGGCGACAGTTATGTGCAGTCGTTTGCACGCGGTCTGGAGGTGATCCGCTCCTTCAGCGCGCAGTCGCCCCGGCAAACCCTGAGCGAAGTGGCAGTCCGCAGCGGCTTGAGTCGCGCCGGCGCCCGGCGCATTCTGCTGACCCTGCAGACCCTGGGCTATGTGGACAGCGACGGCAAATATTTCTCGCTGACCGCGCGCATTCTGGATTTGGGCTTTGCCTACCTGTCGTCGATGCCAATCTGGAACCTGGCCGAGCCGGTGATGGAAAACCTGGCCGGAGAAGTCCGGGAGTCGTGCTCGGCCGCCGTGCTGGAAGGCACCGACATTGTGTACGTGCTGCGTGTATCGACCCACAAGATCATGAGCATCACGCTGGGCGTGGGTTCGCGCCTTCCGGCCTATTGCACATCCATGGGGCGGGTCCTGCTGGCGGCCTTGCCCGAAGACAAGGCCATGACCTGCCTGAAGGCGTCCCGGCCTGAAGCGCTGACGCGCCACACGGTGACAGACCTCGAAGCCCTGCGCCAGAAAATCGCGCAGACGCGCAGGCAGGGCTGGTGCCTCGTCAACCAGGAGCTCGAAGAAGGCCTGGTGTCCATGGCCGCGCCGATTCGGGACCGGGCTGGCCGCACCGTGGCGGCCCTCAACATCAGCGGTCAGGCCAACCGCACCAGCGCCAGGGCGATGCAGGAGACCATGCTTGGCCCCCTGCTGGCGGCGGCGCAGACGATCTCGCGCCTGCTGGCCGTTCAAAGCAACTGATTTGGGCAATTTCCCGACCGG
>Ga0105046_10009269_pt1 | contig 15404 bp, 15 predicted proteins | sample MAT03_FD_78385 | JGI IMG/M metagenome (GOLD analysis project Ga0105046, IMG submission 78385) | Freshwater microbial communities from Lake Fryxell liftoff mats and glacier meltwater in Antarctica - MAT-03 (megahit assembly) | ecosystem: Environmental > Aquatic > Freshwater > Ice > Liftoff...
AGGATCGTTCTTGATTTTGCCCATCGAGATGCAGATCAGTGTGTCGTGCGCATCGTGGTCTTCGGCCATCAGAAAGTGCGCATCGTTGTCGCAGACCAGCGGCGCGCCGACCTCGCGGGCCAGGCGGATCAAGTCCGGGTTTATCGCGTTCTGCTCGGCGACGTGGTGCTGCAGCTCGACGTAGAAGCGCGGGGCGGGGCCCGCGTTGAAGACGCGGTGGTGCCACCGGGCGCTCTCGAGCGCGGCGAGGCGGAACTTCTCGTCCCCCGAGCGGTGGAAGGCGAGGAGGTGGTCGCCGATCTCCGAGCCCAGGTGCCCGTTGATGGCGATGAGGCCCTCGGCGTGCGCCTCGAGCAGTTCGCGGTCGATGCGGGGCTTGTAGTAGAAGCCGGTGAGGTAGGCCTCGCTGCAGAGCACGAGCAGGTTCCGCCAGCCGACGTCGTTCTCGGCGAGGAGGACGAGGTGATAGCCCCCCTCGCCGCCGCCGGAGTACGTGCGGTCGGTGCGGGGCTTGCCGGGGGGCGTGACGTACGCCTCGACGCCGAGGATCGGCTTGATCCCCTTCTCCTTGCACGCGGCGTAGACCGCCGCGGCGCCGAAGATGTTGCCGTGGTCGGTGACGCCCACGGCCTTCATGCCCAGCTCGGCGACGCGCGCGACCAGGCGGTCGACGCGGTTGCCCCCGTCCAGGAGGGAGTACTCGGTGTGGAGATGGAGATGGACGAACTCGCCCATCGAGGGGGGCCGCGCGGCGGCCGCGCCGGGCGCGGGGGCGGCACCGGTCGAGGCGGCATCGATGTTCGCGGGGATGATCTTGGCCATGTGCGGGAGACGCCTCGGGGCGTTCCGGGGAATCGTAGCGGACGCGATCGGCGGCGAGCGCGCGAGCGACAGCTTGTCCACGGCTCTGGGCCCCGGATGAGGGCATTTTCAACGCGGATGGCGTGGCGAGGGATCGCGAGATGGCGGGCATTGGATCCGGCGGAGCCGCGACCGTGAGGGAGCGGTGAAGCCCCTCGCGCGGGATCACGCCGTGCGTTCTTGATTCTCGAACGCGGAGGAGGCGGGGAGGACGAGGGCGCGGAACGGAGGTGTTCTCCCGCGCCGTTGTGCTCCCTCCGAGACCGCCGCGTTCGACCGCTCGTTGGATGAACAGCGGCGCGGATCGCGCGTGGGGGTTGGGCGTGGGGTGGCACCGCTCCCTTACGGTCGCGGCTCCGACGAGCGGATGCGTCGTTCCTTCCCCACTCTTTGCGCGGGTCGGGGGCGATCGGTTCCCTCCGCGGCATCGTCCGGGAATGTGGGCGTCGGCGACGATCGGGCGCATCGCGCCTCGGCGCACGCGTCGTGGTCGGCGCAGGCCGCGTATGGGCATGGGGCGTGGAGCCGCGTTCGCTCGCCGGAGCGCTGGGCGAATCGCACTGTTGTGGCACGCCCCGCACGGATGGGGGCCAGCACCGCACAACAGGAGAAGAGCCATGCGTACCACGACCATCCTCGCCGCCACGATCGTCGCCGCCGCCACCGCCGGGGCCGCCCACGCGGACATGGTGAACGTCAAGTTCGTCGGGACGGGCAAGGGGGAGAACGTCGCGATCGGTTGGGCCGGGGGCGCGATGAGCGTCTTCTCCGGGCAGCTCAAGCACCAGCTCTCGGGGGGCACGGGGATCGGCGCCGGCCTGAGCGGGACGTACGTCACCTACTGCACCGACCTGAACGAGCGCGTGACGAACGCGGTCAAGAGCTACTCGATCGTCCCCGTGAGCGCCACCCCGGGTTCGGTGCCGATGGGGGCGGCCAAGAGCGCGGCGATCGCGGACCTCTTCGGGTTCGCGGCGGGGGCGCAGTTGAACGGCTCGACGTCGAACGCGTTGGCCGCGGCATTCCAGCTCGCGGTGTGGGAGATCGTGCAGGACTACAACCCGATCGTGGGCCTGGCGAGCCTGAGCCTGACGGGGGGCTCGTTCACGGCGACCAAGACGAACGGAACGGCCCTGTCTGGGACGGTGCTGAGCGCCGCGGCGGGCCTGTTCGCGAGCATCGGGGCGGAGGCGAGCCCGACGCCGCTGATGGGCCTCACGAACGACGGGGCCCAGGACCAGGTGCTCCCGGGCGTCGTCCCCGCCCCGGGCACGATCGCCCTCGCCACGCTCGGCCTCGCGTGCGCCGGCCGCCGCCGCCGTTGATGCCGCCGAGGATCGACCGCTGTGTGTGACGGGGGAGGGGCGGGCGAAAGCCCGCCCCTCTTGTTGCGCGGGGGACGCCCGGCAGGGGCTTCCCTACGATCCCGACGTGCTTCCTCCGGGCGTGCTTCGGGATCGGCTGGCGAGCGTCCGCGACGGGGTCGGGGCCGCGGGGCGGCATCCGAACGTCATCGCGCGGCTGGGTCTCCTGCTGGGGCTCGGGGTCGGGGCGGTCCTGCTGATCCCGCTGTTGATCGTGGGGTTTGTCGCGATGCTGGTCTTCCTGGCCGCGCTGAAGGTGCGGGTGTGGTTGACGGGCGCGCGGGCGCCCAACGGCGCGCTCGACGGGCGGCGGAACGTGCGGGTGGTGCGGCGCGAGGAGTGACGCCGCGGTGACGCGCGGGTCAGGCCCCGGCCTGGGCCCGCCACGCCTCGACGAGGGCGCGGCCGGTCTCGCCGACGGCGCCATCGCCGATGGGCTCGGCCTCGACGGCGACTACGGGGAGCACGCCCCACGAGGAGTTGGTGAGCAGCACCTCGTCCGCCGCGAGCACGTCCTGGATGGTGAGCATGCGGCGCTCGACGGGCACGGCGCGGGCCGCGGCCCACTCCATCACCCAGCGGCGGACGACGCCGGGGAGGACCGGGGAGGGGAGGACGGCGCCGTCGCGCGTGTGGGGCGCGGGCCCGCCGGCGCGGCCGGCGCCCCCATCGGCGTCGGGATCGAGCTCGCCGGAGGCGACGGCCTCTTCTTCGCCCCGGGCGATGGGCGTCTGGAGGCGCCCGTCGCGGACGAGGAGGACGTTGCTGACGCACCCGCCCGCGAGGTGGTTGGTGACCTGGAAGACGAGCGCCTCGCCCGCGCGCTTGGCCGCGGCGGACTGGAGTTCGCGGAGGCGGGGCCAGTAGTTGAGGGTCTTGTGCCCTTGGAAGGGGTCGAGAGGATTGACGCGAAGGTCGGCGAGCACGACGCGCGTGCCGCGGGAGAACATCTCGTCGGGGTAGAGGGTGGCGGGCTGGGCGACGATGAGGAGCGTTGGGGAATGCTCGAGGGCCTCGGCGGCGGGCTGCGGGCGGCCGAGCATGTTGAGGTCGCCGCCGGTGATGGTGAGGCGGACGCGAAGCGCGCGGACACCCTCGCCGAGTTCGGCGAAGGCCTTGGCGACCGTGAGTTCCACGGCCTCGGCCAGGGCGGGGATGCGGAGTTGTTCGGAGAGGCCCAGCGCGCGGGCCGAGGCGGCGAGGCGCTCGAGGTGCGGGCGGAGGTGGATGACCGCTGGACCGGGCGGGGCCGCGTCGCCGTCGGGGGCGTCGTTGCGGTCCGGTGCGTCGTCGCCGTCACCGGGCGCGGCGGCGCGGACGGCCTTGAGCGTCTCGAAGAGGCCCACGCCGTGCTGGAGCCCGGCGTCGAAGGCGGAGACGACGGCCTCGTCGCGCGAGACGAAGCGGCCGTTGAGGAAGACGGTGGCCATGGGGGAGGGTAGAGCGCGGGGGGGACGCGGCGGATCGCTTCTGGCGGAGCCGCGACCGTGAGGGAGCGGTCCTTCCCTTGGCGCGATCACGGGCTCGGCGCTCAGGAGCCGGGATGTGGAGGAACGCGGATGGGGGAGGAACGGGGGCGGCGCGTGATCCTGCGCACTGGGGAGGACCGCTCCCTCACGGTCGCGGCTCCGTTGGAGGGGTCATCCCTTCTCGAAGACGAACGCCCCGCCCTGATAGTCCACGCGGATCGCGTCGCCCGCGCCGAACTCGCCCGCGAGCAGGCGTGAGGCGAGGGGATTCTCGATCCGCTGTTGGATCGCACGCTTCAGCGGGCGGGCGCCGAAACTTGGGTCCCAGCCTTCGCTCGCGAGCTGGGTCGCCGCGGCCTCGGTGAGGGTGATCGACATGCCCCGCTCGCGGAGGCGGCCGCGCAGGCGGTCGAGCTGGATGTCGACGATGCTCGCCAGGTTCTCGCGCCGCAACTGGTGGAAGACCACCACCTCGTCGATGCGGTTGAGCAGTTCGGGGCGCATGAAGCCCCCACCAGCGCCGGCGGCGAGCATGGCGTCGGTGACCTTTCCCGGCACGCCCGCGGCGTCGGCGACGGCGGCCATCGGGCCGCGGCGCAGAAGTTCGCGGACCTGCGCCTCGATCTCCCAGTCCGGGGCCTCGCGGGCGGTCATCTCCTGGATCTGCTGGCTGCCGATGTTGCTGGTCATGACGATGATGGTGTTCTTGAAGTCCACCGTGCGGCCCTGGCCGTCGGTCAGGCGGCCGTCGTCGAGCACCTGCAGCAGGATGTTGAAGACCTCCGGATGGGCCTTCTCGATCTCGTCCAGGAGGACGACGCAGTAGGGCCGGCGGCGGACGGCCTCGGTGAGCTGGCCCCCCTCGTCGTAGCCGACGTACCCCGGGGGCGCGCCGACGAGGCGGGAGACGGCGTGGCGCTCGCCGTACTCGCTCATGTCGATGCGGATCATGGCCTCGTCGGTGTCGAACAGGAACTCAGCCAAGGCCTTGCACGTCTCGGTCTTGCCCACGCCGGTGGGGCCCAGGAAGAGGAACGAGCCGATGGGGCGGTCAGGGTCGCCCAGCCCCGCGCGGCCGCGGCGGACGGCGTTGGCGACGGCGGTGAGCGCGTGCTCCTGCCCCACCACGCGCCGGCCGAGCTGCTCTTCCATCCGGGTCAGTTTCTCGCGCTCGCCCTCGACCAGGCGGGAGACGGGGATGCCCGTCCAGCGGCCGACGACCTCGGCGATGGCCTCGGCGTCGACCTCCTCCTTGACGAGCGCGGTGCCCGTGGCCTCGCGGGCCTCGAGGGCGCGCTCGGCCGAGGCGAGGCGGGCCTCGAGGTCGCGGATCTCTCCGTAGCGGAGGCGGGCCGCGGCCTCGAGGTCGCCCCGGCGCTGGGCCTGCTCGAGCTGCGTCCGCTTGGCCTCGATCTCGCCCTTGATCGCCTTCGCGGCGTCGAGGTCCTTCTTCTCCTCCGCCCAGCGGGCGGTCAGGGCGCGGTTGCGCTCGCCCAGCTCGGCCAGTTCGCGCTCGATCCGATCGAGCTCGCGCGCGGCGGGGCGCTCGCCCGCGCCCTCGCGCCGCCGTCCCTTGGGGTCCTCGCCGGCCTCGATCCGCAGGGCCTCGCGCTCGATCTCGAGCTGCATGATCCGCCGGCGCAGTTCGTCGAGCTCCGAGGGCATGCTGTCGTTCTCGATCCGCAGGCGGCTCGCGGCCTCGTCGATCAGGTCGATCGCCTTGTCGGGCAGGAAGCGGTCGGCGATGTAGCGGTGGCTCAGGGTCGCCGCGGCGAGAATCGCCCCGTCGAGGATCCGCACGCCGTGGTGCGCCTCGTAGCGGGGCTTGAGCCCGCGCAGGATCGCCACCGTCTCCTCGACGCTGGGCTGGTCGACCGTGACGGGCTGGAACCGGCGCGCGAACGCGGCGTCCTTCTCGACGTGCTTGCGATACTCCGCCAGTGTCGTCGCCCCGATGCACTTGAGTTCGCCCCGCGCCAGGGCGGGCTTGAGGAGGTTGCCCGCGGAGACGGCCCCCTCCGCCGCGCCAGCGCCGATGATGGTGTGCAGTTCGTCGATGAAGAGGATGATCTTTCCCTGCGCCGCCGAGACCTCGCGGAGCACGGCCTTGAGCCGCTCCTCGAACTCGCCCCGGAACTTGGCCCCGGCCAGGAGTTGCCCGACATCCAGGGCGATGATCCGCTCGTCCTTCATCGAGTCCGGGCAGTCGCCGTTGACGATGCGCAGCGCCAGCCCCTCGGCGATGGCCGTCTTGCCCACGCCCGGCTCGCCGATCAGCACGGGGTTGTTCTTTGTACGCCGGCTCAGCACCTGCATGCAGCGGCGGATCTCGTCGTCGCGCCCGATCACCGGGTCGAGCTTCCCCTGCTGGGCCCGCTCGGTCAGGTCGATGCCGTACTTCTTCAGGGCCTCGTAGCCCGTCTCCGCGTTGGGATCCGTCACGTTGGTCACGCCGCTCGCCTTTCGGAGGTCCATCACCGCCGCCTCGATCCGCCGCCGGTCGAGGCCCAGGGTCGTCAGCACCTCCTTCGCCGACCCCCCCACCTCCGCCAGCGCCAGCAGGAGGTGCTCGCTGCTCACGTACCCATCCCCCAGCCGCTTCGCCTCGGCCTCGGCCTTCGCCAGCACTTCGGCGATCGCCCTGCCGGCGCTGCCGGCCCCGGAGGACGCCTTGGGCTGCCGCGCGAGCTCGGCCCGGGCCACCTGACCCACCCGGGCCGCGTCAGCCCCGGCCCGGGTCAGCACGCTCACCCCGGCTCCGTCGCGGTCGGCCGTCAGCGCTGCCAGGACGTGCAGCCCGGTCACCTCGGGGTTTCCTTTCGCTGCGGCGTCGCTCTGCGCCTCCGCCAACACGCCCTGCGCCGCCGTTGTCAGCCTGTCCGCTCGCATGAATGCCTCCCGGAGAATGCCCCGGACGCGATTCCGGGCACGCCCGGAGACCATGCAACCGCCGCGCCACGGCGCACCCTCTATTGATGGCCACCGATGCCCCCGCCCCGACCTCCCCGCTGCCACTCCGGCAGCCCCCCGCATCGGGGGTGTCATCACCCGCCCCCCCCGGCGGAAATCGACCGCACCCGGAGGGCATCCGGTCGCGTACGTTCCGCGGGTCCAATGCCCACCATGGGACGGCGGGGGCACGGCCCCTCGTCCCCGGCCGCCGCTCGTCTCCCCACCCGGATTGACGCCCCGATCCTTCCCGGATACAACGCCCGTCCCGTCCGACGGATCCGCAGCGTTTGGAGCCCCCATGTCCCAGTACAAGTCCCCCCGTCGCCTCGTCCTGCCCGCCATCGCCCTCGCGGCGTGCGCCTTCGGCGCGTGCTCGGGCGACCGCCAGCTCCGCAGCGTCCGCGGCAACCTCTCCCCCAACCTCTCGACCTTGCACCAGCGGCCGGTCGACGTCGGGAACATGGTCGCCCTCACCAACGACACCAACGGCCGCATGGTCTGGGCGGACTACTTCCGCGCCGCCCACCTTGACCGCCCCTCGCGCCTGACGCCCGAGCCCATGCCCCACTGACGTATCGTCGGCATCGGTGCCCGCGACGGGCTTCGGCATGAACGAAAGACGGCCCGCCCCGGATCGGGGCGGGCCGTTGCGCATTTGGGCATCGGCGTCGCGGGGCTGGCGAGGCGTCGTCACACGTGACGAGACGCCCGAACGGGCGCCCGTGCATCACGAGGCGCGGCCGCACGCGGCGGAGCGCCCCCCGCGTCGCGGGCGCGTCGCCCCTTCGTCCTGCGAGCGTGCCTCCTCGCCGGGTCGGCACCGGTCCGAGGCGGCACGTGCGCTTCTTACGCCCCGGTGTACTGCCCGCGGCTGACCTTCTTGAAGAGGTTCCTGTTCTTGATGAGCGTCTGGTTGACGATCGTGCGGAAGTTCGCCGCGGTGGTCTGATACCCGGCCCGCTGCACGGCCTCGGCCACCTCCGTCACGCCCATCTGCTTGCCCTTGAGAACCTTCGCCAGCGCCTGGGCGAGGTTCGAGTCGTTCTTGGGACGAGTCCGCCCGCCCCCGCGCGCCCCGCCCATCTGTCCGCCCAGCTCGCGGATCTCCGCGTCGAGCTTGGTGAGACGCGCCGCGAGGCGGGTGCGACGGCGGGTCATCCCGCCCATCAGCCGCTCGCGCCGCCGCAGTTCCGAGTGCAGCGCGGCCATCGACAATCCGGTGAGCGAGCCACCACCGGACCCGTTCGAAGCGCCGCTGTTGCCTTCCTTGCTTCCGCTGCTGCGTGCCTTCCGTGCCATCATGTGCTCCTCTTCCGACGCCGCTCGCGCTTGCCTTCGTCCGCCGCGATGCGCTCGGGGATCCAAACAATCCGCGCCCCGCGACGACGTTCGTCGCGACGGCTCGCGTGTCGCCGACCTGCGGACGCAGGGCCGACGCAACATCATACTACCCGATAGATAGACACGCGATGGAAGCGCACGCGATTTCGATACGCGCGACGATCACGCGCGTCCGACGGCTCACGCTGACACAAACCGAACAACCAGATCAGTGCCCGCCGCCCTAAGAGGCCCGGACGTTCAGCCGCGCCAGCAGCCCGTCGAAGTGATCGATGCCGTAGAAGTCGAACGTCATCTTCCCTTTCGCGCCGCTGCGGTCGGTGGTGATCCGGACCTTCGTCCCCAACTGCTGCCCGATCTGCCGCTCGAGATCTCGCAGCACCGCGAACCGGGGCGACGACGCCGCCTCCGCCCCCTTCCCCTCCCCGCGACTCCGCGCCGCCGCCGCCTCCGGACCCGCCTTCGCCCACGCCTCCATCATGCGCACCGAGCACCCCTCCTCCGCCGCACGCCGCGCCAACGCCTCGCGCGCCGGCCCAGTCGGCACGGCCAGCAGCGCCCGCCCGTGCCCCGCCGTCAGCGTCCCCGACTCGATCAGCGCGGCGATCGCCGGCTCGAGTTCGGTCAGCCGCAGGAGGTTCGCCACCGTTGGCCGCTCCAGCCCCACCCGCTCGGCCACGGCTGCCGCCGACAGGCCGAACCGCTCCGCCAACCCCCTGAGCCCCCACGCCCGCTCCATCGCGTTGAGGTCCTCCCGCTGCACGTTCTCGACGAGCGCCCATTCCGCGGCCTCCTCGTCCGTGAGGCGCCGAACGAGCGCCGGCACCGCCGCGAGCCCCGCGGCACGTGCCGCCCGCCACCGCCGTTCGCCGGCGATCAACTCGTACCCCACCCCCCCACCGCTCGCGGGGCGGACGATCACCGGCTGCATCACCCCGGCCCGGCGGATCGACGCCGCGAGCCGCTCGATCGCCGCCGGATCGATCGCCCGCCGCGGCTGGAACGGACTGGGCACGATCAGATCGACTGGGATCGACTCAAAGTCCGATAATACACGATCCCGGGACGACTCAGGCGGCTCGACCGGGCTTGTACCCCTCTGCTGAGACGTAACTTGTGATCCGACGACGACCTCGACAGGCGCGCCGGGATTCATCAGGCTGCTCAGCCCGCGGCCGAGTTTCCGGGTGGCGGGCTTCGCGGGTCGCGCCCCTCCCGTAACGCCCGCGTCTCCGGATCGACCCTTCTCGCCAGTGTTCGTGCCCATGCCGGTCTCCTCGGTTTGCTATCGTGGCCGAGCGTAGCAATCAGCGCTGATCGTGTCGCTCCACCCCTTCGTCCAAGGCGGCCCATGTCGAAGAACGACCTCGAGATCGAGACGATCGCCCGAGGCGTCGCCCTCTGGGGAGACGCGATCCTCCTCTGCCGGAGCGTCAAGGGGGGGCACTCCTACCTTCCCGGCGGCCACGTGGAACTCGGCGAGGCGGCCGCGACGGCGCTACGGCGAGAGTTCCAGGAGGAGTGCGGCCTCTCCCCCACCATCGGCCGGCTCCTGCTGACCCACGAACACGTCTTCCGCCAGAAGGGACGTCTGAGACACGAGATCAACCTTGTGTTCCACGTGGAACACATCGGTCTCGGGACCGGCACAGCCCCCCCGCTCGTTCCTTCGCTTGAGCCCAAGATCGCGTTCGAGTGGGTGCCGCGGCGGAGCATGCACCAAGTCGATCTCCGTCCCGACGCGCTCGGAACCTGGCTGACCACTCTGGACATCACCGCTCCGCCGGCGTGGCGGAGCGACCTCGACGCGGACTGATGCACTCTGGGAGCGGACGCGGCTCGCGGCTGCTCCTCCACAAGCATCGGAGTCCCGGAGAAGTCCCCCTCCGAGGCCGCCGATACCTCTCGCCGAGGACCCCCTCGCCAGGAGTCATGCCGCGCGTGCCCGATCACGTGGAACCAAGCCCAGATCCCCGGCCCGATCCCGCAAGGGTGACACGGGCGGTCGCGCCGGTCCCGCACGCGCCTGACGCTCCGGCACTCCCCACCGCCGCGGCGGTCCTCGCTCAGTTCGCCTCCTTGGAGTCCCGCCTCGCCGAGCTCGAACGCGACCTCGCACGCTCCCACCGTCTCGCCACGCTGGGAATGATGGTCGCGACGATCGCGCACGAGGTGAACAACCTGCTGACGCCCGTGCTGAGCTACGCCCAGATGGCGCGGGCCAGGCCGGACGATCCCGCCTTGGTCGCCAAGGCGCTCGATCGCGCCGCCGCGGGCGCCGAAGGGGCCGCCAAGATCACCGCTTCGATCCTCGCCATGGCCCGAGGCGATGGTCCCGACACCTGCTTCCTGGTGGCCGATGTCGCCGCCGCGCTCTCCGAGGCCCGCTCCTGCCTAGCCCGCGATCCGGCGCAGGACGGCATCTCCCTTGCCTACCTCGGTCCCATCGGTGCCGCCGCGGCGATCCGGCCGATCGCGCTCCAGCAGGTCCTGCTCAACCTCATCCTCAACGGTCTCCGTGCCGTCGGGAACCGACCGGGCTCTTTGGTCATCGAGACGACGGCGGTGGGCGGGCACGACGCCCCCGATCGTTCCACGTGGAACACGCCGCACGGTCGCCTCGTCATCCGCGTTCGCGACACCGGCGGTGGCATTCCCGCGGCCATCGCCCCGCGTCTGTTCACCCCCTTCGCCACGCACACGTCCGAAGGTGCGCGAGGAACCGGCTTGGGACTTTCAATCTGTCAGCGTCTGGTCGAGGAAGTGGGGGGGACCATCGCCGTCGAGTCGACCTCGCCCGCGGGCACGACCATCCGCATCGAGCTCGCGCGGGCACCATCCGCTGGACGCGCTGTGGCGTGAATCTCCCCGTTTGGACGTCGTTTGTTGTCCTAACAAAATACGTTTCATGTTCGGCGTCGGTCGCCTTTACCCGCGTTCGGGCATCAGGATGACGACATCCTCGACGTTCACGGCCAGCTCCATCGCCGCGTCCTCGCGCCTCGCCGCGGCGGGATTCAGCACCGACACCCGCACCGCGATCCCCTCCACGTCCACCACCAGCTGGGCGACCTCGCCCAGGTACACCGTGTCCGTCACGCGGCCCCGCAGGGTGTTCTCCGTGTCGGCCCCTTGCGGATGCCGCGTGCCGAACGCCTCGGGGCGGATCGACGCCAGCACCGGCGCCCCCACGACGAATGATGCCCCCGCAGCGCCGGTCCCCCGCACCGTCCCCGCCCCCGTCCGGACGGTCACGCCGCGATCGTCGACGCCCACGACCGTGCCGGGGATCAGGTTCGTCTCTCCCAGGAACTCCGCGACGAAGGCCGACCCCGGCCGGCGGTACAGTCCCTCGGGCGTCCCCACCTGCACGACCTTGCCGCGTTGCATGATCGCCACGCGGTCGGCCATGCTCAGGGCCTCCTTCTGGTCGTGCGTCACATAGACGGTGGTGATCCCCGTCGCCTTGCACACCCGGCGGATCTCGCTCCGCAACTCGAGCCGGAGCTTGGCGTCGAGGTTGGACAGCGGCTCGTCCAGCAGGAGCACGCTGGGCCGGATCACGAGCGCCCGCGCCAGGGCCACCCGCTGCTGCTGTCCGCCGGAGAGCTGCGTGGGCTTGCGGGCCGCGTACTCCTCCATGCGGACCGCCGCGAGCGCCTCGGCGACCCGCGCCTTGCGCTCCGCCCCGCCCACCTTCCGCATCTCCAGCCCGAAGGCGACGTTGGCCTCGACGGACATGTGCGGCCAGAGGGCGTAGCTCTGGAAGACCATCCCCGTGTTCCGCTTGTTCGGCGGCAAGTAGGTGACGTCCCGCACGCCCGCGCCGTCGGCGAAGGTCACCCGCCCCCCGGTGGGATCGATGAACCCCGCGACCATGCGGAGCAGCGTCGTCTTGCCGCACCCCGAGGGACCCAGCAGGAAGAAAAGCTCCCCCGCGCCGATCTCGAGCGAGACCGCGTCGACCGCGACCGCGGCGGCTGCCCCGCCGACGCCCGGGAACGTCTTGGTCAGCCGCTCGATCCCGACGGTGGTGGACACGCCGGCGGGAGCGGTGGGGGGGGTGCGGGCGATGGTGGCCATTCGGAACGGAATGTAGCAGGAGCGAATCGAGCGAGGGGGTCCGAGCCGTCGTCCACTGGGGCAACGCCGCTCCCCTCGTCGTCTACCCTCGCGTTGGAGGCGCCCATGCCCATTCCCCGCCGCACGCCCAAAGAGGAACTGGACCAGCTCCGCCGCTTCCGCAACCGCCCCCGGCCCGACGTCTCGATCACGCGCGAGGTCGAGGCTCTCCGCAAGGAGGTCGCGCGCCGCGCCAACGCCGCGGGCGGCATGGACACGGCGTGGGCCGAGCTGGCTCCCCCCGGCGTACGCGCCGTGTGCGCCGTCGTCCGCCTCTCCCCGGGCGGGCTGCTCACCGTCCGCGCCCCCGACGCCGCGGCCCGCTTCGAGGCCGACCAGTGGCTCAGGACCGGCGGGCTCGCGGCGTTGAGGGGGCGGTGCGCGGCGACCCTGCGCGGCGTGCGGTTCACGCTGGGGCCGGGATAGCGGCGGATCGGGCCGGGAGTCAAGCCGCGTCGGAGCTCATCGGCGTCAAGAGTTCGAGGGAGCATTCGAAGGGCGCAGGCGGCCTTCGCCGCGCTCTGGGCCGAGGGCGTGGCGGGGCGGCACGCCGCGACGATCGACGCGGGCCTCCGGCTGGCCGAGATGCTGCCGGTGCCCGCGGCGTGCTCCGAGCGGGCGGCGCTGATCGAGGCGGTCAAGGTGAAGTTGGAATCGTGGGGCAACACGGAAGCGCCGACGCACGAGTTCAGACGCCGTCTCGGCGTGCTGGGGTCGGACTCGCGTCCGTGCGAGGAGCACCCGCGGGGGGAATTCTGAGCGGCGTCTGGCGGGAATGTTGGGTGGGGCGTGACGGGGTGACCTCACGGAGCCCCCTGCGGGCCTGAACCCGATCGTGGGGGGGACGTACACTTCAGGACCCCGCTCAGGCCCTTGGGGTTGTTCATTATGCTCCTCTTTTCCACCACACTGCGGTACCTCTTGGCGCTCACCGTGGCCCTCTGGGCTCCGGTGTGCCTGTGCCGAGCCGAGCCGGGCGCGGCGGCCGTCGCCGAGCCGGCGCGGCCAGCCTGTCATGGGGCGTGCCACGGAGGGTCCGCCGCGCCGGTCGAGGCCCCCCGGGGCCCGAACGCTCCGGCCGGGCAGGACGGGTGCCCTGGGCATGAGAATGGGTCCGGGTGCGGATGCGAAGGGTCAACGATGGCCCCGACGAAGGCCGAGAAGGCCCTCGAGGGGCCCGGCGAGTCGACGGCGACTATCGCGGGCACCCCGAGCGGCGGCGGGCCGGTCGTCGGGCCGGGCTGGGCGGGACGGGTCCGATCCGGCCCCGGGACGGCCCCGCGACCTCCTACTTCGCTGCTCCGCCTGCACTGCGCGCTCATCGTCTAGCGGAGGGCCGACGGCGCCTCGCCGCGAGGGAAGGCGGCCGCGTCCGGGACGCCCACGCGCCACGCGTCGCGGGGGCGCTGCGATGCAGAACCATCCATAGAGACCGGCGGGAGGGGCCCCGGCCCAACTCGGCACGCCCGCGGCTGCGGGCGGACGGCGTCGGCCCGTCTTGGCCTCCTCAATCCACAACGATTGCCAAACCATCTCTCTCCCGAACCACTTCTCTCCCGAACCACTGTTCTCCTGAACCACCTCTCCCCAACCACCTCGACGGAGTTCAACGCATGCGATCCACCATTCGATCCTCGGCCTTCGCGACCTTGATCACGCTGCTGCTGGGTGGCGGCGCGGCGCTCGCGCAGGAGGACGGCGGCGTCGCCCCGGCGGCCGGCACGGAGCGTTCCACGCCGCCCGCGGCCCCGCCCGAGAAGCGCGTCGGAGACGCCTACCCCTTCGCGACCTGTCCCGTCAGCGGGAAGGCCCTGGGCGCGATGGGCGCTCCGGCGGTGCGGGTGTACCGGGGGCGGGAGGTCCGGTTCTGCTGCGCGGCGTGCGTGCCGACGTTCGAGAAGGACGTGAGCGCGGGCCTGGCGGCGCTGGACGCGAAGATCATCGAGGACCAGCGGCCGCTGTACCCGCTGTCGACGTCGCTGGTGACGGGGAAGGCCCTGCCCGCGATTCCGCACGAATTCGTGTACGGAAACCGGCTGGTCCGGCTGGGGGCGAAGCGAGAGGAGGTCGCGTTCCTGAAGGACACGGCGAAGCACCTCGGCGCGCTGGACGCCGCGGTGGTGAGGGCGCAGGGCCCGGGATATGCGCTCACGACCTGCCCGGTGAGCGGGGATGCGTTCGGCGGGGAGATGGGCGAGCCCGAGGACCTGGTCGTCGCGGGGCGGCTCGTGCGGCTCTGCTGCGCGGGGTGCGAGGGGACCGTCGAGAAGGACCCGGCGAAGTTCGTCGCGCTGGTCGACGCGGCCCGGAAGGGCGCGGCGGGCACCGGCGGGGCAGATCGGGCGGGAGAGGGGCGCACCGGCGGGGACGGCAAGTAGGACCCCGGCGCGGCGCCGGGCCCAGCCCCGCCGCGCCGTCACGACAAGAACCGGAGGCGATGATGAAGAGCGCGTGGACGACGTCGGCGTGGGTGATGTTGGTCGCGACGGGAGCGGCGGCGGGGTGCGCCGGGTCGTACGCGGCGCCGACGCTGTCGGCGGCGCACCCGGCGAGCCCCGATGGCGCGGAAGCGCCGGCACGGGCGCGTTCGGGGACGCTGGACCTCGCCCGGGCCGAGCCGGTCGCGCCCGCCGGCGCGGCGAGAGAGGGCGCCGGGCACGACATGGAGGGGATGCCCGAGCGGGGTGCTCCCGAGGCGCGGCTCGACGCGCCACCCCGCGACGGGGACGCGACGCGTCCGACCGCGACCGCGGCCGCGACGGGCGGGGCCGCCGCGATCGTGTACGCGTGCCCGATGCACCCGGAGGTGACGTCGGCCGATCCCGCGGCCCGCTGTCCCAAGTGCGGGATGCGGCTGAAGGCACCATCGGCGGATGAGGGGGGCGGGCGATGAGGGTCTTCGCGACGGGTGCGGTGGTGGTGCTGGCGGCGTTGCCGGGGTGCACGGGCATGACCCCCCGCCTGGGGTTCGACGACGTGGCGCAGGAGGTCGATGCGCGGTCGGGCGTGCGGACGCGGTGGAACGACGGCTCGCCCGGGGACGCCGCGGCGGAGGAGGCGGTGGGGGTGCTGCTGGCCGGGGAGCTGACGGCCGATGGGGCGGTGCAAGTGGCCCTGCTGAACAACCGCGGCCTGCAGGGGGTGTACGAGGAGTTGGACATCGCGCAGGCGGACGTGGTGCAGGCGGGCCTGCTGCGGAACCCCGTCTTCGGGGCCGAGTTCCGTTTCGCCTCGGGTGGCGGGGGGACCGGGGTCAACCTGGACGTCGCGCAGGACTTCATCAGCCTGCTGTCGA
>Ga0105046_10009272_pt1 | contig 15403 bp, 10 predicted proteins | sample MAT03_FD_78385 | JGI IMG/M metagenome (GOLD analysis project Ga0105046, IMG submission 78385) | Freshwater microbial communities from Lake Fryxell liftoff mats and glacier meltwater in Antarctica - MAT-03 (megahit assembly) | ecosystem: Environmental > Aquatic > Freshwater > Ice > Liftoff...
GGAATCGTCGCTCACACCCAAAATTTTCAGAGCCGGAAGCGTAAGCGACGATTTGGATGGAATCGTCGCTCACACCCAAAATTTTCAGAGCCGGAAGCGTAAGCGACGATTCCATCCTCACACCCAAAATTGTCAGAGCCGGAAGCGTAAGCGACGATTCCAGTACAAACCTCGTCGCTGACGCTTCCGGCTCGGATAGATTATCCCCATGTGGTACCGCGTCTTCGCCAGCATTCCCGAGGAACCGAACCCCGCCGAACTGGCGGAGTATCTGCATTCCCTCGGCTATGCCTTCGCCCCGCACTTCCACGGCGACGATCTGGGCTGGACGAGCGCCCGCCTCGAATTCGCCGAAGGTTCATCCCTCACCATCGGCCGCTACCTCACGAAAGCGGACGATCTCCGCCACGATCTCAACGCCTATGCCGCCGAACTCGAAACGATGGATGACCAACCGAACCACGGGATGCTCATGGAGAAGGTGATTCAAACGCAGCAGATGTTCACATTCGACGAGCCGGCCGAGTGTGCCGAGGGGTTGTGCGAAGCATTGGCCCGATGGTTGGCCGCGAAGACCGCCGGGATCATTCAAATCGATAGCCGAGGCTGGCTCAATGCCGAGGGGGATCTGTTGTTGCGGGAGTATTGATGATTTTCGGAGCCGGAAGCGTAAGCGACGATTCCAGTACAAACCTCGTCGCTGACGCTTCAGGCTCGGAAAATCATCACTTCAATCCTTTCAAGTGGGCATTGCCCACGGCCCACATGTAATCGGTCACCGGGTAATCTTCCACCGCCTTCTTCAGATGCTCCTTCACTTTTTCGGCTTTGCCTTCGGAATCGTACCAGAGCGCGACGTACAAATGCCCGTAGAACCGCGCCGAGGTTCCCTTCGCGGTACCGGCCTCGGTTTTCTCCGCGGCGGCCAACACCTCTTCGGGCTTCAACTTCCCGGCGAAGAGCTTTTGAATCTCGGCCATCGGCACGCGTGCATCCTTGGTCACGTCGATCAATTCCGCGCGGGCTTTCTTCGCCCCAATCACTTTCGCGTTGCAGAGGTAGTGCCACGCGGCGTTCTCCACATCCTGCGGGTTCACGGTTTTGTGCGTCTCGAATTGTTTCACGCCGTCTTCGTAGCGGCCCGCATAGTACAAGGCGATACCGCGGCGCCAATGCTCCGGAGCGAGCTTCGGATTCACCGCGAGGAACTTATCGAACTCGGCGATGGCCTCTTTCCATTTGCCTTCCTTCAGCAAAGCATCCCCTTTGAGATCGGCCGCTCGGCCATCATCTTGGGCGTGGGCGAACCCGGCAACGAACAGCAGAATGATGTAATATCGCATAAGAGTTTCTCGGTGGGTGCCTTCCATCTTACTCGGCGGTTCCGATCAACGCCCCCTTTTCCTGTGGGCACTTCGCTCGCCGCGATGTAACCTTCCCATGGCATGTTCACTTGCGTTTCCCAAACCTTCGCCCGCAATCCGCCCGCCTCGAACTCCGGCGTGTCGGTCGCCGATTTCGATGGCGATGGCGCCGATGAATTCTTCGTGTGCGGGTTCCAACAGCCGAACCGCATCTGGAAATGGTCGAACGGTACTCTGATCGATATCGCTTCGTCCGCGCTCGCCGATGCGGCCGCCCACACCCTGTGCGCCTGCGCCGCGGACTTCGATGGAAATGGTCGTGAAGAAATCTATCTGATGAACGCCGATACGTTCGCCGGGCCGAAAGCCGAACCGGATCGCCTTTTCCACCGCACGACCGATGGGCATTGGCGCGACCTGTTCCGCTCGGCCCCGCCCGCTTTGCAGAACCGAGTGTCCGGCCGCTCGGTGGCGGCCATCGATCGCCGCGGTACCGGCCGCTACGGCTTCGCCGTGGCGAACTCCTCCAGCCCGTTGCGATTGTACGAACAACGTAGCGATGGCAGCCCCGCCGATATGGCGCCCGCGTTGCATTGGAACGCGAGTATGAACGGGCGGGCGCTGTGGGTCGGGCCTTTGGTTTCCGAACATTCCGATCTGTTCTGTTTGAACGAACACGGGCCGAACGTGCTCTACCGCAATAGCGGGCGCGGGACGTTCGACGAAGTGGCTTCCGAATGGCGGATCGCCGATGCGAAGGAGAACTCCCGAGGTATCGCCGTGTTCGACGCCGACCACGATGGGCGGCTCGATTTCGCCCTCGGCAATTGGGATGGCCCGAACCGATTGTTCATTCGCCTACCCGATGGAGCGTTCAAAGATCGCGCCACGCCCGCCATCGCCCTTCCCGGCCGCATCCGCAATGTGATTGCTGCCGATTTCGATAACGACGGTTGGGAAGAACTCTTCTTCCAATTCCACGGCGAAGCGAACCGGCTCTATCGCCAAACGCCGGGCGAACCGCACGCGTTGGATTGGCGAATGTGCGACCCCGGCGAAGCCGACGAACCCCTCGGCACGGGCACCGGAGCCGCCATCGCCGATATTGATGGCGACGGGATATTGGAATTGCTCTTGGCCCACGGCGATGGGGAAATGCAACCGCTGAGCTTGTTCAAGGTAGCTGCGGCGGGTACGAACAATTGGATCCGCATTCGACCGTTGACGCGCTTCGGTGCCCCGGCCCGCGGGGCGATGGTTCGCCTGAGCTCCGGGGGGCGTTCGCAAGTGCGCGTGATCGATGGCGGCAGCGGCTACCTGTGCCAGATGGAACCGGTCGCCCACTTCGGCTTGGGTTCCGTGGAGAAGGTCGATTCGATCCGGGTGCAATGGCCCGACGGTGCGAGTATTACACTTCAAGGGGTGCCCGTTCGTTCCACGCACACCGTGCCGTACCCCGGTCGCTAAAAAGCACTCACGCCTTTGCTAAAACCCTCGGGCGAATGATGCCCAACGGTATATCCTTGCCGCGGAGGTGGCTCGTTTTGCCCATTAAGAATTCGTCCACATTCCGGGCCGCTTCGCGACCCTCGGCGATGGCCCACACCACCAACGATTGGCCCCGGCGGCAGTCGCCGGCGGCGAACACCCCTTCCACCGACGTAGCAAACTTCGGGTTGCTCTTGATCGCCCCGTTCTCGGTCATTGCCAATCCGAGCTTGCCGGGCAACCCGGCTTCGGGGCCGGAGAAACCGATGGCGAGCAGCACCAGATCGCAAGGGAACGCGAGATCGGAACCGGTGAGTTCCTCGAACTGGCGATCCCCGGCTTCGTCGAAGTATTGCTGCACGCGCACGGCGTGGAGTTCGATGAGGTTGCCATTCTCATCCCCGGCGAATTGGCACGTCTTGATCTGCCAATCGCGCATGCCGCCCTCTTCGTGTGCAGGCGTGATGCGGAGAATCTTCGGCCAGAGCGGCCAAGGCGTATCGGGGTTGGTGTTCTCGGGCGGGCACGGGTTGTAATCGAGTTGCAGTACGCTCTTCGCCCCTTGGCGATGGCAGGTTCCCAGGCAGTCCGCGGCGGTATCGCCACCGCCGATGATGATTACGTTCTTGCCGGTGGCAGTCACGGCATCGTCGGGTACGATATCGCCGAGTGTGCGGCGGTTCTGGGCCGTGAGGAACGGCATCGCTTGCATCACGCCCTTCATTTCCTTGCCGGGAATATCGAGGCGGCGCGGCTTCGTGGCGCCCACAGTGAGTAGCAAGGCATCGTGTTTCTTGCGGAGTGCGTGCGGATCGATGGCACCGCCGATATCCGCGTTGACTTCAAACTTCACACCTTCCGCTTCGAGTTGGGCGATGCGGCGTTCGACGTAAAGCTTGGCCATTTTGAAATCGGGGATGCCGTAGATCAGCAGGCCACCGGGGCGGTCGTCCCGTTCGTACACCGTTACGGCGTGGCCGGCGCGGCAGAGTTGCTGCGCCGCGGCCAAACCTGCGGGGCCGCTGCCGACGATGCCGACCGATTTCCCGGTGCTGTGCTTCGGCGGTTCCGGGTGAATCCAATCTTCTTCCCAACCCCGATCGACGATCGCTTGTTCGATCGATTTGATCGTGACGGGGCTCCCGTTGAGGGCGAGTACGCACGAGGTTTCGCACGGGGCCGGACAAGTCTTGCCGGTGAACTCGGGGAAGTTGTTGGTATCGTGCAGGGCCACGAGCGCTTCGCGCCAGCGGTTGCGGTGTACGAGATCGTTCCAATCCGGGATGCGGTTGCCGAGGGGGCAGCCGGTATGGCAGAAGGGGATGCCGCAATCCATGCAGCGCGTCGCTTGGGCGCGGGTGCTTTCGGTGGGCATCGGCTGGTACAGTTCGCCGTAATCGCGGATGCGTTCGTGCACCGGCCGCGGGGTCGGCTTTTGCGGTTCGACGTTGAGGAAACCTCGGGGGTCGGCCATCTTAAATAGTGTTCAGTGTTCAGTGTTCAGTGTTCTGTGAAGAACTGCTGAACGCGGTAGCCGACCACTCCTCCAATTACATTTGTGTGAAACCGTTTGTATTTCCGCCGATTGAGAAAGAAATCTATCGACTCGACCAACAACTGATGTCCAAGGACTTAAAACTAGATTCAAACAACACAATTCGGAAATAGAGTCGTTGGTACACAGTTGTCCGTTCACAATTGAGACCCAGCGATTACCTTGCATGCGATTCGATCAGGCATTCACTAGCTCCCACTGTCGTTGCACAGCGCGGCTTTGTTCGATCACTTTGCGGTAATCTTTGGGGTACACTTTCACGAACTTGCCGAGGGCGGTGGCGAAATCGTTCACAATTTCCGCGCCGACGCTGGAGCCGGTGTAAAGCACGTGCCGGTTGATGAGGTTGCTGAGCATGCCGACGTCCTTGTACTCCTTCACGGGTACGAGATCGACCATTTCGAGGTTGCACTGTTCGTGGAAGGTTCCATCGGGATCGTACACGTAGGCGAGGCCGCCGCTCATCCCGGCGGCGAAGTTGCGGCCGGTGGAACCGAGTACGACCACGATGCCGCCGGTCATGTATTCGCAAGCGTGGTCGCCCACGCCTTCGACGACGGTCTTGGCGCCGCTGTTGCGCACGGCGAATCGTTCCCCGGCCCGCCCGCGGAAGAAGGCTTCCCCGGCGGTGGCACCGTACAGCGCGACGTTGCCGATGATGGCGTTCTCTTCCGGAACGTAGCCGACGTCGGCGGGGGGCGCCACGATGATCTTGCCGCCGGAGAGACCCTTGCCGACGTAATCGTTGGCTGCGCCCTTCAAACGCAGAGTGATCCCGCGGGTGACGAACGCGCCGAAGCTTTGCCCGGCGATGCCGGTGAAGCGGAGATCGATGGTATCTTCGCGCAGCCCGGCTTCGCCGAACTTCGCCGTCACGAAGTAGCTCAGCAGCGTGCCCGCGGTGCGGTTCTGGTTGCCGATGGGCAGATCGAGTTGCATCCGACGGGGGTGTTCGAGGGTTTCCTTGGCGGCGCGGACCAGTTCCCAATCGATCTGATCGGCGAGGATATCGGGTTGGCGTTCGACGCACCTAACGGGGGAACCCAAGGGCACGTTCGGCCGTTCGAGCAGTGCGGAAAGATCGAGGTTCTTCGCCTTCCAGTGCCAGGAAATATCGGCGGGCGTGAGCAGATCCGGGTGCCCGACGATTTCATCCAAGGATCGGAAGCCCATCTCGCTGAGCAGGCCGCGCACTTCCTCGGCCACAAAGAACAAATAGTTGACCACGTGTTCCGGCGTGCCGGTGAACTGCGCCCGCAGCACGGGATCCTGCGTGGCGATTCCCACGGGGCAGGTATTCAAGTGGCACTTGCGCATCATCACGCAACCGAGGGCGATGAGCGGAGCCGTGGCGAAGCCGTACTCTTCCGCACCGAGGCACGCGGCGATCACCACGTCCCGCCCGGTTTTCATTTGGCCGTCGGTTTGAAGGCGAACCCGGCCGCGGAGGCCGTTGCGCACGAGGACCTGTTGGGCCTCCGCGAGGCCGAGTTCCCACGGTACCCCGGCGTGCAGTATGCTGGAGAGCGGGCTTGCTCCGGTGCCGCCCGAATCGCCGCTGATGAGGATGCGATCCGCGTAGCCTTTCGCCACGCCCGTGGCGATGGTGCCCACCCCGGCGGCGGCCACGAGCTTCACGGAGATCTCGGCGTGCGGGTTCGAGTTCTTCAAATCGAAGATCAACTGGGCCAAGTCTTCGATGCTGTAGATGTCGTGGTGCGGCGGCGGCGAAATCAGCCCGACGCCGGGGGTGCTGTAGCGCGTCTTGGCGATGGCGCTATCCACCTTGTGGCCGGGGAGTTGGCCCCCCTCGCCGGGCTTCGCCCCTTGGGCCATCTTGATCTGGATTTCCACGGCGTTGGCGAGGTAGTTGGCGGTCACGCCGAAGCGGCCGCTGGCCACCTGCTTGATCGCGCTGCCGCGGCGGTCGCCGCCGGGGTCGGGTTTGAAGCGGATCGGGTCTTCGCCCCCTTCGCCGGTGTTGCTGCGGCCGCCGATGCGGTTGAGCGCGATGGCCATGGTTTCGTGGGCTTCCTTCGAGATACTGCCGAAGCTCATGGCCCCGGTGAAGAAGCGCTTCACGATCTCTTTGGCCGGTTCCACCAGTTCGAGCGGGATCGCTTTGCGGGTGCGCTTGATGTTCAACAGCCCGCGGAGGGTGCAGAGCTTGCGGGTTTCATCGTTCGCGGCTTGGGAGAAGTTGTCGTACTCCTCGCGGCTCTGGCTGCGCACGGCGTGTTGCAGCGATTGCACCGTTTCCGGGTTCCACATGTGGTGTTCGCCGCGGCGCCGCCACATGATCTCCCCGCCGGCATCGAGATCGTGCGCCTCGGCATCCGGATCGCCGGGGTAACCGACTTCGTGCCGGGCGAGCGATTCGCGGGCGATCTCGTTCAAACCGATGCCGGAAATGCGGCTCGGCGTATCGGTGAAATAGCGTTCGATCACCTCGGCGTTCAAACCGATGGCCTCGAAGACTTGGGCGCCGCGGTAGCTCATCAGCGTGCTGATGCCCATCTTGCTGAACACCTTCAGCAAGCCCGAATCGATGGACTTCGTGTAGTTCTTGATCGCCTTGGGAAGATCGAGCGGGCCGCCGTTGGCATCGACGAGCATCCCCTCCTCGGCGAGCGAACGGTACGTTTCAAACACGAGGTACGGGTTGACCGCGGCGGCGCCGTAGCCCACGAGCAAGGCGAAGTGATGCACTTCGCGGGCTTCGCCGGTTTCGATCACGAGGCCGCAGCGCATTCGTACGCCGGCGCGAATGAGGTAGTGGTGAACCGCCGCGGTGGCCAAGAGCGAAGGGATCGCCAGCCGGCTTTCATCGACGCCGCGATCCGAGAGGATGAGGATGCTGGTGCCGGCCTTCACGGATTCCACCGCCGCGGCGCAGAGCGCATCGAGGGCCGCGGCCAGCCCGGCTTCGCCGGAGGCTTTCGGAAAGAGCGTACCGAGGGTGGTCGATTTCAATCCGGGGCGATCCAGGATGCGGAGCTTGGCGAGTTCTTCATCGGTCAGCCCCGGCCCCTTCAATCGCAGCAGGCGGGCGTGTTCGGGGGTTTCGCCGAGCAGGTTGGTTTCGGCCCCGAGCAGCGATTCGGTGTTCATCACCACCTTCTCGCGGATCGGATCGATCGGCGGGTTGGTCACTTGTGCGAACAATTGTTTGAAGTAGTTGAAGAGCAACTGCGCGCGGTCGCTGAGCACCGCGAGCGGCGTATCCACGCCCATGCTGGAGACCGGTTCTTGGCCGTCATGGGCCATCGGCAACAGCACGCGGGCCACATCCTCTTGGGTGTACCCGAACGAGTGTTGCCGCGAACGCAACGGGCTGGGATCGTACGCGACCACCGGGGCTTCCGGCAGGCTATCGATGTGAACGAGGTTCGCTTCCACCCATTGGGCGTAGGGTTTCGCGCGGGCCACTTCCAGCTTGATTTCTTCGTCGAACTTCACTTGGCCGCTGACGGTATCGACGAGGAAGAGCTTCCCCGGTTGCAACCGACCGGCGGCCGTGATCGAACCGGGTGCGACGGGGAGCACGCCGACTTCGCTGGAGACGATCACCCGTTCGTCGGTGATGATGTAGCGGCCGGGGCGGAGGCCGTTGCGATCCAGCATCGCGCCGATTTGGGTACCGTCGGTGAAAGCGAGGCCGGCGGGGCCATCCCACGGTTCGGTGAGGCAGCGGTGGTATTTGAAGAAGCCGCGGATCGCGGGATCGAGGTGCTTCAGTTCTTCGTAGGCTTCGGGCACCAGCATCATCATGGCGTGCGGCAGGCTGCGGCCCGATTGCAGCAGCAATTCCACGGCCCGATCCAACACGGCGGAATCGCTCAGACCTGCGAAATCGAAGGGCAACACTTTCGCAACGTCGTCGCCGAGGGCACCGCCGGAGAGCATCGGCTGGCGGGCCTTCAACCAGTGGACGTTCCCGTTGAGCGTGTTGATTTCCCCGTTGTGCGCGAGGATGTGGAACGGCTGGGCCAACGCCCATTGCGGGGAGGTGTTCGTGCTGTACCGGCTGTGAACGATGGCGAGCGCCGAAACCATCCCCGAATGCTGGAGGTCGAGGAAGTAGGCTTCGAGTTGATCCGGCTTCAACATGCCCTTGTAAATGATGGTGCGGGCGCTGCAACTCACGATGGCGAAGCCATCGATACTGGCGATGGACCAATGTTCCGCCCGGCGGCGGATCACGTAAAGCTTGCGCTCGAACGCGGCGGAATCGAGATTCGCCCCTTTGCCGATGATCAGTTGTTCCATCGCCGGTTCGGTCGATCGCGCCAACCACCCGATGGCGGTCGAAAGCACGGGAACCGGGCGCCAGCCGAGTACGATCTGGCCTTCCTCGGCCACGAGGCCTTCCAGGGCCTTGCGGTACTCGGCCCGCAAGTTCGCCTTGATGGGGAGGAAGCAGAACGCGACGCCGTACTCTCCCGGTGGCGGCAGCGTGATATTGGTTTTCCCCGCGATTTCGCGGAAGAACGGGTCGGGCATCTGCAGGAGGATGCCGGCCCCGTCGCCGGTGTCTTGATCGCAACCGCAGGCTCCGCGGTGCTGCAGGTTGCGCAGCAATTGGAGCGCATCGGACACGGTCGCGTGCGATTTGCGGTTCTTGCGGTTGGCGATGAAGCCGACGCCGCAGGCATCGCGTTCGAAAGCGGGGTCGTAAAGGCCATCCCGAACCGGGGGGAGCGGGACGAAAGTGTTTGGCTCAATCGGCATAGTGGTTTTGGGCGGTGCGAACTGGGAACTCAGAGGAATCGGACGGTGCCCGGAACGGAAAGGTTCGCGACGGCCGCCGGGCCATGCCTAACGGTTAGGCAACAATATCCGTTCGGAGAAAGCGAACGGGGAGGAGGGATACTTTGCGTTTACATTGCCGGAACCCTTCAAATAGTGCTACAAACAACCACCCTCTCCCCTTGGGGAGAGGGTCAGTTACCCTTATCCCGTGTTCTTCAAGCCGGAGGCCACGCCGTTGATGCTTTCCAGCACGGCCGTCACGAGTTCTTCCCGGGGGGCGTCGCCGGTTCGCAACCTCCGCAACAAGGCCAATTGTATGAAACTGAGCGGGTCGACGTACGGGTTTCTCCGCTCGATCGACGTCCGGAGTACGGGGGAGCGTTCCAATAATTCCGATTGTGCCGTGATCTGGCAGACCGTTTCGGAGGATGCCCGGTATTCCGCGGCGATCCGGTCGTAAATTCGGTTCCCCAACTCGGGATCTTCCACGAGGTCGGCATACAAACGGGCGATCACGAGATCGGCCTTGGCCAAGATCATCTGGGCGTTGTCGATGAGGGTGCGCCAGAACGGCCAGCGCAAGTACATATCGCGGAGCATCGCCAAGCCGGTGGGCCGGGTGCGCAGGAGTTGCTTGACGGCGCTGCCGAGGCCGTACCAACCGGGGAGCGTGTGCCGGCTTTGCATCCAACTGAACACCCACGGGATGGCCCGGAGTTGTTCGATGCTGCGGGCTTTGCTCCGCCGGGCGGGGCGCGAACCGATCTTCAATTCCGCGATTTCGCCGATGCAAGTGGCTTGCTCGAAGTAAGTGAGGAACTCGGGGTTATCGTAGACGAGGGCGCGGTAGTGGAGGCGGGCCGATTCGGCGAGTTCGTCGAGGATGTCGAACCATTCCGGTTCCGGGGCGGTGGCTTCATCGGGGAAGCTGGTGCGCAGCACGGCGTCGAGCACTTGTTCGAGGTGGCGTTCCGCAATCGCCGGGTGGCCGTAGCGATCCGCGATCATCTCCCCCTGTTCGGTGATGCGCAGCCGCCCATCGACCGTCCCCCTCGGTTGGGCGAGAATGGCAAGATTGGCCGGGCCGCCGCCGCGACCGATCGCCCCGCCGCGACCGTGGAAGAATTGGATGGCGATGCCGGAACGTTTGCCGAGTTCGGTCACTTCCACTTGGGCGCGGTAGAGCGCCCACGCCGATTGCAGGAAGCCGCTTTCCTTGTTGCTATCCGAGTAACCGATCATCACTTCTTGGAGGTGGCCGCGGAGTTCGAGTTGCTTGCGGTAGATCGGAAGTTCAAACAACTTCGCCATGATCGCGCCGGAGGTGCGGAGCGGTTCCAACGCCTCGAACAGCGGAACGATGTCGATGCGGCTGATGCCTTCCAACGGCTGGAACAAGCGGGCTTCCCGAGCGAAGAGCAGCACTTCGAGCAGGTGCGCCGGATCGGTGGTGGAACTGATGATGTAGGTGCCCATCGCCTCCGGGCAGCGTTGTTCCAGCACGGCGGCCATGGTACGGAAGGTGCGGATCACCTCGGCGGCATCCTCACTGAACGGCAGGTGGACGGGGATCAGCGGGCGCTTCGATTCGAGTTCTTTCGCCAGAACGTCGAATCGTTGATCGGGCGTGAGTTCCGCATAGTTTGGGCAAACCCCGGCGGCGCGGAGCACTTCGTCGGTCGCCTGTTCGTGCCTCGCGCTATGTTGGCGCAGATCGAGCTTCAACAAGTGAATCCCGAACACTTCCACCGTGCGGATGAAATCGCGGAGCGAACCGTTCGCCGTTGAAATTGCCCCGGCGCGTTCGAGGTCGCTGGCGATCAAGTTGAGATCGTCGAGCAGCGCTCGGCGGTCGAGGTACACCCCCGGCGGGTTCGCCCGTTCTTCCTCGCCCCAATCGACTTCGCGTGTGCGAACGAATTCCAACGTCCGCCGGAGCTTCGCGGCGATCATCCGGCACTTCACCCGATACGGCTCGTACCCTTTGCCCAGCGGGAGTTCGGGGAAGATCGCCGCGTCCGCTTCGAGGGACGCCCGCAATTCCGGCCCGGCTTCGACGAACGGCGTGGAATGGCTGAGCTTGGCCCCGAACGCTTCGATCCGCGCGAGGTAATTCTTGAGGATCGTTTCTTGATGCAACCGGATCGTTTGGGCGGTGACGCTGTGCGTGACGTTCGGGTGGCCGTCGCGATCCCCGCCGATCCACGAGCCGAAGTGGAGGAAGGGGGGAATCTTGAAAGCGGGGGGACATTGTCCCCCTGCTTTCTCCGTCGCCGGATACACCTCCGCCATCGCCGATTCGAGCTTGCGGTACACCTGCGGCACGATGTCCAGCAATCGCGTTTCCACCAAGCCGAGCACCTGCTTCACTTCGTCCAGCACCGAGGGTCGAACCGAGCGCACGGTATCGGTGAGCCACAGGGTTTCGACCTGTTCCGCCAAGGCAGTGAGGGCCGCATCCCGTTCCGAGGGCGTGGGCTGGGAATACTCCATGCGATCCAACCCTTGTGCGATCGACGCCAACTTTTCCAAGGTCGTTCGCCGCCGGGCTTCGCTCGGGTGGGCCGTGAACACCGGCACCACCAAGGCGCGTGCGAGGTGATCGACCAGCTCCTCGCGGGAGATTCCCCGGCCCGCTAGATACCGCAGTGCCGCCTCGGCGCTTTCGAGTTGCGGTCGGCCCGCGCGGTTCCGCAACGCTCGCACCCGCGCTTGTTGTTCCGCCAAGTTGATGAGATCGAAGAAGACGCTGAACGCGCGGTTCAAGCCCCGCAGCGCCGGGAGATCGAGCCGATCCAAGGCGTCGCGCAGATTGCGGGCCGCATCGACAGAGGGGTGCAGGCGAAGTTCCTTCGCATTGGCGCGAACGTCTTCCTCCAACAGGAACGCTTCTTCCCCGGCGAGTTGGCGTATGGCCTGCCCGAGCAGGTTGCCCAACAGGCGAATATCGGTCCCGAGGGCTTTCTGGGCATCGTCCGGCGACATGAATCGATCCTGGGTTATATTGCCATTTAGCCCCCGGTGAAAGGGTCGGCGAAGCCGAGCCGCACCGGGTGGGAAACGGTGATTTCACAACGACCCCCGGTGTGGTTCACCTGCGGTGATCCTGTTCACCGGGGGCTAAATCGATCATCACACGAACATCGCCGTTGGGATCGACCGAATACCGATCCCGCACCGCCAAGGGGATAGGCAACAATACAAACCGGCCCTGCCAACGGCTCACAACAACTTCGGTGCGGCCTGCACGGTGTTGCGCTAAACGCAGGCAATACACGGCATCGAACGGGTTGGCCTTCACGCTCCGGACGAAATACCTCGGGTCGAAGTATTTGAGGTTCGATTCCATCCCGGCGGCGGCGAACGATCCTGCCCGGCCCGAGCGATTTCACCATGAGATCTTCGCCGCTGACCAAGAGGAACCTTATGGGATCGAACGCCCAAAGATTACGCATGCAATTGCGGCGCCAATTCCACGGGCGGTAGATTCTGCAATCTGCTGTGAAGCTGGGTTTCTAATGGGAAGCCTGCGAATGCGCGATTCCGTTGCATTCGATGACGAAACGTTGTGCGGTGAAAGAGCACGATCACATCGTGCGGCCGCCATCGACCACGAGAACTTGCCCCGTGGTAAGGGTCGTGCCTGTGGCGAGGTAAATCACGGCATCGGCGATGTCTTCGGGCAGTGCGGCCCGTTGCATCGGTGCCTGATCCAAAAACTTCGCAATGTGGGCTTCCCGACCGGCGAGCCAGCGCGTGAGGATCGGCCCCGGCGCCACCGCGTTCACCCGCACCTCCGGCCCGAACGCCTTGGCCAGCGATTGCGTGAGCGTGTTCATCGCCCCTTTGCTGGCGCAGTACGGAATCGAACTGCCCATCCCGGTCAGCCCGGCTACACTGGAGACGCTCACGATATTCCCGCGGCGCTCCTTCAACAGCGGCATCGCCGCGCGGCAACAGTAGAACGCCCCTTTGAGGTTCACTTGGAAGATGTCGTCCCAGATTTCGTCGGTGATCGCTTCGAGATCGGTGTGGGCCACGAAGTGCGTGGTTCCGGCATTGTTGACGAGCACATCCAAACCGCCGAACGCTCGTTGAACCTTCGCCACCATCTCCCGCACTTGGGCATCGTCGCCGACGGTGGCTTTGCAGAGCAAGGCGGGCACACCGTGGCTTTCCACGAGCTTCACCGTTTCGCGGGCCTCCGCTTCGGATTTGGAATAGTTCACGGCGACAGCGAAGCCGAGTTGGGCAAAGCGTTCGGCGCAGGCCCGGCCGACGCCGGTGGCCGAACCCGTGACGAGGGCAACTTTCATGAACGGCCTCACGCGGGGGATGTTGCGATGAAGACATCATAGAAGCCCGCCTGCCCATCGGTGACCACGAGGTCCGCCGATCACCGGGGAGTAAATGAAAAATGCCGGGCGAACTCGCGCCCGACCCTTCACCCCGTTGCGTTGGAACGTATATCACAGAGTAACGCTCAATTCGATTTTTCACCGAGCGGCACTAACTCCAGGGGTTACGGAAGACATGACCGACATGAAAAAAGCCAAGGCCTGCGCTGTACGGCTCTCGGGCCTCGCCGAGCCGACGCGTCTCCGCATCGTCGATTGCCTGCTGAGCGGCCCGAAAAATGTTTCGGAAATCGCCAAGGCGTTGAAAATCGAGATCGTGAATGCTTCGCACCACCTCGGCGTGATGCGCGAAGCCAAACTCGTACAAGACGAAAAGCAAGGCCGCTTCGTGATCTACTCGCTCACCGCCGATTTCACTTCGAAAAAGGACGGCGGCTCGACCATCGATTTCGGCTGGTGCAAAGTTGATATCGCCGGGGGAAAATGATTTTGCAGCGTGGGCGATGAACCCTCAACGGTTCATCGCCGCCAAAATTTCCACCGCCAGACGATCCAAGGTGGAAGCATCGGGCGAAAGCCGTTCCAACGTGACCACTTCTTGAATGTGGGCCTGCACCACCCGCTGCAACTCGGCGATCGGAATCTGGCTGAGATCGTACATCCCGGCGGCGGCGCACGTCGATACGATCCGTTCCGTCACCCGCTGCTTCACTTTCCCGAACGGATCGCTTTCCACCGAACGCGGGGGCGGATTCCCGATGCGGCTCGTAATTCCCTGGCCTTCTTGAGCCGCGATCTGGCGAATCGTACTCGCGGAAACCGAGACCGAACCCATGCCCGGCCTCGGTGTATTCGCAGAAATGCCGCTCGAGCGCGGCGAAGGCATCGGCCGATTCTCGGAGATGATCACGGTCGACCCGGAAGGCTTCGGGACTTCGACGCGGGTGAACACCACCAGCGGCGGCTGTTCGAGGATGCTCGGCGGCAAAATCGCCAAGGCGCGGAAGCCGTTCGGCAGTTTCACATCCAAACCGCTGGATGTCGGAGCCGCGTACGCTTCGCCGATCTCGCCGAGCCGATTCAAATAGTTGCGGTACTGTTGGGCATCGCGGAAGCGCGTGCTCGTGGGCAACCAGTTCTCCCCTTTTTTCGAGATCACTTGGTTGTACGCCAGCACCATGATTTCTTTGCTGGTGTCGTCGCGGAACAATTCTTCGAGCGGGCTGAAACCGTAGGATTCCGCGAGAATCTCTTCGACCAGCTTTTCCCGATCCGGCTTGGGCAGCGAAGGTTGTTCGTACTCGTAATACTGATCGACGATCCGGCGGGCTTCTTGCCGGAGAATGGAAAGCGGCTTGTGCCGGGTTTTGGCGAGATCGATCCGTTCGGCCAAACGCTGGTGGGCGCGCTTTTGCATTTCCACGGGGGAAAGCCCCAACCGCCCCGATTGTTGGGTCGCGGACCAAATCGTGTTGCCGCTGATCGAAGTGTTGGGAGGAGGCATGGTCGCACTCGGCTCGGAGGTAACCGTTACTGGGGAAACCGTAGTGCGCAATTTCGTTCCCGGCGGGAATTGAGCAATGTTTGCCGCAATCGGTATGAGTGCGTGTGCGAACGGCAGGTCTTCTTTTGCCCTCTCCCCTTGAGAGAGAGGGTGGTTCACGCAGCGATCCGGGAGAGGGGTTTCTTCCAATCGACTTCCCCCCTCTCGCCGAATTCGCTCCACGAATTCCGGCGACCTCCCCCACGAGGCGGAAGGTGAAGAGTGTGGCTGTGATCGGTGTATCCTCGTTTACCAACCAGGCCCACCTCCCCCCTTGTGGGGGAGGTCGGCCGATCGAAGTTCGGACGGGAGGGGGTATTGCCAGAAAAAATTGGCGCACCAC
>Ga0105046_10009278_pt1 | contig 15399 bp, 14 predicted proteins | sample MAT03_FD_78385 | JGI IMG/M metagenome (GOLD analysis project Ga0105046, IMG submission 78385) | Freshwater microbial communities from Lake Fryxell liftoff mats and glacier meltwater in Antarctica - MAT-03 (megahit assembly) | ecosystem: Environmental > Aquatic > Freshwater > Ice > Liftoff...
AACCCCATCGAAACGGCATTCGCCAAGCTCAAAGCCCTCATCCGAAGGGCTGCAGCAAGAACCCGTGACGCGCCATGGCAGGCCGAGGGCCAAGTCTGCGACCTCTTCACCGAGGAGGAATGCCACACCTTCTTCAAAGCTGCAGGCCATGCAGCCGATCAACCGCAACCCGCTCTAAAAGGCTCCCGCGGAAGGGCGGGGCGTCGTGATCGTCGGGTCCGGTCATTACGATGCTCCGACGCCCCTCGACCCGGAAGTCGTGCGCGCACTGATCGACCCTGTAGCCACAGGTTCGGACCAGCAGCAGATGTGCTCGAAGGCTGGGCCGCAAAGATATGGCGGATCACCACGGCGCGGTCGACGTCGGGTTCATTGCCTTGTAGCGGTGTCATTGGTCCCGTCCTTTTCTTTCAAGGTTCGTGCGGGTCCTGCAGCCGGTCCGGACCTTCTGTCCAGAGCCGCGCGTGGCCCCAGGTTCAGCGATTCGCTTTGGCCTTCAGCTTCACGGGCCGGTAATTCGCCTGGAGCCCGCGCCGCACGAGGCCGGCCATCTCCAGAATGGCCAACTATAAAGAAACGGTGGGTTGGATAGGCGCGCAGGGTGCCGCGAGTTCGCCGACCGTCATCGCCCCTCCGCCAACCGGTCGATCATGGAGCGCCAAACCGGGTTTGGCAGGGCGGCGAACTCGTGGTCCAGCAGTGCGCGGTCGATGTGGTGCGAAGGCGATCCTCTATAGTGAATGACGCCGATATAGAGGACTGCCCTTTTCTAATCAGGCGCCTCAGCCCCTGTGGTAGCTGACCGACTTCACATCCTCGCCCGGGGCGGTTTTCAGGCGCCGGACGATCAGCTTGTTCAGCGCATTCACGTAAGCCTTGGTTGAGGCGACAATGGTGTCGGTGTCGGCCGACTGGCCGGTGACGATACGCCCCTCTTCCTCCAGCCGCACCGAAACGGTGGCCTGCGCGTCGGTTCCTTCGGTCACGGCGTGCACCTGATAAAGCTGCAGCCGCGCCCTGTGGGGAAACAGCATCTTGACGCACTGGAACGCCGCATCGACCGGCCCGTCGCCGGTGGCGTCGATGGTATGGTCGACGCCGTCGATGCTCAAGGTAAGTTCAGCTTCCTGCGGACCTTCCGTGCCGCAGATCACGCGCAGGCGTTTCACCTGCATGTGGTCATGTTCGGCCATCGTGGCCTCATCCGCCACCAGCGCGATCAGGTCATCGTCGTAGACTTCCTTCTTGCGGTCGGCCAGCGCCTTGAAACGTACGAAGACATCGTTCAACTGGTTGTCGGCCAGATCGAAGCCCAGGTCCTTGAGCTTGGACCGCAAGGCAGCGCGGCCGGAGTGCTTGCCCATCGTGATGTTCTTCTGCGTCAGCCCGATGTCCTCGGGGCGCATGATCTCGAACGTCTCGACATTCTTCAGCACTCCGTCCTGATGGATGCCGGATTCGTGCAGGAAGGCGTTCTTGCCGACGATGGCCTTGTTGAACTGCACCGCAAAGCCTGAAACCGAGGCCACGCGACGGCTGAGATTCATGATCTTGGTGGTGTCGATCCCGGTGCGATACGGCATGATGTCGTTGCGCACCTTCATCGCCATCACGACTTCTTCAAGTGCAGTGTTGCCCGCCCGCTCGCCCAAGCCGTTGATCGTGCATTCGATCTGGCGTGCGCCCGCCTCCACCGCGGCCAGGGCGTTCGCCGTCGCCATGCCGAGGTCGTTGTGGCAATGGGTGGCAAAGATGACGGTATTGGCACCGGGCACGTCGTTCAGCAGCATCCGGATCAGATCGGCGCTTTCCCGCGGCGCTGTGTAGCCCACGGTGTCGGGGATGTTGATCGTGGTGGCCCCGGCCGTGATCGCGATTTCGACCACGCGGCAGAGATAATCATGCTCGGTTCGCGTGGCGTCCATCGGGGACCACTGAACGTTGTCGCACAGGTTGCGGGCATGGGTCACGGTGTCGTGGATCCGCTCAGCCATCTGATCCATCGTCAGGTTGGGGATGGCACGGTGCAGGGGCGAGGTGCCGATGAAGGTGTGGATGCGGGGGCTGCGCGCGTGGCGCACCGCTTCCCAGCAGCGGTCGATATCCTTGAAATTGGCACGGGCGAGGCCGCAGATGGTGGAGGTTTTCGCGCGGCGGGCAATTTCGGAGACGGCGGCGAAGTCGCCTTCCGAGGCGATGGGGAAGCCTGCTTCAATGATATCGACACCCATGTCGTCGAGCAGGCCCGCGATCTCGACCTTTTCGTCGTGGGTCATGGTGGCGCCGGGGGATTGTTCGCCGTCGCGCAGGGTCGTGTCAAAGATCACGACGCGGGGTTGGGCACTCTTGTCGGTCATCTGGGGCATCCTTTTGTCAGGGGGGGCTTCTTTCCTAGGGCGCTGGTCACCTCCGAGCGGTCGCGCCCGGGGGCACGCTCAGAGGCGGCTAAGAAGAAGCAGTGCCGCAACGGCCTGCAACCCGGCGGTCGTGGCGGCCGGGTGGCGGGAAGAGACGCATGAAAAACCCCTGTTCATGCGAACCACTATACGGGCCGCGCCACGCAAGGGAAGGGGGGTTGTCGCAAAAAGGGGAAAGCGGACTTAGGCCCCTGCAAGGGCCCGCGCACCCGCGTTGCCACGGAAACCTGCGAAGGCTGGTGGGGGGATAGCAGTCATAGTGCCGCACCCTCGCTGGACGCATGTCCCTGCTGCGCCAGATCCACGAGATTGCACGGGAGGGAGAACGAAATGCGGTCACTGGTCATCGGGGCGTCTGGCGGGATCGGGTCAGCCCTTGCAGGGGCGCTGGCGTCGCGGGGCGAGGTGGTGCGCCTGTCGCGCCGTGTGGATGGGCTGGACGTGGCCGACGAGGCCTCGGTCGCGGCTGTTCTGGCCGGGGTGACCGGGACCTTCGATCTGGTGATGATCGCGACCGGAGCACTGGAGATCGGAGAATTGCGGCCTGAGAAGACTCTGCGTGCGCTGGACCCCGCGGCGATGGCGGCCCAATTCGCGGTGAATGCCATCGGGCCGGTCATGGTGCTGAAACATCTGGTCCGGCTCTTGCCGCGCAACAGGGTGGCACGGGTGGGGATCCTGTCGGCGCGCGTCGGGTCCATCGGCGACAATCGTCTGGGGGGGTGGTACAGCTACCGCGCGGCCAAGGCGGCGCTGAACCAGCTGGTGCACACAGCGGCGATCGAGATCGCACGCAGCCATCCGCAGGCCGTGATCGCCTGCCTGCATCCGGGCACGGTCGCCACCCCCTTCACCGCCGCCTATGCCGCAAGCCACCCGACCGTGGCGCCCGAGGTGGCAGCGGCAAATCTGATCCGGGTTCTGGAGGGGCTGACCGCTGGCCAGACGGGCAGCTTTCACGACTGGCAAGGTACCGAGGTGCCGTGGTGAGACCGCGTCTGATCCTCGTGCTCGGCGATCAACTGTCGGCGGGCCTCGCCTGCCTTCGTGCAGGCGATCCGCGAACGGACATCGTCGTCATGGCCGAAGTGATGGCCGAGGGCGTCTACGTTCCGCACCATCCGCAGAAGATCGTGCTGATCCTTTCTGCGATGCGCAAGTTCGCGATGGCATTGCGCGAAGCGGGATGGCGCGTGGCCTACAGCCGGCTCGACGATCCCGACAACAGCCAGTCCATCCCCGGCGAGATTTTGCGACGCGCCTCTGACCTCGGGACAGCCGAAGTGCTGGTGACGCGCCCAGGCGAATGGCGGCTGATCGCAGCGCTGGAGGCCGTGCCACTACAGATGACCATGCTGCCTGACGATCGCTTCCTGTGTACGGAGCCTGACTTCGCCGTCTGGGCCGAGGGGCGCAAGACGCTGAGGATGGAGTATTTCTACCGCAAGATGCGCCGCAAGACCGGATTGTTGATGGAGGGGGACAAGCCCGCAGGCGGCCAGTGGAACTTTGACCACGACAACCGAAAGCCTGCGAAACCCGACTTGTTGCGCCCGCGCCCGCTGCGCTTTGCCCCCGATAGCGTGACGGAGGGGGTGCTGGCGATTGTGGCCGACCGGTTCTCGCATTTTGGCGCCGCCACGCCTTTTGGCTGGGCGACCGACCGGGCTGGTGCTCTGCAGGCGCTCGAGCATTTTATCACCCACGCGCTTCTGCGTTTTGGCGAGGAGCAGGACGCAATGCTGGCAGGGGATCCGACGCTGAGCCATGCGCTGATCTCGCCTTATCTCAACATCGGGTTGCTGGGGCCGATGGAGGTGGCGCGGGCGGCGGAGGCAGCCTACGTTGCAGGTCGCGCGCCGATTGCGGCAGCGGAGGGGTTCATCCGCCAGATCATCGGTTGGCGCGAATTCGTGCGCGGCATCTATTTCCTTCAGGGACCAGAGTATATGGCGCAGAACGCGCTCGGCCACAGCCGGGCGTTGCCGCCGCTTTATTGGGGCGCTGCCACAAAGATGGCCTGTATGGGCCACGCCGTGGCGCAGACACGCGACATGGCCTATGCGCATCACATTCAGCGGCTGATGGTGACGGGCAACTTTGCCCTGTTGGCGGGGGTGGACCCGGGATTTGTGCATGAATGGTATCTTTCGGTCTACATCGACGCCTTCGAATGGGTCGAGGCACCGAATACCCTCGGGATGAGCCAGTTTGCCGATGGCGGGCTGGTGGGGTCGAAGCCCTATGTCTCTTCGGGCGCCTATATCGACCGGATGTCGGATTACTGCGGCGGTTGTCATTACCGGGTGGCCGACAAGACCGGAGCCCGGGCCTGCCCGTTCAATCTGCTTTACTGGGATTTCCTCGTCCGCCACCGCGACCGCTTTGCCCGGAACCCGCGGATGGGGCCGATGTACCGAACCTGGGACAGGATGTCGGAAGGGCACCGGACGCAAGTGCGCGCCGAGGCTGAAGAATTTCTTACACGGCTGGATGCGGGCGAAGCGGTGTAAGTGGCCAGCGGCGAGTTTGGCGGGCGCTGCCATCCGTCCTTGCCTCCAGGGCAAGGATTTCCCCAGGATATTTTGGCAAAACTGAACGTGGGCCAGATCGGGTTGACCCCGAGAGGTGTAGACATCGCAAGGACGCCAACCTAGCCTGACCCTGCGGGACCGGGGCTTGTGCTTTCAGAGCAATGCGGAGGATAAGATGAACCTGGCAGGCCACGTGCTCTATCATTCGCCGACATCGCCCTATGTGCGCAAGGTGGCGGTGTTGATTGCCGAGGCGGGGATTACCGGGGTTGCGCAGGTGGCGGCCTCCGGCTCGCCGGTCGATCCGGGGGCGATGCCGCTGGAGCAGAATCCGTTGGGCAAGATCCCGGCTCTGGCCCGCCCGGACGGCCCTGCGCTATATGACAGCAGGGTGATTTGCCGCTATCTGGACAATCTTGCGGGCTCGGGATTCTATTCCGCGCCGCCGCGTCTGTGGGATACCCTGACGCTGGAAGCGACCGCAGACGGAATCCTCGATGCCGCGGTCCTGATGGCCTACGAAAACCGGATTCGCCCGGAAGAGCTGCGCTACCAGCCATGGGTAGCAGGGCAATGGGCCAAGATCGACCGAACGCTCGACGCGGTAACGACGGGCTGGATGGATCACCTGAACGGGCCGGTGGACATTGGGCACATCGCCCTCGGCTGTGCCTTGGGTTATCTGGATTTGCGCCATTCGGCGCGTGCATGGCGCGCGACGCGTCCCGGGCTTGCAGCCTGGATGGCCCGGTTTGCGGTACGGCCTGCGATGGTTGCGACCACGCCGGAGGCGTGAGTGGGACGCAGGCTCAGAACCGAAGGCTGACGCCGATGTTCAGGGCATTGGTGATGATATCAGTCTCGAACGAGCCACCCGAGTCGAGGGTTGCACGATTCCAGGAATAGGTTCCCTTGTACTCGCCAAACACCGACCAGCGGTCGTTCAGCTCCCACGCGGCACCTGCAACGACCTGTACCGCCGGACCGGTCACCTGATAGCCGAAGGTCTTAACCTCGCCTGTCGGCTGAACTTCGACATGTGGAACGGCAAGGCCGATGCCCGCGCCGACATAGGGCGTGATCCGCCCGCCCAACTGCCAGCGCCGCCAGATGTTCGCGGTCAGAATGTTGAGCCCGTCAGTGAATTCCAGCACATCGTACCCGTATTTGGCGGGGTTGTCGGCGTAGATCTTGGTATGGTTGAACTCAAACCCGAAGCCGAAACGGTCGTTCCGCCACCAGGTGACCCTCGCACCATAGTAGGGCGGCGGGTCGAACGATTTGCCCAGCCATTTCACTTGCGCAGAGCCGAGGACCGAATCCCTGATTGTGCTGTGCGGCGCGGATTGCACGCCACCGTAAAGCGAAATCTCCACCTCGGCCCGTGCGGAAGGAGCCCACATAGCGGCACTTGTCGCCAGAACCGCAACGAGGCCGATCTGGAAAATCGCACGTCGTGCCGAGGCGAGTCGGGCACGGATGGCCCGGAATATGATTGAAATCCCAGTCACAAGGCGCTCCCGCATTCTTGATTTCCTTCTCAATACTCTGTCACTCCCCCACCCAAGCAATCCCCCCGCGAGCACTTGCCAGACGTCGTGCTTGCCTGCGTCGATCCGTGTTCCCCCGACGAAGGCCGCGGCGAGGACAACGAGCGCCTTGCCGACCGGATGGCTCGCGATGCAATCATGCACCAGCGAACTTGCTCCGATCGTCGCGGCAGAAGTGTGGGCGGAAGGGAAGCCCTTGTCGCCGCCACCGGGCCGCTGATTGATCCGGGCTTCGCCAAACGCCGCCTTGGTGCCATGGGCCAGAACCATCATTCCCATGAAACGTATCGCAAATTCCGTTCCAGCCCGATTTTTCGCAGCACAGGCCCAGGCGATCAGCGGAAGCGCGATCTGCAGCCGGTCGCCGTAGGATCGGGCAACTGGAGTAGAGGTTAGCACCGCAAGAGCCAGCGCCGCAAGAACAAGATGGACCCTGCCGAAAGTTCTAAGTGCAACGCTGAGCATCCGGAAGCCTGTCAAGATTGCCGGGTTGTAGAGCGATTTTACGCCGAATCGCAAGGGTTCGGTTATCTTTGCATGTCAGAACGGTTGCAACGCGCTCTGCCGGAAAGGCGTGACAGGACTGCAACGCTTCGACAATCCGAGGGTGGCAGGGGCCTGCGCTCCTTTGTCCGCTGGACGATCCTGTGAGGCAAGGCTACATGCCAATTACAGCCTGTGGACTTCCATCTGGGATTTTCACGGGCGCGACAGTTCACGGGCCGCCGACTTCGGCGTCCTTACCATGGGAGAGGACTTCGTGTCCCAATCTGACCATCATTCAGGCGACGCAGAAGGCACCCGTCGGGATTTTCTGTATTACGCGACCGCCGGTGCCGGTGTTGTCGTCACGGGTGCAGCAATTTGGCCGCTGATCAACCAGATGAACCCGTCGGCCGACGTACAAGCGCTGTCTTCGATCTTCGTCGATATCTCTGCGGTCGAGGTGGGCACCCAGTTGACGGTGAAATGGCTGGGCAAACCCGTCTTCATCCGCCGCCGCTCGACCGAAGAGATCGAAAAGGCGCGTGCCGTCGCGCTAGCCGATCTGGCCGACCCGCTTGCCGAGAATGCCAACAAGCCGGGCGCCGATGCATCTGATGTCAACCGCACGCTGGACGAGGCGGGCGAATGGCTGGTGATGATGGGGGTCTGCACCCACCTTGGCTGCGTGCCGCTTGGCGATGGCGCGGGGGATTTCGGGGGCTGGTTCTGCCCATGCCACGGCTCGCACTACGACGGCGCCGGACGCATCCGCAAAGGCCCGGCCCCGCGCAACCTGCCTGTGCCGGTTGCCGCATTCCAAGACGACTCCACCATCAAGCTCGGGTAAGGAAAAATCATGGCCGGTATTCCGCATGACCATTACGAGCCCAAAACGGGCGGGGAGAAGTGGCTTTACAAGCGTCTTCCCATCGCAGGGCTGCTTTATGACACCCTGATGCTTCCGACGCCAAAGAATCTGAACTGGATGTGGATCTGGGGCATCGTGCTGACGTTCTGTCTTGCGCTGCAGATCATCACAGGCGTCGTGCTTGCCATGCACTACACCCCGCATGTCGACAGTGCTTTCGCCAGTGTCGAACACATCACGCGCAATGTTAATGGCGGCTACATGTTGCGGTACCTGCACGCGAACGGCGCGTCGCTGTTCTTCTTTGCCGTTTATCTGCATATCTTTCGCAGCCTCTACTACGGTTCCTACAAGGCCCCGCGTGAGGTCACCTGGATCATCGGCATGTTGATCTATATTGCGATGATTGCCACGGCTTTCATGGGTTATGTGCTGCCCTGGGGCCAGATGTCTTTCTGGGGCGCCACGGTGATCACCGGTCTCTTCGGCGCGATCCCCGGCATCGGGCCGATGATCCAGGAATGGCTGTTGGGCGGGCCTGCGGTGGACAATGCCACGCTGAACCGCTTCTTCAGCCTCCATTACCTGCTGCCCTTTGTCATTTCGGCGCTGGTGGCGGTGCACATCTGGGCGTTCCACACCACCGGCAACAACAATCCCACCGGGGTTGAGGTCCGCCGCGGTTCCAAGGTCGAGGCGGAGAGTGACACGCTTCCCTTCTGGCCGTACTTCGTGATCAAGGACCTGTTCGCTCTGGCCGTGATCCTTGCTGTGTTCTTTGCTGTGGTGGCATTCATGCCAAACTTCCTTGGCCACCCGGACAACTACATCGAGGCGAATCCGCTCTCGACGCCCGCGCACATCGTGCCTGAATGGTATTTCTTGCCATTCTACGCTGTTTTGCGCGCGTTTACGGCCGATGTCTGGGTCGTGATGGCAGTGCAGTGGCTGTCGTTTGGGATCATTGACGCAAAGTTCTTTGGCGTGCTAGCGATGTTCGGGGCTATCGCCGTGATGGCACTGGCACCATGGCTTGACACCTCTTCGGTACGCTCGGGCCGTTATCGCCCGATGTTCAAGTGGTGGTTTGCCCTGCTCGCAATCGACTTTGTCGTGCTGATGTGGTGCGGCGCCATGCCTGCCGAGGAACCTTATGCCACGATTTCCTTGATCGCCTCGGCCTACTGGTTCGCCTACTTCCTTGTAATCCTGCCGCTGTTGGGAGTGATCGAAAAGCCGCTGCCGCAACCGGCAACGATCGAGGAAGACTTCAACGCCCATTACGGCTCCAAAGCCCTTCCGGCTGAGTGAGAAAGGAACTGACGAAGATGCTCAGGAACATCGCTCTCTCGGCCGCGTCGGCCCTGGTGCTTGGGGCGGGGACGGCCCTTGGCGCGGGTGGCGAGAATGTCCACGATGTGGACTTTGCCCATGAAGGCCCTTTTGGCAGTTTTGACCAGATGCAACTGCAGCGTGGGCTGCAGGTCTATACCGAGGTCTGCGCGGCCTGCCACGGCCTGAAGTTCGTGCCCATTCGCACGCTTGCAGATGAAGGCGGCCCGGCCTTGCCGGAGGATCAGGTCCGCGCTTATGCGGCCCAATTCACCATCACCGACAAGGAAACCGGCGAGGATCGCCCCGGCGTGCCCACCGACCATTTCCCGATGTCGGGACTGGAGAACGCTCCCGACCTCAGCCTGATGGCAAAGGCGCGGGCGGGGTTCAGCGGGCCTTACGGGTTGGGTGTAAACCAGTTGTTCCGCGGAATGGGCGGGGCGGAGTATATCCATGCGCTGCTGGAGGGGTATGCAGACGTGCCGGAATGTGCGGCCGATTTCGAATCTGACGGCTATTACAACACCGTGTTTGCCAAGGGCGCGATTCCGGACAGCTGCAAGGACGAGCATGGCCATTCCACCATTCCGGGAAGCTGGATCGCCATGCCTCCGCCTCTGTCGGACGATCAGGTGACCTATGCCGACGGCACGGCTGCTACTATGGACCAGATGTCGCTCGACGCCTCGGCCTTCCTGATGTGGACGGCAGAGCCAAAGCTGAACGACCGCAAGCAGGCAGGCTTTACGGCGGTGATCTTTCTGACGATCTTTGCGGCACTTTTGTACCTGACGAACAAGCGGTTGTGGGCGACGGCCAAAGGTCGCAAGTCGGCCTGACGTGATCCGGCACTGAAATCGAACAGCCCCGCCCGGGAAACCCGGCGGGGCTTTCTTATGCGCCGCCTGGATTGTTCAGCAGCGCCGCCAGGCCCTCACGGTAAGTCGGGAACCGCAGGCGGTAGCCAAGCTCACCCTTGATCCTGTTATTCCGAACGCGTTTTGACTCGGCATAAAAGCTGCGGGCCATCGGTGTCATCTCGGCGTCGGCATAGGGCACTTCTGGCGGGGGCGGCAGGCCCAGAAGCGCCGCCGCGTGGCCCAGCACATCCTCGGGAGGTGAGGGGTCGTCATCGCAGACGTTGTAGATCCGCCCCCCCGGCACCGGCGCATGGATCGACGTCTCCAGCACCCCGGCGATATCCTCGACATGGATGCGGCTGAAGACCTGCCCCGGCTTGATCACCCGACGCGCCGTGCCGTCGCGCACCTTCTCGAACGGGCCGCGACCGGGGCCATAGATGCCCGCGAGGCGGAAGATATGGACGGGAAGGCCCGTCGCCTGCCACATCGCCTCGGCCAGTACACGCTGACGGCCCCGCTCGGTGCCGGGGGCAAGAAGAGTGTTTTCATCCACCCAACCGCCCTGATGGTCGCCGTAAACCCCGGTGGTGGACAGATAGCCGACCCAACCCGGTCGCGCCGCACGGATCAGATCCCCTGCCGTTGCAAGAAACGGATCCCCGGCAGCATCAGGCGCTGCAGAGATCAGGATATGGCTAGCACGCGCCAGCGCCGGACGCAGATCGGCAGGCCAGAGCAAAGGCTCCACCCCGGCAGTCGCCATCGCGTGCGCCCGCGTGGCGGATCGGGTGGTGCCAATGATGTGCCAGCCTTGCGGAACAAGGCGGCGCGCGAGGGTGGCTGCGGAGTAGCCGTGCCCCAGAGAAAGCATTGTTGTCATGGCGCCGATTATCACGGCCTGCCCGGGCACACGCAATAACCATTCCTTAGCCACAAATCGGCCATGCTTGCCATGTTTCCTGAACGCTTGTGTCCATCTCCGGCTTGACAGCCTTGTACGAGGGAATTCCATGCGGTTGCCGTGTCTTGCGTTAGATGGATGGCAGATAGAAGACGCGGACGAGGTGATTGCCGCCTCCGGGCGCGGGGATATGATTCCCGTGCGCACACTGCGGGAGGCGGTGGTGACAGGCAGCCTGTGCAAGCTGTTCTTCGGGACGATGGGCACGTCTTCCAGGCCAGAGCCTTTGTGGGTGTCGGTTCAGCGTCGCGAAGGGGCAAAATACTTTGGCGTCCTTCTGCAAGACGCTTCTTCCCCGGCAGCGAGTGAAGCGTCCTATCTTTCCGCAGGTTCCGAAGTTCCCTTCGCCGCCCGCCACATTGCCGATATCATCGCCCCGTATGAGCTTGGCCCCGACGAACGCGCCCTTGCCGCGCTGCCGCCCACCCAAATCTGGGCCGGACGCGGCGGCTGAGCCGACCTCCGCGTGATGCACCCGGGGTTGCTTTGTCCCCTTCCCTGCGCATGAGGGGGAGGGAGACAAGGGCCGTTCCGCGAACCCTGTCGCCAAGGCTTCACTTGCGGCCCCCCCCGGGTTTCGGGTTATATGCCCAATCAACCCGAAAGACCGAACAGATGCTTGATGAAACCTATCTCTGCCCGGCAGAGCACGCGCCCGAGGCATTTATGGACGCGACCGCCGCCGTTGACCGGCTTGAGCAAATCTATGCCGAGGCGACGGCCTTCCTTGCCTATCACTTCAGCCACACGGTGCGCCACGGCCGCCCCTCGGGCCGGGTCCGCGCCCATTACCCGGAAATTCGCCTGACGGTACAAAGCTTCGACAAGGTCGACAGCCGCCTGTCCTTTGGCCATGTGGCGGGTCCCGGCATCTTTGCTACGACCATCACCCGGCCCGACCTCTTCCGACAGTACCTGATCCAGCAGATCGGACTTCTGGTGCAGAACCACGGCCAGCCTGTGATCATCGGGCCGTCGACCACCCCAATCCCGGTGCATTTCGCGGTGGCGGGCAACCCGGACGTGTCGGTGCCGCAGGAAGGGGTGCTGAATTTCTCGCTCCGCGACGTCTTTGACGTGCCGGACCTGGCCACCACCAATGACGACATCGTCAACGGCACGCTGACCCATTACCCGGACGGCTCGCAACCTCTGGCTCCGTTCAGCGCGCAGCGGGTGGACTACAGTCTGGCGCGGCTGGCCCATTACACTGCGACTGACCCCAAGCATTTCCAGAACCACGTGCTCTTCACCAACTATCAGTTCTATGTGGAGGAGTTCGAGGCCTATGCCCGCCAGGCGCTGGCGGACCCGGACAGCGGATATATCGCCTTTGTGGCCACGGGAAACCAGATCCTAACGCGTCCTGACGGAATGCTCACGCCGGTCTCTAAACTGCCGCAGATGCCGACCTACCATCTGAAGCGCGAGGACGGGCAGGGCATCACGCTGGTGAACATCGGGGTCGGGCCGTCGAACGCCAAAACCGCAACCGACCATATCGCCGTCTTGCGACCGCATGCATGGCTGATGGTGGGCCACTGCGCGGGCCTCAGGAACAGCCAGTCGCTCGGGGATTTCGTGCTGGCGCATGCCTACCTGCGCGAGGATCACGTGCTGGACGACGATCTGCCGATCTGGGTGCCGATCCCCGCTCTGGCCGAGATCCAGATCGCATTGCAAGAGGCGGTGGCGGAGGTCACGCAGCTTGACGGGTATGAGCTGAAGCGGATCATGCGCACCGGGACCGTTGCTACCATCGACAACCGAAACTGGGAACTGCGGGACAAATCCGGCCCGGTGCGTCGGCTGTCGCAGTCACGCGCGGTGGCGCTGGACATGGAAAGCGCCACAATCGCCGCGAATGGCTTTCGGTTCCGGGTGCCCTATGGCACGCTGCTCTGTGTCTCCGACAAGCCGCTGCATGGCGAGCTGAAGCTGCCCGGCATGGCATCCGAGTTCTACAAGACCCAGGTCAGCCGCCATCTGCAGATCGGCATCCGCGCGATGGAACGCCTGAGCCATGCCCCGATCGAGCGCATCCACAGCCGCAAGCTGCGCAGCTTTGAGGAAACCGCTTTCCTCTGATCAGGCCTTGGACATGTCCCTCGACCGCGCGAATTGCTGCGTGGCTGGGTGGAAAGGGCTTGAATCTTTCTCGAAAAACCTGTGTGACGGCACGGTTCGCCAAGGGCGCAGACGAACCTGCCACGCGCGGGACACAAAAGGACTGTCAGATGAACAAACCGATGACCAAGACCCAGTTGGTGGCCGCCGTCGCCGATGCCATGGGCGGGGACAAAAAGACCGCAGCAGCGGCTCTGGACGCGATCGCCGCGGTTGTTGCACGCGAAGTGGCCGCGGGCGGCACCGTCACTGTGCCCGGCCTCGGCAAGGTCGCCTGCAAGGCCCGCCCCGAGCGGACGGTGCGCAACCCCGCCACCGGTGAAGCCGTGACGAAGGCCGCCGACAAGCAGGTGAAATTCGCCATCGCCAGGTCGTTGAAAGACATCGCCAACGCTTGATCCCTCCGGGCCTTGCGGTCATGCTTAAAAGGGTCACCCCAGGGTGGCCTTTTTTCTTGGAGCCGCCCGAATGCCTGACGACAGTGGCCGGTTGATCCGGTTTGATGCGCTGGCCATGTGCGTGGCGATTGCTTTTGTTGTGCTTTGGTCCTCGGCCTTTGTGACCGCGCGGATCATCGTTGCCCATGCGCCGCCCTTGATGGCGCTGTCGGCACGGTTCCTGATTTCGGGAGTGATCGCCGTCGCCCTCGCCCGGGCGCTTGGGCAAAGCTGGCGGCTGGTGCCGGGGCAGTGGCGCGCGGTCGTGATCTTCGGGCTATGCCAGAACGGGCTTTACCTGGGGCTCAACTTCATCGCGCTGCAATGGGTGGAGGCGTCGGTTGCGGTGATCATTGCGGCGGCGATGCCGTTGATTGTGGCGCTTCTGGGCTGGCTGTTCCGTGGCGAGGGGGTAACGCGGCTTGGACTTGCCGGGCTGATCGCGGGTTTTGCGGGCGTCGCGCTCATCATGGGCACCCGCCTGACAGGCGGCACGGATCCGCTGGGCATCTTGTTGTGCGTGATCGGGGCCACGGCGCTGGCGGTAGCCACGATGACGGTGCGCGAGGCGACCGCGGGGAAGAACCTTTTGATGATCGTGGGGCTGCAAATGCTGGTGGGCTCCGCGGCGCTCGCCGTCGCAGGCGCGCTGACCGAGACGCCGCGGGTAGACATCGTGCCCGCGCTGATCCTGTCCTTTGCCTATCAGATCTTTTTTCCCGGTCTTGCCGCCACATTGATGTGGTTCTGGCTGGTCGGGCGGATCGGGGCGGTGCGCGCCTCGACCTACCATTTTCTGAACCCGTTTTTTGGCGTGGCAATTGCCGCTTTGATGCTGGGGGAAAGCGTCAGCATGCTCGACATGATCGGTGTGGCCATCGCGGCTTTGGGGATTCTGGCCGTGCAGCTCAGCCGGACGCGCACGCAACCACGTGTGTAGCACGCGATCACGCAGGCTTCATGTGACATTGCATTTCCCAAGAGGCATGTTTCCGCCTGAAGGAGATGCCGATGGAACTGGTGTTTGGCTATATCGCGGGACTGCTGACCCTGATCAACCCCTGCGTACTGCCGGTGCTGCCCATTGTGCTGGCCTCGGCGCTGCAGGCTCACAGGCTTGGTCCGGTCGCGCTGACGGCGGGCATGTCGGCCAGCTTCGTCGTACTTGGCTTGATCGTCGCTGCAGCGGGGCAAGCCCTTGGCCTGTCGGACACCACGCTTGTGAATGCGGGCGCTGTGATGATGGTAGGCTTTGGGCTGGTGCTGCTGGTGCCGCGTCTGAACGCGGGCTTTGCCACGGCCACCGCCGGGCTTTCGATGCGGGCAGATCAGACGATTGATCAGGTGGACCGTTCCGGCCTTGGCGGGCAGGCCGCAACCGGCGTGCTTTTGGGCGCGGTGTGGAGCCCTTGCGTCGGCCCAACGCTCGGTGGTGCCATCAGCCTCGCTTCGCAGGGAAAAAGCCTGATCTGGTCGGGCACCGTCATGCTCGCGTTCGCAGCCGGGGTCAGCACGGTCATGCTTGTGCTGGCTTACGGCGCGCGGGCGGCGCTGATGCGGCGCAGGGCAACGATGCAAGCGCTGGCCCAACGGGCCAAACCTTTGATGGGCTTCACGCTTTTATTGGTGGGCGCGATGATCCTCACCGGCTTTCACCACGTGCTGGAGGCGTTCGCCCTCAGCGTAATGCCCTACTGGCTGCAAGAACTTTCAATTTCACTCTAAGGAATGGTCAAATGAACCGTCGTCACTTCCTCCGCTTTTCTGCCATCATCAGCCTTGCAGCCCCTTTTGCCGGCATCGCCCTGAACGCTTCGGCCG
>Ga0105046_10009279_pt1 | contig 15398 bp, 13 predicted proteins | sample MAT03_FD_78385 | JGI IMG/M metagenome (GOLD analysis project Ga0105046, IMG submission 78385) | Freshwater microbial communities from Lake Fryxell liftoff mats and glacier meltwater in Antarctica - MAT-03 (megahit assembly) | ecosystem: Environmental > Aquatic > Freshwater > Ice > Liftoff...
GCGCCGTTCCGCATCGGGGCGCACCATTGGCTGATCCTGCATGGCCGCTATATTTGCAAGGCGCGGACGCCCGAATGCTGGCGCTGTCCCGTCGCCGATCTGTGCCGGTATAGGCCCAAGACGCTCGGGCCAAGACCATAGCATCGCAATCGCCGTCCGCGCTTCAGGATTTGTCCCTGGTATAAAACACGGGAAATTATCCCGCTTCACAGCGCCAAATGACAACCCCAGCGGGTGCAAGCAGCGCGCTGCCGACTAGGATACGGGCGTCATCCGGCACCGCGACGCTGGCGGCTTGCGCACCATAGTTGAACGCGAATGTCACGCCGCCGGCGCGGCGCAGGCGCACGCCAGCGGGCAACACGATAGTCGCAATGCCCGCTTCCCCGGCCAGCCGAACGATTAGCTGGTCGAGCAGGTCCGCGCCTGGCCATGTCGCGACATAGCGCGCCTGACCATGCGCAAAAACGACACCGCGTCCGTCAGCAAGCCGGTCTTCGGCGGGCAGCGCCGTTTCGACATGATCGAACCAGCGGGTAAGGATAAAGCCCTCGCCCGGCTCGGAATGGCCAGCGCGCAGGCTTTCGCTGCGGGTGACCTTCAGCGGCAGGATGGTCTGCAAGTTCCCGGGGGCGAGATTTGGGGGGATCGCAAAATCGGCGGTCTTGCTGCCGCTGCGTGCGCCAATCAGAACGGGTCCGGAAAAGGCCGCCAATCGTTCGGCAAATCCATCCGGGATGATTGGCAGACAGGGGATGACGACGATGCGATAGCCATCGAGCGGGGCATCGGGCGCAAGAATATCGACGTCAAGTCCGCGGGCCCGCAGCGCCGAATAATAATCGAACGCGACGCGCAGCGCGCTGTAACCCCATCCCTGCGGCTGGGTGTCGGTGACCCAGGCGCTGGTGTAGTCAAAGACCAGCGCGACAGGGGCCTGCGCCGTTGCCACTTGGCCTATGGCGGCGATGTCTGCGGCGGCGGTGCGCACTTCGGCGGCGGCGGGCGCGTCCACACTGTCTGGGCGCAGCAGCCCGGCGTGCATCTGTTCCTGCGCAAATGGCGCCTGCCGCCAGCGAAAATAACTGGTCAGCTCGGCGCCGTGCGCCATCGCCTCCAGCGTCCACAGCCGGACCATGCCAGGCAGCGGCGCGGGGTTGAAGCGCGCCCAATTGACCGGTCCTGGTTGCTGTTCGAGCACGCACCAGCGTCCGCCTGCGGTTGCCCCGCGATACAGGTCGTGATGAAAAGCGGCAATATCGGGGTGCCCCTGGCGCAGATAGGCAGACTTTTCGGCCTCCGAAAACCAAAACTGCTCAAGAAAGCCCAGCGGATAGCTGTCCCAGCCCGCCACATCGATATCGCGCCCAACGGCATGGTGATCGAACTGCGTAAAAAAGCCCATGAAATTGTGCATTACATCGCGGCCGGGCGATCCTGCGCGGATGATGTCGGTCTGAACTCGATTAAATGCGACCACCTGATCCGAGGAATAGCGCCGGAAGTCGAGCATATGCGCCGGGTTCGGTTCGGTCACCGGCGTCAGCGGCAGGTCAATCGCTGCAAAATCGCGGTACTCCATCGACCAGAAAACATTGCCCCAGGCGGCATTCAGGGCAGCGATATCGCCATATTTGGCGCGCAACCAGTCGCGAAATCCAGCGGCGGCAGCCCGTGAAAAGCTGACCGCTGTGTCGTGACAGCCATATTCATTGTCGGTCTGCCACGCCGTGATGGCGGGGTGCTGGCCATAACGCTCCACCACGGCGCGCGTGATGCGGGCGCTTTCGGCGCGGAAACCAAGGTGTGAAAAGCAATAGTGCCGCCGCGACCCGAAATTGCGCGGGCGGCCCTCGGCATCCAGCGCAATCATGTCGGGCATCGCGTCGACCAGCCATTTGGGCGGGGTCGCCGTCGGCGTACCCAGGATAACGCCCAAGCCCGCCGCGTCCAGCGTATCGATGGCGCGGTCGAGCCAGCCCCAGTCGAAATGCCCGGATACAGGCTCAATCCGGCTCCACGCAAATTCACCGATGCGCACCCGCGTCAGCCCCATAGCCGCCATACGCGCGGCGTCATCGGCCCAGCGCGCTTCGGGCCAATGTTCCGGATAATAACAAACCCCCAGCCGCATTGTCGCTTCACCCAAATCTTTCGCGGTGCCGTGCGTTCTAATGAATAAACCGTCAACAAGCTCCACCGCTGGCTTGCGCAGCTTACCACAATGGGCCAGACCGCAGCTTAAGGGGAGAGGGAAAATGGAAACAGGGCTTAACAGCAACAGCCTGACGCAGATCGCGATTTTTTGCGGACTGACGCTGTTCATCGCTTTGCTGACCATCTGGAAAGTGCGGCGCGTCAAGACGGTCAACGATGGATCGGGCAAGGATGTTTTCCTTGCCGGCGGCGGCCTTAGCTGGCTGTTCGTCGCGGGGTCGATCACGCTCACCAATTTGTCGACCGATCAGCTGGTCGGCATGAACGGCAATCAGATGCTGCTGCTCGCATGGTGGGAAATCGCCGGCTTTATTGGGTTGCTGACGCTCGCCTATGTTTTCGTGCCGCTTTATTATCGCAACAATTGCACCACCGTGACGGAACTTCTGGAACGGCGTTACGATGGGCGCAGCGTGCGCACGCTGATTGCCGGGCTGTTCGTGCTCGGCAATGTCCTCATCTATCTGCCTGCCGCGCTCTATTCGGGCAGCCTGTTCCTGCAATCGCTGTTTGGGACGCATATTCCGCTTTTGGTCTTTGCTGCAGGGCTGGCAATCGTCAGCGCGCTGTACACCATTTTTGGCGGGCTGAAGGCGGTGGCGATTATGGATACCTATTCGGGAATCGGCATATTGGGGCTGGCGCTGCTCATCGTCTTCCTCGCGCTCGCGGCGGTCGATTTCGACATTGTCACCGGCGTGCCGGTGGAACGGCTGACAATGATCGGCGGTGATGACAGCCCTATCCCGTGGCATACGCTGTTGACCGGCATGATCTTCATCCAGATTTTCTATTGGTCGACCAATCAGAATATCACGCAAAAGGCGATGGCCGCGCCGACCGTGCGCGAGGCGCAGAAAGGCGTGCTGACTGCCGCCATTGTCCGCATCCTCATCATCCCCCCGATTGTCGTTATTCCGGGCGTGGTCGCTTTTAAATTGTTCGGGGACATCGGCGACAGTGCTTATGGCCGCCTGGTCGGCGAAGTGCTGCCGGGTTGGCTGGCCGGAACCTTTGCCGCCGCCATCGCCGCTGCCGTCATCACCACCTTCAGCGCGGTGCTCAACAGCACTGTCGCGCTTTACGCGGTCGATTTCCATGATCAGTATGTCGGCAAGGTACGCAACTTCTGGCGTCTGTCGACGGTCCTTTCGGTGCTGGTGACACTCGCGGCGGTCGCGATGGTGCCGATGTATCAAAATGCCGACAGCATCATCAACTTGCTGCAACAGTTGAACGGCCTCTCGTCGATGCCGATCCTGTCAGCCTTTATCGTCGGGCTGCTGTTTCGCGGCGTGGGGGCACCGGCAGCCGTGGTCGGTGTTATCTGGGGCTTCCTCCTCTATGCTGCCTTCAGTTTCTGGTGGCAACCGGCGGGGATCATAACGCTCCATTACATCCATTTCATGGTCATCGTGCTGGCGACATCGGTGGCTATGGCGCTGGCGTCGAACCGGTGGATGCTGGGCAATCGCGCCACCTTTGTCGGCCTCACCGATGTGCGCGGGACGGCGTGACAGCACCGCGCCTGATCCACATGCAAGGGCGCAATACCAGCGTCGTCCTGGAAATCGTACCAGGCGGTCCGCCGCGCTGGCGGCACTGGGGCGCGCGGGTTGATCCGGCGGGGCTGGCTGCGCTGGCCGATCAGCGCAGTGCAGCCAGCTTTTCGATGGATGAAGATGTCCCGCTGACCAGTGCGCCCACGCACGGCAACGGCTGGTTTGGACCGGCGGCGCTCGCCTGCCATCGCGCGGGGACAGACAGCATCGTTGCGTGGGACGATTGCAGCGTCACGGAAAGCGGTGGGGCGCTGACCATCACCTTGATCGACGGCACGCGCGGGGTGCGATTGATCCAGAACCTGACCCTCGACCCGATAACCGATTGCCTCAGCCAGTCAGCAAGCGTCACCAACATCGGCACTACCCCGCTTGCCATCACCAGCCTGGCCAGCGCCATCCTGCCGCTCCCTGCCCGCGCCGCAGGCATCCGCAGCTTTCACGGCCGCCACAATGCCGAACTGCAAATGACGAACGAAGCGATGCCCGCGCACATCTGGCGGCGGACGGCGCGGCGCGGGCTGACCGGGCATGGCGGGCCGCCGGGACTGTTTGTGCACGATGACCAGGCGGATGGTGTCTGGGCGGTGCAGCTTGCCTGGTCGGGCGATAGCGATCTGGCCATCGAGGCGGATGACGAGGGCGGCTTTACGCTGTCAGCAGGCGCGGCATTTGCCGCATGTGAAATGATTTTGCCACCCGGCGAAAGCTGGACCACACCTGATCTGATCGCAACCTTTTCACCACAGGGTCACAACGGCGCCAGCAGCAATTTTCACGCGGCCATCCGCGCGCGCATGACGTGGCAGCCACTTGGGCAACCACCTGGACCGTCATTTGCACCGTCATTTGGGCCGGGCGGCGCGATGCGCCCGCGCCTGGTGCATTTCAACAGCTGGGAGGCGTGCTATTTCGCGCATGACGAAACGGTCATGTGCGGCCTGATCGAGCGTGCGGCGCGCCTTGGCTGCGAACGCTTTGTGTTGGACGACGGTTGGTTCAAGGGGCGCGGCGATGATCGCGCGGGGCTGGGCGACTGGACGGTCGATGCCGGCAAATATCCCGCTGGGCTTGGACGACTGGCGCGGCGGATCACCGATCTTGGTATGGAATTTGGCCTGTGGGTCGAACCCGAAATGGTCAATCCGGACAGCGATCTGTATCGCGCCCATCCCGACTGGGCGCTCGCGGTGGCCGGCATCGCGCCGCCGACCGCACGGCATCAACTGGTGCTCGATATGGGGCGGGCCGAGGTGCGCGACACTGTTTTCGCGGCGCTGGACGCGCTCCTGTCCGCCCTGCCGATTGCCTATTTGAAATGGGATCATAACCGCGATCTTTCGCCGAACGCGGATGGCCGTGGCCAGCCGCGCGGCGCGGCGCAAACGACGGGCTGTTATACCTTGCTCGCGCGGTTGCGGGCGACACATCCGGGCGTTGAAATTGAAAGCTGTGCCGGGGGCGGCGGGCGGATTGATGCCGGCGTTATCGCCCACACCCACCGGTTCTGGACCAGCGACAATATCGACGCGCTCAGCCGGATCGATATTCAGCGCGGCTTTCTGTCTTTTATGCCGCCCGAACTGATGGGCAGCCACATAGGGGCCAGCCCCGCACACGCCACTGGCCGCACCCAGCCGCTGGATTTTCGGGCCAGCGTGGCAGTGACCGGGCATCTGGGGGTTGAACTTGACCCCGCCACGCTCACCGATGCCGACCGCGCGGCGCTGATGGAGTGGATCGTTTTTTATAAGCAATGGCGCGGCTTGCTACATGGCGGCCAAGTCTGGCTGGGCGCGGGCAGAGATGGGCTGGTGTGGCAGGCGCAGGGGAGGGCCGACCGCTTTTTGTTGTTCGTGCACCAACGGACCCCGCCGCAGCGCCGCCGCCCCCAGCCGCTGGCGTTGCCGTTTCTGGGCGATGGCACACACGCTGTGACGCTGTTGCGTGGCACCGGGTTGGGCGGCGCCTATCCTTATCCGCTGCCGCCGCTGTTCACCGCGATGCAGACCGCACCACAGCCGTTTGCCGGAAACTGGCTGCGCCACGCCGGACTGCCCATGCCGATGCTCAAGGCAGAAGGAGCAGCCGTGTTTCTCATCACAGCAAGCTAACGGCACCACGCTGCATAAGTTGCTGTGGACATCCGCGCACAGGTGTGTATTATCAAAATAACACACGTGATAGGAGGATGTTGATGCGCGCGCTTAAATTTGTCGCTGGTCTGGCCTGGCTAAGCCTGCTTGGGGCATGCGGAGCCAGGGTGGCCGGGGCCGACGACAAGGGCGGGGTCGCCGAAAAGGTCGAGCGTGTAGCCAGTAAAGCCGGGGGCGAAGCCAGCCGCAGCTTTGTCGCAACCGGTTTTACCGGGGTCAAGCTGGCGGGTTCCGATGATGTTGTCGTGACGCGTGGTGACAAATTCTCGGTCGTCGCCACCGGGCCGCAGGATGTGCTCGACAAGCTTGATATTGCCGTCAAGAACGGTGTTCTGGTCATCGGGCGCGCAGGCGGCATGATGCACCGGTACACGGACGATGGCGCGCGCGTTGCCGTTACGCTCCCCCGGCTTGACCGCGCCGAGCTGACCGGTTCGGGCACGCTGAGCATCGACCAGGCCGAAGCCGATGCTGTCAACTTGGTCCTGTCCGGATCAGGCGATCTGGCGGTCGATGCAGTTACGGCCAAGGCCATGGCCATTGCCATGGCCGGCTCGGGCGATCTAACGGTGAAGGCGGGCAAGGCCGATCGCGGCGAAGTCTCGCTTGCCGGATCGGGCGATGTTGATGTCAACGGCGTGACGCTGGGCACCGCGAATATTTCGCTCTCCGGATCAGGCGACGTCGACGCCACCGCCACTGCCACCGCCAGCGTGGCGATAGTGGGGTCCGGCGATGTCCGGCTTGGCGGCGGCGCAAAATGTGATACCAGCGAAATGGGATCGGGCACGGTCAGCTGCCGCTGACCATGCGCCGCGTCCCGTAACAATCTGGGATCGGGACGGACATGACATATTGCCGGGCCATTGGCAGCGCGCTGTCGACCATGCTGCTGCTGTTCGCTGCCCCCGCAGCGGCGGACGAAAAACGCTTTGGCTTCACCAGCTTTGAACGGATCATCCTCAATGGGGATTTCGCGGTAGAGGTGACGCATCGTGCGCCAATCAATGGGGTGGCCACTGGTCCGCGCGATGCGCTCGACCGCATCGAAATGCGCAGCACGGGCGGCACCCTGACCATTTCAGACCGCCGTTTCGGCAGCAACCGCCAGCGCGGCGCTGGTCCTGGGCCAGTGGTAATCCGGGTTAATGCCGCTAATCTGCGCACTGCCACCGTCACCGGTGCCGGATCGCTGACCATCGACCGGCTGGCGGGAACTAAGGTCGAACTGGTGCTGTCTGGTCCCGGCGCGCTGATCGTGCGAAATATCACAGCAGACCGGCTGGCGCTGCGCATGGTCGGCAATGGCAGCATGACGCTCGCTGGCAAGGTCAAGGTGGGCACGGCGCTGGTGTCGGGCGCCGGCAATGTCGATGCCAGCGCGCTGGCCGTCACCGATCTGGCGGTGCAGGGCCAGGGCGCCGCAGACCAGCGTTATCAGGCGGCCCGAACGGCGGAGGTTACGCTGCGCGGCGTGGGGCGCATCGCCGTGACGGGCAAGGCGAAATGTACCGTGCGCAACCTGGGGACAGGGACTGTGGCATGCGGTCAGCCCTGATACCGCAGGTTGGCATCGGCCCGCGCCGCTGAATCCATCTTGCGGCTGCTCTTGGCGATCAGGCTGGGCATCCACCGGCCAAGAAACGCCATCCGCTTGGCCGTCGGGCCGACGGGTGTGTGAACCCTGTCGCCATGCACGGCATTCCATGCCGCCGCTGCCACCACGGCGACCGGGCTGATCTCCAGCCCAGCGTTGGCGATGGTGTCGCGCACCGGCGCATTGCTGTCGGCTGAGGTCTGATCGAGCAGCGGCGTGTCGATGAAACCGGGCATCAGATCGCGGACCTTGATACCATAGCGGGCGAATTCAACATCCAGCGCTTCGGTCAGCGCGCGTACGGCATGTTTGGTCGCCGAATACACCGCCAGCCCCGCCATGCCATAATAGCCCGATGCCGATCCGGTGTTCAGGATCACTGCGCCCGGCGACGCTTTCATCAGCGGCAGTGCGGCATAGACACCATTGACCACCCCGCCGAAGTTGACCGCAATCAACCGGTCGGCGTCGGCGGGGTCAATATCGGGAAAATGGCCGCCGGTGCCAATCCCCGCGTTGTTGAACAACACATCGAGCCGCCCGCCGCTCACCTTGGCAAATTCTGTCAGTGCCGCCGCCCATTGGTCACGGTCGCGCACGTCCATGACGTGGGTGGTTGATTGACCAGCGGGCAGCAGCGCGGCGGTTTCATCGACACCCAGCCGATTGACATCGGCAATGCCAACCAGCCAGCCGCGCGCCGCAAAATACTGCGCCACTGCACGGCCGATGCCCGATCCGCCGCCCGTAATGAAAATTGTCTTGCGCCCGTCGGTCATCTGTTCGCCCTCTATCAACATCATTGTCAGCAAGTGGCGGTAAAGCTTCTCACGGGTCAAGCGCAACTTTCTGCTTGGCGTGGCTGGCGCGGCTGATATTCAGCGCGACATGACCAATGCGCGCCGCAGCCTCGCTGCTTTCTTGCTGTTCCTGTTCAGCTTTGTGATGCCGTCTGCCGTTCATGCGGCGGTGCAGGTGCATTTCTACAGCCGCGAATTTGGCAATCAATTCCCCCACGCCTTCATCATTGTCGAAGGGACGCTGGATGCAACGGGCGAAAAAATTTCGGCCAATTACGGCTTTACGGCGGCCAGCATCACCCCGGCGGTGCTGATGGGTTCGGTAAAGGGCTATGTCCAGGCGCTGAAGCCCGAATATATCGCCAAGGCGGACCGGCGGTTCACCGTGACGGTGAACGACGATGGCTATGCCAAATTGATGGCAAAGGTGGCCGAATGGCAGGCACGCGCGCAACCCGCCTACAGTCTGAACAAGCGCAATTGTGTCCACTTCGTAATGGAACTGGCCGCGGTTACGGGGTTGAAGGTCAACCGCACCAGCACATTTTTCAAAAAACCGCGCAGCTTTCTGGACGAAGTGCTGGGGCTTAATCCGGGCGTAAAATAATGACGCCAATCTGCCTTTTGCTTCGGCTGCTGGTGCGTGAAAATCGGCTGGTAAGCTTTTGGCGCTATGGGTGGACGAATGGGGCGCGAATGTTTATGTGCGGCCTCGCGCTGTCGCGCCCGATGGATTGACGACGATTTGAAACTTTTGCTGACCCTGCTTGCGCTGCTGACCGGATTTTCCGGCGTCGACGCGGCGCGTGCGGCCCCGGTTACTCCGGCCGCTGTCGGTATGGCGCTGGCGCTGGCGGAAGTCGCCAGCGAGGTTCAGGCCGCACGCCATGTTCACCGGCCTCAACAAACCGCGCTACGGCGCTTTATGCCCGATGGCGCCGCCGCCATATTCCATCCTGTCAATGCCGCGCTGGTACAGCCAGGCCTGACCCCGCGCGGGATGCGCACGCGCGAATAGCGCTGGCCGGGCGGTATCCGCTCACGCCTCCACCCATTTACGCTGCCGCGCCAACGCCCTGGGGCACGCGCGGTTAGCCAGTTCAGCCAATCTTTATATTCAGGTGACCCGTCATGCTCGGTACTATTGTCAAATCCATTTTCGGGTCGTCGAACGACCGCTATGTAACCGCGATCCGCAAGATCGTTGACCAGATCAATGCTTTTGAACCCGCCATCGCGGCGATGACAGACGATGAACTGCGCAGCCAGACGACGAAGTTCCGCGAACAACTGGCGGGCGGCGCGACGCTCGACACGATCCTGCCCGAGGCGTTCGCCACGGTGCGTGAAGCGGCAACACGCACGCTCGGCCTGCGTCATTTCGACGTCCAGATGATCGGCGGCGTCGTACTGCACCGCGGTGAAATTTCGGAAATGGCGACGGGGGAAGGCAAAACGCTGGTCGCGACGCTGCCCGCTTATCTCAATGCGCTCGAAGGCAAGGGCGTCCATGTCGTTACCGTCAACGATTATCTCGCCCGCCGCGATGCCGAATGGATGGGGCAGGTCTATGGCTTTCTGGGGCTGACCACCGGCGTGATCGTCCCGAACCTGAACGAGATGCAGCGCCGCGAGGCTTATGGCTGTGACATTACCTATGCGACCAACAACGAACTTGGGTTTGATTATCTGCGCGACAATATGAAATATGTGCGTGCCGACATGGCCCACCGCCCGTTTAACTACGGGATTGTTGACGAGGTTGATTCAATCCTGATCGACGAAGCGCGTACGCCGCTGATCATATCGGGGCCCACCGATGACAAATCCGAAATGTATGTCCGCGTCAACGTGGTCGTGCTCCAGCTGGCCGAAACCGATTATGAAAAGGATGAAAAATCCAAAGCCGTGTCGCTGACCGAAGAGGGCACGGAAAATGTCGAGCGGTTGCTCGAAACCGCTGGGCTGCTGCATGGCGCAAACCTGTATGACATTGAAAACACGCAAGTCGTCCATCACGTCAATCAGGCGCTGAAGGCGAACATGATGTTCCGCCGCGACACCGATTATATCGTCAAGGATGACAAGGTTGTCATCATCGACGAATTCACTGGGCGCATGATGGACGGGCGGCGCTGGTCCGATGGCCTGCATCAGGCGGTCGAGGCCAAGGAAGGGGTGCAGATCGAACCCGAAAACCAGACGCTGGCATCGATCACTTTCCAGAATTATTTCCGCATGTATCCCAAATTGTCGGGCATGACCGGGACAGCGGCAACCGAAGCGGCCGAGTTTTTCGACATTTACAAGATGAATGTCGTGTCCATCCCGACCAATCGCCCGATCACCCGGAACGATGAACAGGACGAGTTTTACAAGAATATCAACGATAAGTTCGCCGCAATTGCGCGCACCATCCGCGCGGCCAGCGAAGCGGGACAGCCCGTGTTGGTCGGCACGGTGTCGATCGAAAAATCTGAACTCCTGTCGTCCTTCCTCGAAAAAGAAGGCGTTGTACACGAAGTCCTCAACGCGCGTTTTCACGAGCGCGAGGCGCTGATCGTGGCGCAGGCGGGCCGATCCGGCGCGGTAACCATCGCGACCAACATGGCCGGACGCGGGACCGACATCAAACTGGGCGGTAACGAGGAATTCCGGATCGAGGCCGAGCTTGCCGATTTGGCCGAAGGCGCAGAGCGCGAGGTTGCCATCGCGCGCATCCGCGCCGAAGTGGCCGAAGAAAGCGAACGGGTGAAAAGCGCGGGCGGCCTGTTCGTGCTTGCGACCGAACGTCACGAAAGCCGCCGCATCGATAACCAGCTGCGCGGCCGTTCGGGGCGGCAGGGCGATCCGGGACGCAGCAAATTTTACCTCTGCCTCGACGATGATCTGATGCGCATTTTCGGGCCAGACACCGCCTTTGCCAAGATCATGAACAAAAATCTGGAGGATGGCGAAGCGATCGGATCGAAATGGCTGTCAAAGGCCATCGAAACCGCCCAGCGCAAGGTCGAAGCCCGCAACTATGACATTCGCAAACAGGTCGTCGAATATGACAACGTCATGAACGACCAGCGCAAGGTCATTTACGAACAGCGCGCCGAAATCATGGACAGCGAATCGGTCGACGAGGTGCTGTCCGATATGCGCGCCGAAACAGTCAATGCACTGGTCGGCGATGCCTGCCCCCCGGGCAGCTATCCGGAACAATGGGATGTTGTCGGCCTGAAAGACCGTGTTGCCGATGTGCTTGATCAGGTCATTCCGGTCGAAGAATGGGTTGTCGAAGACGCGGTCGAACCCGAAATCTTTGCCGAACGCATTCAGGCGCTTGCCGATCAGGCGGTGGTGGACAAGCAGGCCGCGGTTGACATCGAAACCTGGCGCGGCATCGAAAAATCGGTGTTGCTGCGCACGCTCGACCATCATTGGAAGGAACATCTGTCGACGCTCGACGCGCTGCGGCAGGTGGTGTTCCTGCGCGCCTATGCCCAAAAACAGCCGATCAACGAATATAAGCAAGAGGCATTCGCATTGTTCGAACGCATGCTGACCAACATCCGTGAAGATGTAACGCGGACCGTGGCCACGCTGCAACTGCGGCTGGATGCGCCGGAACCGATGCCCCTGCCCGACCTGCCCGATTTCCTGACGACGCACATCGACCCGTTCACCGGGGACGACAATAGCGCGGACATTGATGGTGGTTCGCTCGGCACCATTGCCGACACGCTGCCGCCGCTGCAAAGCATCCGTCCGGCCTTGCCCGCCGGCGTTACGGCAGGGGACAACCCCTTCGCCAACATGGACATCAGCCGCAACGCGCCGTGTCCATGCGGGTCAGGGCGGAAATATAAGCACTGCCACGGCGCGATTTGACCGCTGGCACGATTCTTGTCATTGCGACGAGCTTAGCGACACGGCAATTTCCAGCCCGCACCCGTGCGCCAGGCTGAGGGCTGAAGATTGCTTCGCTGCGCTCGCAATGACAGGCTGGTTTGATGCTCGCACTCGCCGCTCTGTTCGCGTTTGCCGCCGCGCTCTATGCCAGCGTGGGCTTCGGCGGCGGGTCAACCTATACCGCGCTGCTGATCCTGTTCGGGATACCGCTTGTGCTGGTTCCGGTGATCAGTCTGGCGTGCAACATCGTGGTGGTCAGCGGCGGGACGCTGCGCTTTGCGCGCGTGGGTGCGGTGCCATGGGCCACAGCATTGCCGCTGGTCGTGGTTGCCGCACCGCTCGCGTTTCTTGGTGGCCTGATCCCGATTAAGGAAGGGTTGCTCGTCTGGCTGCTGGGCGGTTCGCTGCTCGCCACGGCCATGGTGCTGCTGGTGCAACCGCAATCGGCGCGCACGATTATGGTGCCGCGCGCCGTGCTGTATCCCGTTGCGGGGGCGCTGGGGCTGTTGGCCGGGATGGTCGGGATCGGTGGCGGCATTTTCCTTGCCCCCATCCTTCACCTTGTCCGCTGGGCCGAGGCGCGGCAGGTGGCGGCGACCGCCAGCCTGTTCATCCTCGTCAACAGCCTGTTCGGCCTGGCCGGGCAGTTGGTAAAGGGGCTGGGGACAACAATGATGCAGGGCTTTGCGGCACATTGGCCGCTGTTGGTGGCGGTGCTGATTGGCGGGACGATCGGCAGTCATGTTGCGGTGCGGCTGGCGAACCCGGCCCAGCTGCGGCGGTTGACCGCGTTGCTCGTGGGCTTTGTCGCGCTGCGACTGTTGACCGGGCGGTAAGCAAAAGGGGCCGGAAGCGCGGCTTCCGACCCCCGGCCTTTGTTCTTGCAGGTACCGCTTATGCTTCTTCAAAATCCTCGGTCATCACCGGGCCGCTATCTTTGCCCTTGGCATCGACGTCGCGGTCGACGAATTCGATGATCGCCATCGGCGCGGCGTCCGATGCGCGAATTCCGGCCTTGATGACACGGGTATAACCACCGGCGCGGTCGGTGTAGCGCGCGGCGAGGACGTCAAACAGCTTGACCAGCTGGGTTTCGTCCATCAACCGCGCCATCGCCAGACGACGATTCGAAAGGCCGCCGCGCTTGCCCAGCGCTACCAGCTTTTCGACATAGGGGCGCAGCTCCTTGGCCTTGGCCACCGTCGTTGTGATCTGCTCATGCTTGATCAACGCAGCCGACATATTGCGGAACAGGGCGATGCGGTGCGCACTGGTACGCTGCAGCTTACGGCCACCGGATTTATGACGCATGATATGGTCCTTCGTTCGTTAAGGGCCCGTTTGAGGTAGCCCTGACCAGGTCGATTATCGGGCCGACCCATTCCCCGATCTTGTTCCCTCTCCCTTGCAGGAGAGGGACTTAGCGGAATCAGCCAAGCAACTCTTGTTCCAGCTTCTTGGCCATCTCTTCGATATTCTCTGGCGGCCAGCCGGGGATGTCCATGCCCAGACGCAGACCCATCGACGACAGCACTTCCTTGATTTCGTTCAGGGATTTGCGGCCAAAGTTCGGTGTCCGCAGCATTTCGGCTTCAGACTTCTGAACCAGATCACCGATATAGATGATGTTGTCATTCTTAAGGCAATTGGCGCTACGCACCGACAGCTCCAGCTCGTCGACCTTCTTGAGCAGGAAGCGGTTGAGCTGGTTAACGTCCGATTCCTCGGGGCCAGATGACGCCACGGCTATGCCAATCATGCCCGAATCGCTGATCGCATCTTCGAAGTGGACGAACACTTGCAGCTGGTCCTGAAGAATGCGCGCGGCATAGGCCACGGCGTCCTCGGGGCTCACTGTGCCATCGGTCTCGATGGTCAGCGACAGCTTGTCATAGTCCAGTTCCTGTCCGATGCGGGCATTGTCGACCTTGTACGCAACCTGACGGACGGGCGAGAACAGCGAATCAACCGGGATCAGGCCGATCGGCGCGTCGGCCGGGCGGTTGGTGGTCGCTGGCACATACCCCTTACCGGTGTCGGCAACGAGTTCCATGTTCAGCGTCGCGCCTTGATCGAGGTGACAAATGACGAGATCGGGGTTCATCACCTTGATATCGCCCGACACCATGATGTCGCCGGCCTTGACCGTTGCCGGACCAGTGGCCGATAGCTGCAGCCGCTTGGGGCCTTCGCCTTCCATCCGCAGCGCAATCTGCTTCACATTGAGCACGATGTCGGTGACATCTTCCCGCACGCCAGCGAGCGAGGAAAATTCGTGAAGCACATTCTCGATCTTGATCGAAGTGATCGCCGCACCCTGAAGCGATGACAGCAGCACGCGGCGCAGCGCGTTGCCCAGCGTCAGGCCAAAGCCGCGCTCAAGTGGTTCAGCGACAAAGGTCGCCTTGCGCTTGCTGTCGCTGCCAGACTTGATTTCCAGGTTGCTGGGCTTCTTCAATTCCTGCCAGTTCCGGATATTGACAGTCATAGACTTCCCTTTGCTTGTTGCGGGACGGGCGGTCGAAATGACCCGCCGTCCGGCGAAATTTCCAAATGGCCCGCGCAGTGCGCGCAGACCGGGCAGCACATCAGACGCGGCGGCGCTTGGCCGGGCGAACACCATTGTGCGGGATTGACGTCACATCGCGGATCGATGTGATGTGGAAACCGACCGCTTGCAGCGCACGGAGCGCCGATTCGCGACCGGCACCTGGACCTTTGACTTCGACTTCCAGAGTGCGGACGCCATGTTCGGCGGCCTTTTTGCCAGCATCTTCGGCGCACACCTGGGCCGCGTACGGCGTCGATTTGCGGCTGCCCTTGAAACCCATCGTCCCGGCACTGGACCAGGCGATGGCATTGCCCTGCGCATCCGTGATGGTGACCATGGTGTTGTTGAAGGTGGCATTCACATGGGCCACGCCCGATGAGATGTTTTTGCGTTCGCGCCGACGAAGGCGCTGTGGTTCGCGAGCCATTTTACTGTTCCTATATCCGAAAAGCGCTGGCGGTCGGGCGGGCCGACCACGTTAGGGGGAGAGAAGCGATTACTTCTTCTTACCCGCGATCGCCTTGGCCTTGCCCTTGCGGGTGCGCGCATTGGTGTGGGTGCGCTGGCCGCGAACCGGAAGCCCCTTGCGATGACGCAGGCCGCGATAGCAGGCCA
>Ga0105046_10009280_pt1 | contig 15398 bp, 17 predicted proteins | sample MAT03_FD_78385 | JGI IMG/M metagenome (GOLD analysis project Ga0105046, IMG submission 78385) | Freshwater microbial communities from Lake Fryxell liftoff mats and glacier meltwater in Antarctica - MAT-03 (megahit assembly) | ecosystem: Environmental > Aquatic > Freshwater > Ice > Liftoff...
ATATGTTCTTTGAATTAGATTTCACGGGCAAATCATTTTACTTTATAACGATTAATTTTATTATCAACTATTCTTCATGCTTATTACAATCAGGCAGGCCACCTAAGAAGATGCTCCGGCTTAGGGAGCTGATAAACTGAAATTTGTATCTTCATCCCATGCAAATCTCCCCTGCCCACATAAAGGATATTCCGGATTTAGTAGCGTTAATCAATAGTGCTTACCGTGGTGAGGCCTCAAAAAAAGGATGGACAACAGAAGCTGATTTGCTGAAAGGTGAATTACGAACAGACATTCCAACACTTACAGAGATAATGAACAGGTTACATGCTGTAATTCTTAAATATACAAGCACCGAAGGAAGTATCACCGGTTCTGTTTTTCTTGAAAAACAGGAACGGGGTTTATACCTCGGTATGTTGTCTGTATCACCGTTGCAACAGGCTGGTGGTGTTGGCAAACAGTTAATGAAAGTTGTGGAGCAATATGCCAAAGAAAATAACTGTCCTTGCATTTTTATGAATGTAATTTCTGTTCGACATGAATTAATTGCCTGGTATGAACGATTAGGTTATCAAAAAACCGGTGAAACAAAACCACTGCCGACCGATACAAAATTTGGTGTGCCAACACAGCCATTGGAATTTATCATAATGGAAAAGAAAGTATAGACAGTATTCCGGGATACTCGATTTCGTTGTGTCAGTCAAAACCATCCTTCACCATCATCCAGAATTTATCTAAAGCAATGATGCGTGCCTTAAAAAAGGAAATGATAGCCGGCCAATCATTTTCATTTAAAATATTTACACCAGGTAACATTTTACCTACCCGGCTGAAGATGTTGCCATCTTGCTCCTGGTAAAACTGCCAATTCCATTCTTCACCTGTTGATTTTTGCAACATTTTTTTTACTTGTCGCAGTTGTTCATAATGCTGTTCCCGCATCAATGAGTCGGGATGTGTTAATTCAATAGCAATGGAGGCATAGTTCATATCAGCATCCATCCTGAAATAGATATGCCGGACACCTGTTTTATAATTGAGCCAGTTTATGGTATCACCACCGTCTCCGGTAATGGGCCGCATATAGTGTCCAAAGCTTGTCCAGAATTTTTTTTTGATACGTGATGCCTCTTGTCGTGTGTACATAGCTGCAAATTAAGAATTGGCACAGTTTTAATATTATCAACTCTAAAAATAAATATGAAAAATTGGCTTAAAACTGCGATAGCAGGTTACGCTGGCTGGAAATGGGGTGGTGGATGCCTCGGTTTTATTGCTGTCTTTGTAATTGTATATTTCGTATTGGGGAATGTTAGTTGCTGAAAATATTCCCCATCTTCCGGCAATTGTTCCGATTTATATCAACGGCATGGCTACAGTCAATAGTTAGAACAGGTATTGTGAGAATACCCATTGCAGAAATAGATAACCCCTTTATCTTTCTTTCTGTCATTTACCTGTTGTAACATTGCAGCATGTTACAACAAATAGCACCTTATTTTGGATACCTTGCTTCTGTACTACTGGCGATAGGTTTGCTCGTCAACAACGATTTAAAATTTCGCTGGTTAAATACAGGTGGAAATGTTGCTTTTATCATCTACGGTGTGGTGCTTGGTGCCGTTCCGATTATTCTTACTAACAGCATCCTTCTGGCCATCAATGCTTTCTATCTCTATAAAATTTACAACCGCAAAGAACATTTTGAACTGCTTGAATTCAGCAATGGTGGTATTATGATTGACCGGTTTCTAACCTTCTATCAAAAAGATATAGTTGTTTACTTTCCGGATTTTAAAAGAGAGCACTTAGAAAGCAAGCTGAATTTTGTTGTGCTCAGGGATTTGGTAATAGCCAATATTTTTAGTGCAAGACTGGATAGCAATGGTGCTGCCGAAGTCATCATCAACTACACGGTACAAAAATACAGAGACTATAAAGTAGGCCGTTTTATTTTCGATAAAGAAAAAAGTCATCTCGTTTCAAAAAGTGTAAAAACTCTTTATTATAAAACGGTGGCCAATAAACGGCATCAGAAATTTCTCTCCGTAATGGGATTTTCTATGCAGGAACTAAATGGTCATCAGTACCTGTGTAAAAATATTAAGGGTATCTCTAAAAACTAATCCCTCCAGGAGTTCTCCACTCAAAAAGAGTTTCTTTTGGTTAACTCATGGAGGGTTTTAAGAGATGCCCTTAAGTAAAATGTTGAAGTCGCTAAAACGATAGCTATTGAATCCGGATAATTCGTAGCACGGTATCCCTTACCGCTCCAAACTGTGAGCTGTACTTAATAGTATAATCACCCGACTGAAAAAACTGGATAATAGGATCCCTGCTTGTATTAATTATACCATTACCAAAGTCCCAGACAGTAGCTGTTGATAGAGGATTAACGGTTCTAAAAACAGCCCCTACGGGTGTGCCGCTGCAACGGTCAAAAAAATAGGAAAAAGATGATTTGTTTGGCGGCGGAGCTGCTTCAATAGAAATAAGTTTGCAAACGGAGTCAACACCGTTTGCACCAGTAGCTTTAAGTTTTAACAAGTAAGTACCATTGAGGTTATAGGTGTGTACAGGATTGGATCCTGTAGAAGTAGTGCCATCCCCAAAATTCCATAAATATCTGTCAGCATTTCTGGAAGTATTTATAAAAGTGACAGCACATGGCGCAGCCACTTCATACCCGGAGATGGAAAAATTGGCATCCACAGCCGTATCAGGTGTATCATTGTTTTTACCACATCCTAAGAATAGTATCAGGATTACTGCAAAAAAAATTTGAAAACTTTTTTTATGTGTATCATTTTGTTATAAACAGCCACATGTAATTCGCCATAAATATTCATTAGCGGTTGGTAAGTTTTGCTTATAGCTCATTTTATAAAATAATATCCCCGCTGTTTATGCACACAAAATTATAACTTATACTGCGATCAGAAAGGCTAATTACATTCCGGTAGCCATAGCAACTCTTGCATTACTCTTCCGGGTTTTTGACTTTCCTTTTCCTGAGTTTTGCCGCTGCTCCTCCACCTTAATGTTATGGCGAATTACATCCCAATATTCCTTTCCATACTCCACCAATATCTCTGCCCCGGCAGCAATATCTTTACTTGATTCAATATACACTTTCAGACCCTCTTCTACATATTCAGCATTGTTCCTAATGCCTTTTATACGTTGCAGTCCCCTGGCATCGTTGGCATATCGGGCCAGCACACTGGTACGCCTGCTTGCATCAATTACATGATGGCGTTTTACATAATAGATATATACATTTGCCCCATCATTATCATCTACTTCTTTCCAGGTAGTGATCTTCCCTTTATACTCCACTATCCTGCTACCTTTCGGAATTAATTCTTTTGCAAATAACCCCTTGCCCGCCCCCGGAAGAACCGACTTCTTTATTTCCAATTTCTTTTCAAATAATGCCATACAACTAAAATTATTTTTTTGTAAGAAAGGCGCAAAGATAATGGCAGTGATGGTTTGTAAGTGCAGTCTCCCGTTTTTTCTGCTATCTGTAGTTAGTAAGCAGCAAGCACCTACTTTTGTACTCATTTCCAGTTTGTAAAAAGAAATAGCTTTGAATCGGATTATTCTGTTTTTATTATTGCTGCCAGCCACCGGGTTTTCTCAAAATTTTATTGGCAAAAGCAAGGCACAGGTAAAGAAATATTTACAAAGACAGATTGCAAAGTATGATAGTCTCACTATTTCACTAACCGATAACGATTCTGCTTTGCTTTACTCAATAAAAGCCGGTGAAACTTTACCGGCCGATTTTATTTATGGATTCAACAAATCCCGAAAGTGTCAATCAGAAAGAATTATAGCCGGATGCGACTCCTGTTTTAATAAGTTTCTGAAAAAACTTCTTAGTGAAAAGAAATATGAATGGAAAAAGATCAATGAGAACCAGTATGTATCAAAATATGCTGCCCGAAGAATGATTGAACTACCCCCGCTAAACAACAATTTTTCTTATACAATTCTCAAAACGGACTGGAATAAGGATATGTATAAGTTGCTGACAGGTCACTAAATCAAACATCTCGGCCACCATATTCACCAGGTGCTGGAACTGAAACCTGTTGTCTATCCCTAAATAAAATTATTCCATCAGCCCATCAGCTTTCCACTGCTTAAATACAGCAATAGTGCTATCACTGAGTTTTGCTGGTTTTTTGAATGGCATAAAGCCTATTTCGTTGGGGTTCATTTCAACACGACGGATAATTTCGTCAATATCTGTTTTTACATTAGCAAAGTTATCAAAAGGCTTTTTATTACCGCCTTTTGCAGGTATATGACAAGGCGAGCAATAATTCATCATTATCGTAGATACATTAGTAGCATAAGTTGATTTGGGAGGTGCTGCAGCAGTAGCTTTTTTTGCAGAATTACAATTAGCAAATACCAATGCAACTATAGCTATGCCCGATAAAATAAAATATTTCTTCATATTGGTTAAATTAGAAAATGAAAATAAGTAAAAAATCGTCAACTTGAACACTGCTATTATAACGTTCTGATTCTGTCATTGGTTGCTCACTGCACACTCCATTCCGATAACTTTGCCAGACTTATATGCTAACTGCTACAGCCAAAACATATCGCAATGCCTACTCCGGTTTATCCAGGCAAACCTGGCTGCTATCGCTGATAATGCTTATCAACCGCAGCGGTACCATGGTAGTACCGTTTATGTCGCTGTATCTTACCAGTCCCGAAATGGGCTATTCTGTTGGCGATGCAGGTATTGTATTTGGCCTGTTTGGAGCCGGTGCTTTTTGCGGAGCATGGCTCGGTGGCAGGCTAACAGATAAAATTGGGTTTTATCCTGTACAGTTATTTACATTGACCGTTGGCGGCATTTTGTTTATGCTGCTCGGCCAGATGAAGACCTATCCTCTTATTTGCATTTTTACTTTTCTGCTGAGTTTTGTTAATGAAGCATTTCGCCCTGCTAATTCTACTGCCATTGCTTTTTTTAGCAAAGACGAGAACCGGACCAGGTCCTACGCATTAAACAGGCTGGCAATAAATCTTGGTTGGGCAGTGGGTAGTGCCCTTGGTGGTTTCCTGGCAGATATCAATTATGAATTATTGTTTTGGGTAGATGGATTTACCAATATAGGCGCCGCATTGCTAATGTGGGTGGTGTTGAAACCTGTTAGTTACAAAGGTCCGGTAAAGACAACTGTTGATGACCCATTAATACAATCAGCGTATAAGGATAAAACTTACCTGTCCTTTGCCTTTATCACCATGTTATTCGCCTGTTGTTTTTTCCAGATGTTCAACAACCTGCCTCTTTATTTTGAAAAAGACCTTCATTTCTCTACCCCTTTCATTGGCGTATTGATGGCCGCCAACGGCATTATCATCGCCTTAGTAGAAATGGTACTGATTTATAAATTAGAAGGAAAACGAAAAAACATCTTATACATCACCATCGGTGTTGCTATGGTTGGTTTGTCTTTTTTGTTACTGAATATTCCCGGTGCAGCGGTAACTGTTGCTATCAGCATGATTGTGCTGGTAACTTTTGGAGAAATACTTTCTATGCCGTTTATGAACAGTTACTGGATTGCCCGTACCCAACCATCTAACCTGGGGCAATATGCGGCATTATATACTATGGCCTGGTCGGCGGCACAAACACTGGGGCCAATGGGCGGGGCACAGTTAGCAGAACATGCCGGCTTTAATGTGCTTTGGTGGACAGTTGGCGGGTTGTCTATTATTGCTTCACTCTTATTTTGGAGACTTCACCGGAATGGATAAGTTTCCGGCAATTTTGTCAACCAAAAATTATTTTTGTCGCTGTACCTTTGCGGCACATGAAAAAAATGTATTTCGCAGCCATAGTTATTGTTTTTATTGACCAGTCCTGCACACAAAAAGAGATGCTGACCCGTGAAGAAGTAGTGACCGCCATTCAGCGTTTTGATGATGGGTGGAAAAATAAAAAAACCAGCTCTGTTGATTCTGTGTTGTCACCTTCTTATGTTTATTACACACAGTCTGGTGGGGTGTTTGACAGGAAGAGTGTGGTGCAAACAGCCGGTTCCATTGACTATAAATTAGAAACCATGCACAGGGAGCAATTTGATATTAAAATAGAAGGAAACACCGCCGTTGTAAATACAATATGGAATGCAAAAGGTTCCTACTTCAACACTCCGTTTGACGACAGGCAACGCTGTAGTATTACCCTTATTAAAAAGAATGGAAAGGTGGAGATTCTGTCAGAACATTGTACCCCGATTAAGTAGAAGCACAAAACTCTCCAAAAGTTATTAAAGTAAAACTTAGCAAAATAAATATATCAAACTTTTGGAGAGTTGAATTTCTGCAACATCAGCTTAATGCAAAATCAACTGCGGCTGTTGCATGAAGTAAAGTAGTATCAAAAACAGGAACTGGTGTATCCTCCTGTTTTATAAGCATCGGAATTTCAGTGCAACCTAAGATTGCACCTTCCGCACCTTCATCTGCCAATTTATTAATCAGGTCAATAAACATCTGCTTTGTTGGTGATAAAAATTTTCCTTTGCCCAATTCGTTATAAATAGCCTCGTTAACAAACTCAATTCCTTTATCATCAGGGATGATTGTTTCAATACCATGTCCTTCCAGTTTCTTTTTATAAAAATCAAACAGCATAGTGTAACGGGTGCCTAACAAGGCTACTTTCTTCAACCCTTTTTTCTTAATGGCAATTGCCGTTGCATCGGCAATATGAAGTAGCGGAATTTGTACAGCCTCCTGCACCCTTTCTGCAATATGGTGCATTGTATTAGCTCCGAGCAAAACACAATCAGCCCCGGCTCTTTCAATTTTTTGTGCCGCATCGCACATAATTGCAGCTATGGCATCCCAATCACCTTTTTTAGTAAGGGTTACTATTTCTCCATAGTTAACAGAGTACAAAACAATTTTTGCCGCTTCGTTACCGCCAAGCCGCTGGTTTGTTATTTCATTAAAAAGCCGGTAATAATCCAGAGATGAAATCCATGATGTGCCGCCTGCCAATCCTATCGTTTTCATGCAATAAAAATACCGGGATTTGGCCTGATATAACCATCTTAATCAATAAAAGCATCCTTCCTGCACAAAAGACCGTCTGCACAGGTAACAAATCGGAAACACCAATCCCTTACATTTGTCGAAATAAATTTTCATGCAAAGACTATTTACGGCTTTATTGATTCTGTTAACCGGCTTTTCTGCTCCGGCACAGCAAGGTATTCCACGGCCTAAGCTGGTTGTTGGTATTGTGATAGATCAGATGCGGTGGGACTATTTGTATCGTTACTACGACAGGTATGATGCTAACGGAGGTTTTAAAAGAATGCTGAACCAGGGCTTCTCCTGTGAAAATACATTGGTTCCCTATGCACCTACTGTTACAGCCTGTGGTCATAGTACTATTTATTCAGGCACAGTACCTGCTATTAGTGGTATTACTGGTAATTTCTGGTGGGACAGGGAACAGCAACGTTCCGTTTATTGCACCGAAGATAAATCGGTAAATACGGTAGGAAGTTCATCCACACAAGGAAAGATGAGCCCCAAAAATATGCTGGTAACTACTATCTGCGATGAATTAAGATTGGCTACTAACTTCAAAAGTAAAGTGATTGGTGTGGCTATAAAAGACCGTGGTGGTATTTTAGCTGCCGGTCATAGTGCCAATGCTGCTTACTGGTATGATAACTCGGTTGGCAACTGGATTACTTCTACTTATTATATGAACGAATTACCAAAATGGGTAACTGATTTTAATAATCAAAAAATCGTTGACAAATATTATCAGCAGGGCTGGAATTTGCTCTATCCGCTTGCTTCTTACGTTAACAGCACGACTGATGAAAAATCATACGAAGCAAAAACATTAGGCGGTAATAAATTTCCTTACGATAGTTTGAAAAAATACATTGGCAAAGACTACGGAAAAATTTCTACCACACCAATGGGCAATACCCTCACTACCGAATTTGCCAAAGCTGCTTTAGTGGGCGAACAACTTGGTGCAGATAATATTACCGATTTCCTGGCAATCAGTTTTTCATCACCGGATTATATCGGACATTCTTACGGCCCCAACTCTATTGAATCGGAAGATGCTTTTTTAAGATTAGATAAAGAACTGGGCAGTTTTTTAGACTTTCTTGACAGTAAAGTTGGTAAAGGCCAGTACACTGTTTTTCTTTCGGCTGATCATGGGGTAATACAAACCCCTGAATTTTTAATAGAGAACAAGTTGCCCGGCGGCAGGGTCTTTATGACTACTGTTACAAACAACCTTAATAAGGAACTGGCTGAGAAATATAAGATCAGTAAAATTATCGTTTCAGATGAAAACTATCAGATGCACCTCAACCACCCTTCTCTTGATTCTGCAAAGGTGGATGAAGAAGAAATAATTAAATGGATTATAAAACGGCTATCAACAGAGCCGGGTGTTGACAGGGCTTTTGCATTGGAAGAGCTGAATGAAACACCACTACCCGCCACCATCCGTAAAATGATTAATAACGGGTACTACCCCCGCCGCAATGGTGAAGTGCAAATAATATTGAAACCCGGCTACATTGATGCCTTTAGCAACACCGGCACCACACATGGTCTTTGGAATCCGTATGATACACATATTCCATTGCTATGGTATGGCTGGGGTATTAAACAAGGAAAGACGAACAGGGAAACCTATCTGACTGATATTGCGCCAACAATTGCCGCCATGCTTCGCATACAGATGCCTAACGGCACTGTGGGCCATGTGATAACAGAAGTTCTGAAATTCTAACGAAATGTACATTTCTTATTGCTGAATATTTAGTATTTTCCATTATTAAATAACCATTCAAACTTCCTTTGTATGAAAAAGATAAAATGGATTTTTCTAATATTGTTATCATCCTGCTTTTCATTTGTTCAGGCACAAAAAATTGACAGTGTTAAGTTTTTCTCCGAAGAAGAAATTATTGAATTGACGTTAACAACGGACATTCCTAAAATGCAAAAAGAAAAAGGTGAAGATGCTTTTCAGGGAGCAACAGTTAGCCTTCGCTTTACTGACAATACAGTAATAGAAGAACAGGTAATGGTGGCTCCAAGAGGTCATTTCAGAAGACAGAACTGCAACATTCCGCCAATCATGGTAGATTTCAGTAATGCCACTTCGCCAAGACTTTCACCACTGGGAAAATTGAAATTAGTAATCGGGTGTGGGTCTAGGGGAAATGATGAACAATTACTGCTGAAAGAATATCTTATCTATAAAATGTACAACCTCCTTGAAGATAAAAGCTTTCGGGTCAGATTAGTAAAAGTTAATTACCGTGATACAAAAAATAAAGTGAATGCTTTTTCTCAGTATGCTTTTTTGATTGAAGATGATAAAGACCTGGCAATAAGAAACAATTCTATAAAAAAAGCAAAAGCCCAATATGGTTCTGAAGCTGTTGACAGAGGGCTAATGACAAAAGTGGCGGTGTTTGAATATATGATAAGTAATGGAGACTGGTCAGTTCCGGCTAACCATAATATAAGATTGATATACGATAAAGAAAATGAAAATGCACGGCCTTTCCCTGTACCTTATGACTTTGACCATTCGGGCTTTGTTAACGCAGACTATGCCACCCCTAATGAATTACTAGGGACAGAAACTGTAAAAGAAAGAGCATACCGGGGCTTTCCAAGAAAAATGGAAGAGCTGCAGACATCTTTCGATGTTTTTAGAAGTAAGAAAGTAAGCATCCTGTCGTTAATTAATAATTTTGCATTGCTGCAATCAAGGACAAAGAAAGAGTTGACAGATTATCTTAATGAATTTTATAACACTATTAATGACAAAAGACAGGTGCAAAATATCTTTATTGATAACGCCAGGACAAGATAAACATCAGTTTAAAACATATTTTTATTGTATAACATACGATAACAAAAACCTTACATTGCAGAAAATATAAATTCTTTATGGAACTAAAAGAACAATTTGAACAAGCCGCAGCCGAAAGTAAAAACTTATCTCAAAAACCAAGTAATGAAACTTTACTGCAACTCTATTCGCTGTATAAACAAGGAAGCATTGGTGATGTAAATACGGAGCCGCCTTCCAATCCCTTTGACTTTGTGGCTAAGGCCAAACATGAAGCATGGGCCGCATTGAAAGGAAAATCAACAGATGATGCAATGATAGAATATGCAGAGTTGATCCAAAAATTAAAAAATTAGTTCTTTTCAGCACTGACTGTCGTATAAATTACATCCAACTTTTTCCCGATTACCGGATAGCTGAACCTGCTTGTTGCCTGTTCAGCTATTTTTTTTCTGTTATAGCCCGGATAGTTGTTTACCATTTTTTCAAACGCCGCAACTAATGCTTTCTTATCAAGAGAGTCAATCAGCAGCCCATTATTTTCATTGAGTAATTCGGAAATGCCACCAACATCGGTAGCAATAACAGGCAACCCGCAACACAATGCTTCGATAATGGAGCAAGGACTATTTTCAAACCGGCTGAACATAACCAGTGCATTTGCCTGCTGCATCTCCCCTGCTACCGCTGCATAACTTATTTCACCCCGCAGAAAAATATTTTTATCAAGTAACCCCGTTTTCTCCATCAACTGTTTCATTTCAACCGGAACTGAGCCAATAATAACCAATTCTGCTTCCTGAAATTTTTTCTGAAACTCAGTAAATCCTTCAATGATGCCTTCCGCATTTTTCTGATAGGTCATGTTTGATACATGAAGAAAACGGAAAGCTGTACCGGGATTTTTGTTTTCGTCGTAATAAAAATATTTTTCGTTAGCAACATTCTCTACCACCGTAAATTCCTTCTCTGTAACTAATTTATTTATCAGCAATCCCAAATCCCGGCTAACAGGCAATAACATCTTACTACCTTTTATTATCCGGCGTAACACTGATTTGAATAATGTTTTCTGCTGCCTGTATTTTAATTCATTTTGTGGCTGGTAAATAGTCCAGTGTTCTGTAATGACATACGGTATGCCATACTTTCTTTTTATTCTACCTCCCCATAGCCCTGCTACCATCGGCACATGAACATGCACCAGGTCTGGCTTACCATGCGCCTTTATATAAAGCCTGATGGCATGGTGGGTAGCTTTAGCCCAACGGTAGTAAGACCGTAATTTTTTGAAAAAAGAAGTTGGTTTTTTGTAGTAAACAAGATGCTCCGTCAGCCCTTCTGCTGTGTTGGTAATATGTTCTTCTATATTTGTTGGTAATGATGAATCTCCCGCCAGGTGTATAACATAGATATCATTATACAAAGCCGCAGCAGCAGCATGGCGTTGAATAAAGTCGCCATTAAACGGCTCCATTTTATCGGGATACCAACTGCAAAGCCAGAGTATTTTTTTTCTTGACATCAACTGCTAAAATAAACCAGCCTGCACTGTGAACAAAGTATAAATTAAATTAATTATACATTTGACTATGGCATTACTAAAAAAGCTCCGCAATTTAAAGTCGGAAGAAAATACAGGCTTTGGCATCAATAGTAGCAGCACCGGTGGCCGCTTTGTTAACCCGGATGGCAAGCCCAACGTAATAAAACGGGGTGTCGGCATCCTTTACCGGTATAGTTGGTATCACACTATGCTGGGCATGAGGCGGGGTAAATTTTTATTCCTTCTATTTCTTGTTTATATCAGCATCAACCTTTTCTTTGCAGGCATTTATTACCTCATTGGTATCAACCATCTTGCGGGAGTAAACACCGGCTCTCCCTTGAAAAATTTTACAGAGGTTTTCTTTTTCAGTGCACAAACATTTACGACTGTTGGTTATGGCCGCATCAGTCCAACCGGTTTTATGGCCAGTGCTGTTTCCACTTTTGAAGCATTTCTTGGCTTACTCAGCTTTGCCATTGCCACTGGTTTGTTTTATGGTCGCTTTTCCCGGCCACAGGCATTTTTAAAATTCAGTAAAAATGCACTCATAGCACCCTATAAAGACGGTACAGCTTTTATGTTCCGTTTATCCCCATATAAAAACAACAGCCTTTCGGAAGTGGAGGTCAAACTAACTATGGCTATTACGAATGAAGAAAACGGAAAACTGACTGATAAATTTTTTGACCTGCCGCTGGAAATTGCAAAAATTAACGGCCTTTCGCTAAGCTGGACAATTGTTCATCCCATTACTGATAAAAGCCCCTTCTACGGTTTGAGCAAAGAAGATATTGCCAATACGGATATTGAAATAATGGTTTATATCAAGGCATTTGATGGAGTGTTTTCTAATAATGTGGTAACGAGAACATCCTATATCAGCAATGAAATAGTTTGGGGAGCCAAGTTTAAAATGATGTATCATCCCAACGAGGATAAATCTAAAACTATTCTGAACCTTGATAAAATAAATGATTTTGATCGGGTGTCGTTGCCCGAGCCTGCTATAGCAGCAACTGCCAATTAATTCAATACCGGCACCAGCCTGATAAATTCTTTCCTGTTAAAATAATAAAACAGCAGCAAATAAATAACCGGGCCGAAACTGAGAAATTTTAATTCTGCCATGCCTGTGTACATACCACCAAGATATAATGCAGCCAGCACCATAAACCAAAGAAATAGTTGCCTGTCGGTGATTGCACATACTACTTTAAAACAAAAAACAGGTATGTCCTTATACACCAGCTTTAGTGGTTTGGTAATATGATAGCCATCGGTAATCACTATCCGGGGATTATTTTCCAGTACCGGTATTACCACCGGTTTTGTATTTACCAACGGGTAAATTTCTTTCCCGTTTACAACAGCTCTTATTTTCAGAAAACTGAGGAGTGCCTGATTTTTTCTTTGGAGTACGATATGGTAAGGTGCAGAAATTAATTAAAAATTAAGAATGAATAATTAAGCTGCCTATCAGCCCTGACTAACGACTCCGGACTTCTAACTAACTACTTTAATGCTTTAATGATTTCAATAAAATCAGCCGCTACGAGTGATGCACCTCCTACTAATCCACCATCCACATCCGGGCAACTGAATAATTCTTTTGCATTATTAGCTTTTACACTGCCTCCGTACAGAATGGGGATTTCGTTGGCAATTGCTTCGCCGTATTGCGCCGCTATTACAGAACGTAAATAGTGGTGTATTTCTTGTGCCTGTTCCGTACTCGCTGTTTTACCGGTACCGATTGCCCAGATAGGTTCATAAGCGATAACGATATTTTTTATCGTAACACCCGGCAAGTGAAAAAGAGATTCCTTTAATTGTGTAGCCACATAATCGTTTTGTGTACCGGCTTCCCGGATAGATAATGGTTCACCACAGCAAAAAATCGGGGTGATATGATTTTCCAAACAAAGGTTCACCTTATCAGCCAGCATTGCATTTGTTTCTGCATTAAATTCCCTTCTTTCGCTGTGCCCAACTACGCAATAATTAATATTCATTGAATGCAGCATTTCTGCCGATACTTCGCCGGTAAAGGCTCCGGCTTTTTTATGATGACAGTTTTGTGCAGCCGCATAATAGTTTTGCTCTTCTTCCAGTTCACTCCTCGTCATCAGTAAATAAGGATACGGAACAGCAAAAACCGCAAACCGGTGTGCCGACAATCCGATTTCTGCACCAAGAATATCATCTAATAATTTTTCGCCCTGCTGAAACGTACAATTCATTTTCCAGTTTGCTGCTGCAATTTGTTTTCTCATTAGTCATGTTTTATTTTCTATGTGCTTTCCTTATGTTTTCTATTGTCACTATGTGGTTCATTTTTTCACCACATAGAATGATAGGTACATAGGTTTTCACATAGTATTATCAGAATTTATCAAAAATATATTTCAAAATACTTCTTTCATCATCAGCTATTTTTTGTCCTTTTAATTTTTTCCATGCGGCAATATCCAGCAATGCCTTTTCAAACTCATACCGCTTCACTCCCTCACTTCCCCAGGAAAAATCAGGAATGTATTTCGGCGTAAGCCCCTGCCCCAATACATTGCAGCTTACACCAATCACCGTTCCGGTGTTGATAGCGGTGTTCACAGCAGTTCTTGAATAATCCCCCATCATAACGCCGCATTTACTACCAGCATTCATCTCTCCTTTCGGTGTCCATATTTTTACATCGCTGGCATTGTTCTTTATGTTGGAATTGGTAGTGCCTGCCCCCATATTGCACCACTCACCTACTACCGAATCACCAAGGTAGCCATCATGTGCTTTATTAGAGTAACCAAAGAGTACTGAATTTTTTATTTCTCCACCCACCACACAGCGGGGGCCGAGTGTAGTAGCTCCATACACTTTTGCACCCAGTTTCAGGCAAGCCCCTTCACCCATAGCAAAAGGCCCACGGATGATGCAGCCTTCCATTACTTCGGCATCTTTACCAATATACACCGGCCCGGTAGATGCATTTACAATGCAATGTTCCATCTTTGCTCCTTTCGCTATAAATACCTGCGAAGCTTTGGTAACTTTATTCGTGGTTGATATTGGTTGCGACTGTCTCTTCTTGGTCAGCAATGCAAAATCCTGTCGTATTGCCCAATCGTTCAGTTGAAAAATATCCCAGGCATACTGAATCGTTTTTATTTCTTCCTTAATAATTACAGCTTTCCCCACTTTTATTTTATGCCGGTCCACTATTTCATTTTTGGTAAAACAATAAGCAATACCGGTTCCGCTGCTGGTTGCAATAAAATCTCCATGCTGCAAGCGGCGGATCGCTTTTACCAATTTGGGGGTAGGCAGCACATTGCCATGTATCATATAGCAAACACCATCCTCCACTGCCTCATCAATATGTACGGAACGCTGCAGGTCTTTATAGTCATCCTCCTTTTTATCGAAGGAAGGAAGGCCAAGCATCATCTCCCATTTTTCCCGGATGGTTAGTATGCCAATGCGGATGTCCTGTATCTGCCTGGTAAGGGTAAAGGGATGCAGGTTTTTCGGCTGGCAAAATTCTTCGGTGAAGATGAGTTTGTTCATGCAGATAAATATCTGCCAAATCTAAAGAATTAACCACGAAGAAAAGGTAAGGGCTGTCAGCTTTGGCATATATCCCGGCAGCAGTTCCGGCTGTTCGCTGTATGGGCGGCTTTATCATTACACTGCCTTGTCATACCGACGCAGGAGGTATCTTGTTAGCCGCCAATGCCGTTTCACCGTATCGCCTGTGGTGGACCTGGCAGCTTTTCGGGGTTCTGTTCGCTACTGAGCTTGTCAATAAAGGGCAGAATTAACCGTTCGTAACATGTTAGTTACTCATGGAATGGGTATTTCTTATAGATTCCTGACCATGTTGACCCACCATTCCTATTCATGTTGACCCACCATTCTTGCATGTTGACCCACCTCAAAATAGTTTTG
>Ga0105046_10009281_pt1 | contig 15397 bp, 15 predicted proteins | sample MAT03_FD_78385 | JGI IMG/M metagenome (GOLD analysis project Ga0105046, IMG submission 78385) | Freshwater microbial communities from Lake Fryxell liftoff mats and glacier meltwater in Antarctica - MAT-03 (megahit assembly) | ecosystem: Environmental > Aquatic > Freshwater > Ice > Liftoff...
CCGTTACCCGAAGAACCGAAGTTCACCTTCCCCGGGTTGGCCTTGAGGAACTGGATCAGTTCCTGCACGCTGGTCGCTTTCATCGACGGATGCACCACCAGCACATTCGGCACGGCGGCCACTTGCGCGATCGGCGTGAAATCGGTGCGGGTGTTGTACTTGAGCGCACCCTTGTACAGGCCCGGGTTGATCACGTGGTGCGTGGCCGTGAGCATCAGGGTGTAGCCGTCTGCCGGCATTCGCGCCAGCTGTTCGGAGAAAATCGTACCGCTGGCGCCTGGACGGTTTTCCACCAAGACCGTCTGGCCCCATCGGGTCGATAGCTCGCTGGCAAGCAGGGCCTCTTTGCACATAGCTATCGGTGGCTTCGGCTGCATGCGCCGAGGCTAAACCTTCTGATATGGGTACCCTGCGAGAAAGTTGATACAGTGTATACAATATGAAGTTCAAGGTAGACTTACGCGCATCGAGGTGCCTAACAGGTATACAAAAGGGGTCCATCCGATGCGAGACATCACCGACATCAAGGCTGTGCGTCCCGGCACGAACCTGCTGGCGGAGTTCGAACAGGTATTCCTGAAGGACGCCGATGTGCCCAAAACGGCGATCCGGAGCGCCGACGGCACGAAGTTCGGCGAGGATGCAGACGTTGCGATCAAGCTTCTGATGGTCGCTGACCGCATGCACCTGCTGAAGGTCTATTTCAGGAAGGGCACGGTAGTCCCCAGGCACGTGCACATGGATCACTCGACGATCTGCTGCCTGATGGAGGGACGGCTGAAGGTCCACATCGGCGACGCCGTGTTCGATGCGAAGCCTGGCGACGTGTGGCAGCACCCGCGCGGCGTGTACCACTACCACGAAGTGCTCGAAGACAGCCATGTGGTCGAGGTGAAATCGCCTGCCTCGAAGACCTGGTGAAAGGAGTCATGATGAACGCTTCCGCCGATCGCATCCTGCCACCCACCGAAGCGCTGTTCATCCCCGGCGAGCAGATCGCGTCCATACCGATCACGCAGGTGGAAGGCCAGCCGTTCGCGCGCCCGCCGGTGCTGCAACTGCTGATGGTCACGCCCGACATGCACTGCATAAAGCTGTTCCGCGCCAAAGGGTCGATCGATCCCGAGCATCGGCATGATGACCTCACGACTGTTTGCTGCCTGTGTTCCGGCCGGCTGAAACTGTGGATTGGCGACCAGACCTTCATCGCCGAGCCCGGCGATGTCTGGGTGCACAGACAGGGCGTCGCACACCGATGCGAAGCGCTGGAAGACAGCCTGCAGATTTCGATCAACGCGCCCGCCTCCCGGACCTGGTGACACCATGTCCGCACGGATGGGGATCGACATCGGCGGTACCTTCACCGACTTCGCCATTGTCGACGAAAGGACCGGCGCGACGACGCTGCACAAGCTATTGACCACACCGGCGGACCCGTCGCTGGCAGTGCTCGAAGGCATCGGCCGGTTGCTCGATGCCGCAGGCGTGCGCATCGAAGACCTCGGTGCGATCGTGCACGGCTCGACGCTGGTCACCAACGCGGTCATCGAACGCCGTGGCGCATCGACCGGCATGCTGGTCACCCGCGGTTTCGCCGATGTACTCGATATCGCGCTGGAGCGCCGCTACGATCTCTACGACCTGCGCCTGCGCTTCCCCGCGCCGATCGTCCCGCGCGCGTGCCGCCGCGAGATCGACGAGCGGATGCGCGACGACGGAACGCCGGTTAGGGTGCCCGACCTGGGCCAGGTCGACGCCGCCATCGAAGGCCTGCTGCGCGACCACCAGGTAGAGGCCATCGCCGTCTGCTTCCTGCACTCGTTCACCAATCCCACGCATGAAGCGGCCGTCGTCGCCCATGTGCGCGAGCGTTTCCCGCAGATACACGTATCGGGCTCCGCGGACGTGCTGCCTGTCATGCGCGAGTACGAGCGCTGGACGACGACCACGCTGAACGCCTATGTGCAGCCGGTCGTCGACCGTTACCTCGCCCGGGTGGAACAGGGGTTGGCCGCGATGGATTTCCGCGGCTCGTTCCATGTGATGACTTCGAGTGCCGGGACAGTCAGCGCCGCATTGGCGCGCCGCTATCCGGTGCGCATGCTCGAGTCCGGTCCGGCGGCCGGTGTCTACATGGCCGCGCACCATGGCCGGACCCTCGGTATCCGCGACCTGCTGTCCTTCGACATGGGCGGCACCACCGCCAAGGGCGCGATCGTCCGCGGCGGCCGCCTGCACAAGCAGTACCGCCTCGAGGTGGCCCGGGTGCACGAGTTCAAGGCCGGCAGCGGATTGCCGACCTGCGTGCCGGTAGTGGACATGATCGAGATCGGTGCGGGCGGCGGTGGAATCGCGGAGGTCGACGATCGCGGCGTGATCCGCGTCGGGCCGCGCAGCGCGGGTGCCGTGCCTGGCCCCGCCTGCTACGGGCTTGGCGGCGCCGACCCCACGCTCACCGACGCCAACCTGACGCTCGGTTACCTCGATCCGCGCTACTTCCTCGGTGGCACGATGGCACTGGATGCGCAGGCCAGCCGTGAGGCGATCGACCGCGCACTGCGCGGCCCGCTCGGTATCGATACAGTGCGCGCCGCCTGGGGCATCCACGAGACGATCAACGAGGACATTGCGCGGGCGTTCCGCGCGCATGCATCGGACATCGGTTTTGACTATCGCCGTGCCAGCATGGTGGCGTTCGGCGGCTCCGGGCCCGCCCACGCTGCACGGGTCGCGCGCAAGCTGCGAATCCCGCGCGTGGTGTTCCCGGCCGGCTCGGGGGTGATGTCCGCAATCGGCATGCTGGTATCGCCGATCTCGTATCAGTCTGCGCGGACGAGGCGCACGCGACTCGATGCGATCGATGCCGAAGCCTTCGCCTCGGGCTTTGCCGAGGTGGAAGCCGACGCGCTTTCGGTGCTCGCCGCAGCAGGCATCGATCCGTGGCAGATCGGCATCGAACGCCACCTGGACATGCGCTACGCCGGGCAGGGATACGAGGTGGAGGTGCACCTTCCCGCGTTCGACGGACTGGCGGCGGCCGCCGCGGTCTATGCGCAGCTTCCGGCCTTGTTCTCAGCCGCCTATGCACACGTGTTCTCGCTTAGCTTCCTCGACGAACCGGTTGAGATCATGAACTGGAAGGTCGATGCAAGCGCGCCAGTGCCGGCGTTCGACGACCGGTGGAGCCTGCATCGAGCGGCGCGTCGATCAGGCGACGCGACCGGGCAATCTGCGCTGAAGGGCAAGCGGCAGGCGTTTTTTCCCGAGGCGGATGGCTTCCTCGTGTGCCCGGTTTACGACCGCTATTCGCTTGTGCCCGGCGCGAGGGTGGACGGGCCGGCGCTGGTCGAGGAACGAGAGTCGACCTGCGTGCTCGGCGTCGGCGATACGGCCGTTGTCGACGGTTTCGGGAACCTGGTCGCCGAGGTGGCCGGCGCCGCCGGCTACTGTGAAGACCTGACGGCTTCCGGTACAGGCACTTCGTCAGCACTGGCGGAGGCCGCAGGGGCATGAATGCGCCCGACCGTGGGAAGGGCACGATTGATCCGGTCAGTCTCGGCATCCTGTGGGACAGACTGATTTCCATCACCAACGAGATCGTTCAGACGCTGGTACGGACTTCGTTCTCATCGGTTGCGCGAGAGAACTACGACCTCTCGTGCGTACTGTTCGATGCGCGGGGCCGCAGCCTCGCGCAGGGTGCGATGAGCGTGCCTGTATTCGTCGGTACCGCACCGCTGACCATGCGGCATATGCTCGACCGGTTTCCGCCGGATACGCTGCAGTCGGGCGACGTCGTGATCACCAATGACATCGGCATGGGCACCGGCCACCTGTGGGACGTGAACATCATGCGTCCGGCATTCCGCAATGGCCGCGTCGTCGGCTATGCGATGAGCATCAGCCATCTTCCCGACATCGGGGGTCGCGGCTTCTCGGCGATCAACGCCAACATGTTCGAGGAGGGGCTGCAGATACCGATCCTGAAGATCGTGCGCGCGGGTGTGCTGAACGATGATCTGATCGAGGTGATCCGCGCAAACGTCCGGGTCAGCGACCAGGTGATCGGCGACCTGATGGCCAACATCTCGGCCACCGACGTGGGATGCCGCCAACTGGTCGAGTTCATGGATGAGTACGGGCTCGAGGACCTCGATACGCTGTCCGACATGATCATTGGCCAGTCGGCGTCGGCCATGCGCAGGGCGATCGCGTCGATACCGGACGGGACATACACGAATTCGATCCTGGTCGAGGCATTCGACGACCCCGTGCGCCTGGCCTGCTCGGTGACGGTCGCTGGCGACCGGCTATCGATCGACTTCGAAGGAACCAGCGATGTAGTGCCCGCGGCGATCAACGTGCCGGCCTGCTACACGCTTGCTGTGGCCACCTATGCGATCAAGTCGCTGGTGCTGCCGGGCGTACCGAACAACGAAGGTTCGGTGACGCCGATCGAAGTCAGCGCGCCAGCCGGATGCATCCTGGATGCACGCGCCCCCGCGGCCACCGGTGCGCGGCTGCTGGTCGGCCACTTCATCGTGCCCCTGCTGTATGGCGCGCTGGCGGCTGCGTTGCCGTACCGGGTGCAGGGAGACCCCGGGATGATGAACATCCTCAACTTCGTGGGACGGGATCGCCGCGGGCGGGATTTCGCCGCGCTGTATTTTTCCGCTGGTGGCTTCGGGGCGCTGCATGGCCTTGACGGCACGTCGGCGACGCCCGCGCCGTCCAACATGATGGTGATGCCCACCGAGACATGGGAAACGATGACCAGCCTGCAGGTCGTGTCACGCACCCTGCTGCCGGATTCCGGCGGCCCCGGCGAGTTTCGCGGCGGGCTCGGCCAGCGCATCGTCCTGACCAACTGCGACTCGAACCCGGTCACCGTGTTCGTCATGGGCTGCCGCACCGAGTATCCGGCGCAGGGCGTCTGCGGCGGCGGGCACGGCGCGCTACGCCGGTTCCTGCTCAATGGTGCGGAGATCCATGCGAAGGGGCGCTACGAGATGCGCGCCGGCGACGTGCTGGAAGTGATCGAGGCCGGCGGCGGCGGCTACGGTGCCCCTTCAAGGCGCGACCGGCGCGCGATCGAAGAGGACATCCGGCAGCGTTTCGTCACGCCGGAGGGCGCGCTGCGCGACTACGGCTACCTGCCACGGGTCGCCCCGGAGGCCACCGCGCCATGATCGCCGGCGGCGACATCCGTGGCCGGTTGGCGCAGCAGCGCGTGCTTCGAGGCATGGAAGTGGGACCGCAGCGTCGCTGCCGCCCACTCGCCGTCCCCCGAGACCAGCGCCTGGATGATCTCGGCGTAACGCTCGAAGCCCCGCTTCCAGTCGACCGCCTGGAATACGTGCTGCGCCCGTTGTACGAGCGGCAGGTAGGCCGTCTGCTGCATCAGCGAGACGAGCCACTGGTTCCCGGCGGACTCCAGGATGATGTCGTGGAACGCAAGGTTCAGCCGCGATACTTCGGTCAGATAGCCTTCGGCCCGTTCGTCCGCAAGGTGCGCCATGCGGGCGTTCAGCGCTGTGAGTCGATCGAGCGCGTCGCGTCGGATGCGACCGGCGGCAAGCCGGCCTGCCATCGCTGCGAGTTCGGCGCGCACGTCGATCAGTTCCGCCAGCGAACGTTCCGTCCATGTCGCAACAAAGGCCCCGCGGTTCGGATGGAACTCGACGTATCCCTCGGCGGCGAGCCTGCGCAGGGCTTCGCGTACCGGCGTGCGGCTGACGCCGATGAGCACCGCGATCTCTTCTTCCCGTAGATGAAACGCCGGGGGCAGGCTACCCTCGAGGATGCGGCTGCGAATCGCTTCGTAGGCTTTTTCCGCTGTCTTGGCCATTCACACGATTGTACTTTCGAAAAACGATGAAAGGATGAGAACGTGACAACGAAGCTCGCTGCGATTGCCATTGCTGCAACCCTCTCCGCGCTTGCGGTCTCGTCGGTGCCAGCGTGGTCACAGGAATTCCCGGTACGCCCCGTTCGGCTCGTTGTGGGCTTCACCCCGGGCGGTGGCGCTGACACCACCGCGCGCGTGTTCGGGGAGCGGCTGGCCGACATGTGGAAGCAGCCGGTCAATGTCGAGAACCGCCCCGGCGCTGGCGGTGCCATTGCCGGAGAGGCGGTGTTCCGGGCCTCGCCCGACGGCTACACGCTGCTGGTGCCATCCAATACACATGTGATCACCCAGGTCGTCACGCCAAAGATTGCTTTCAACTTCGCTGACCTCACGCCCATCGCTATGGTGACCAATGCGCCTATGGTGATTGCGGTGAATCCCAGCCAGGTGTCGGCCAGGGACCTTAAGGAATTCACCGCGATGCTGCGTGCGTCCCCGGGGAAGTACGCCTATGCGAGCTGCAATATCGCGAGCACACCGCACTTCGGCATGGAACTCTACAAGATCGCCCTTGGCCTCGAGGCCACACACATCCCGCACAAGGGCTGTGCGCCGGCTGTCGCCGACGCAGTCGCTGGCCACATCGGCATCGTGGTGACGGTGCTGCCGTCTGCCGTATCATTCATCAAACAGGGCCGGTTGCGTGCGATCGCCGTGATCGATGCCGACCGCTCACCTTCCGCGCCCGACATCCCTACCCTGCGCGAGTCGGGCATGCCCGAACTGAAGGACATTTCGCTGCAGAGCTACTACGGGTTCGTAGGGCCGCCCGCCATGGCCACGCCACTTGCGCAGCGACTCGAGGCCGACGTGCTGAAGGTGGCCGCGATGCCCGACCTGCCGCGCAAGCTCGAGGCTGCGGGCATGGACCTGTTCGTGCTCGATGCGAAGCGGATGCACGCGCTGATTCGCTCGGATCTCGACAAGCTGGCCAGGATCGCCAAGGCGGCCAACATCAAGGCGGAATAGGGCATGCCGGCGAGTCAGCCAGAACCGGTGATCGACACCCACGCGCACGTATTCCTGCGCGAGACCCTCGGTGCGTGCGGCAGCGCCGGGCCGGAGCTGACCGACCCGGGCGACGGGCCGGTGTTCCGCGCGGGCAACTACGCGATCCGCGGCGTGCACATCGACGACTCGCCGATGTCGCACATCGACCAGCGGCTTGCGCTGATGGACCGCATGGGTATCGACCGGCAGGTGATGTCGCCCTACCCGATGCTGTACTTCTACGATCAGCCGGTGACTGATGCGCTGCGCTTCTGCCGAATTCACAACGACGCGATGGCGAGGGCGATCTCGTGCTGCCCGCAGCGGCTGGCCGGTACCGCAACGCTGCCGATGCAGTCGCCCGACACGGCGCTGGCGGAGCTCACGCGCGCAATAGACGATCTCGGGCTTCGCGGCGCGAGCATCGGCGGGCGCTTCGGCGAGCGCACGCTCGACGACCCGGCCTACGACCCGCTTTGGGAAACGCTCGCGGCGCGAGGCCTGCCCGCAGTGGTCCATCCCGGCCCGCTCGACAGCAGCCTGCGCATGGTTCCGCGACCGTGGGATCTCGAACTGATCATCGGTTTCGCCGCCGACGAGACGCTCGCGGTTGCCCATCTGGTGCTCGGCGGCGTGCTGGACCGGCATCCTGGACTGCGGGTCGTCGTGCCGCATGGCGGCGGCTTCGCGCCCTACGTGCGCAACCGGTTCGAGCTCGCGCTCGATCGGCGACCCGGGCCGAAACGCTGCCTGCGCCGCTCGCTTGAAGAGGTGTGGGACCAGATGGTCTTCGACTGCCTCGTGCACGATGCGCCCACGCTGGCCTACCTGGTGGCCGTGCACGGTGCGCCGCGGGTGGTGCTGGGCACCAACTTCGCGGCATGGGATCAGGACGATCACATCGTCGACCGGGTGCGCGCGCTATCGCTACCGCCGGAGGATCGCGCAGCTATTCTCGGCAGCAATGCCGCCGCCCTGTTCCGGCTCTGACTTCCGGCTCTGACACCCAGCACATGCGGGCGCCCGACCGCGCTCACCGACCCGTCTGCACGCGGATGATCACCTTGCCAAAACGTGTGCCGTCGCCGGCTCGCCGCACGGCGATCGGTGCCTCCGAAAACGGGTAGACGCGATCGATCGGCGGTATCAGCCTGCCGGCGACCAGATCGGTGGCGTGATCGGCGAGAAAGGCCGACACCACCGCTGCATGCTCGGTAAGCGAGCGAGTGCGGAAGGTCACGCCGATCAGCCGGGCCCGCCGCAGCGCGAGCAGGTTGAGGTCGAGCGTCGCCTCGACACCGCCCAGCCGACCCACATCCACGATGCGACCACCGAGTGCAGTAGCGCGCAGCGTCTCGTTGAGAATCCGCCCACCGATATTGTCCACCACCACGTCGGCGCCTGCGCCTGAGGACTCGGCCAGCACCCGATCCGCAAAACCGGCGTAGACCTCGGGTAACGCCAGGTCAAGCCCGAGGGGACGCAGCCGCTCGAGCCGCCCCGAGGCGGCGGGCGATGCCGACGAGCCGGCCACGAGCGATGCGCCGTGCAGGCGGGCGAGCTGCAGCGCCGCCATCCCGACGCCGGAGGTGGCCGCGTGCACCAGCACGACCGCCCCCGGGGCGCACCGGCCCTCGGTGACCAGTGCATCGTGCGCGGTCAGGCAGGACACCGGGATGGCTGCCGCGACCTCCCAGTCCATCGCTTCGGGAACGCGCATGGCGAGCGGCGCGGCCAGGCGCACGAGACTTGCGCACCCGCCCTGCACCATACCCATCACGCGATCACCTGGGCGCCAGGCGTCGACCCCGGCGCCGACAGCGACCACGTCGCCAGCGGCCTCCAGGCAGGGGACCGGTCCGGGCGCCGGCGGCATGTGGCCGAAGTGCACCTGCCGCGGCTGCAGGTCGACACGGTTCACGCCGGCGGTGCATACCCGCACCAGCAACTCGCCCTCTCCGGGCTCCGGGTCGGGAAGGTCGACGCACTCGAAGCGCAGCCCGGCCTCTCCGGCATGTCCGAACCACGCCTGCATGCCCCCCCCTCGGCCAAGGTGCCGCGCCCCGGCGGTTGACGCTCGCCGGTTCTGCACATCTAATGCGTGCATGATATATCAAGCCATGCGGCCAGCACCCTGCGGTCGCTTTCGCGGAGGATGCCCGAGATGAATAAGACCCCGCTGCATCCCGAGGGCGTCGCCACGCCCTCGGGTGTGTGGTCGCCCGCCATTGTGGTGCAGAACGCCGGACGCCTGGTATTCATGTCCGGGTTCACCTCGCGCAACCCCGACGGCACGGTACACGGAGAAGGCGACATCGACGCGCAGACGCGCCGCGTGTGCGAACTGCTGCGGGCATCGATGCAGGCCGCAGGCGGCGCGCTTCGCGACATCGTGCGGGTGGACGTCTACGTGCGGAACATCGACGACTTCTCGAAGATCCACGCTGTACGCCGCGAGTTCTTCCCCGTCGAACCACCGGCTTCGACCATGGTGGAGGTCAGCCGAATGGTCGATCCGAGATCGCTGATCGAGATCAACGCGATCGGGGTGCTGCCGTGAGCAGCGCGCGACGCACGCGCGAAGTCCTGATAGAGAAGCCCGCGCCCGACGGCTGGGTGACGGTAGAGAAGACCGGCGGTTTTCGCATCTACAAGTTCTGGGAGGACCCGCGCACCGGGGCGAGCATCTGCCTGCTCGACGTGCCCAAGGGCGCAAGCATCCCGATCCGCCATCGCCATGCATCGAACCAGTTCATGTACTGCATCAAGGGCCGATACGAGTACGTCGGCCCCGGCCTTTTACTCAAGCCCGGCTCGTTCTACATGAACCCAAAGGGTCATCCGCATGGCCCTACCGTCGCGCGCACGCGCTGCCTCCTGCTCGAGATCTACGACGGGCCGCACTACTTCAAGACGCCGTCGTTCCACTCCGAGGAGACGGTCGGGCGCATCGCGGGAACGGGGACGCGGTCGCGTCAGGGCGCGAAATCGACGCCAAAGTCAGTGGCGACGGGCACGAAATCGACGCGAAAGGCGGTGGCAAAGGGCGCGAAGTCGACGTCGAAGCGGGTGGCGAAGGGCGCGAAGCGACCTGCGCGCAAGGGAGGCTGAGATGTCACCGATCGCATTCCGGTCCGTTGCGGCTGTCGCCGTCGCCTTCGCCTTTGGACTCACCGCGCCGGTGCTGGCGCAGTCGCCCGAGTACCCGGTCAAGCCGGTGCGTCTGGTGGTGCCGTATCCGCCGGCAGGATCGGTCGACTTCATCGCGCGCATCGTGCAGCCCGCCGCCCAGGAGGCGATGCGCCAGAACGTGGTAATCGACAATCGTCCCGGCGCCTCGGCGATGATCGGCAGCGCGCTGGTCGCCAAGGCGGTTCCCGACGGCTACACACTGCTGCTCGGTGGCGTGCAGACCCACGCGATGAACCCGGGCGTGATCAAGGTGATGCCCTACGACTCGATCCGTGACTTCACGCCGATCACCCAGACTACGCGCGCAAACTGGATGCTGGTGGCCGGGCCGGCCATGGGCGTGAAGACCCCGGCGGAGCTGGTCGCCGCCATCCGCGCCCGCCCGGACAGACTGACCTACGCATCCTCAGGCAGCGGCAGCGCGGCGCACCTCGCCTTCTCGATGCTCGCCGCCGAGCTCAAGCTCGGCGTGATCCACGTACCGTTCAAGGGCATCGCACAAGGAATCTCCGAGGTGCTCGGGGGACAGATCAACTTCGTGATGAGCGACCAGTCGACGCTGCTGCCGCACGTGCGTGCGGGCAAGCTGGTGCCGATCGCGATGACCGGCAATGCGCGATCGACGCTCGTCCCCGAGGTGCCGACGATCGCCGAGACGCTGGTGCCCGGATTCGACGTGCAGGCCTGGCAGGGCATCTGGGCGCCGCCGGGCATGACTGCGGAACTCGCCGGGCGGATCAACGCGATCTGGGTCAAGGCCCTGCGTTCGCCAGATGTCGCGGAAAAGCTGCGTGCCTCAGGAGTCGATCCAGTCGGCAGCTCGGTGCCGGAGTTCTCCGCGTTCATCAGGCGCGAGCTCGACCGCTGGGTCGGCGCTGCGCGCAGGGCGAACGTGGAGCCGGAGTAGCCGCCGTGCTTGCCGGATCGGTTCGCGCCATCGGCGTCTGCGCCCGCGCGGTCGGCTTAGCGCCGGCGCCGCACATGCGTTGACCGCGCATGCGCGCGTCCGGATACTGTGAGACTCTGAACTCGCATGTTGTCTTCCGGAGACTCCATGGGAACTGCCCTGCGGTTGCAAATGGTCGGCGCAGCCTTGCTGGCGCTGGCTGCGTCCATGGCCCTTGCGCAGGTCGAGCCCGGGCGGCCGCTGCGGCTGGTGGTGCCGTATCCGCCCGGCGGCTCGTCGGACATCCAGGCGCGCCTGGTCGCGCAGGGGCTGGGCGAGCGGCTGGGCCAGCCGGTGATCGTCGATAACCGGCCGGGGGCCAGCGGCGTGATCGGCACCGACCATGTCGCGCGGCAGCCACCCGATGGCACCACGATGCTGCTCGCGGCCCCGCCGTTCGTCATTACGCCCCACACTGAGCAGAAGCTGCCGTATGACGTGAGGAAGGATTTCGTCGCGGTGTCGCTGCTCTCCCGCGCACCGATTCTGGTTGCAGTGCCGCGTGACTCCCCGGTCAAGGGCTTTCCCGATCTGGTCAACCTGGCCCGCGCACAGCCGGGAAAGCTCGCCTACGGCTCTGTAGGCGCCGGAGGGCTGGGGCACATGGCGGCCGAACTGCTCGCGCAACGCCTGAAGCTCGAGCTGGTGCATGTGCCCTACAAGGGTTCTGCGCCTGCGCTCGCAGATCTTTCCGGCGGCCGGCTGGCGTTGATGCTGACCACCCAGCTCGACATGGCGGCCCAGCTGGCTGCAGGGTCGGTGCGAATCGTGGCGATCGGATCGCCGCAGCGGTCCAGGCTGCTTCCCGAGGTCCCCACCATTTCGGAAGCGGGCTTCGGGACCATCGACCTGGGCAACTGGTTCAGTGGCATCTCGATGCGCACCGGTACTCGCCCGGAATGGATCAGCCGGCTGTCGACCGAGATCGCTGCGGTGCTGCAGCGGGCGGACCTGCGCGAGCGGCTGGATGCGCAGAACGTGGAAATCGTGGGGTCGACCCCGCTGCAGTACGAGGTTTTCCTCGAAGCCGAGCATGCCCGGTGGGCTGGCGTCACGGCGGCAGCGAGGGCGGGAAAATGAGCGAGAGCACCACAGCAGCACCAGGCGGAAAGCCGGCGCGCGAGATCGGGGCGCATAGCTTTGCGAAAGTCGAAACCACCATGGACATATAACGGATGCCGATCGAACTCGTGCTGACCACGCGCATCCCGTCGCCGGCGATGCGGATGCTCGAAGCGGAGTACACCTGCCACCGGCTGTACGAAGCCCCGGACCGGACCGCCCTGCTGGATCAGGTGGGGCCGCGCGCACGCGGCATCGCCACCTTCGCCCATGGCGGCGTGGACGCGGCATTGATTGCGGCGTTGCCGAAGGCCGAGATCATCTCGCACTACGGCGACGGCACTGAGAAGATCGACCTGGCCGCTGCGCAAAGGCGGGGCATCATCGTGGCGAATGTCATCGGTGTGGTCGAGGACTGCGTGGCCGATACAGCGATGGCGCTGATGCTCAACGTGATGCGCCGGTACCTCTTCGCAGACCATTTCGTCCGCTCAGGCCAGTGGACCGCACCCGGCACCTTTCCACCGGCTGTATCGCTGGGTGGCAAGACGGTGGGCATCCTCGGCCTCGGTGGCATCGGGCTTGCGCTGGCGAAGCGTGCGTCTGCTTTCGGCATGCATGTCCGTTACCACAACCGCAAGCCCAGGCCGGATGTCGACTATCCGTACGATCCGGACCTGCTGACCCTGGCCCGCAACGCCGATGTGCTTGTCCTGGGCGTCCCGGGTGGTGCGCAGACCGAGCGGCTGGTCGATGCGGCTGTGCTCGACGCGCTCGGGCCGCGGGGCTACCTGCTGAATGTCGCCCGCGGCTCGGTGGTGGACGAACCCGTGCTGATCGAATACCTGCAGCAGAAGAAGATCGCAGGGGCGGGTCTGGACACCTTCGACAACGAGCCGCGCATCGATCGTCGCCTGATCGATCTCGACAACGTAGTCCTGTCACCCCATGTCGGGACATATACCGTCGAGACGCGCACGGCGATGGCCGAGCGGCAACTCGAGAACCTGCGACGTCATTTCGCAGGACTTCCCGTGGTCAACAGGGTGGTCTAGCCATGAGCTTTCGATATCGGTCACAAGCTGCGGCGGGTGCCATCGCAACGGCCACGGTGGTCGAAACAGTGCTCGCGCTGGCGTTGCTCGTGGCGCCGATCGGCGCATGGGCACAGGGCAATGCTGCCTGGCCAACGCGCCCGCTGCGCCTCGTCGTCGGAGCCGCACCGGGCGGCAACGTGGACATCACTGCACGCATCGTCGGGCGGCGGGTTTCCGAAAGCCTCGGCCAGCCGGTCGTCATCGACAACCGGGTCGGTGCAGGCGGCGCGATCGCGTTCAATCTCGTGCGCCAGGCCACCCCCGATGGATACACGCTGCTGATGGCGCCGACCGGCTTCACCACTGCAGTGGCGCTCAACCCGAATGCGGGCTACGACCCGGTGAAGGATTTCACGGCAATCTCGACGGTCAGTTTCTTTGCTTTTGCCGTGGCGGTGAGCGCGCAGAGCCCGCACGCAACGCTTGCTGACCTGCTTGCCGCAGCACGGGCAAAGCCCGGGACGCTCGGTTACGGAACCGGCGGCATCGGATCGGGTCAGCACCTGGTCGGCGAACTGCTGTCGGTCAGTGCCGGCGTGAAGCTCCTGCACGTGCCGTACAAAGGGGGTGCCGCGCCGGTTACCGATCTGGTGGCCGGGCACATCCCGATGTTGGTGGAGATCGAATCGGTGCTGGTACCGCAGGTGAAGGCAGGCAAGGTCCGGGTGCTGGCAACGACCGGCCCTGCACGCACGCCGCTGTTACCTGAGGTGCCGACGGTCGTCGAGTCCGGCCTGCGCGATTTCGTCGTGCAGGGCTGGCTCGGCGTGCTCGGGCCGCGCGGCATCGGCACCGAGCTGCTGTCGCGGCTGAACGCGGTGCTGCGCGAGGCGGTCGGTGACCTGGCAACGGTCGCTGCAATCGAGAAGGGCGGCGCTGTTGCGCGCGCGGGCAGTGCAGAAGCCTTCGCCGCGCTGGTGCAGACCGACACACGACGATGGGCCCTCGTGGTCCGTGACGCGAACATACAGGTGCAGTAGTTGGCTGGCAGTGCTGCGCGATCCCGAGACCCAACGAAGGAGACACCGATGAAACGCGAGACGATACTTCCCTGGGAAATGCACAAGGAACACCGCACCCCCTATGTCCCGGCGATCAAGGTCGAGGGCGGCTCGCTGCTGTTCATGTCCGGCATGGGGCCGCACAAGCCCGATCACAAACATCCGCATGTGCCCGAGGAGTGGGTGCTGCCCGACGACGTGGGTGCCCAGGCAAGGATGGTGCTCGAGAAGATGAAGCGCATGGTCGAGGCCGCGGGGGGCGAGTTCCGGAACATCGTGAAGATCACCCGGTACCTGAAGAATATCGAGGACCAGGACAAGGTGAACGACCTGATCCATGAATACTTCGGCGACGACTTGCCGTGCAGCACGACCGTACAGGTGTCGGGCTTCGTGGTGCCGACCATGCTGCTCGAGATCGATGGCTGGGCGGTGATCCCCGACCGCAAGCCCTGAACCGCACCATGGGCATCGATCTGCGGCACGTGTTCGCGCGTCGCCGGGATCGACCGGCACACAGCGATATACTCAACCGCTCTGTCTTTGAACGAAGCAGGCTCCACAGGTGACTGGAGCCCTGCCCGCCGGCCCAAGTGAACCCCGACCTCGACCTGCTTCAGCCCTACCCGTTTCAGCGTCTGGCGTCGCTGTTTGCCGACATCAAGCCGAACCCGGCGCTGCGCCCGATCAGTCTGGGCATCGGCGAGCCGAAGCATCCGACCCCGCAGCGGGTCAAGGACGCGCTGATCGCGAACCTTGATGGCCTCGCGTCCTACCCGGCGACCGCGGGCAGCGAGGCGCTGCGCCGATCGATGGCCGACTGGCTGGTGCGCCGGCATGACCTGCCCGGCCTGGACTGGAAGCGGGAAGTGCTGCCGGTCAACGGCTCGCGCGAAGCGCTGTTCGCCTTCGCGCAAACGGTGGTCGACCGCACCCGGCCGAACCCGGTCGTGGTCTCGCCCAATCCGTTCTATCAGATCTACGAGGGCGCGACCCTGCTCGCCGGCGCCCGCGCCGAGTTCCTGAACCAGACGCCGGCGAACGGCTTTCGTCTCGATCCGGATCAGTTGCCGGACTCGGTCTGGCGCGACACCCAGCTGCTGTTCGTCTGCTCGCCGGGCAATCCGGCCGGGGCGGTCCTGACTCTTGCGGACTGGGAGCAGCTGTTCGCCCTGTCCGACCGCCATGGCTTCATCATCGC
>Ga0105046_10009284_pt1 | contig 15394 bp, 14 predicted proteins | sample MAT03_FD_78385 | JGI IMG/M metagenome (GOLD analysis project Ga0105046, IMG submission 78385) | Freshwater microbial communities from Lake Fryxell liftoff mats and glacier meltwater in Antarctica - MAT-03 (megahit assembly) | ecosystem: Environmental > Aquatic > Freshwater > Ice > Liftoff...
AACCTCATATCGAGAGAGCCTTAAGAGATTATTGGATTTAAAAGCTTACGCCTTTTTTACAAATTCCGACTTTAAAGCCATGGCACCAAATCCATCAATTTTGCAAGCGATGTTATGATCGCCATCCGTTAATTTAATGTTCTTCACTTTGGTTCCTGCTTTTAACGCCTTTGGAGCCCCTTTTACAGGCAAATCTTTAATTAGCACCACGGTATCTCCATTTTGTAATATGGCCCCGTTAGAATCCTTTATAACATCTCCGTATTCTTCAACAATATTGGCAGGATTCCATTCATTACCACATTCCGGACAAGTAAACATCGTATCGCTTGATGAATATCCATAAGGACATTGGCATTTAGGGCAAGACTTTAATTCTTCTAACATGATGTAAAGGTACCAAACTTATGATACAAGACCTACGCTCCGTTAATCAAGGTTTCTGCTGCTTTCTTCTCAGCCAACTTCAAATGATTATTCTTGTCTTTTATTTTCTGAAACACCCAGGAAGGCCATTCAGAAGGATTCTCTGCATTATAAATACGGATATTTTGCTCTTCACGAGAAACGAGGAGTTTCTCAGTTGTTGTTTTTAAAATCTCTGCTGCCACATTTACTCCCGACCTACATGCACTCGATAACCCTTGTGTTCCAACACTTGCACCACATAAATAAAGATTCTCTATTTCGGATTTTAAACCAAATGGAAATAAAAGTTGTTTTAAATTCTTCTCGGTTCCGTAAACATTTGCTTGGGTAGAATCCACATAGAACTCATTTGTCTTGGGTGTTCCCAGTTCACTTTGGATAATATGATTGCTTACCCCGGGTAATACTTTTTCCAAATTCTTAATGAATTTTTTTACGATAGCTTCTTTGTATAAAAGATATTCTTCGGTACGGTAGTTTTCTTTTCCTTTGAATTTATCAAAAAGCTTGTTCTCGATTAAAGCAACCATTTCAAAACTATGATGGCGTCCGTTAAAGCTTACAGGATCTTTTAAGGTGCTACAGCTAAGGAAAACATGAGGAAACTCATCAGGAGAAAGCAGATCTAAATTTGACATTTTTCTACATTGTTCATCAATCCCAACATCTTCCGTCATCCAAATATTTCCAGAATCGATTCCAAAACTTTTTACGTCCATATCAACGGTTACAAAAAAGATCAAAGAGCTAAATGAATAAACGGTTTCATCCAGTTTCTTATTAAGCTTTTTGCTGAGATTTCCCTTCCCAATCATCCCTTCATAGGTCTTATGAGGATCGGCATTTGAGATTACTTTTTCGGCGTAAATGGTTTCTCCATTGTACAGTTCAACCCCAATAGCTTTTTTGGTGGTTTCTCCTTCTAATATGATTCGTTTCACTCCACTTTCCACCCTGATTTCCCCTCCGAATTTTTTTATCACTTTGGTCATTGCTTTTACAACTCCACTACCACCACCAACAGGATAATATCCTCCATGATCATAATGTCCCATTAAAGCACAATGCATTAAAAATCTTGCCTTAGCAGGAGGAATTCCATGATCGCCCCATTGTCCACAAAGCACATCTCTAAGAAGTGGATCTTTAATAAACATGTTTACCACTTTGGTAAGACGCATAAAACCAAATACCATTAAATGCCTTAGTTTAAAAGGTAAAATAAGAAAGTCTAACCCCTTCAAATTGGGCATCATATCTATTTGTTTGTCTACTTTGCGGGCAAGATTCAAATATCGTTTGAGTCGTTTTTTTTCATGCGGAAATCGATTAGCCAATGATTCAAACATTTTCTCAAAAGTGGCCGCTAACGGTACCTTTTCTTTCCCAACCATGATATTGTCATATCCATTTGGATTCTGTTTGAAGAATACCAGATCATTGGCTATCCCCAAACCTTCGAATAGATTTGCAGTGGATTGACCCTTATCCATTCTGCCCACATAGTGAACACCTGGACTAAACCTCTGACCATTCAAATAAAAACTATGACACCATCCACCAGGCACATAATGCTGTTCAAGAATAAGGATCTTTTTGCCTTCACGCACAAGACATACACCTGCGGAAAGGCCTCCAGGACCTGAGCCTATAATGATAACGTCATATTTTTGCATGTCAACGTATTAACGGTACTAAGGTATTTGCGTCAAATACAGAATAGGTATAGAATTTCCTGATCCTTACATAATTCACACTATTCGAGTAAAAGAAGCAAAGATAGGTTACAATATTGAATTAACTCTAAGAATATATATTATATACTTAAACTCCGTATATTAGCTGTATAATGAAACCCAAATTCATTCCTATGATAGCTTTCTTAATCGTTATTGTTTCCTGTACAAAAATGGAAATAGTGAGTGGAAGATATGCCGGTTTGGCAAGCGGGTATTATGTCGGGACCAACGTGAATGCAACAATCGACATTATTCCTTCTGATACTAATAAGGTCGATTTGATTTGTGATTTTGAGGGCTATCAGTACTCTTTTCACAAGGCCAATTTATTCCAAGGGGATGACGGATTTTTTATAACCGAAACAAGTGGGGTGAAGGCCAGCCTCGTTAATGGGGATCTTAATTTCCAATATGTAAATAAGAAATACCCTCTCAAAAATGTAATATTCAGGGGAACCAAGTAGAGATGGTAAATACTCGTTTAATCTTTATCTCTATTGTGTTATTTACAATCGTTTCATGTACAAAACGGAAATAGTAAGTGGTAAATATTTTATCTCTCAAACTACAGGTGTTCAGGCTACGGTAAAAGATGGGGTTCTTAGTTTTCAATTTGAAGATGTCTCCAACGGCCAAAACAATATTGTATTTGCGGGGAATAAACAGGTTTATGATTTAGGATTAAATTATAATTGTTAGGTCGTCCCACCAACTTAAGATCACATATCCCAAATTATAAGCAGCAAAAAGGAAATCACAAGCGCTTTATATTGTTGATTCGATAATAACACCTCAGTACGTAATAATTTTTCGTACAATGTCTCCTGAAAGAGATTCTACAATTACACAGTAAGTACCTCGATCAAAAGGGGAGAGGTCAATTTTCATATCTTGGGATGCTGAATCAGTTGAGAAAACCACTTCGCCACTTGCTTTGGTAATCAATAAAGAACTATTTTGTTGAAGCCCTGTCATACTAAATACTCCGGGCTCCACTGTACGTTTAAGCACAAGATCCAACTTTTCAATTACTACCTCCCCCGTACCTGAAACACTAATAGAATCCACATAAAAATAAGCCCCACCATAACTTCCACCATCAAGACGGACCATCTTCGTATGGGAATCCTCAAAAAAGTTCCCTATAGAAACATAGGCAAAAGGAGACTTTGCTACAAAACTCCCTGAAATTAACACCCAATTCGTTTTATTCGTTATTATCGAATCGGTATATAGCTGAGAGAGATTATTAACCGATGATTCACCGTTTGCACTAAATTGAAATCCAAGTTTGTTTGATCCATAAGAACTGATTTCACAAAGGCTGACCCACATCCGGCATTGGTAGGTATTATTCACAATCAAAGGTTGAATGAGTTTTATAGTCTGGTGTTCGTGATAATCCGAATTGGAATTTTTACATACCATAGCGCAGTATGCACCGCCATGAAAAGGCATTTGGGTCCCACCAAGATTGGCGTCCTGCGTTTTGTATGGTCCGTCATTACAAGAATTAAAATAGTCGGGGGAATTTAGGGTGGCGAACCAACCAGTAGCAAGATTAATTTCTCCGTAAGTAGTAGGGCAGGATGTTATAATCTCCATGCTTCCATTCGGCACCAGGTTCTGTGAATAACCAAGAGGTAAACAAGTAAATACAAGGAAGAATATGGAGAGGTGATTTCTCATGGAATAGTTATGATTTCAAATATAGGGAAAATGGGTTGAGATAGGGGTGTTTTTCTTCAGGAAGGAAGGTTTTTACCACCCGTTTTATGTTTAACGAACTCTTGAACTCACCTGCGGATTGGTGGTTTCAATTCCGCTAGGGATATTTCGTCGTGGAACAATTGTTCTGATCACTAAATGCAAACATTTTTAGTAATGGTCGGCAAGTATGGTGATTAAATGAATATATCGCATAGAATTCAATATCTTTAATTCCTTTTAAATCAAATATTAAAAAACTCCTACAATGGACCTAGTAAAAAAAGAGTATGATAGTGTTTCCAGTCGGATTATCAATCTTGGTATTTTTAAAATTACCTTCTTAATATTTTGTCTATCTCCAATTGCAGCTTTTTCTCAATACCATTATTTCTCGACCATAGAATTTAATGTAGGAGTTGGAGGATCAGAGACACATACTGGGGGATTGCAGGTTCAGGGATCAATTAAACCATCACCGGTTAGAGTTACCACCCAGTTATCTACACTCGATGGAGAACCGGCGAGGTTTGAAACAAAAAGCGTATTCATTTTAGATATTACTGTAACCAATACAAGTGGCGATACGGTAATGATCAGCGACTGGGCCTTTCGGGCAATTTGTCCTGAAAACAACATGGGTTTAAAATGGCAAAAAAAATCTTCAGTTAATTTAATAACTCCCTATATACCCAGTGAAAATATTATATTATTACCGGGAGGAAAAAAACGTTTCTTTTCAGGTGAAACAGATTTCTACTGGTGTTTACCCAAAGATGTCAATTCATTATTAGAAGACCCGCAATATTTTTATGCTCTTATCATCTGTGCAATTATTTCTAATAAACCCAAATCTTCTACCACAACAAATACTAATGGGGGAAATGGTAATGGAAACGGCAATGGGAACAGCACTGGTAACGAGGAGCCCCTGGATTCAGAACTACTTTTATTAATAGATGAATATAACAAAGCCCTTCTGGAAGGCAGGACAGCAGATGCCGCAGATCTGAAAACAAGTATTTTCGAAATTTCAGGTCACGCTTATCCGGATAGAATGGATGAAATATATGCATTGGTAGGAGGTAAACCACCTGTTACCACCCTATCTACAAACACTACCCAAAATACTAATACTAATACTAATACTAATACTAATACCACTCAAACTACAAATACCACCACTACTACAACCACCAATACAAATAATAATAGCTCAAATAATGATGTTGATTTTAGTGACTGGTTAACAATTAAGAACCCTTATTACAGCATGCAGATGAGATTTAAATTGGAAAAGAAAGAAAATGATATTGGGTACTATAAAACTCAGTTAAGAATTGATTTCGAGAGCAAATCACATTGTGTAGATGCAAGATGTTTAGGTTATGCAGTATGTTTCGGATATCCTACACTGGATGCTACAGATTATATTTATTTGCATTACAAGATTTATTATTCCTATAAAGATATTTATACAATGCCCGACTTAATTCCAATTAAGTTAGCATTTTCAGATGGTTCTAAAAGGATGTTGAGGAAAGACGGATTTTTTATTACGGTTGCCGGTAATCCTCAGGAAATATATTTTACTGGTTTCGATAAGTCAGTAGATTTAATCTTAGATGGTTCCCCAATTTCATGTGCAAATTTTATTGAATCAAAAGCAGTCATCTTAAAATAAACAAATGAAAAAAATAATTATTGCAAGTATTCTCCTCGTATTTTCTTTGTATTCAAATGCTCAGACAGTTGATTACAGAACGTCGGAAGATGGTTTAAATAAGCTCTTCAATAATCCAGATTTTATAACGGATGTGCTTAGTTTATCAGAAGAAGACCTAACGTTAGATAAGCTGGATGGTTATCTTTCTAAATATGTTCCGGAATACAATGATTATAAGATAACAAATGATATAGATCCTAATAAACTCTTCTTTGCTAATTCTGGAAATGTTTCAACTGATTTTCTATTGGGTCAATTAGGGGATTTGTTAGATTTGAATATGACAGAAACCCAAGATATAATGAATGTATTAACGGGAAATGTAAACATTCCCGAAATGGATCTTCTTTCTTCGGAATATGGCGATCTCCTTTTTGAAAAAAGCAACAATGTTGGTGTAGATTATGCAATCGATTTTGCTGTAGATTTTTTTGCAGGTGAATTAGGTAGTAACGAGGTAAATAGTGAGTTAATTGATATGGGTGGGGATCTCCTAGGAGGATTTTTTGCTCAAAGGGACCAACTGGGACAGCCACAAATATCTGAAGAAGATAAATTGTATGATTATAGTATTTATTCCATGGGAGTTTTTTCAAGATTTGATAAGGCGACACAAAAGGATGTCACTAATATAAGAACAGGCCAGGAGGATCTTTATTTACACTTTCAGGCGAATAAAAAAATCCCTAATAACATTCATCTTCCAATTGAAACGATCAACTATGATGAAGCTATAAAATTGTTTAACGAAGTCATCGTTTTATACAAGAAAAAACCGGAGCGGGCAGCATATCTCTATTTGGCCTACACAAGCAGGGGACAATGTAAAATGCAACAAGGTGCTTATAGGGCTGCGATTATTGATTATTATTTTGCCCAGGAAATATTGGAAAGCATATTAAATGGAAAGCTGCCAGATAATATGGGTGAAACCCATTATCCAAAAGGTTTTTTGGACGTTAATAATAAGGCTACTTATCTCAAAGGCGCTATCGAAACTAGAATAGGTCATTTTACACATAAAGATTTAGTGATAACCTTAACCAACCGTGCATTTGCAAAATATAGAGCAGGTGATTTTACGGGTGCTATTGCTGATTGTAAATTAGGTACAGATATTTTGGTAAGTAAGAAGATTACTGTCTCAGGAAAACCAAATGATTATAAGGATATTCTTCAGGCAATTATTGCGATGTCACAATTTGGATTAGGGGATTATAAGAGTTCCTACACTACATTTTCAAATGCAAATTTAACAGATGATATTATTGGAGATAAGGACAAAGATGGACTCTGTAATTTCCTGGATATGGACAAAGAAGGAGCACCGGGAGCCTTAGATGTTGTTGAAGGACTCAAAACGATGGAATATTATGGAGTACCCAATTATTTCCCGTTTGATATTACTCAGATAAAAGGACTTTGCTACTATAAAGCAAATAAGAATCAAGATGCAATTGATACGTACGAAAATCTAGTGAATTCAGAAACTGGTTTTGGGCTAAAAATGTTTACCAGGGTAGGTGCGGATATTAGTGCTGTTTATTCAACACTTGGAAGTTTTTATTATGCTTTGGGCGATAAAACAAAGTCAATTGCGCTATTAGATAGTGCCATTCAACTAAATCCATATCAATTGGATTATTACTTCAAAAGGGGAACTTATAAAAAGGAAATAGGGCAAATTGAAGAATCGAAGGCAGATCTTAATATTGTAAAAGATCCGCAAAGCTTATTGGGGGTAAAGAAAAATAAAGATTATTATTATACAAGGCATACTAACTTTATTTCTGCAGCTAATCATACAGAAGTCTATAATATACTTAAAGAAGCGTTAACGGCTTATCCGGAAGAAGTTGGATTTTTCAACCTTGCCATGAGTCATTTACTCACAAGCAAAAGTAAATTGGAAGCGAAAGAGTTGGCTAATTTGGTGAAGGCACAGGCTAAAAAATATCATCTGCTTCTGTCACTGCATTACGAATTTTCCGCAAATATGGAGGATGCTGAAACGGAGATGCAACTAGCATTTGACAATGGATTGGGCTTTTACGAATGTGGGATGCCCTATCGTTTAAAACTTCAGGAAAAGTCTTATTATTCCAGGTTGTTTATGAAATATGGCAACCGAACCAATAATAATTTTATTGCATTAGATTTTGATAAAGAAAAGACGACCGCTATGCTTGATTCAATCTATGCCCCCATGCAGGCAAATACTACCGGCCTAATGAAGAAATTTATAAAGATCGGATGTGACATTGCTTCAGCAAAGCTCCTCGGCAACTATGAGGAGTATTTGAAATTAATAGACAAAAATAAATCCTACTCTAAACTATTTGCAAATTATGCACTGGATAAAATAGAATGTTTGGTCATACTTGGTAAGAAAAAGGAAGCTCATGATTTTGCTGTAAAGATTATCGCATCCAATGAATTTACAATCAGCCAGGGAGATGAAACCTCCAGGATAGCGATCATAGCCATACAGGGCTTTGCCAATAATCCGTATAAGTAATCATTTAGTTGCTATAGCTTTCCTAACTTTAGTTTAACTATTTTGTTAGGGTATTATAACTTCGAATGTTCAAGGAATAACTACAAATAAAATTATTCATAATTTCATCTGTCGAATTATTTCAAAGTGCTTCCCACTAGAGATTTTAAAGAGTACTTTTTTGTAATAGGAAATTTAAAACCATTCTGCCCTTGAAGGTAAATGGTGGTAATTCCATTTTCCTTGCCAAAAAAACAGCTATTGGGTTCAAAGGTGAGTTTGAATCCTTTTACCTCGTTTATATTTTGGGCATTAATGATGTATAGGTTGTCTGCTACAACATATACCAGCCATTTTTGATCGGGTGTAAGACTTAATGAGGGGAAAGTGGAACTAATCGTGTAAGAAAGTTCTCCATGATTCGATAAGAATTTGCGCTCCTTGTTATAATCGTATAACTCAAATGCTTTTTTAGAAAAACTATTTCGCATTTTTTGTGACAGGTTTTCATCATTCAATTTATAATCTGCAGATAGCAGCACTCCTATACATCCATTCTTCCCAGTGTAAAACAGATCTCCCTTTTTATTCATAGCTAAACCTGTTAACTCATTGGTCATAGCATCAGGATTAAAGTATTTTTCTTTAGTAACCGTATTTTTTCCGACTTGCAACATTGAACTATGATGACGTGGAGTTGCCTTTACTTCCCCTGTAGGCCCTGTATATGCTGGATCATAATCCTCTCCCCAAAAAAGACTTATGCTATAATCATCCTTGATAAAGCTATAACTATTCTTACTTTGTTGATAGGATTTACCATAGTCTTTGATGAAGGGACAGGTAACTCCATTGATGTTGAAGGTCTTTTTTCCATCTATATACCATACCTGTTCTTTATAGGACTCTTTATCATTTGCCAATTTTAGTTTGCCGTCTTTACTCGTGAATTGCCATTTCATTAAGTAATAGGTCCATTCATTATTGTAGAACCATACAAAAACTGTGTCATGTTTGACTTCCATATCCCTTACGCTTCCTACCTCTGAAGGAATGTTATTCCTTTCAGCAATTATTTTACCTGTTACCGCATTAATGAGGACTCCTGTTTTTTCGGGCAAACATTTATCACATTTTTTATCCTGGAAAACATTGGCTCCTGTATATAAGTAAAACGTTGAATCATTATCGGCGATGCAAATGGCAGTTTCATAAGCTTGTTCACCAATTCCAAATGCACCGATAACTCTTTTATAAAATCCACCATCATGACGTTTTTCTGCTAATGTGAGATTGATGGTAATATTTTTTATTGGATTGATATATTTTAAAACTCCATTTTCTACTCGTAAACTTGCATCATGAGAGAAATCATATCGGTATATAGGGGTTATCATCTGGTGCTGTTCGATACCCACCTCTGCATCAATAAGTGCTTTACTAAGGTTTATATCTCTTTCGGCGTATACAACAGTAGAACTAAGCTTTGCTACCTTTAAATAATCCTCTTTGAATTTTGCGTTTTGTTCGGCTTCTTCAAACAAACCCACGATCAGGTCAATGCCCATGGAGGTTACCTGAGCTACTTCATAAGACCCTGTAAGTTGTGTTAAACTAGTAACAAAACTTTCATCATTCATAAATATGCCTAATTGATAGTTCTGAATATTGTCCTTGAACTGAGCATCGATAAGTTCTGTATTGGTAAGAAGAACGTCTAATTGAGTCATGATTGAAGAGAATTTCGTTTGATTTCCCAATGATGGATTCTGATCAAATGCTGCAGACAGATCCCAATAAAGTTGACGATAACTTTGATCATCATCCTTATTTAAATTGGTATTGAAACTTTCTATAGTAGTTTTTAAAGACCCCTCAGGTAAAGCGGTAGTAAAACGGTTCAAAAAGTCCTGATCTACATTCAAAGGATTCTCCGGATTTGTGGTAAGGTTATCGGCAATAACATTTACCACCGCATTAATATCCTCCAAATCAGTGATTGTTTGGGAATATCCATTATTAAGGAATAAAAGAAGTATAATAAATATTGACTTTTTCATCTGAGTAGGTAGGTTAGGGCTCCAATATTAGTAAATATAAATGGATTACCTATCTTGTAGCTATTGCGATAAGCCACGCAGAATAAAACTAATACAGTTTTCCTCAATTACGAAACCTTTAACTACCCCGCTATTTTTCTATAAGTAAGAACATCAGTATCTACCATATTTTCTTGAAGCAGCGTTCCCGTTCTTGCAAATTGAGCCCACATGGTTCTGAGTTGTTTCCCAGCTTTATTAAAACCCTCAAGAGGCATATTTTGAATGAGGGGTGCTTTCTGCCAAACCTCACCTCCAAAGAGCAATGCCAGATCAACACAATGCGCTGCGCCTAACGGAAGAATTTTTGTTCCCCAATTTAGTTTGTATACATAAGCTACACCTCCGGCCTTCGCAAAATTATTTGCAAAACGTTTTGCTGCACGGGCATATATTCTTTTGGTTGAATAGCGCACCACCGGATTCATCAATAACATTTTGATGATTGGATTTTTTGTGATCCGTTGAAGGGTAGGGTTTACTTGTGTAAAAAGTGCCGTTTCGTTAGAGGTACTCCCAATAAGCATGTCGTATTTGGTGGCAATTTTGCGGAATGCTTCATCTATTTTATCTTCGGGTGGTAAGGGTGCATGTCCGTATTGGAGTCCCATAGGCATGCCTGCTTTGAGTCCATGTTTTAAAATTGATGGTGCTTTGGAAAGACTGTCTGAAATTATTTGGTTAATGGGTGTTTCGCTGGTAATATGTGTTGTATTGGAGGAGAATTCCTGTGACATTTTTTCTCTGCCCCTGGTGATTCCTAATGGTGCACTTTGAATGATGACCCGTTTAAAAAGATCTTTTGTGTCTTCAGCAATCATTAAATGTAAAGCAGCATCTCCACCTGCCGATTGACCTAACAATGTGATACAATCAGGATTACCACCAAATGCAGAAATGTTTTTTTTGATCCAACGCAAGGCTTCTCTCAAATCCAGCAATCCTAAATTAGCAGGACGGTGATCATATCCTCCTAAAAATCCGAATAAACCCAACCGATAATTTACCGATACTACAATTACCTGTTGCTCTTGCACTAAGAGTTTTGGATTAGATGTTTGCAGATCGCAAGAACCTATATGGTAACTTCCTCCATGAATCCATACCATTACTGGTAAGGGAGTTTCCTTCTTTATATTTGCAGGTAACGTAATGGATAAGTATTGTGCTGATTCATCAACAATAAAATGAGGTGATGCTGTTTCACCAAAAAGCTTTTCTATAAATGCGACTGATACCTGAGGACATCCTGTCCGTTGGGTTGCCATAATGGGTGTAGGGGAGGGTGGTTCAGGAACCGGTGCCTGAAAGCGTTGTGAACGTGCATAGCGGATTCCCGTTGCACGAATTACACCATCGTCGTACCATCCGGTAATTGCGCCTGCAGGGGCATGAAAAACAGGTGAGGTATTTTTGTTTGAGTGATCCATTAGGTTATGAGAAGGACTTTTTCTCTGATTTTTTTTGAGATGGCTGTAAAGATAGATCAAAGTTATTTTATGCCATTCTCTTTGTGTCTGCAGGGATAAATTAATAATGAAACCTTGCTTGAATAATTATTATTGTAGTTGTATCATCTTTGCCAGACACTCTATAAACTAATCGATGTTCACCTGTTATTCTTCTTGACCAATAACCGGCTAAATTACCACGGAGAGGTTCTGGTTTTCCTTTTCCCTTAAAGGGTTTTCGTTTGATATCTTTTATAAGTTCATGGATCTTTTCGAGTGTATCAAGATCAAAATCCTTCCAATATAAATAATCCTCCCAGGCATGGTTAGTAAAAGAGGTGATCATTATTTTTTCTTTTTAGCCGGGGTTTTTGAATTCACCGGAAGCTTTTTTGACTTTGATTTGCCAGCCTTATCCTGAGCGATGCTTTCTAGAAGTCTATTAGAATTTGCAGTGGTAGACATCAAATGAACTGTTTCCTCCATGGCATTGTATTCCTGTAGAGTTAATACAACAAAATCCTTTTTCTTAGGGCCGGAAAGAATAAGAATATCTTGACTATCTTCAATTTCCTGCAGATGTTCCTTCATTTTGGAACGAAACTCTGTAACTGTGGATGTTTTCATGTTGTGTAATTAATAGGCAATAATACGAAATTATTCGTTAAATGGTACATAAAATCGTACGTAATTATAATTGGAATACATTATTTTACACAATTTCCCATACCAATTCCATCCTCGCTAATTTCTTCAGGTCTGTATTTGATAATTGGGATTGTAATATTAAGAATATTGAACCGATAACGATTTTCAGTGTATAAATAGCCGTGACCACACGATTTATGATTGTTGGTCGTTATACCTCATAATAAAACCAATCGAGATGCGATACATTTTATTTCTGCTTACTTTCATTCTTGCAGCTTCATCAACCATTTCAAGAAGTATTTATACTAACATCCCTACACATAAAAATATCATTGTAGAAACAGCCACAGATTCCACCAAGCCTCTGGAGCAATTGTCGATAAAGGAGAAGTTGAATGCACATATTATACATTTTACGGGTGCCGTTATGAGTGATACTTTTGTGCTTACTCATTTTAGCAGGGCTTTTGTGGCCGATCAATACTCGGATTTTCATAAACCCGGCAAATATTCTAATGGAATTGCAAGTCTGCCTAAGTCGATAGCTACAAGCTTAGATGGAATCGCCATTCCTGAAAAAACAAGATTGGTGGTTTATAATAATCTTAATTTAAAGGGTGATATTTTGATTGATGTAACCGGGCCCGCAATTATTAATAATAGCTCATTCGAATCAAGCGATTTTTATGCAGTGGCCAACAAAAAAAATTATTCCCGTGAACTCCAAGAAATTTTCCCCCAAAAGTTGAGACGATGGAGTGGCAGTGGCACCAAGGGAATGAGTAATTGGGTAACTTTTTCATTTGAGATCCTTGTAGTAAACTAATATTGGAAAGGGCCTTTATGCCGGCCCATCATTATTCTATACATTCCCAAAATGGTTGATCAACCATTTTAACAAACCAAGAATCAATCCAACCCATTCATTTTCAGATATTGCTATAAAACCTGTCAACCACATGTTAATAAAATTCATTAAAAATGGGCACTCTATGGATTTAATGACTATATTATGGAATCAAACATTCCAAATTTTCTGTCAATCATTAAATTCTTCAATTATGCTTTATTCAAATCAACTACCCATTTTCGAATACAATCTTCGAATCACACCACCAGATCCTGTTTATTCACAAATAGTGAAAATGAAATCTGAATTTATCCAATATTTTGGAGCAGGATTATATTCTAGATCATCGCCTCATGCAACCGTTGCCAATTTTTGTATGAATAGTCAACATGAAACAAAACTTTTACGTCATTTACATAACACATTAACGAATCGAAGTTTTCCGGTTTCTTTCAAGAAGGTATCTGGGTTTCAGGACATTCATATGGTGGTGGTTGACATAGCTTACAATCCGGTTCTAAGGAGTCAAATGGCGGGGTTACATAAGGTACTCCGAAATGACTTGAGAATTTCATCTAAATATGCATCAGTAGTAGATCAATTTCATATAACCGTGGGGCAAGCTTCCAATAGTTTGGATTATAGCAAAGCGATTCAACTGTTGAATACTCTTAAATTGGACTGGGAGTTTTTCTCCACAGATTTTGTTCTGGTAAAACGTCCGCTAGGGAAACCTGTTAGTTGGGAGCATTGCTATACATTCCAATTAGATCAGGTGGAGGCGGTAGTGGCTTAGATTAGTAAAACCTTAGGTAATAGTTGATGTTGAATAAGTAAGATAGTAACTTTTCAAAAAAGTTACTATTATCGTTGGATCACTATTTTCTCAACGTTCTTTTCAGAATCTGTTTCGCTAATGAGGTAGTAAATTCCGCTGCTTAGATGGGATATGTCTATTTCACCATTTGGCAATACAAGATCAGAAGTAAATACAATTTCGCCGTTTAAATTAGTAATGTAAACCTTGCTATTTTCTTTCAGACCCAATACTTTAAATAAACCCGAGTTAGGATTAGGAATCACGGTAATATTAGCATTCTCACAATGAATGGAAATTGGGTCAAAATATTTCATGGTTCCATCATAATCCGTTTGTTTTAGGCGATAATAAACTAAGGCTGAATAGATGTTATTGTCGGTAAAATTATAAGTGAGTATTTCATTACTATTTCCCGCACCAGGGACTCTTCCTATTTCTTTGTAATTAATTCCATCTTCACTTTTTTCAATAGAAAATTCCGCATTGTTAACTTGAGATGAAGTAGTCCATGAAATTTCCGTATTACTCTTTCCGCATATGGCGTTAAAGTTAGCTAGTTCAATAGGTAGGGGAGTTATAGGAACAACAGAAACTGAATCAACATAATAATAACACCAAGCTGCTGATCCTGATCCAGACGCTGATGTAGTTGTACTGGCGTCATCAAAAAAGTTACCAATAAACACATGAGTATACGCAGCAGCAGCAACAAAGGTACCGGATACCAACGTCCAGCCAGTTTGATTTGTAATAACCCCTGCACTATTTACATGAGCACTATTCGAAACAGACGGAGACCAGCCTCTGCTAGTTGATAATTTTTAACTTGTCGAAGTATGATAGGTTTCTTTTGAAAACTTACGGCTGTAATTCGAGATATCCGCTTTTAATTTCGTTTGCACTTGTGTTGGATTTTCCATTCAAATACAAATAGTAAAAATAAGTTCCTGTTGGCAAAATTCCACCCTGAGCTATACATGTTGGTTCTGCGCATTCCCCAGCCCAGTCATTCTGATATGGTTCTGAAGAATAAACTAGGTTTCCCCATCGGTTAAAAATTTCTACACCTGCTTTTGGATATAATGATAAGCCCTGTATAATCCATGTATCATTTTGGCCATCATTATTTGGTGATACAAATTGTGTTATAACTAAAGCAGGACTGACAAGCAAAGTGGCACTTGCAGTATCGGAACAAGTTGAATCGTTGGCCCATGTGATAAGAGTGACCAAAAAACTTCCCGGATTAGTATAAATATAATTGGGGTTATTTATAAATGAGCTATCACCAGTACCAAAGCTCCAAATAAAATCTGACCCATTATTTCCGGTATATGTAAAGTTTACATCTAAAGGATTAACACCAGTGATTGATGTTGAAGAAAAATTGGCCGTAACATAATTGGTATCGTTTAAAATAACAGC
>Ga0105046_10009285_pt1 | contig 15393 bp, 14 predicted proteins | sample MAT03_FD_78385 | JGI IMG/M metagenome (GOLD analysis project Ga0105046, IMG submission 78385) | Freshwater microbial communities from Lake Fryxell liftoff mats and glacier meltwater in Antarctica - MAT-03 (megahit assembly) | ecosystem: Environmental > Aquatic > Freshwater > Ice > Liftoff...
TCTCTTGCCCGCCGCAGTGCCCTCCGGGTAGGCCGCGAAGGTCCGCTCATGCGGCCGACTCGCGCTTGACGCAGCTAGCGCGCTCGATCGCGGTCCCAGCTTCGCTACCCCCTGAATACGTACCAGGCGAAGTGGTACCTTCAGCGATTGCTGCAGACACCGACCTCGCCGCAGACCTTTCTAATGCCACTCCGGTCGCATTTTGTTACCCGATTAGCAAGGAACCTCAGGAGCCCGTACCGCAGCCGGCGAACACGGCGGAGCCGCAAGGATGGCGCGCAGTACGGCCGGCAACGTCTCCTTAACGCGGTACCTGCGGATGAATCGGTACGGAAACTCTGCCAGGTATCTCGGTGCGAACTTGGCGAACCGGAACGCGTGGCAGGTGTCAGCGGTGGCGGTCTCGAGGTTGCCGAGCATGATGTTGGCAACTTGGAACTCTCCGGATGCTTCGCGCTTGCGCGGGCAATACCCGCCACAAAACAGGCCCGCCACGCTACGCACGCCCTTGATCCGCGCCCGATTCAACTTCAACATGACCTTGTACCACCCGCTGCTGCCCCTCTGATATCTAAGCGTCTTCGCGAGCGGCTCGCGCCTCCTTCAGGCCGACATCGGGATAGCCGCCGAGGGCCAGCCGCTTTTCCTTACCGTCGAAATAGTACTTGCAGAACCAACGTCTGGAGCCTGATGGCGCGGCCTCAAGGTAAAGACCACCTGCGTCTGCGAGACGGGCGCGTGCCTTGCCAGTAGGACAGGACGCGTTTTTGCATTGCTTGTCGGTGAGCATAGGGGAACAAACCTCCGAACGGCTGACACACTGCCGTTCGTTCCCCTACATGTTCCCCTACATCCGCTGGGCTGCCGTGAGACGGCAGGAACCCTCCAAAGACAATCGACCGCCTAAGTCGTTGATTTACCGTGGAGGTTGGTCCCTGGTGAGACCCTATGAAGCGGGTGGGTGGGGTGGCTGATGGGGCTCGAACCCACGACAACAGGAATCACAATCCTGGACTCTACCAACTGAGCTACAGCCACCGCAGAGTCATGCATTATAGCCAGCGACCGGGTTGGCTGCGCGGGTGCGCGGTGCGGCGCTCAGAGCGCAGGCGAAGACGCGGGGGCAACGGCTGCAATCGGCTTCACCTCGGCCTTGAATCGCTTCTTCAGCGCGCCAAGATAGGCCTGCGTTTCGGCATTCGCCCAGGCCTGCGTGTACTGCGACAGCAATTGCGCGTCACCGCCAGGCGCCTCTTCGCGCGGCAGCACCTTGATGACACGGGCCACGGCGTATCCCTGGGCACCCAGATCGACACCGACCGCCGAGGGCAGCTTGCCAGCGTCGGCGCCCAGCACGGCGTCGAGCATTGCACGCGGCAGGCCTTGCGGCTGGGCACGCGACACCGTCACTGCCGGCGCCATCACCTCGGCGGGCGCTGCCTTCACCTGAGCCAGGCGGGCTTCGCCGGCCTTGCGCGCCAGCACAGCGGACTGCTCCGTGATCACTTGCTCGCGCACACGGTCTTTCACGTCGACCAACGGCATCGTGCGGGACGGTGTGTGCTGCACGATGCGCGCGGCCACCATCTGATTGGGGCCGGTTTCGATGGCATCGGTGTTGCGCTTGTTTCGCACCACTTCGTTGCCGAAGACGGCCTCCAGCAACTTGGGCGACACCAGCGGGCCGCTGGCGTCGGGCGCAGGCGTGCGCTGCACGGTGGCCGTGCGCTTTTCGAGCTTGAGCTTGTCGACCACCGGTTGCAGGCTGTCGGGCTGTTCATAGACGGTGTTGGTGAACTGCTCGGCCACCTCGGCGTAACGCTTGCCCGCCAGCGACTTGCGCACCTCGGCCTCGATCTCGGCCCGCACGCTCTCGAAGGATTTCTTGTCGCCGCCGCGCACCGTCGTCAGCGTGATGATGTGATAGCCGAAGTCGGACTCGACCACATTGCTGATCTCGCCTTGTTTCATCGCGAACACCGCATCGTCGAAGGCCTTGACCATGGCGCCACGGCCGAAAAAGTCGAGATCACCGCCCTTCGCGGCCGAGCCCGGGTCTTGCGAGTTCTTGCGGGCCACCTCGGCAAACGAGGCCGGGTTCTTGCGCACCTCGGCGAGCAGCGCCTCGGCACGCGCCTTGGCCTTCTGCCGTTCGGCCGCGGGCATGTCCTTGTCGGCGTTGATGAGGATGTGGCTGGCGCGGCGCTCTTCCGTGGCGGTGTAGCGGCTGGCGTTCTCGGCGTAGTAGCGCTTCAGGTCTTCCTCGGGCACCACCACGCCCTTCATCAGCGCCTCGATGTCGAGCACGACGTATTCGATGCTGGCCGACTCGGGTGCGCGGAACTGCGACTCGTTGGCTTTGTAAAACGCCTCCAGGTCGGCGTCGGTGGGCGCCACACGGCCACGCGACTCCACGGGGTCGAACCGCTGCACCTGCACGTCGCGGCGTTGCAGCAAGGCGTCGAGCGAGGGGGCCGCCGCAGCGGCCGGCGCGAAGGCGGTCTGGCCGACGCCGGCCAGCACCTGCTGCATCGCGAACTCCAGCCGGAGGCGCTGGGCGAATGCTTCCGAACTCATCCCCTGGGAAGCCAGCAGGTCGCGGTTGACGGTGCCGTCGGGGTTGCGCAGGTTGGCGAATTGCGGGTCCGTCAGGAACAGTCGCTGCAGGCGCTCGTCGCCGGGCACCAGGTGCATCTGGTTGGCCGCGGCCGTCAGAACGCGTTCGCGCATCAGACCGTCGAGCGTCTCGCGCTTCATCTCGGGCGTGTCGAGCAATTTGGCGTCGACGTTGGGCATCTGCCCACGCAGCCGCTCGACGTTGCGCTGGTGCGCCTGCTCCCATTCGCCGCGCGTGATGTCGCGGCCGTCGACCTTGGCCACCACGGTGCCGCCGCCGTCGCCGAAGCTGGAATAGCCCTGGACGCCGAAAAACACGAACGACGGAATGATGAGCAGCACCATGATGCCGAGCATCAGGCGGGAGTGCGTGCGAACGAAGTCGAACATCGACAGGAACCTCGAGAGACAGGCCTGAAAGGGGCCCTGCGCGGAACAGGCCGCGCTGTGGCAGAGACACGGCGCCAGAACGCGCCAGACAAAAAAAGCGAACTGCGGTTCGCCTTGGGTTGTGCTGCTCACAGGAGTTCGATGCGCGAACTTCTGCAGGTCGGGCACGGCTGCGGAATTCTAGCCGAGCCTTTGGTGGGTGCTGACGGACTCGAACCGCCGACCTACGCCGTGTAAAGGCGCTGCTCTACCAACTGAGCTAAGCACCCTTGCCGCTCTGCATCAGAGCGCGTCTTTCAAGCCCTTGCCGGGGCGGAACTTGGGCACCTTGGCGGCCTTGATCTTGATGACCGCGCCGGTGCGGGGATTGCGGCCTGCGCGTGCCGCGCGCTTGGTAACGGCGAAGGTGCCGAAGCCGGTGATCGTCACGCTGCCGTTTTTCTTCAGCGTGCTGGTCACGCCGCTGATCAGCGCGTCGAGCGCGCGCCCGGCAGCGGCCTTGGAGATGTCGGCCTGCCTGGCAATATGCTCGATCAGTTCCGTCTTGTTCACGTGGCTCCCCCTGGCGAAATGTCGTTATCGAAATAGGTTGGATGGTGGTGTTCCGCCGAACAGCGCGGAAGTCCCGAAACAGCGTTTTCATTACAGCCGGGAGGGTGACAACGTGTCAAGGCGAGGGTTGAATTCTATGCCCGGAACCCCCCGGCTTCGGGGGCTGCCACGCCCCGCGAAGCCACGTGATTTCTCGCTTGACAAGCGGTGGCCATGTGCCATTCCAAGCCACTATCAGGCGGCTGGCGGCCGCGCTCTGGCGCTGTCGCGCACCACCAGCACCACGCCCACCGCCGTCAGCAGGAGGCCTGCCAAGACACGGCCTGTCAGCGCCTCGTCGAACAGCAACCAGGCCAGCAACGCTGTGCAGGGCGGCACCAGGTACATCAGACTGGTGACACGGGTGGCGGCGCCACGCTGGATCAGCAGGTAGAGCAGCGAACTGCCGCCGAGCGTGAGGACAAGCACCGACCAGGCCATCGCGCCGAGCAACTCAGGGTGCAGGTCGACGCCGCCCGTCTCCAGCATCGCCAGCGGCGCGCTGACGATGAACGCCGCCAGCAGTTGCACCGTGTTGGCGGTGCGCACGTCGCAAGGCGCGACGAAGAATTTCTGATACAGCGTGCCGGCGGTGATGGAGAGCAGCGCCACACCGGCCAGCGCCAGGTTGGCCGCACTCACCTCGCCCACCCCGAGCTTTTGCCACACCACGAGCAGCAGGCCGGCAAGGCCGAGCGACAGCCCGAGCCACTGGCGCGCCGACACCCGCTGGCCCTGCCCGGTGGCGCTGATCCAAAGCGCGGTCAGCACGGGCTGCAGCCCCACCACCAGCGCTGCGGTGCCGGCACCCAGCCCGCCCTTCACCGCGGCCCAAACGCCGCCCAGGTAGCCGGCATGCATCAGCACGCCGGTCACGGCCAGGTGGAACCACTGGACCCGCCCTTGTGGCCACACCGCGCCTGCCAACCTGATCCAGACAAGGAAAGCGGCCACCGACAGCGCATAGCGCCAGCTCAGGAAGGTGAACGGCGGCGCATGCGGCATGCCGTAGCGCGCAACGACGAAGCCGGTGCTCCAGATCAGCACGAAGAGCGCCGGCATGGCGGCGATCAGGGCGCTGCGGCGGCCGCCCGCAGCTATGCCGGCCGGTGGGGGTCTCACCGCACCTTGGCGCGGATTTCCGGGATCGCCTTGCGCAGGTAGTACGCCATCGACCAGACCGTCAGCACCGCAGAGATGTAGATCAGCCAGGTGCCCCAGTAACGGGTGTCGAACACGCCGAACAGCACACCGTCGTACAACAGGAAGGGAATAGCGGTCATCTGCGAGGCCGTCTTCAGCTTGCCAAGCATGTGCACGGCCACACTGCGCGAAGCGCCGATCTGCGCCATCCATTCGCGCAGTGCCGAGATCGCGATTTCGCGGCCGATGATGACCAGCGCCACCAGCGAACCGACGCGCCCATGTTCCAGCAGCACCAGCAGCGCGGCGCAGACGAGGAACTTGTCGGCGACGGGGTCGAGAAAGGCGCCGAATGACGAGGTCTGGTTGAGCTTGCGGGCCAGCCAGCCGTCGAGCCAGTCGGTCAGCGCGAAGAAGACGAACATAACGGTCGCCATCAGGTTGCGCATGGCCGGTTCGATCGGCAGGTAATACACGCCGACGATCAGCGGTATGGCGGCAATACGCGCCCAGGTCAGCAGCGTCGGGATCGTGAAGAACATCGACCGATTGTGCAGGCTTTGTCCGGCCGGCCCGGGTCAGTCGTCCAGCGTCCTCGGCTTGAAGCGGCGTTCGTCGTCGAAGAGGAACACTTCGACGAATTTCCAGGGCGTTGACAGGCGCGACATGTCACCGAAAGGCGCCGCCCGGTAGACGGCGTCAATGGCGAGTTGCGTGGTGTCCTTGGCCTGCGTCGGGTAGCGCAGCACCTCGATGCGGCGCACGCGGCCGTCACGGTCGAGTTCGATCTCCAGCACCGGTATCGCCAGCAGTTCGTCGCCCACCGGGCCCATGTAGGTGCCGTCAGGATTGGCTGCCACCAGGCGGCGCGCGGCCTGCAGCTTGAAGTCGTCCCAGCTGCGGGCTGCCAGTGGCGCGGCAAGCTTCACGGGCGCCGCCAGGGCCGCCTTGGGCGCCACCGGCAGGCTCGGCGGCGCCGGGGGCGCACTCGTTTGCGCGCAGCCCCCGAGGCCGGTTGTCACTGCCAGCGCGGCTGCAAGCGCCAGGGCCAGCGGCAAGAACCGCCTGAGGGGCGTCGATCCTTCAATGCAGCGCACGATAGATTTCCTCCGCGAGTTCACGTGAGATGCCTTCCACGCTGGCCAAGTCGTCGACGGCCGCCGCGGCCACGCCGCGCACGCCGCCAAAACGCTGCAGCAGGCGGGCGCGCTTGCGGGGCCCTACGCCGGGAATGTCTTCCAGCCTGCTGCCGCCGGTGCGCACGCTGGCGCGCCGCGCCCGCATGCCGGTGATGGCGAAACGGTGCGCCTCGTCGCGGATCTGCGCCACCAGCATCAGCGCCGCCGCGTCATGGCCGAGGTAGACCTTCGGCCGGCCGTCCGCGAACACCAGTTCTTCCAGGCCGACCTTGCGGCCCTCGCCCTTCTCGACACCCACGATGAGCGCCAGATCGAGTCCGAGTTCGACGAACACTTCGCGCGCCATCGCCACCTGGCCGCGGCCACCGTCCACCAGCACGAGGTCGGGCAGACGCGCCTGGCTGCGCGCCTTGCGCGGCTTGGCAGCGATCACGGTGGCGGCCGAGATAGCGGCCGAGGTCTCAGCTTCCGCGTCGGGCCCGACATCGCCTGCGGCGGCTGGCTCTTCGGCGCCCGCCAGCGCCTCGGCCAGCCTTGCATAGCGCCGGGTCAGCACCTGGCGCATCGCAGCGTAGTCGTCGCCGCCGGTGATGCCTTCGATGTTGAAGCGCCGGTACTGCCCGCTTTGCATCGCGTGGTTCTCGTAGACCACGCAGGAGGCCTGCGTGGCCTCGCCAGCCGTGTGGCTGATGTCGAAACACTCGATGCGCAAGCCATCCGCATCAACGTCGATGTCCAGCGCCTCCACGAGCGCCCGCGTGCGTTCACGCTGAGAGCCTTCTTCCGAAAGCAGCCGGGCCAGCGACAGCGCGGCGCCCTGGGCTGCCATTTCCAGCCAGATGCGGCGCTGGTCGCGCGGCTGGTGCTGGGCGCGCACGCGCACGCCGGATGCCTCGCTGAGGGCATCCAGCAGCGCCGGGTCAACGGCATGGCTGAGCACCAGCTGCGGTGGCACCGTCTGGCCGATGTAGTGCTGGGCGATGAAGGCTTCGAGCACGGCCACTTCGGGGCTGAGGGCGTCGGCGCGTCCGTCGGCCTCGTCGGCGCTCATCGCCGCGCCTTCGTCGACATGGCTCGGGAAGTAGGCGCGGTCGCCGAGATGCCGGCTGCCGCGCACCATCGCCAGGTTGACGCAGGCGCGGCCGCCCGACACCTTGACGGCCAGCACATCGACATCCTTCTCGCCGTGCGACAGCGTGCTGACCTCGACCGACTGCTGCTGCAGCACGCGGGACAGCGAACCCAGCCGGTCGCGCAGTTCGGCGGCCTTCTCGAACTCCAGCGCCTCGGCGTTGGCCATCATCTGCGCCTGCAGGTCGTCGATCACGGCCTGCGTGTCGCCGAGCAGGAAGCGCTCGGCATCGAAGACGTCACGCGCATAGTCCGCCGCCGCCACGAAGCCGACGCAGGGCCCCGAGCAACGGCTTATCTGGTACAGCAGGCAGGGCCGGGAACGGTTGTTGAAGACCGTGTCCTCGCAAGTGCGCAGCCTGAACACCTTCTGCACCAGCTGGATGGTCTGCTTGACGGCCCAGGCGTTCGGGTAAGGCCCGAAGTAGCGGTGCCGGCGGTCGATGGCGCCGCGGTAGTAGGCCATGCGGGGATATCGCTGCGCGGCCGGCGCGCCCGCGTCGTCGACGCCGGCACGCGCCCCGGTGATCTTCAGATACGGGTAGCTCTTGTCGTCGCGGAACAGGATGTTGAACTTCGGGTTCAGCGTCTTGATCAGCGTGTTTTCGAGCAGCAGCGCCTCGGCCTCGGTGCGCACCACCGTCGTCTCCATGCGCCTGATGCGGCTGATCATGTGGCCGATGCGCGTGCCGCCGTGGTCCTTCTGAAAGTAGCTCGCCACGCGCTTCTTCAGGTTGCGCGCCTTGCCGACGTAGAGCACGCCGTCCTGGGCGTCGAAATAGCGGTAGACGCCGGGCAGGCTGGGCAGGCCGGCGACTTCAGACAGCAGCTTGTCGCGCACGGCATCCGTGGCTGCCTGGGCAGCGGCACCGGGGGCGGGCTCGGGGGTGGGCTCGGGGGTGATCTCTGGAATGGGCGCGGACATCAGCCCGCCATTCTGCCGCCTTCGATAATCAACCGATGTTCTGGGACCTGTTCTGCCGCGTGATCGACAACTTCGGCGACGTCGGCGTGGTCAGCCGGCTGGCGCGCGACCTGGCCGCGCGGGGTGAAACCGTGCGGCTCTGGCTCGACGATCCGTCCGCGCTGGCCTGGATGGCGCCGGCCGGCCTGGGCACCGCCGTCGAAGTCCGGCGCTGGGCCGCCCGGACGCCGCTGCCAGCGGCCGGCGACGTGGTGGTCGAGACCTTCGGCTGCGATCCGCCGGCCGCTTTCGTCAGCGCGATGGCCGCGCGTCCGCAGCCGCCGTTATGGATCAACCTCGAATACCTGAGCGCCGAAACCTATGTCGAACTTACGCATGGCCTGCCCTCGCCGCAAGGGGCTGGCCCGGGCCGCGGGTTGACCAAATGGTTCTTCTATCCGGGCTTCATCGAGGCCACCGGCGGCCTGCTGCGCGAACCCGGCCTGCTGGCCGAACGCGCCGCGTTCGACAGTCCCGCCTGGCTGGCCGCGCAGGACATCGAAGCGCGGCCGGATGAACGGCTGGTCAGCCTCTTCTGCTACGACACGGCGCCGCTGCCGGCCTTGCTGGCAGCGCTGGAAGCGACCGCATCGGCACCCACACTGCTGTTGCTGGCACAAGGCGCAGCCCAGCGCCTGTCGCATGGCCTGGAACTGCCGCCAGGAGTGCGCACCGTTGCCCTGTCCTGGCTCAGCCAGCCCGACTACGACCGCCTGCTGTGGGCCTGCGACCTCAACTTCGTGCGTGGCGAAGATTCGTTCGTGCGTGCGATGTGGGCCGGCGCGCCTTTCGTCTGGCAGATCTATCCGCAGGACGACGCCGCGCACGCTGCCAAGCTCGACGCCTTCCTGGCGCTCTTCACGGCCGAAGCCGGCGACGCGGGGCCGGCAATTGCCAGGTTCATGCAAAGCTGGAACGGCCTGGCGCCAGGCGTCGCGCTGACCTTGCCCGAATTCAAGGCATGGCGGCAGGCCAGCCTTGGCTGGCGCAACCGGTTGGCCACGCAGGACGATCTCTCGACCCGATTACTCGCCTTCGCCCATGGAAAACCGGGCGGCGCCTGCTAGAATTGGGGGCTTTGCCAAAGCGGGCCTCATCGCCCAGCCAAGCGTCAGCCCAGAGTTCCGCCCTGGTTTTGGCCAGCCGCGCGGAACCCGCTGGTTTCGTCAGGGAACATCGGCCCCCGCTGCGCTGGCCGTTCAACCGTCCTCCCAGGCATCCTCCTACGGAACATCGCCATGAAAATCGCTCAGGAAATCCGCGCCGGCAACGTCATCATGCAGGGCAAAGACCCGATGGTCGTGCTGAAGACCGAATACAGCCGCGGCGGCCGCAACAGCGCCACCGTGCGCCTGAAGATGAAGAACCTGCTCAACGGCGGCGGCGCCGAAGTAGTTTTCAAGGCCGACGACAAGATGGACCAGATCGTCCTCGACAAGAAGGATTGCACCTACACCTACTTCGCCGACCCTATGTACGTGTTCATGGACGCCGACTACAACCAGTTCGAGGTGGAAGCCGAGAACATGGGCGACGCCATCAACTACCTCGATGACAACATGACGGTCGAAGTCGTGTTCTACGACGGCAAGGCCATCTCGGTCGAACTGCCCACCACGGTGGCGCGCGAGATCGTCACCGAGCCGGCGGTCAAGGGCGACACCTCGGGCAAGGTGATGAAGCCTGCCACGTTGCTGGGCACGGGTTTCGTGATCAGCGTGCCGCTGTTCGTGGAGAACGGCGACCGCGTCGAGATCGACACCCGCACGCACGAGTACAAGAAGCGCGTGTAAACCGCGCGCCATCGCCAAAGAGGGCACCTTCGGGTGCCCTCGTCGATTCAGCCACCGGCATCATGCAACCATGAGCTTCGATTTCGACGTCGCCGTCAGCACGCCCTTCCGCATGCAGCCCGGGTTGCGCCGGTTGGCGCCGGGCGCCCGACAATTGACGCCGTCGGGGCCGGGTTCGCGCCACATGCGCGAGAAACTGGCCGTGCTGTCGGCCTTTCCGTCGCAGGCCATGCTGCTGCAGCATGGTTTCGACGCCGCGCCGGCACTGGACGCGCTGGCCAGCCAGGCGGCTCTGGAAAACCCCGCCACATTGGCATGGGACGGCCAGTGTGCGGCCGCGCCCCTGCTCGGCGTTGCGGTGGCCGAAGGCGAGATCACGCAGTTCGCCGGCGGCGCCTTCGGCCTCGGCGACGAAGTCGGCCGCTGCCTGCAACTGCTGGCACCTGAATGGCGGCTGGCGGGATTGCTCAGCCTGGTCTTCGAGGAAGACTTCGCCATCGTCGACGCCACGGACACCCGCATTCCCTGGCTGGCGGTGGCGCTGCCTTCGTTCTGGGCACCGGAAGAAAAGATCGGCCGCCACCTCGCCGCCGTGCACGCCCCGGTGGCTGACAACGCGCTGCTGCTGCGCGCCAGCGAATCGCTGACACGCACCGTCACCGGGTCAGAGCGCTGGGAGCGTTTCGTCTGGACGATCACCGACCACCCTCGCCTGCACGCCCACCCGCAGCGCGTGGCCCCCGAACGCTGGCCGAAAAGCTGCGACGTGGCGGCCGCATGGTGGCGCAGCGAGCGTCAGACCTTCATCCCGCTGCCCGCGCTGCGGCAGGCGGTGTTCACGATCCATGTCCAGGTCGAACGGCTGGCCGACGCCATCAGCGCCCCCGGCCGCGCCGCCCGCCTGCACGAGGCCGTCAGTTCGATGAGCGCCGCCGTGCTGGCCTACCGCAGCCTGACCGAGGTGCGCGAGCCCCTGCTCGCCTGGCTGGCCAGCCGGGCGTGAAAACACACGCGCTGACGCCCGAAGCCTCCGACGTCGGTGACGGCCGGCAGGCCAGCGCGCTGGCACAGGGCCTGTTCCTGCGAGGCAGCGACCTGCCCCGCCGCTGGGCCGGACGAGACCGGTTCGTGGTGATGGACACGAACTTCGGCCTGGGCCACAACTTCCTTGCCGTATGGCAGGCCTGGCAACAGGATCCGCAGCGTTGCGAGCGGCTGTTTTTCGTCAGCGTTACGCCGAATCCACCGCGTCGCGCCGACTTGGTGCGCGCCCACGCCGCATCGGCCTGGGTCGCGGCGGCAGCGGCAATGCAAGCGGCCTGGCCGCCGCTGACGGTGAACCTGCACACGGTCTTGCTGGAAGGCGGCAGGGTGCGCCTGCTGATCGGCTTCGGCGACCTGGCCACGCTGCTGCCGGAACTGCAATTGCGGGTCGATGCGTTCTTTCTCGGCGGCATTGAACCGCGCACGGTCTGGGACCGGCGCATCTTCAAGGCACTGGCGCGCTGTGCCGAACCCGGTGCCAGCGTGGCGATGGTGGCGATAGACAGCGGCGACGACGCCAGCCGCAACGGCCTGGCGGCGGCCGGGTTCGAGGTGGACATGACGGCGCACGAAGGCGACAGTCCCGGCCTGACACGGGCTCATTACGCACCCCGGTTCTCGCCGCGCGGCCGGGCTGCGGCCACTTCGGCGCAGCCGGCGAGCGGCGCCCGCCATGCGATCGTCATCGGCGCCGGCCTGGCCGGCGCGTCGACGGCTGCAGCGCTGGCCGGCCTGGGCTGGACGGTGCAGGTGCTCGATCGCCACGCGGCGCCGGCAGCAGAGACTTCGGGCAACCCGGCAGGCCTGTATCACGGCACCGTGCACGCTGGCGACGGTGCCCATGCGCGCCTGTTCCGCGCCGCCGCGCTGGCCGCGGAACGGGTCTACCGGCCGCTCATCGAACAAGGCGCCGTGCCCGGCCAGGCCACCGGCTTGCTGCGGCTGCACAGTGGCACGCTGGCCGCGATGTTGTCACTGGCACGCCGCCTTGCACTGCCCGCAGACTATGTCCAGGCACTGACCGCCGCACAGGCGGGCGTTCTGGCCGGCGTGCCGGTGCACGGCCCCGCCTGGTTCTATCCGGGTGGTGGCTGGCTTTCGCCACCGGCACTGGTTCGCTCCTGGCTGAGCATGCCCGGTGTGGACTTCCGTGGTGGTGTCGAGGTGGCCGGTCTGCAGCGGCTGGGCGGCGGCTGGCGGCTGTTCGACGGGCAGGGCCTCACGGTCGCCGAAGCACCGGTGGTGGTGCTCGCCAACGCGGCCGATGCCGCCCGATTGCTCATCCCATTGGGTCATGCCGCCTGGCCCATGCAGCGTTCCCGCGGCCAGGTCAGCGGCTGGACGGGCGCCATCGACGAAGGCGCAACGCCGCTGCTTCTACCGCTGGCTGGCGACGGTTATGCCTTGCCACTGCCGGACGGCGGCGTCTTGTGCGGCGCCACCACCAGCGTGGACGATGACGACCCCGCATTGCGCGCCATCGATCATGGTCACAACTTCGAACGGCTTGCCCGCTTGACCGGAATGGCGCCTCCGGCAGACCCGGCACGATGGCTCGGCCGCGTCGGCTGGCGCCTGCAGGCCGACGACCGGCTGCCCGCGGTCGGGCCGGTGCCGCTGCCCGCCTGCGAGATCGACAAGGGCTCACGCCAGGATCAGGCGCGCCGGGTGCCACGTGCCGCGGGTCTTTGGGTGGTGAACGGTCTGGGCTCGCGGGGCATCACCCTGGCACCGTTGATGGCCGACTTGCTGGCGGCCCGCATCACGGGCACGCCGTGGCCGCTGGAGCGCGACCTGGCCGAGGCTGTCGACCCGGCGCGCTGGCTGGTGCGCAGCGCGCGCCGGGCCGGGACTGAGAAAGTCTGAAAGACTGATCAGACCGGGCCGGCACTGCCCGCGGGCGGCACGGCGCTGGCAGGCGCGCCGGCATCGTCGGGCTGCTGATCTTCAGGCTGGCCGGTGGTCGGGCTGGTCTTGCGGTAGGCCTTCTCTTCCTTCTTCTTCTTCTTGGCCATCTCGCGCTGACGTTTCTCGAATGAATAGTTGGGTTTGGCCACTAGCGGATCCTCAAGGGTCTGGAATGCCCCGATTAGAACATCAGCGTCCGCACGCCCGCCGCCGTGCCGAGCAGGCAGACGCGGGCCCGATGGCGAGCAAACAGGCCCACCGTGATGACGCCGGGCCACTGGTTGATTTCGGTCTCCAGCGCCAGCGGGTCGGCAATAGTCAGGCCGCGCACATCGAGGATCGGGTGGCCGTTGTCGGTCAACACGCCGGGCCGCAGCGCGGCCGCGCCGCCAATGGCGGCAAAGCGCCGAATCAGTTGCGGCGCGGCCATCCCGATCACCTCGACAGGCAGCGGGTAGGCGCCCAGCACGCCGACGAGCTTGGACTCGTCGGCGATGCAGATGAAGGTCTCGGCCAGGTCGGCGACGATCTTCTCGCGCGTCAGCGCCGCGCCGCCGCCCTTGATCATGAAACCGCCGTGGTCGATCTCGTCGGCGCCGTCGATGTAGACCGGCAGCCGCTCGACGTCGCCCGCGTCGAAGAGCGGAATGCCGTGGCGCCGCAGCCGCGCGCTGCTGGCGTCCGAACTCGACACCGCACCCCGGAAACGCTGCCGCTGGGTGGCCAGCGCGTCGATGAAGTGGTTGACGGTGGAACCGGTGCCCACGCCGACGATGGCGCCGTCGGGCACGTGCGCCAGCGCAGCCTGGCCGACGAGGGCTTTCAGTTCGTCCTGGGTATGTGTGCTCATGTTTGGAGATTCTGCCCGTGTCCGGCACCCGCCCGGAATGTCAAGGACGCTCTGGGACAATGCCTCGATGCCGCTGATTCCCTATGCGCTGACGCGCCCATTCCTGTTCGGCCTGGATCCTGAGCAGGCGCACGACCTCACGCTAGGCAGCATCGCGCGCCTTCAGAACACGCCCGCCATGTGCTTGTGGCAGCAGCCACGCGTCGCTGACCCGGTGACGCTGGCGGGCCTGCGTTTCCCCAACCGGGTGGGTCTGGCGGCCGGACTCGACAAGAACGGCCGCTGCATCGACGGCCTGGGCGCGATGGGTTTCGGCTTCATCGAGGTCGGCACGGTGACGCCGAAAGCGCAGCCGGGCAACCCGAAGCCGAGGATGTTCCGCCTGCCCGAGGCCGATGCCCTGATCAACCGGCTCGGTTTCAACAACGAGGGCCTGGACGCCTTCGTCGTCAATGTGCAGCGCGCCAGGAGCTTCCGCCGCGCGGGCGGCATCGTCGGCCTGAACATCGGCAAGAACGCGGCCACGCCGATCGAAAACGCCGTCGACGACTACCTGATCGGCCTCGCAGGCGTCTACCCCTACGCCGACTACATCACCGTCAACATCAGCAGCCCGAACACGAAAAACCTGCGCGCGCTGCAGAGCGACGAAGCGCTCGACGCCCTGCTGTCGGCGCTGCAAGCGCGGCGAGCGCAACTGGCAAAGCAGCATGGGAAACAAGTGCCGATGTTCGTCAAGATCGCGCCTGATCTGGATGAAGCACAGGTCGGCGTGATCGCCACCACGCTGTTGAAGAACGGCATCGACGGCGTCATCGCCACCAACACCACCGTGGCCCGCGACGCCGTCTCGGGCCAGCCGCATGCCGAAGAAGCAGGCGGCCTGAGCGGCCGGCCGGTGTTCGAGGCCAGCAACCGGGTCATCCGCCTGCTGCGTGCGGCGCTGGGCCCACGTTACCCGATCATCGGCGTCGGTGGCGTGATGAGCGGCGCCGACGCCCGCGCCAAGTGCGCCACCGGGGCCGATCTGGTGCAGATCTACACCGGGCTGATCTACAAGGGGCCGGAACTGGTGACCGAGGCGGCTCGCGCCCTGTCGGGTGTGGGCGCACGCTGAGGGGCGGGCTGGCACATCGGTCCATCTGAGACTGCTGCTCAGCAGCGCCCAATCGGAGTAGGATCGGGAAATGACGACAATCCATATAGCCTCCGAATCCGCGCCACCCTCCTCGCCTGCCTTGGCGCAAGCCCTGGTCGGCGTGTTCAGCCGTTCGGCAGCCATGGGCGTTCTCACAGGCCCCACGGTCACCCAGCTCGACGGCGCGGCCGTGCGGCAGTTGCTGAACGACCTGCAGCGCCACGACATCGGCGGTGCGGCGGCCGTGGCGCTGGCGCCTTTGCTCGACGATGCCGGCACGGCACTCGGCACACGCGACGGCGCCGCACTGGTTTACCGCCTCGACCAGGTGGCCGAAGCGCTGGAAGCCTCGGCCACGCCGTCCACCGAATGGCCGGCGCTGCGCGAGGTCTTCGGTGACGAATTGCTCGGTGCGCTGCTGGGAGTGTCGATGTCGTCCTTGCGGCGTTATGGCGCGGCCGAGCGCGACACGCCCGCCGGCGTGGTCGACCGCCTGCACTGGCTGGCGATGGTGGTTGCCGATCTGAACGGCGGCTACAACAACTACGGCATCCGCCGCTGGTTCGAGCGGCCACGCAGCCAGCTCAGCGGGCAGAGCCCGCGCACTTTGCTGGGCAGCCAGTGGCATGTGGACGATGAAGCCGCGCTGCGTGTGCGCAAGCTGGCTGGCGCGCTGACAGGCGCCA
>Ga0105046_10009287_pt1 | contig 15393 bp, 16 predicted proteins | sample MAT03_FD_78385 | JGI IMG/M metagenome (GOLD analysis project Ga0105046, IMG submission 78385) | Freshwater microbial communities from Lake Fryxell liftoff mats and glacier meltwater in Antarctica - MAT-03 (megahit assembly) | ecosystem: Environmental > Aquatic > Freshwater > Ice > Liftoff...
CCCGAGTGTTTCGCCGGCAGGCATCGCGTTGTAGAGCGCGACCGTCGACTGCTCGGGCCCGCGGGTAAGGGATAAACCGACCAGCAGGGCAATCGCGATCGGGTAGATGATCAGCAGGGCGAGCTGGATCGGTGAGCGGCGCAGGATCTGGAGGTCTTTGAGCAGCAGCCAGCGCATCAGTGGCAGGCCTTCTTGAGGAAAGCGAGGAAGGAAGTTTCGAGGTCGACACCGTTGCCGTCCGGTCCGGCCGGAGTGACTACGGCCTCACGAAGTTCAGTGGCAGTCCCGTCGAATACTCCGCTGCCATCAGCCACGACAAAGATCCGTTCGGCGTAACGCTCGGCCTCCTGGATGTCGTGGGTGGAGAAGACAACCGCAGTGCCGGTCTTGACCAGGCCGAGGATGAACTGCCAGAGGCGGGCCCGCTGGGCCGGGTCGAGGCCGACGCTCGGTTCGTCGAGCAGCAGCACCGCAGGGTCGGCCATCAGGCCGACCGCGATGTTGATGCGCTGCTGGTTACCGCCGGAGAGGCTGCCGACCTGATCGCCCTGCCGTTCGGCGAGACCGGTGAGCTCCAGCATCTGGTCAACCTTCGCCTGCGGATCATCATGCCCCTGGAGGCGTGCGAAGAGCAGCAGGTTCTCGCCGACCGTCAGGCGGCGGTAGAGCGCCGCCTGTTGCGGCACCCAGCCGACCCCGCCGCCACTGGACTCGACCGAGCCTTCGTCCGGCTCGGTGATGCCGGCGAGAATCGTGAGCAGCGTCGTTTTGCCGGCTCCGTTCGGGCCGATCACCGCGACCACCTCCCCGGGGCCGGCTTCGAAGCCGATGCCTCCGAGGGCCACCCGGTCGCCGAAGCGTTTCACGATCCCGCTTGCCAGCAGGGCTTGGGTTGACCGGGGTTCCGTCATTCGCGCGAACGGTATGTCATCGCACCGCCCGGTCCCGCTGTCAGTAGGCTCGGAGCCGTGAAGCTTCTGTTCATCGGTGATGTTGTCGGCAGTCCCGGGAGGCACGGGTTGGCCGCAGCTATGCCCGGCCTGAAAGAGCGGTTCAGTCCGGACCTGACGGTGGTCAACGGCGAGAACTCCGCCGGTGGCATGGGCATAACCGAAAAGACAGCCCGCAACATCTTCGACAACGGTGCCGACGTGATCACCCTCGGCAACCACACCTACCGGCACCGCGACGCCTACGACTTCCTCGACAACGCCGAGAAGGTGATCCGGCCGGCGAACTACCGCAAGGCCAACCCGGGCAAAGGCATGGTGATCGTCGAAGCCGGCGATCCCGGGATGCGGATCGCGATCATCAACCTGAGTGGCACGGTCGGGCTGCGCGCGGCAAGGTCACCGTTCGACGAAGCCGACGCCCTGCTGGCCGATCTCGAAGGAAACGCCGACGCGATCTTCGTCGACTTCCATGCCGAAGTGACCAGTGAGAAGGTCGCGCTCGGCTGGTACCTCGATGGCCGGGTCGCCGCGGTTTGCGGAACCCACACCCATGTGCCAACCGCCGACGGCCGTGTGCTTCCGGGCGGAACCGCTTTCATCTCCGACGTCGGTATGACCGGCGCCCGCGAGAGCGTGCTCGGTGTCAAGAAAGAGCAGGCGATCGAGCGCATGCGAACCGAGATGCCGGTTCGTTTCGAAACAGCAACCGAAGACGTCTGGGTGATGGGTGCTGCGATCGAGATCAACGCTGAGGGCCTGGCTGATTCGATCGAGCCGTTCCTCGTCCCCGCCGCCTAGGCCCCCGGACTACGCACCAGTCGCGGCTGCGCCCCCCCGTTCTGGCTCGTTTTCTTCAGCTATCTCCGAAATATCCGAACCAGAATGTCGTGACGGACCGGTTACTCAACCCCGTAGAACTCCCGGATCACGGGGACCACGTCCTGAAGGGCCCACTGATCGCGTTCGCCGGCTGACTCTGGTCCACAGTTGACGAAGAGCAGCGGGCCTTCGGAGTCTTCGCGGCGCAGGGAGCCGTGGCTGCCTCCGCCGACGTGGGCGGTGCCACCCCAGTCGAGGCATTCGTAACCGAGCGTGGCGGAGATCATCAGGTCACCGGCGTGCGGCGCGTGCAGAGCGGAGTGGAGCCGGCCGAGAGCGTCCGGATACACAGGGGTCTCGATCCGACCCTTTTCGACCGTTGCTTCGAGCGCTTCAATGTTGCCGCCGATCGTCCAGGTCCGGCCGCGGCGGTCGCTCACCGTTTCGCCGAGGTCGTCACCGTCACCGGCTTCGTGGAACGAGAAACGCATACCGTCACGTTCGACCACAGTGACCAGGCCCTCCTCGCCACCTAGCCCGGGGCTATCGCGAACCACCGGAGAGCCGTCCCGGTGCTCCAGCCAGCAGACCAGCTCGACTCCTTCGATCGTCGCCGCATGCTCCCGGACCCGGCGGTGGCGGACCGGGTTCTCCTGCTCGTCGAGCAGATAGATGTGGGCTGCGCGTGAAGTCGGGCTGACCGCCAGTTCAGCCATCTTGGGCTCGTCCTCGGATGGCCGCAGCACATGCCATTTCTCGGACATGCCTTCGATCAGCGAAAGCGGTGCAGTCACATCGGTGTGGGCATGGTCGGCCAGCAGGATCAGGGCGTAGTCGGTGAGGAAGCCGTCCATGCCACCGGCCGCCCTGATCACTTCTGCCATGCAGAGGTCGGCCTGTTCGATCGAGTTGACCGACGCCAGTGGGCCATGCTTGTGCGAGTAGTTGTCGTTGTCCGGAAACGAAAGCAGCATGAAGTCGAAACGGTTGCGTGAAACGAGTTCGGCCGCACAGCAGGCCGAGTAACTGTCCCGGCGACCCGGGACCGAACTCGGTTTGCAGGCGGTCGGCATCGATGCATAGAGGTCGCCGTAGAAGAGTTCCTTCGGGCCCCAGGTGCCGTAGTCCATCTTGATCAGGCCGGACTCGATCGCCCGGCCGGTCAGTCCCTGAAGGGAAACGTCGTGCCGGTGGCGACCGCGGTAGATCAGGAAGGGCGTCGAAGCCGTCCTGATCTCACGATCGTCGAGGGTCTCGAAGATCGTTTCGATGCCCGGGTTCAGGTGGGCGAGGTTCATGTTGTAGACCAGGTCGTGGAGTGAGCGGAAGATGCCGAAAGCGCGTGATGCCTCCAGCGATGATCCGTACTCGACGTATCTCTGTTCGACCCGGTGATACCAGTTCATGCCGCTGATCCAGTGCTTGTCGCCAGCGACCCCGGTGACCATCTCCGCCGAAGCGACCGGGGTCACCGACGGGAAGGACGAGACGCAGTCCTCGACCAGGACCCCGCGTTTGATCAGTCGGCCGAAGGTTGGTGCCCGGCCTTCGTCAATGGCCTGCCTGAGCATGTCGGTTCTCAAGGAATCGACGTAAGCGAGTACCAGTTTGCGGGTCATGGTTGACGTCAGCGCAGGACACGCAGACCGGCGTGTTTGCGGTCAGCCCGCTTGCGGCGGCCGATCGCCAGCCAGACCAGTCCGGCAGCCGGAACGATCGCGGCCGGCGAGAAGAGAACCGAGATCGCGGCTATGAGCACCGCGGCGATCACGGTGAGGAAAGCGAGGGCGGCCGTGCCGCCGCGCCTGGTCGCCCCGGCGATCACTCCACTGGTGACGGCACAGGCGAATCCCGAGAAGAAGCCGCAGATGATCGCGCCGATCACAACACTGGATCCGTCGAAGACGGAGGTGAGCATGTACCCGAACAGCAGCCCGATGAAGGCTGAAAGCACGACCATGCGTCCCCTGGCGGAGCCTTCGAGGCCGGTGGTGCCCGCGATCATGCCGATGGCAATGCCTATCCCGGTGGCGAGGCAGATTGTTTCGAAAGCGCTGATACCGGGAGAATAGAACGATGACCGCCCCGCCACCTCCCCGGCGATCGCAGACGAGGGCCAGAGACCTCGAGCGTTACGCCTCCCTGTTCGCGAAAAGGACCCGTGTGATGCGGTCTTCCGCCATGCGCGACATGATGGAGATCACCGCGCGTCCGGAGATCATCTCGCTTGCCGGCGGCCTGCCGGATACATCAACCTTCCCGCCGGAAGCTTTCGCGGCGGAGATGAACCGGATCACGAAGACCGCTGTGGCGGAGGTCCTGCAGTACGGCCCGACCGAAGGCCTCGACATCGTGCGCGAGCAGATCGTCAAGGTGATGGCAGCCGAAGGAATGCGGATCGACGCGATGGACGTCACCGTCACCACCGGTGGCCAGCAGGCGATCGACCTGATCACGAAGGTCCTGATCGATCCCGGCGACGTTCTGATCTGCGACGCCCCGACCTACCCCGGCGCTATCTCGACTTTCTGCTCCTACGAAGCCGACATCGTCCAGATCGAATGCGACGCCGACGGCATGCGCATGGACCTGCTCGAACAGACCCTCGACGCACTCGCCGCCAGGGGCAGGAAACCAAAGTTCATCTATTCGGTGCCGACCTTCCAGAACCCGGGTGGTGTGACCCTCTCGCTCGAACGGCGGCAGAAACTGGTCGCCCTTGCCCGTGAGAGGGAGATCCTGGTCGTCGAAGACAACCCTTACGGCTTGCTGCGTTATGAAGGCGATTCGCTGCCGACCCTCTACTCGCTGGACGGCGGCAACTACGTGGTCTATCTCGGGACCTTCTCGAAGATTCTTTCCGCCGGGCTACGCATCGGCTGGATCGTCTCGCCGACCCCGATCCGGGAGAAAGTCGTGCTCGGCAAGGGCGCCTCTGACCTCTGCACCTCGACCCTGACCCAGAACTTCGCCGGCGAGTACTTCAAGAAGGACCGCTGGCAGGAATACGTGGCCGACCTGGTTGGCATCTACCGCAGTCGGCGTGACGCAATGATCGGGGCGATGTCCGAGTACTTCCCGCATGGTGCTACCTGGAACAAGCCGGAGGGTGGCCTGTTCATCTGGGCGACGATGCCTGACGTACTCGATACCAGCGACCTCCTGGCCAAAGCGCTGGGTAAAGGTGTGGCTTTCGTTCCCGGCACCTCCGCTTACGTCGACGGCCGCGGGGCCAGTTCGATGCGCCTCAACTTCTCCGGGGTCAAGGAGGACGAGATCATCGAAGGGATCCGCCGGATCGGTGAGGTCGCCCGGGAACAGCTCGGCCTTTACGAGACGATGACCAACACCAACGAGATGCGGCTGCCGCCGCGGCCGCAAGATCCCGGCGAGGAGACTGACCAGTGAAAGTCGCGCTGCTTCAGGGAGGCCGTTCGCTCGAAAGGGGTGTCTCATTGCGCTCCGGCGCCCGGGTAGCGGAGGCCCTGCTCGACCTCGGTCACGACGTCGAGACGCTCGACCTCGGTCCCGAACTGGTCGGTCGGCTGGAGAGCTACCGGCCCGACGTCGCTTTCATCGCGCTGCACGGGACCGAAGGCGAGGACGGAACGATCCAGGCCCTGCTCGAACTGCTGGGGATCCCGCACACCGGGCCGCGGGTCGCCGCATGTCAGCGATGCATGGACAAGAGTCTGGCCAAGTACATCCTGCGCGAGAACAGCATTCCGACCCCGGACTGGGTCACATATTCGGAGGCGGCGATTCGGGATTTTGGCGCTGCGTCCAGCTTTCAGCAGGCTACGGCCAAGGTGGGTCTGCCGCTGGTCGCGAAGCCTGCTTCGCAGGGTTCGTCGCTCGGGGTGAAGGTCGTGACCCGGGCGGAAGACATCCCTGGCGCCCTGATGACCGCGCTCAGTTACGACAGCCGCGCCCTGCTGGAGACCTGGATCAGCGGGCGTGAACTGGCGGTATCGGTGCTCGGTGACCAGGCCCTGCCGGTGGTCGAAGCAATCCCGACCGAGAACAACGCCTACGACTTCGAGGCCCGTTACGAGATCGGTGCGGCCAGCTTCGTCTGCCCGGCCGAACTTTCCGATGAAGAGACAGACGAGGTGAACCGGGTCGCGCTCGCCGCATACAACGCGCTCGGCTGCTCGGGTTTTTCCCGGGTCGACCTGATCCTCGGGGAGGATGGCCCCCAGGTCCTGGAGATCAACGCGATCCCGGGCCTGACCGAGACATCACTGTTGCCCCAGGCCGCGGAAGCCGCCGGATTCGAGTTCGAAGCGATGGTCGAAAAGATCCTCGACCTCGCAACCTGACCGGTTCCGTACTAGGAACCTTGCAGGAAATCCTCAGGGGAAACATCGTCGAGAAAGTCCTTGAACTTCTCGACGACCTGCTCGTTGTCTTCGATGCCCTGCTCGAATTCGATCGAAGACTCTTCGATGACGTCTTCGGCGACGAAGATCGGCGCGGAGACCCGGACCGCGAGGGCCAGAGCGTCGGACGGACGGGAATCAATCTCGACCTCGGTGCCGGCCACTGAAAGCGTGATCGTCGCGTAGAAGGTGTTGTCCCGCAGCTCGGTGATCGAGATGCGTTCGCATTTTGTCTCGACCTGGTCGAGGATGTCGACAATGAGGTCGTGGGTCATCGGCCGGGGTGTGTCGGCGCCCTGCAGCTTCATCAGGATTGCGGCCGCTTCCGGGTGACCGATCCAGATCGGCAGGAAACGATTGTCGTCATTCGTCTTCAGCAGCACGATCGGCTGCTTGCCGACCATGTCGAAAGAAACTCCATATATCTGCATCTCACGCATCGAACTCGATTATAGGTCGGCAGAACCCCAGCCACCTCGTCATGACAGGTCGAGGCTCTGGCGGGCTGACGCGGGACCCGCGCAGACAAATCCCAGTCGCACAGCGAAGCGAAGCGACTGGGATTCCTGGTTATGGGCGATCGTGGATTCGAACCACGGACCTCGTCCTTATCAGAGACGCGCTCTAACCAACTGAGCTAATCGCCCGAAGCGAACGCGGATTCTATGGGGAATTACTTCAGCTTGTCGGCAAGCTCGAGAGCCTGGTCGAGCGAGTCGAGCTGGATCTCCAGCGAGAGGCCGTTTCCGCGCGGTTTGATGCGGACTTCATGGTCGAGCCTGGTCTCGAGTTTCGCTGTTACGTCGGCAATTGCTTCGAGTTCTTCCGCTGAGAGGTTCGACTTCCTGGTCCTCGACTTGCTGCTTTCACCGGCGGCGCGGGCCTGGGCTTCGGTCTGTCGAACGGACCAGCCGTCGGCGAGCGCGCGTTTGGCAAGCCGTCGGCGCTCGTCGTGATCGGATACCTGGAGGATCGCCCGGCCATGGCCTTCGCTCAGGTCTCCAGCCTCCAGCATCGCCAGCACTTCATCCGGCAGATCCAGCAGCCGGATCAGGTTCGATATCTGTGGGCGGCTCCTGCCGACCCGTTTACCGAGGTCTTCCTTGCTGAGTCCGAGGTCTTCGACCAGAGCGGCGCAAGCCTTCGCTTCTTCGACGGGGTTCAGGTCTTCCCGGACCATGTTCTCGATCAGGGCGACTTCAAGCCGGTCGGCTTCATCCGAATCCCGGATGACCACCGGGACCTTGGTAACTCCGGCCATCTGGGCGGCCCGCCAGCGCCTTTCACCTGCAATGATCTCGTAACTTCCGCCGCTGAGTGCTCGGACAAGCAAGGGTTGGACCACCCCACTGGCGGCGATCGAATCCGCCAGCGACTGCAACGCTTCTTCCTTGAACCGTGTCCTGGGCTGACTCGGATTCGGCTTGATCAATTCAACCGGTAACTCCCGCATATCGTTTGCTGAAGCCGATTCAGGCAGTATTGCACCGAGGCCGCGCCCCATTCCCCTACGCTCAGCCACGTGCCAACACCTCTTCGGCGAGGGCCAGATAGGCACCTGAACCGCGTGAACTCGGGGCATAGTCGGTCACCGGGATTCCGTAACTGGGCGCTTCTGCGACCCGAACCGTCCTGGGGATGACGTTGCGGAAGACAATCTCGGAGAAATGGTCGCGAAGTTCCCGCTCTACATCCTGGGCCAGGCGGGTCCGCTCGTCGTGCATTGTCACGACAACGCCGGCCAACTCCAGGGTCGGGTTCATCTCACGACGCACGGTCGAGAGAGTGTCAAGAAACTCGACCAGTCCTTCGAGGGCGAGGTATTCGGCCTGGACCGGAACGATCACCCGGTCCGAAGCGACCAGAGCATTAACCGTGACCGGGCCGAGGGCCGGCGGGCAGTCGATCAGGGTGATGTCAAAGCTCTCGTTGAGGTCACCCACCTGTTCGCGCAGCCGAAAGTTCGGGTCCTCCAGGCGCGGAAGTTCGACCACCGCTCCAGCGAGGTCACGACTGGCGGGCACAAGCCACATATTGTCGGTACCTGCCGGGCGGGCCGCTTCGGCGAGGGTGGTCTCGCCGCTCAGGACGTCGTAGCTGGAGGGGCGTCCGTGCTTGTCGCCGCCGAGCGCGACGGTGGCGTTGCACTGCTGGTCGAGGTCGACCACGAGAACCCTCTTGCCAAGCCGGGCGAAGCCGGCGCCGAGGTTGACCGCGGTGGTCGTCTTGCCGACACCACCCTTCTGATTGGCGATCGAGTAGATCAGCCCCACGTGTTCATTCTCTTTCTTTCATTCGACGCGCCACCTTATATGTCCTTCTGGGCCTGACCATTCGAGGTCTGTTTACGGCACGTGTTTTCAAGCAGATAGCGGTCTTTTTCTGACCATTCCGGGCCTTCTTGGCAGCCCCTGGGGCGTTGGGCCGCTCTTCGCGACCACGTAAAGGTGGCGCTCACGGCTGCTGGCGTAAGGCCTGACCGGGACGATCCGGTCGAGCTTCATTGCCAACTTCCCTTCCAGACCGGCCAGTTTCTCTTCTTCCTCGGGTTCGCGTTTGCCTTTCCAGGCGACGAGGTGGCCGCCTTCTGCCAACAGCGGCGCAGCCAGTTCGGCCAGCGCTTCGAGCGGCGCCACCGCGCGGGCGGTAACCAGATCGAAAGCCTCCCTGCCTTCACCCGCCGCGACCTCCTCGGAACGGGCGTGGACCGTCCGCACATTCTCGAGTCCGAGTTCTTCGATCACCCGGTCGATGAATCGGACCTTCTTGCCGACCGAATCGATCAGGGTGAACTGAGAATTGGGTTTGGCCAAGGCCAGTGGGATACCCGGAAACCCTGCTCCGGTGCCGATGTCTGCCACCTGCATCGCGGCTCCGACCTGTTCAACTGCAAGCCCTGAGAGGCTGTCAGCAACGTGAACCCGCCGGGCTTCGTCCGGATTGGTAACCGAACTCAGCGAAGACGGTTCGGTGACCAGCATCTTGAGCATCGGGTCGAGGCGTTTGACCAGGTCCCCGGCCAGCCAGGGCCTTTCGTCGTTCGAGTCCAAGGCGTCCCGGGTCACTCAGAAACGAGTGGGGCGACTACTACCCGGCGCTGTGGCTCGTCGCCGGCGCTGAATGTCTCTACTTCGGTGCGTTCCTTGAGGTGCTCATGGACGATGCGGCGCTCGCGGGCGGTCATCGGGTCGAGTTCGACCTCTTCCCCTGACTTGATCGCCTTCTCGGCGGCCCGGTTGGCACGCTCGGAGATGATCTCCTCCCGGCGGGCACGGTAACCGGCCGCGTCAAGCACGACCCGCTTGCGTTCACGGATTCCCTGAAAAGCCGCCTGGAAGCAGAGCAGCTGCAGGGCGTCGATGGTCTGACCCCGACGGCCGATCAGCAGCCCGAAGTCCTCTTCGCCTTCGACGGTCGCGGTGATCACTTCGTCGTCTTCAAGGATCACGACTTCGCCCTCCAGCTCAAGCTGGTCGAGGACTCTTTCGACGAGCAACTGAATGCGCTCGGCCGGTTCGGTTGGCCACACGGTTTCCACAGGCTTTGATTCTACGGCGCTGCCGCTAACGGCGGCGCTTCTTCTTTCGTGGTGGCGGGGGCGGCGCTTTGGCCGCTGCTGCCATTTCCGGCGTCGGGATCACCGGTGGTGGAATCACCTTGTTCACCACCAACTGCTGGCCCAAGGTCCAGACGTTGGTCGTGATCCAGTAGAGGATCAGTCCGGCCGGGAAAGAGAGGATGAAGGGTATGAAGATGAAAGGCAGGACCAGCATCAGGATGCGCTGGTTGCGGTCACCCGTCGTGACCGTGACCAGGCCCGAAGCCAGCTGGGTGCCGACATAAAGGACGATCAGGGCGATCAGGACTCCGCCGACGGCGTTCATCGTGAGGTCGGGAATGAAGAGGAAAGACTCGCCGAAGTTCGAGGCACCGGCAGTCAGCGGCTTGATCGTGGCGAAATTGTTGAAGACGTTTTCGGCCTGGCCCTGGGTAACGGTTCCGGCATCGACGAGGCTCGGGATCTTGTCCTGGAAATCAACCGCGGTTGACGAATTCTGGACCGCGCTGAAAGGAATGTCGCTGCATGACATCTGCTCCTGGCCACACATGTCCTCCCGGAGCGGTCCCCTGAGTGTGTAGAAGAGCGTGATGAAGATCGGAAGCTGGGCCAGCAGCGGGATACAAGAGGCCAGCGGGTTGATCTTGTTCTCCTGGTAGAACTTCATCATCTCCTGCGAGAGGCGTTGACGATCGTTCTTGTACTTCTCCTGGAGTTCCTTGATCTGGGGCTGGAATGCCTGTAGCGCGCGCATGCCCTTGAGCTGCTTGTAGGTGAGCGGAATGAGAAGCGCTCTGGTCACGACTGTGAGCAGGATGATCGCTCCACCCCAGGCCAGACCGAGCTCGTCGTGGAAGAAAATCAGTACGGCGTTGGCAACATCGATCAGCGGCTGAAGGATGTTGGCAACTGTGTTTACGGCAATTGGGATCAACGCGGTTCTGACTCTCCGTGGTAAATGGCCGGATCAATCGGTCCGACCTTTAAAGTAAAGGTATCCCGCACGGGGTCGAAGCCGCCGTGGCTGAAGGGATTACAGCGCAGGATGCGCCAGCAGGCGAGAACTGTACCCCGTATAACCCCGAAACGTTCTACCGCCTCGATCGCATAGACGGAACAGGTCGGCTCATACTTGCATCTGCGGGGCAATCCTGGTGATATCCAGCGGCGGTAGCCACGTACCGGAGCCAAAAAGATCCGTTTCACGTGGAACGCTTGCCCTTGTCGAGCAGAAGAACTTCATCTACACAATCCCGCGCCCCTTCAAGTCCACGTTGCTCGATCACTTCACCGATGCTGGGTCGCGCAACAAGAACGAAATCCTGGTCGCATGTCTCAGGGTCAACCTTCGACCAGAAGGCTTCTTTCAGCACCCGCTTAACCCGGTTGCGGGTTACCGCATTCCCGAGCTTCTTCGATACGGACACACCCAGCCGGATCTCTTCGGGATCGTTATCTCCGCGCTCGAACCTGTACAACACAAGATGCCGGGTCGCCTTGGACGACCCTTCTTTGTATACCCGCTTGAAATCTCCACTGCGGGAGAGTCGTCGGCGCTTGGGCGAACCCGCGCCGGAGCCAGACATGGTCAGACGGCGAGGCGCTTACGGCCCTTACGCCGGCGGCGACGGATTACGTCCCGGCCACCTTTGGTGCTCATTCGAACACGGAAACCATGGGTCTTAGCCCGCTTGCGCTTTTTTGGTTGGTACGTACGCTTCATCGGATCGGGCAGTATACGGTCCCGCGTCGCACTCTGCCTTGCCCTTTCCATCAACACCCGTAGAGCGTCGTCCGGACAGAACTTTTCTCCGCGATTTGCGAAGCGGCCAACCATCGTCAATGGCACCGGTTGTATGGTCGGCAGGCCGCGCATCCAGGTGCGCCTGATTCCGCCATGAAGATCGTCTCCACACCACAAAACCCAACTCCTGAGCCAAATGCCGGTAACGGTGACAGCTCTCTGGAAAGAGCCTGGTCGGAAGTTCGGCGCCAGTTGTCGACCAGCCTCCCCGAGGCGACCTATCGCATGTGGCTCGCTCCGGTCAAGCCGGTTCAGTTGCGGAACGGAACCTTTTACCTTGAAGCACCCGACGCCGTCCGCACCTGGGTCGAGCGTCGTTATTCCTCGATGATCCTCGCCGCCCTGAAGACCGTTGAGCCAGGAATCAGAGGGATCAGCTTCGACGAGGTCTCCCCGGACACCCGCCAGAAGTCGGCCACAACTCCATCTCCGGGGCCCAATCCAACTCATGTCTTCGACCGTTTCGTGATCGGACCCGGCAACCACCTGGCCCACGCTGCCGCCCTCGCCGTGGCCGAAGCTCCTTCAGAGGCTTACAACCCATTATTCCTTCACGGAAAGCCAGGTCTCGGCAAGACCCATCTGCTCGGCGCCATCGCCAACTACCTCAAGCAGAACGTTCCCGAACTGCGGGTCCTCTATGTGAACGCCGAATCGTTCACCGCTGAGTTCGTGACTTCACTCAAGGCCGACGGTATCGACAGCTTCAAGAGGCGCTACCGCGATATCGACGTCCTCCTGATCGACGACATCCAGTTCATCGCCGGCAAGCAGGCCACTGAAGAGGAGTTCTTCCACACCTTCAACGTTTTACACGAGTCTGGAAGCCAGATAGTTCTCTCCGCCGATCGAATGCCGCACGAGATCTCCACGCTCGCGACCCGCCTGAGCGACCGCTTCGAATGGGGCCTGACAGTGCCGCTTGAATCTCCGAACCTCGCTACGCGAATCACTGTTCTGCGCCACCTGGTGACCGAAGCAGGTCTTGAGATAACAGACCAGGAAGCCCTTACTCTGCTGGCCAGAAGGGTCAAGACAAACCTGCGCCAGCTCCACGGAGCACTCACCAGGACGATCGCCGAAGCATCTCTTCACTCAACGCCGCTCAGTTCCGATCTGATCGCCCGCATATTCCCGACACAAACGAACGATCCGGGTCCGGTTACCCCGGAGCGCATACGCGAACTGACTGCCCGCCATTTCCAGACTGACATTGAAACTCTCGCCTCACGCAAACGCGATCAGCGCACCAGTCGCGCCCGCCATATAGCTATCTTCCTGACCCGGGAGATGACCAATCTCTCCCTCCCCCAGATCGGCGCCCTTTACGGAGACCGTGACCACTCCACAGTCCTCAACTCGATCAACCGGATCGAATCCCGGGTTTCTGTTGATCCCGAGGTCACCGTAGCTGTGGATACTCTCCGCGCAACCATCCACAGTTCCAAAGACCTGACCATTTGAGCCTCCGGGTCAGTTGCGACAATCCCTACAAATCCACGCTCTCTCAACAGCCATTACTCGATCGCAGCGCGGTTTCCGCCAGTTTTCCCATACTTTCCACAGACTTACCTAATCAATAGAGGTATTAGCAATTGAAGTTCTCAATCAAGAACACTGAGCTTTCCGGCAAGCTTGCCCTGGTAGCCCGGACCATCGCGACAGGTGGTGGCACCCCCGCGTTGGGTGGCATCCTCGTCACCGCTGAAGAGGGACGGCTCTCGTTCAGTTCTACTAACGGCAACCTGAGTCTCAAGGTCCCCGTTCATGTCGACGGTGTCATCGAAGGTGAAGGCAGGGTACTTCTGCCCGGACGCCTTTTCTCCGAGATCTCCCGCCTGCTCGGATCCGGTGAGGCCCATTTTGAGTACCGCCAGACAGAACGTGACGTCGAGATCAAGTCGGGTAGTTCGAACTTTCATATCCGAACCCTCGCCAGTGACGACTTTCCGCCGCTTCCCCAGCCTGGTGACCAGACCATCTCCCTCGGATGTGAAGCTCTGATCTCGACGATCGATCTGGTTGCCCGCGCCGCATCTCGTGACGACATGCGGCCGGTCCTGACCAGTGTCCAGGTTCTGGCTGCCGGCAACGAGATGACCATGGTCGCCACTGATTCGTATCGCCTTGCGGTCAAGCAGACAAAGCTCAAGGAACCCGTGTCGGTCGAACTCGACAAGAACATCCCGGCCCAGGCGCTGAAGGAACTCTCACGGCTACTTTCGTCTTCAGAGGCCGAGTCAATCAAGTTGACAGTCACGGACAGGGTGGTCATTTTCGTGGTTGACGGGGCAGTGCTCTCGACGACTACGGTCGACGGCCAGTTCCCCAAGTACCAGCAATTGTTCCCTGAAACTTACGAACATGACATCCGGCTGCCACGTGCCGAGCTGCTCGAGTCGGTGAAGCGGGTCAGCCAGATGGCCCAGAAGAACCGCCCGCTCAAAGTGACTCTCAGCCCCGGTGAGATAACGATCTCGGCCGACACGCCTGAGCTGGGTGACGCTGAAGAGAAAATGCCCGCGAACTTCGAAGGCGAAGAACTGAGTATCGGTTTCAACCATGAGTTCTTCCGCGATGGCATCGAGGCAATCCAGGGGGACGAGGTCCTGTTGAGGTTGATCTCGCCGCTGCGCCCAGGACTCCTTCAACCAGTCGAAGGTGATGATTACCGCTACCTGGTCATGCCGATCAGGCTGAACGAGTAGCACTATGCGAGTGGCCCGGGTAGCGGCCGACAGTGTGCGGTCGCTGAACGGGGTGTCTCTGGACCTCGACCCTGGCGTCACGGCGATCGTCGGCCCCAACGGTGCCGGCAAGACAAACCTGGTTGAAGCGATCTACTTCGGACTTACCGGGCGCTCGTTTAGAACTGGCGACAAGCGGGACCTGATCCCGTTCGGCTCCACTTATGCCCGCTGCAGAGTGAGCGTGGACGATGACCGTGGCATCGAACACGAGTTCATGTCTGCGACCAGCCGCAATGAAGGCTCCAGATTTACCATGGACGGTGCCGCTCTCGACCGGAGCGAAGCAGTCAGCTTCCGCCCGATGGTCACAATTTTCTCACCCGACCGGCTCGAACTGGTCAAGGGCCCGCCGGCCGTCAGGCGCGCCCATCTGGATTCTTACGTGGTGGCCCGCTGGCCCTCTCGGGGCGAGTCCCGCAAGAAATTCGGCCGGGCTCTCGCTCAGCGGAACGCGCTGATTGCACGTATCCAGACGGGAGCGGCAGATCGCTCGCAGTTGCCCGTATGGGACCGGCAGGTTGCGGAAACGGGGGCTGAGTTGACCAGTGTGCGCGCCGAAGCGGTCGACGAACTCTCTTCCTTCTTCCCTGACGTAGCGGCTGAACTGGGCCTTGAAGGCGAGAGCTCGATCGCCTACCGGCCCGGCTCGTCGGCTGACGTGGCGGAACTCCTGGCCGGACTTGAAGAGCGTGTGGACAGCGACGTGAGGCTCGGTCGGACTACCTGGGGTCCCCACCACGACGAGATCCGGCTCGAGTTCAATGGCCGTCAACTCCGCCGCTTCGGTTCCCAGGGTCAGCAGCGCCTCGGCCTGCTCACTTTGTTGTTCGCCGAACGTTCCGCTCTGCTGTCGGATGGCGGATCGGCACCTCTTATGCTGCTCGACGACGTCATGTCCGAGCTCGACGGGACCCGACGGGAGCGGTTGGTTTTCCGGCTGCTGCAGGGAGGCCAGTCGGTGATCACCGCTGCCGAGTCCGACCTGATCCCCAAGCTCGAAGGTCTGACCGAGATCGACTTCGCAGAAATCGCGCGAGAGCCGGCCGATGCGTGACCGCCGTGGCAGGAGCCCTTCGCCGCGGCCGATCGGTTCGGCTCTGAATCGGGTGCTCGAATCGATCGCTCC
>Ga0105046_10009289_pt1 | contig 15392 bp, 22 predicted proteins | sample MAT03_FD_78385 | JGI IMG/M metagenome (GOLD analysis project Ga0105046, IMG submission 78385) | Freshwater microbial communities from Lake Fryxell liftoff mats and glacier meltwater in Antarctica - MAT-03 (megahit assembly) | ecosystem: Environmental > Aquatic > Freshwater > Ice > Liftoff...
CTCCACCCCATGCTCACCAACCACGCCACCCGGTACGTCAACGTCCGCGTCTTGCCCGACCCGGCGCCCGCGATCACCAGCATCGGCCCCGAATTCACCGAGCCATCCGGCCCGATGGCCGTCACGGCCGCCAACTGCTGTTCATTCAGCTCCGCCGGGTAATTGATATGCAAATCACGGGGCGCAGCATCCTCCTGCAGTATGTATTCGCGTTCCATCCCGACTCGCAACTTACCGAAACAATTCCATCCCCAACAACACCGCCACCACCACGCTCATCCCCGCCACCAACCCCGCCGGCATAAACTTTTTCGTCGCGAAGTAACGCCGGCCCATGATCACCGCCAACGCGATGGATATCCCCAAGCCGGCCTGCAACCCCCACCGCCGGCCCTCCGACATCGCATAACCGCACAACAACAACAACGTCCCAAACGCCAGCCCTGAAATCAGCGATGCCTTGCTCTTCGCCTTCACGAAGCCCATGACACCACCAATGATCACCAACGCCCCATAAACCCACACGATATAAACCAAGTTCATGCCGCGCACCCTATCGAACGGCACCACCTTTGTCCAGCCACGCCACCGCCGCCGGCACGCTCATTCGCCGATAACTTTCACCAACACCCGCTTCCGTCGTTTGCCGTCAAATTCCCCATAAAAAATCTGCTCCCACGGCCCGAAATCCAGTTGCCCCGCCGTAATCGCCACCACCACCTCCCGCCCCATGATCGTCCGCTTCAAATGCGCGTCCGCGTTGTCCTCCGCCCCATTGTGCGCGTACTGCGCATACGGCTTCTCCGGCGCCAACTTCTCCAACCACCGCTCCAAATCCCGATGCAACCCGGACTCATCGTCATTGATGAACACGCTCGCCGAAATGTGCATCGCATTACACAACACCAACCCTTCGCGGATCCCGCTCGCGCTCACACAGCTTTCCACTTGCGGTGTGATGTTCACAAATCCGCGCCGACTCGGTAGCTCAAACCAAAGTTCTTTTCGATAGCTTTTCATGCCCGGCATCCTATAAGTTTTCCCCGTGAAAATCATCCCCGTTGACCAAGTTCCCCTCGAAACCGTCACGATGCCGGGGGCGGTTGATTGTGCGTATCGCGTGGCGGTCTCCGCCCGCGACGGCGCGCCCACTTTCGCCATGCGTTTCTTCGAAGTCGCGCCGGGTGGCAACACGCCGCTCCATCAACACCCCTACGAACATGAGATTTACATCACCGAGGGTGCCGGCACCGTCTGGCGCGACGGTCAGGAAGTCCCCATCAGCCCCGGCAATGTGCTGTTCATACCGGCCGATGAAAAACATCAATTCAAGAACACCGGGCCGCAGGCGTTCAAGTTCATGTGCCTCATCCCCGCCCAATTCCAAAAGTGCTAAATGGCGCGTCTCACCAACATTTACACCCGCACCGGCGACAACGGCTCCACCGGCCTGGTCGGCAACAAACGCGTCAGCAAAGATTCCCCGCGCATCTGGGCCTACGGGACCGTGGACGAGTTGAACTCCGCCATCGGCGTCGCCCGGTCCACCAACAAAAACCGCCCACTCGACCGCATTCTGGCCACCATCCAGAACGATCTTTTCAATCTCGGCGCCGAGTTGGCCACGTTGTCCCAGGACCTCAAGCCCGGTATGCCCCGGATCGAACCCCGGCATCTCACCGCCCTCGAAAACGTGATGGATGACCTGAATCGCCGGCTCGGCCCGCTCCAAGAATTCATCCTCCCCAGCGGCAGCCCTACCGGCGCCGGCCTGCATCTCGCGCGCACCGTGTGCCGGCGCGCCGAACGGTTCTGTGTCCGACTCGCACAGAAAGAAACGATCGGCGAAAACGTCGTGCCCTATCTCAACCGGCTGGGGGATGCGTTGTTCGTGTTGGCGCGCTGGGCCAACCACCAACGCGGCGTCAAAGAGACGTTCTGGAAAAAGTAGCGCCGCTCAATTCCCGACAAGCGTTTCGCCGTACCGCACGCTCAACGCGGTAAAGACGATTTCCGTCACCTGATCAAGGTTGAACCGGGACGCATCGAGTACCAGATCATGGTGAAACGGATGGCGGGGGTCTTGGACAAAAAACGTTTGCAGGAACTTTTCGCGCTGCTCATCCCCTTCGTTGACCAACCGTTCGGCATCCCCGTGCGATAAGTTCCGTTTGCTTGCCAGTTGGCTGATCCGCCAATCACGCGGCGCCACCAAGCGCACATGCAACCCGGTTTTCAAATCCTGCGTGATCAAATGGCTGCCGCGCCCCACCAACACCGCATTCCCATGAATCGCCAGCGCCCGAATCACTTCCGCCAATTTGCGGAAGATCACGGTGTCGTCCACCGGCTGGCTCAGGATCGCTTGGAAAAACTCGTTCATCGCACTGCGCCGCCGGCCATCCACGGCTTCGACCACTCCGCGATGCAGATGTAATTCCTGGGCTACCTTGTCGAGGAGTTGCTGGTCGTAGGCGACCCACGCGAAAAACGGCCGGCACCGCTCGTTGAGAATCTCACTGAGCTTCAACGCCACCGGCACCGCCTCGCAACCATACTCTCGCGAGAGGGTGATGAACGGATACGTTTCCGGAGCGAGCGGTTGACCGGCTTGTTTGGCTTGTTCCCACGCATGAACGTGTGCGGTGATGCGCGCCGCCAGGCCCGCCTCCACCCACGTATGCGGGACGTGGCTCATTTGATCGCCGGTGTTTGGGATCCAACGTGCAACCGGGCCAGCGCCCGCTGCAACGCGGCTTGGGCGCGCGCCGCATCCAGATCAGCGGCGCGACTTTGCAGGCGGGTTTGCGCGCGTTCTTTGGCGCGTTCGGCCCGGGCCACATCAATTTCTTCCGCCCGCTCGGCACTGCGCGTCAAAACGGAGGTCCGATCCTTCTGCACCACAAGAAAACCGCCGCCCACCGCCACCTGCAATTCGCTGCCGTCGGCGCGGCGAATCCGCAGCAGGCCGGGCTTCAAGGCAAATACGTACGGCGCATGATTCGCGAGAATCTCAAAGACGCCTTCCTGCCCGGGCGCGATGACAAACTGCACCGTCTCTTGCAGAAACAATTTCTGCAACGTCAGGATCTCAAACGGAAATGTCTTTGCGTCCGCCATTAGGCAGCCTTCATTTTCTCCGCTTTGGCGCGCGCTTCTTCGATCGCGCCCACCATGTAGAACGCCTGCTCGGGCAGATCGTCATGCTTGCCTTCGAGGATTTCTTTGAAGCTGCGCACCGTCTCCGCCACGCGAACGTACTTACCGGGGATGCTGGTAAATTGCTCGGCCACGAAGTTCGGCTGGGAGAGGAACCGCTGAATTTTGCGCGCCCGCGACACGGTCAATTTGTCCTCTTCGCTCAATTCTTCCATACCGAGAATCGCGATGATGTCCTGCAAATCCTTGTACCGCTGCAACACCTGCTGCACACCGCGCGAAACCTTGTAGTGCTCTTCACCCACCACCAACGGATCGAGAATCCGTGAGGTCGAAGCCAGCGGATCCACGGCGGGATAAATTCCCAATTCCGAAATCTGCCGCGACAACACGATCGAACCGTCCAAGTGCGAGAACGTCGTCGCCGGCGCGGGATCCGTAATGTCGTCCGCCGGTACGTACACCGCCTGCACGGACGTGATCGAACCCTTCTTCGTCGAGGTGATGCGCTCCTGCAAATCGCCCATTTCCGTGCCCAGCGTAGGCTGATAACCCACGGCGCTCGGCATCCGGCCCAGCAACGCCGAGACTTCCGCGCCGGCTTGGGTGAAGCGGAAAATATTATCAATGAACAGCAACACGTCTTTGCCTTCCACGTCACGGAAATACTCTGCCTGCGTCAGCGCCGTCAGCGCCACGCGCAAACGCGCGCCGGGCGGCTCGTTCATCTGGCCGAAGACCAATACCGTGTTCGCGAGCACCCCGGACTCGGTCATTTCCAGATACAAATCGTTACCTTCACGGGTCCGTTCGCCAACGCCGCCGAACGCCGAGTAACCACTATGTTCCTTGGCGATGTTACGAATCAGTTCCTGAATCAACACGGTCTTGCCGACGCCGGCGCCACCGAACAAACCAATCTTGCCGCCTTTGGCGAACGGCGCGAGCAAGTCAATGGACTTCAAACCCGTTTCAAACTGCTTCGTCGCCGGCACCTGTTCTTCAAACGGCGGCGCGGGCCGGTGAATGGACATCCTGTGCGGTGACGTGACCGGCCCTTTGCCGTCCACCGAGTTCCCCAGCAAATCAAACACCCGCCCCAAACACGACGGACCGACGGGCACCGTAATCGGCGCGCCGGTATCAATCGCTTCCATCCCGCGCACAAGACCGCGCGTCGCCGACATGGCGACGGTGCGGACGATGTGCTGACCTTGGTGCGACGCCACTTCGCAGGTCAGGTTAATACCCTGCGCCTGATCCTGGATCGTGATGGCGGTGTTGATGGGCGGCAGTTCGTCGGTGAAGAACTCCACGTCCACAACCGGCCCGATGACCTGCGCGACTTTCCCTTTGCGATGTCCGTTCGTGCTCATAAATAATCTCCTACTCAGCCTCTTCGGGCTTTGGCCAGCGCGTCGGCGCCGGACACAACTTCCAACAATTGCGTCGTAATCGAGGTTTGCCGGATGCGGTTGTAATCGCGCGTCAGCCCTTCAATCATGTCCGAGGCGCTGTCCGTGGCGGCCTTCATGGCCACCATCCGGGCCGCCTGTTCACTGGCCAGCGACTCGACCAGCGCGCGGTAAATCAACACTTCCACATACTGCGGCAGCAAGGTGTTCATCAACACCTCGCCCGTCGGTTCAAATTCATAGGCCGATTTCTGCTCGGCCGACGGCTGCTCGCCTCCGGTGGACGCGATGGGCAACAACTGCGTCACCACGGGAGCCGACTTCAGCACGCTGATAAATCTGGAATACCCCACGTAAATCTGGTCGTACTTGCCGCTCGTGTAATCCGCCATCACACGCTTGCTGATGGCGCCCACTTCTTCCAACCGCACATCCCGGGACGGCTGCGCGAAGTGTTCATCCAACGTCGCCCCGCGCACGCGGAAAAAATCGCGCCCCTTCTTGCCCACCGTCACGAACCCGACCGGCGCGGTCTGTTTGGCAAGAAACTGACTGGCCTCCCGGACGACATTGGAGTTGAACGCGCCGCACAAACCGCGATCCGAGGTGATCAACAACAACCCCACCCGGCGCACCTCGCGTTTCACCAGCAACGGATGTTTGGCGTTCCCGCCGCCGGCTTGCACGTCTTGCAGAATCTGCGCGAGCCGCTCCGCATACGGCCGGGCCGACTCCGCTTTGCCCTGCGCGCGCCGCAACCGGGCCGCCGCGATCATGTTCATCGCGCGCGTCACCTGCTTGATGTTTTTGACGCCCTTGATCCGGCGGCGAATATCACGAGTGGACGGCATGGTGCGTTACTTCGCGGAGAAGATCTTTTTGAATTCCTCGGCCGCTTTTTTCAACCCGGCCACCACTTCGTCCGTGAGTTCCTTTTTCTCGCGCAACAAATTCCCCACCTGCGGGTACTTGTTCCGCATGAACTCGTAGAACTCCGTCTCAAACTGCCGAATCGCCGGCACCGGCACATCGTCGAGATACGCGCCGGTCGCCATCCAAATGATCATCGTCTGCTCATGCACCGGAATCGGCACGTACTGCGGCTGCTTGAGCAACTCTATCATCCGCTGACCGCGATCCAGTTGCGACTTCGTCGCTTTGTCCAAATCACTCGACAACTGCGCGAACGCCGCCAGTTCCCGGTATTGCGCGAGATCCAGCCGCAACCGACCGGCGATCTTCTTCATCGCTTTCGTCTGCGCATTACCACCGACGCGGCTGACCGACAAACCGACCGAAACCGCCGGCCGCACGCCGGCGTAGAACAAGTCGGCTTCGAGGTAGATCTGACCGTCGGTGATCGAAATCACGTTCGTCGGAATGTACGCCGAGTAATCGCCTTCCTGCGTCTCAATGATCGGCAACGCGGTCAACGAACCGCCACCCTTCGGATAGACCGGGTTCAATTCGGGCGCCTTGTCATTCAACTTCGCCGCGCGTTCGAGCAACCGGCTGTGCAGGTTGAACACATCACCCGGAAACGCTTCGCGACCCGGCGGCCGCCGCAACAGCAACGACACCTGCCGGTATGCTTGCGCGTGCTTGGAAAGATCGTCGTAAATAATCAGCGCATGTTTGCCATTGTCGCGGAAATACTCACCCATCGCGCAGCCGGCAAACGGGGAGATGTACTGCATCGCGGCCGGGTCGCTCGCGGTCGCGCTGACGACGATGGTGTAATCCATCGCGCCATATTTCGCGAGCGTTTCCACGACGCTGACGACCGTGGATTTCTTCTGACCGATGGCGACATAAATACAAACCACATCGCCGCCTTTTTGATTGATGATCGTGTCCACACAGATGGCTGTTTTGCCGGTCTGGCGGTCGCCGATGATCAATTCCCGTTGGCCGCGGCCAATCGGAATCATCGAGTCAATGGACTTCAACCCCGTCTGCAACGGCTCTTTCACCGGCTGCCGCTCAATCACGTTGGGCGCCGGTGTTTCGACCGGCCGGAGCTGCTTCGTGTTGATCGGCCCCTTGCCGTCAATCGGCTGGCCGATGGCATTGACGACGCGACCGAGCAGTTCCTCACCGACCGGCACGGAGAGCAAGCGGCTCGTGCGTTTCACGAGGTCGCCCTCGGAAACTTCGCCGACATCGCCGAAGATGATCGCGCCGATCTGTTCCTGTTCGAGGTTCAACGCCATGCCGTAGATGCCGTTCGGAAACTCCAACATCTCTTCGGCCATACAATTCGGCAGTCCTTTGACACGGGCAATACCATCGCCTGCTTCGAGGACTTCACCGACTTCCTCGGTGCCGACTTCGGACTTGTACTCGCTGATGCTGCGCGACAACACCGCGGAGATTTGCTTGGGGTCGAGTGAAAGTGTGTCTGCCATGGGGAATCCCTTACGTAACTTACTGCGCTAATCGTTCTTTAATCTGCTCAAGCCTGTGACGCAGGCTGCCGTCAATGACCTGATCGCCAATCTTGATGATCGCGCCGCCGAGCACGGCCGGATCAACTTTTTGAAACAACTGTACTTGCTGGCCGGTGACCTTGTTCAATTCCGCGGTCAAGCGCTGCAACGTCGCTTCGTCCAACGGAATCGCCGTGATCACCTCGCCGCTGACCTGCTGCTTCGCCGCCGCGGCAATCGCCGTAAACTCCTCGATGATCTCCACCGCGCGGCCCGCCCGGTCCTGATCACTGAGCGTCAGCAACGTATTCAACACGAGCGGCTGCACCCGGCCTTGAAACAACTCCAGCAACGCCTGCCGTTTGCCCTCGTGCTTGACGTTCGGGTTCTTGAGGAACTGCAACAAATCCGCGTTGCCCTTCAGCAACTCGCGCAGCCGAAACAAATCTTCCGCCACGCGCGTGACGACGTTCTCCGCCTGCGCCTGTTCCAACAAAGCGCGTGCGTAGCCGGTGTTGATGGGGTCGTGAGGCATACGCGATTACGCCTTGCGAATCTTGGTGAGATCCGTGATGAGGTTGTTGATGAGCACGCGATGCGTCGCCTCGTCCACCTGTTTCTCAATCACCTTGCCGGCGATTTGCACCGAGAGGCTCGCGACCGTGTCCTTCAACTCCTGCAAGCTCTTCTCCTTCTCGCGGACAATCTCTTCGCGCGCCCGCTGAATCACCGCCGTGGCCTCGGCTTGCGCCTTCTCCACGACTTCCTTGCGCACGCTCTCGCCGAGCACCTTGCCTTCATCAATGATCTTCTTGGCCTCGTTGCGCGCTTCGGTGAGTTGCTTCTGGTACTGCTCCATCACCAGCTTCGACTCCGCGCGCGTCTTCTCGGCTTCGTCGAGCGACGCCTTGATGGTCTGGCCGCGCTTGTCGAGCGCTTCGATGATCGGCTTGAATGCCAGCTTCGCCAATAACACAAACATCACCAAGAACGTGGCGATCACCCAAATCTGCAACCCGATGTTGCTGGGCACCACGTTCACGCCGCCTTCCGCCGCGAACGCTGCGGCCGGCACCAAACCGGCGCTGAGGACAAATACTGCTTTCTTCACAAGACCTCCCGAGGTTCGCTTATTTGAATATGAGAATGAACGCCACGAGCAACGCGTACAACACCTGCGCTTCCACCAGCGCGAAGCCGATGAACATCAACCGTTGCACCAGCGGCAACGCCTCCGGCTGCCGCGCCGCCGACTCGATGGCTTTGCTGAAAATGTTGCCGATACCGACCGCGCCACCCAGCGCGCCAATACCGATCGCGAGTCCGCCGCCGACATACGCCAGCGCGGCGTTACTCAACCCGATTGTTGCTGCTTCCACTGCGACTTCTGCTGCCATGTTTGTTCTCCTGTTGGGGTTTACTAATGATGTTCTTCAAGTGACTCGCTCAAATAGAGCGCGGACAACAACGTAAAAATGAACGCTTGGATAAACGCCACAAACAACTCAAACGCGACCAAAATCACACTCAACGCAAACGGCGCCACCGCCGCCGCCTTCGCCAAAAGATTCGGCTGATCAAGCAACCACACCCCGCCCACCATCTGTGCCGACGCGAACGTCAACAACACCATGTGGCCGGCCGTCATGTTGGCAAACAAACGAACCGCCAACGAAAACGGTTCCGCCAACAACACCAAAAACATGATCGGCACCGCCGGGATCTGCACCCACAACGGCGCGGGCAGCAGAAACTTCTTTTTGAAATATCCCCACGGCCCCAACTTCACAATCCCGACCACCTGCGCCACCACAAACACCATCACCGCCAACGCCGCCGTCACGTTGATGTTGCCGGTCGGCGAATGAAAACCGGGCGCCGGAATCTTGCCAATCAGATTCGCAAACAAGATGAAGAAAAATAACGTCGCAAAAAAACCAAACCACTTCTTCGCGTGATGCCCCAAAAACTCGCGGACGATGTTCTCATCCACAAACCCCACCATCGCCTCCACGAAATTCGCATACCGGCCCGTCGTCGTCGTCGCCGACACGATCAACCGCGCGCCCGTAAACAAAATCACAAACGCCACGGCGGCCGCCAGCCACACCATGATCACGTCGTTCGTTACCGCTAAACTGATATCCATAAAAATTTCCTATCACGCACTGCGACTACTTCTGCGACCACATCCCCCGCACCTTCACCACGAGCGGCACGGTATAACACAACACCACCGCCCCCACCAACCATCCTCGGCTCATCTGCTCGGGCGGCACCGTCGCCACCAGCGCCAACACCACCACCAGCAACCCGACCCGCACCACCGCATCCACCAACTGCCGGCTCAACTTCGACTCTTCCCCGCGCAACCGGGCCTCGTTCTGCCGGCGCAACGACCGCAACTGCCACCACGCATACGCGCCGCCCAAACTCGCCCCCACTGCCACACCCACGATCGCTGCTTGATCCATCATGTTCGCGGCTTCGGGCCGCCTCCTGATTCCGCCACGGTGCGCCAAACCACTGCCAAACCGCCCAGCGCACCCAAAATAAAAAAGATCACCAAAAACAACGGCGCCCAACCCGTCTTCTTATCCAACCAATACCCAATCCCCGTGATCACCGCCGTGACCACCACCATCTGCACCCCCAACGCCATGTACGCCCCCGCACCGCGCAACTCCGGTAACTTTTTCATCAAACGCCTCCGTAGGACACAGCCGTTGAAAAGCATGTGAAAAAAATCACAATCCGACCACCCAGCGCAAGCTCTTTCTGAAAAAAAGTTTTCTGCTATAACCTCCCGCATGCGACGCGCCCTCATTGATATCGGCACCAATACCGTCAAACTTCTCGTCGCCGATGTCCAGGCCGGGCAGCTTGATGTCGTTACCTCCCAGGATCAACCGACCCGGCTCGGCGAAGGCGTCAATGCCACGCGGCGGCTGGCGCCGGCGGCGATTGCCCGCACCGTGCAAACGGTTGCCGATTACGCCGCGACTGCTCGCCAACTCGGTGCCACCGACATCTGCGCGTTCACCACCAGCGCGGTGCGTGACGCGGAGAATCGCGATGAATTTCTTGCAGCCGTCCGCGACCAAACCGGCCTCTCCGTGGAAGTCATTACCGGCGAGCGCGAAGCGGAACTCATCTTTCGCGGCGTCGTTTCCGACCCCGTTTGGAGTGACCAACCGCTCATCGTGATGGATGTCGGCGGTGGTAGCGCCGAATTTATCCAGGGCCGGGCCGACCGCGTGGAACACCGGTGCAGCCTGCCTCTCGGCGCGGTTCGGCTCACGGAACAATTCGGCGAGGACCGATTCCCTGAACTCTGCGAGCACATCCGCACCACCCTCCACGCCGGGTTGACGAACTATGACCCCGCCGGGCGACAACTCATCGGCACCGGCGGCACGATCACCACACTCGCACGGATTGCGACCGGCCATGCCGACCACATTATGTTGGCGGTGGAAAATCTCCGCGCCCTCGTCTTCCGACTCAACGCGCTCCCGCTCGCCGAGCGTCGCCAAGTTCCCGGCCTGCCGCCGGACCGCGCCGATATCATCGTGGCCGGCGGCATGGTGTTTCTGCTCGCGCTCGAATCACTCCACATGCAGCAGCTCACCGTCAGCACCCGCAACCTCCGCTACGGCGCGCTGCTCGCTCCGTGACAGCGGCGCACATCCGACCACCGCTGCCGGAGCGAAATTGTTTCGCGTCTGCGCCGTGGATTGCTACATTGCTCGCCGTGAAGGCGTTGGCCCAGCAACCGGTGTCGTTGTGGAAGAGTTACGTGGATTCGTCCGCGGGACGGGTGCTGCGGTTTTTTTCGACGTTGCAGGAGTTGGGCGCGTTTGCCGTGATCACGCTCGGTGTCACGATCACGAAGTTCAACCAGAGCAAACGCGTGGTGCATCCGTTGATCGTGCATCACATCTGGAAGGCCGGCGTGAACCTGTTGCCCATGGTGGGGTTTGTCGGCGTGGCGTTGGGACTTTTGATCATTGGGCAAACGGTCGCGTTGCTCTCGCGCGTCGGGGCACTGGAATACATCGGCACGGTGATGGTGACGGTCGTGGTGCGCGAGTTGGGGCCGTTGTTGACGGCGATTCTCGTGCTCGCCCGGTCGGGCACATCGAACGCAGTGGATCTCGGCACGGCGCGCGCGTTGGGCGAAGTGGAGGCCTTGGAGTCGCTGGGGATTGACCCGGTGCATTATCTCGTGATGCCGCGCGTGATCGGACTGGCGATCTCGGTGTTTTGTCTCACCACGTATTTGGTGCTGCTGGCCATGGTGAGCGGTTGGGTGTTTGCCTTCGCGCAGGATATTCCGCTGACGCCGGCGGCGTATTTCGGGCAGATCGGGGATGCGTTGCGGGTGCAGGATTTTGTGTTCCTCGCGCTCAAGACCGGCTTGTTCGGGATTGTCATCGCGGTGGTGAATTGCTATCACGGCCTCGCGCGTCCGCTGCAAATCGAGGAGGTTTCCAGCGTGACCACCCGGGCTGTCGTGGAAAGCGTCATCGGCTGTGTGTTGATTGATGCGCTGTTTTTGATTGGATATCTGGTTGTATGACCGCCGAACCGCTCATCGAACTTCGCGAAGTGGACGTGGCCCGCGAGGGCACCGACACGGTGCTCGTGCGCACCGTGAATTGGCAGCTTGCGCGCGGCGATTTCTGGGCGGTCGGCGGCGACCAGGGTTGCGGCAAAACCGCCCTGCTCGCCACCATCGCCGGCCTGCAACGCCCGGCCGCCGGCACCGTCCTCATCAAGGGCCGTGATCTGACGGACGCGCCGGAAGCCGAGCAGATGAAGTGGCGCCGCCAGATCGGATTTGTGTTTGAAGGCACCGGCCGGCTGCTCAGTCATCTCCGGGTAGCGGACAACATCGCTTTGCCGCTGCAATACCATCTCGACCTGTCGGACGAAGCCGCCCACGCCAAAGTCACCGACCTCCTCACCCGCGCCGGCCTCGCCGACCTGGCAAATACCTGGCCCAGCCGGCTCAGTCCGCGGCAGCAACAACAGATCAGTTTGCTGCGCGCGTTGGCGGTGCCGACGGAGGTCGTGTTCCTCGACAATCCGTTGAGCGGTCTCGGTCTGAGCGGCGTGCGGTGGTGGCTGGAATTTTTGGAGGCGTTGCGCGCCGAACGTCCCATCACCGTCGTGGCCACGTGTCACGACCATCACGAGTGGCGAAAACTTCCCAACCACCGGGCGATGCTCGAAGCCGGCGAACTCCACGTGATCAGCGGAGCAAATTGATATGGCTCTGCAAGACCTGACTCCCCAACTTCGCACCCGGCTGCGCCGCGTGGAACGGCTGGTGACATTGTTCGTGACCGGCGCCACCCTGTTGCTGCTGGCCGGCTTCGCGTATTACCTCTACCACACCGCCGCCCGCAAAGGCTGGTTCACTCCCAAAGTCAATTACTACACCCTGTTGATGAGCGCGGAAGGTCTCCAAGCCGGCGATCCCGTTGTCATGATGGGATTCAGCGTCGGCGAGATCACCCAGATCGAAGCGCAACCGCCAGACTCGTACTACGCCGTCTATGTGCAATTCAATATCCGCCGTCCCTACTACGGTTACGTCTGGACGGATTCCAAACTCCGCATCAGCGCCGCCGGTTTCCTCGGCGCGCGCCGGCTGGAGATTTTGAAAGGCTTCGCCGGTAAACCGACGGTCACGGAAGAAAACGACCGGGTCACCAAGGTGCTGGTGGAAAACGATTACGTCGCCTTCAACCCGGCCAAGGCCGTGTACCTCCCGCCGAATGAAGAACCCGCGCTCACCGAACGCGCCGAAAAACTCATCGGCCAAGTCGAAGCCGCACTGCCCAACATCCTCTCCCTCACCAACCGGCTCAACGCCGTCCTCGACAACACCGCCGCGCTCACCTCCAACGTCACCGTCCTCGTCACCGATGCCCGGCCCATCGTCACCAATCTCACCACCCAACTCGACGCCACGTTTGGCAGCGTCAACCTCACCATCACCAACGCCAACTCCCAACTCACCCTCCTCGCCACCAGTCTCAACGAAACCCTCGTCAACGTCGCCAACATCACCAGCAACCTCAACGTCCAAGTCCAATCCAACGACCAAATCCTCAGCGAAATCTCCGACCTCGTCCGCGAAACCGACGACATGCTCCAAGGTCTCAAACGCCACTGGCTGCTCAAGAGTTCCTTCTCCGACACGCCGCCGGCGCCGCCGCTCCTCCTCGAACCGCTCATCAGAGATCCCCAATGAACGCACTGCGCATCACCCTCCTGCTGCCCGCCGTCATCCTGTTACTCGCCGGCTGCGCCAGCACCAAACCGCCGGCCAAACCCAGCCCCCTGCGCGTGCAAGCCGACCGCACCGTCGCCAGCGGTCATGACGCCTTTGCCCGGCAAAACTGGAGTTCTGCCGCCCAACTCTTCGCCCACGCCGCCACCACCTACGCCGCCCTCGACGACCCCGCCGGCCAAGCCGATGCCCTGCACAACCGCGCCCAAGCCTCCCAACGCGCCGGCCAGATTGACGCCGCGATTGATGCCTACGAAGCAGCGCTCGCCCTCAACCGGCTCGCCAAACGCAACCTCGCCGTCGCCCAAAACCTCGCCGGCCTCGCCCAATGCGCCCGCGCCCAATCCAAATTTGATCTCGCCATCGAATCCGGCAACGAAGCCCTCACACTCGCCGCCGAGTCCCCCGCCATCGCCGCCACCATCGAAAACGATCTCGCCCTTCACCTCCTCGCCCGGGGCAACCCGGCCGACAAAGAACGCATCTTCAACCTCCTTAGCTCCGCCCTCCAACGCAATCAACGCCTCGGCAACAAACACGGCATCGCCGCCAACGATCTCAATTTTGGCCGCGCCCATCTCGCCTTCAACCAACTCGAACCCGCCGAAGCCCAACTCGCCCGCGCCCTTTTGGAATTCAAAGAACTCGACGACGTCGCCGGCCTCGCCCAAACCCACGAACAACTCGCCAAACTCTACCAAGCCAGCGGCGACAACGCGCGCGCCCGCCATCACCAAGCCCAAGCCCGCGACAAATACGCATTCGTAAAAGACGAAGCCGCGCTCCGCCGGCTGGAGGCCGCCCAGTGAAAGACAAACCGTGGCTCCCGTACGTCCTCCCCTTCGGCCTCTACATGGGGTTCCTGCTCCTCCAATCCCGGCTGCCGGATGATTCGCTCACCTGGATGTATCCCATCCGCGCCCTCACCATTGCCGGCTCGCTCTGGTACTTCCGCCGATCCTACGCCGAACTCCTACCCACCCACTGGCGCGGTGTGGGAATGTGGACGTTCGCCATCGCGATTGGCATCTTCGCCATCGTCATCTGGATCGGCATTGATCCCTACTACCCTAAACTCAATTACCTCATGACCCAATTCAGCCGGTGGCTCGGATCGCTCATGGGCCAACCACCGCCTGCATCGCCCATCGCCGCCCCGGCACCCTTCGACCCCACCACCATTTCATCCCTGGCCGGCCGCTACGCGTTCATCGCATTTCGCATCTTCGGTGCCGCCGTCGTCGTCGCCTTCATGGAAGAAATTTTCTGGCGCGGCTTTATTATCCGCTGGCTGATCAAAGAAGATTTTCAATCCGTGCCGGTCGGTGCCTTCACCTGGTCATCGTTCCTCATCACCGTCGCCTTCTTCGGCCTTGAACACGACCAATGGCTCGCCGGCCTCATCTGCGGCGCCCTCTACAACTGGCTCTACTACCGCACCAAAAGCATCCCCGCCTGCGTCATCGCCCACGCCACCAGCAACGCCGCCCTCGCCGCCTACGTCCTCTACACCGGCGACTGGAAATTTTGGTAATCGCCATGGCCCGCAAAATTCCGGTGCGCCTCCTCGAACACCTCGCCCAAGCCGGGGTCGCGTACCAAATCATCCACCACCCCGTCGCCTACACCGCCCAAGAACTGGCCGCCATTGAAGGTGTCAAAGGCCGCAGCCACGCCAAAGTCGTCATCCTCCACGCCGGCCAGATCATCATGGCGGTCTTGCCATCCGATCTACGCATCAACTTCGACGCCCTCGGCCAACTCCTCGGCCACCCGGTTCGCATGGCGACAGAAACCGAAATCCAAACCGCGTTCCCCGACTGCGAAGTCGGCACCATGCCGCCCTTCGGCCACCTTTACGACGTCCCGATGTATCTCGACGAAACCCTCGCGCAAACCGAACTCATTGTCTTCGAAGCCGGCACCCACAGCGACGCGATCAAGATGCGCTACACCGACTACGCCCACCTCGCCCAACCCACCCTCGCCAACTTCGCAGTGAAAACTCCATGATACTTCCTGACCTGCTCGCCAGTGAATCCCGCCGGCGCCACGAATTCCCGGTGTGCGAACACAAAACATTCC